>Ga0074045_10005801_pt1 | contig 10715 bp, 11 predicted proteins | sample BogForMeECP23OM2_FD_94442 | JGI IMG/M metagenome (GOLD analysis project Ga0074045, IMG submission 94442) | Bog forest soil microbial communities from Calvert Island, British Columbia, Canada - Bog Forest MetaG ECP23OM2 | ecosystem: Environmental > Terrestrial > Soil > Wetlands ... | reverse complement strand
GGCCGCGTTGTCTATGGCGGCGATGCGAGTGAAGACGCCATCGACGATGCCCAGGCGCACGGCGCGGGCCGGGATGAACGAGACCATATGTGCCATGTTCTCGATCATGGCACAGATGGGTTCGTTCGTCCCGGCGCGCGCCGTCCGCCTGGGCATAGTCGATCGCGTCTTCACTCGCATCGGCGCCAGCGACAACGTGGCCCGCGGCCGCTCGACGTTCATGGTCGAGATGACGGAGACGGCAGCGATTCTGCACACGGCAACCGCGCGCTCCTTGATCTTGTTAGACGAAGTCGGCCGCGGCACCTCCACCTACGATGGACTGGCAATCGCATGGGCCGCCATCGAATATCTGCATGCGCGAGTCCATGCCAAGACATTGTTTGCCACCCACTATTTCGAGCTGACCGAGTTGGCAGAGCAACTAAGCGGCGTGAAGAATTATCACGTGTCCGTCAAAGAGACCGGCGGAAACGTAGTCTTTCTGCGCCGAGTAGAGCCGGGCGCAGCCGACCGCAGTTACGGAATCGAAGTAGCCAAGTTGGCAGGACTACCGAATGAAGTAGTAGTGCGAGCGCGCGAGGTGCTGGCCGAGCATGAGTCCTCCGAGCATCGTCTTTCGGGGCATCTGACACCGGGCGGTTCCGCGGAAGCGGAGCGTCCGACGCAGTTGACCATCTTCACTCCGTTGTCGCAGCCAGTGCTGGAAAAGTTGCGCGAAGTAGATTTGAACCGGCTGACGCCACTGGAGGCGCTAAACTTGCTGGCAGAGTTGAAGAAAGAAATCTAACCGCCAAGACGCGGAGAGCGCCGAGAAGTGACGAGAAGTAGCTATAATGCTGCCTATGGCGAAGCATGTCATCCACATCTCGGAAGCGGAAGCCGCCAACGACTTCGCCGCCGTTCTGGCGCGGGTGCGCGCCGGGGCCGAAATCGTCATTGAAGGGCGCGAACCAATCGCTATCGTGCGTGCCGGAGAAGCCCACGCCGAGCCAGTGCGTGGCCGTTTGCTCTCCGAATCCATCGCACTTGCCAAGGCTCATGCCCAGGAACTGGGCTACGAACCGACGCTGGATGCGGACTTCGCAGCCGATTTGGAGGAGATCATTAAGAGTCGCAAGCCCCGCAAAATCTCTTCATGGGAATAATCCTCGATACCAGCGTACTCATCGCAGGAGAGCGCCGCGGGGAAAGTGTGCAGGCCATCCTCCAGCGGGTGCTTGCGGCTCAGGGAGAACAGGACTCCGCTCGTTCGGTGGTGACCTTGGTGGAACTCACCCACGGCATCTACGGCGCCCGCACCGACGCCGACCGTACACGACGGCGGGCTTTTACCGAAGAACTGCGCCGGGACGTGGCGGTGCATCCGGTGACTGCTGAAATCGCGGAACTCGCGGGCCGCATCGAGGGTGAGCAGGCATCCCGGGGCGTCAGCATTGCCTTCGAGGACCTGCTGATCGGAGCAACCGCTTTGCATATCGGCTATGCCGTGATCACGCTCAACCCCCGTCACTTCCAGCGCATTCCCGGTCTCTCCGTCGTGTGACCTTACCTTTAACCAAGCAGCCAAGGAACGACTCGCGCGAAGTGGATTTTAACCGGCTGACGCCACTGGAGGCGCTAAACTTGCTGGCGGAGCTGAAGAAAGAAATCTAACCGCCCGGACGCGGAGAGCGACAACAGATGGTGGGCTGATTATGTTGACAGCCTTCGCAAACCTTCCTAGACTGTGACCATGGAAGTACCTCTGCAACCCGAGGAGGAAGCCCAGCTTGCCCAAATCGCGGCGCAGCGGGGGCTGAAAACCGACGAATTGGCCCAGCAGGTTCTAAGCCGCTACCTGGAGGACGACAGCCACTTCATTGAGGCGGTAAACCTGGGGCTGGCAGCTGCCGATCGCGGGGAGTTCGTGGAGCACAGCGAAGTCGGGAACAAGCTCCGGCAAATTCTGCGGCCATAATGCGCCTGCGCTGGACCATTCCCGCGGCGCAGGATCTCTACAATATTATTCTCCACATTCAGCAAGACAATCCTGCCGCCGCGGACAAGGTGGCACAGGCGCTCTACGATGGGTGCGACAGCCTGGAAAACTTTCCGCGTCGCGGCCGCAAGGGCCGGATGGAAGGTACTCGGGAACTCGTCTTCTCTGGCTTGCCTTACATCGTTGTCTATCGCATTCAAGATCAAGACCTGGAGATTTTGCGCATCTACCACGGCGCACAAGACTGGCCTTGACCGGGCGGCCCAGCCAGTGCTGGAAAAGTTGCGCAAAGTACATTTGAACCGACTGACGCCGCTGGAAGCGCTAAACTTGCTGGCGGAGCTGAAGAAAGAAATCTAACCGGAGATAGGGTGATGAAATGCTATGTGCTGGGAGCGGGGGTCTCAAAATCGGTTGGTTATCCGTTAGGAAGTGAACTTTTCGATGAGATTGACAAGTTCATCCGTGAAAGCGGCGCCTGCATTGATCGGTTTGACTATCGAAAAGATTGGGGAACCCTTCATCATTGGTTGGAGACGAATACGGACCCGATAGCTGCTCAAGCCTATCGGTCGAAAAACATCGAGCACATATTTACGGTTCTAGATTTCGCCATCGCGTTACGCGACACGGCTCTATGGAGTACCTACCGCGAAAAATTCCCTGACAAGCGAAATAGGCTTTCTACGGAGTTTGACGATTTTGACAAAAAGATTGAGGACTACCAAAAATATCGGGGAATTAATCCGGATGGAGGAGCGAAACTCAGACTTGGATCACTGTTTCAGTCAGGTGGCCGCTTCGATGGTGCAGTAACGTTTGAGGAGTGGGCCTCCTTGGGCTGCCCTGAAACGGTTCCGTGGAGGCCGAAAGCTAAAGCTTCCTAGTCGACCTCTAACATTGAAGTTTATTCAAGAAACGATGCGCGACTTGAAACTGAACATCGGCCAACTCCTAATAATCGGCTTCGACGGCACCAAGATGTCCCCGCGTCTCGCTTCCCTGCTAACGAAGATTCAGCCAGCGGGCGTAATCCTATTCGCCCGCAACATCACCGGAGCCGAGCAGACGCACACTCTCCTGCGCGATTGCCAGCAGTGTGTAACCACGCTTTTCACCTGCGTCGACCTTGAAGGCGGCACGGTGGATCGTTTCCGCAACGCGCTCGGCTCGGCGCCTTCCGCGGCGGAAGTTTTTGCCACCGGCAGCCGCGCGCTCTTTCGCAAGCACGGACGCGTGATTGGCGAAAACTGCCGCGCCCTGGGCTTCAACGTGGATTTTGCTCCAGTACTCGACTTGGCTTACGAGGCTTCGCGCTCGGTGCTGAGTTCGCGCGCGGTTTCGGATGATCCGAAGCAAGTAGTGGCCTACGCGCGCGAGTTTCTGCACGGGTTGCGAGATGCCGGGGTACTCGGCTGCGGCAAACACTTCCCCGGACTGGGCGAGGCCACACTCGACACGCATCATGAACTTCCCAGCGTGGAAAAACCGTTGCGCAAACTGTGGGAAGAGGATCTGGTTCCCTATCGTTTGCTGCGGCGCGAGTTGCCTTTCGTCATGGTTTCGCACGCCGCGTTTCCGGCCGTCACTAAACAGCGCACTCCGGCCTCGCTCTCAAAGAAGTGGATTACCGACATTCTGCGCGCGAAGATTGGCTATCGCGGATTGATCTGTTCCGACGATCTGGAAATGGGCGCTGTCCTCGCGGCCGCGCCAAGCGAACCGGCCGCGATCGCCGAGGTAGCGATCGAACAAGTAACGATCGGGCACATCCGCGCCGGGGGCGATCTTGGCCTGATCTGCCATCAGGAAGACTTCGTTCTGCGCGCTTACGAAGCGCTGGTCCGCGAGGCGGAGCGCGACCGCAAGTTCGCGCGTCGCGTGCGCGAATCGGCGGCGCGCGTGCTCGCGTTCAAAAAGAAACACCTGCCCACGCGCCGCACTGCGGCTCCCACTTCCGCACGGCTTGAAAAGCTGACGCGGCAACTCTGGGAGTTCGGCGAAGAAATCCGGCTGGCTGCGTTCGCGCGCGCGGACAACAAGAAGGGGCGCGCATGAGCATGATCGTTGCCGGCGTGATGAGCGGAACTTCGGCCGACGGAATCAATGTGGCGCTGGTGCGGTTCCAGTCGGCTCGCGCTGGACGGGCCAAAGGCCCGATACCACACGAGAAGAACCCGCACTCAGACTTCGAACTTCTGGCTCACGAAGAGTACCCGTTCCCAGCCCCGGTGCGGCGCGCCATCCTCGGGGCGATGAACGCCGAGTTGGCTCGCGTGGCCGATCTTGCGCGCCTGAACTTTCTTCTCGGCGAACTCTACGCCGAGGCGGTAGCAAAGACGGCGCGCAAGTATCGCGTCAAGCTCGATCTGGTTGGCTGCCACGGGCAGACGCTGTATCACCAGGGAGCACCCGAGCGATTTCTCGGACGAAAATTAGCGGTCACGTGGCAAACGGGAGAAGGCGCGGTGATCGCAGCCCGTCTGCGCGTGCCGGTGGTTTCAGATTTTCGTCCCGCGGATATAGCGGCCGGAGGCAAGGGCGCGCCGCTGGTGCCGTTCCTCGACTATCTCGTTTATGGCAATCCGCGAGTAAGGCGCAATAGCATCAATCAGCATCGCGCGCAACATCGTATTGCGCAAAATATTGGTGGCATTGCGAATCTCACGGCGATTCCAGCAGGCGCGTCGCTCGGCCGCGTGCTGGCGTTTGACACCGGCCCCGGCAACATGGTGATCGACGCCGTGATGGAGGAGCTTTTCGAAAAGCGTTTCGACCGCGATGGGAAAGTCGCCGCTGCGGGACGCGTACTCGATGGCGTGATTGCCCAATTATTGCGCGCGCGCTTTTTCCGGCAGAAGCCGCCACGCACGGCCGGCCGCGAAGAATTTGGCCGCGAATACGTAAGCCATTTTCTTCAGTTGTGTCACGGCGCTAGCAAGCCCGACGTGGTGGCGACGGCCACCGCATTAACGGCGCGATCGATTGCGGATGCTGTCCGCCGTTTCGTATTGCCGCGATTCGGATCCCACCAGAGTCGCGGTCGCAAGATGATCGTCTCCGGTGGAGGCGCGAAGAATCCCGCGCTGCTGGCCATGTTACGCCGTGAACTCGAACCCATGGCCATCAGTCTGCATTTCTCGGACGAGTTCGGGCTACCCGCCCAGGCAAAGGAGGCGGTGGCCTTTGCCCTGCTCGCGTATGAGACCTGGCATCGCCGGCCCAGCAATGTGCCATCGGCTACCGGAGCTACCCGAGCCACGATTCTGGGGAAGATCTCGTATGCGTGAGGCGTCGTTGCTGGCACGCGCTAAAAGCAGAACCTTCGCTCCGCTCAGGATGACAACTCTTGTTCTAGTGACTGGTTTTTTTAAAACCACAGTTATCTTATTGTTCGTCGGCGGATCGTTGTTGCCTCTGCTCTCTTGCTCACGCCCTCCCGATCCCAGCACGCTGGTGATGATTATTGAAAGCAGCCCAACTAATCTCGACCCACGCGTTGGGATTGACGGGCAATCGGAGCGCATCGACGAACTACTCTTCGACGCGCTCCTGACGCGTGATGAGCATTTCAATGTGCAGCCCGGATTGGCCGAGCGCTGGGAGATTCCCGATCCTCTCACGTACGTTTTTCACCTCCATCGCGGCGTGGCCTTTCACGATGGAGGTCCACTTACTTCACGCGATGTCAAGTGGACGTTCGATTCCCTGCTTCAGGGCAAAATCCGCAGCACCAAGACCTCGACCTACCGTTTCGTGGATCGCATCGAAACCCCAGATGAGTTAACGGTCGTGTTCCACCTGAAAGAGCCGTGGGCCGCGTTACTGTGGAATCTCTCCGAGGGAGCGATTGGGATTGTGCCCTACGGATCGCTCGACGAGATCACGCGCAACCCAATCGGAACCGGACCGTTCAAATTCGTCAGCGCGGAGACGGACAAGGAGGTCATCCTCGAGCGCAACGACGCTTACTGGGGCCAAATACCGCATCTCAGCCGCGTGCGCTTTGCCGTGGTGCCCGACGCCACCACCCAAGCCCTCGAACTGCGCAAAGGCAGCGCCGACCTCACTTCCAACTCGCCGATGACGCCCGACACTATCGTCACTCTCGAACGCTATTCGCTCATGGTTGAGCACGGGGCCGGGACCAGATTGGCCTACCTGGCCTTCAATCTGCGCGACCCTATCCTGAAAGATGTGCGGGTTCGCCAAGCCATCGCCTATGCCCTGGATCGTCGACCCATGATGAAATACCTATGGCGTAACCAAGTCCAGCCTGCGTACAGCATTCTGCCGCGGCAAAGCTGGGCTTATAACGATGACGTGCCGCACTACGATTACGATCCCGGCAAGGCGCGGCAATTGCTCGACGCCGCGGGCCATCCCGTCGTGAATGGCGTGCGTTTTCACATCACGATGAAAACCGGAACCGACGAAAACACGCGCCTCATGGTCGCCGTCATGCAACAGCAATTGCGGGATGTAGGCATTGCGCTCGACATTCGCAGCTTTGAGTTCGCCACCTTTTTTGCCGACGTCACCAGTGGCGCGTTCCAGTTCTACACGCTACGCTGGACCGGCGGGATCGAAGATCCGGATATTTTTGACGCCGCTTTTCACTCGCGTAACTTTCCTCCGGCGGGCAGAAATCGTAGTTTCTATTCCAATCCGCGCCTCGATAGCCTGATCGATCAAGCCCGCCGCGAAACCGACCAGAATATCCGCAAGAAGCAATACGCTGAAATTCAGGAAATCCTGGCACAGGATGTTCCGTCGATCAACCTGTGGTACTTCGATAACGTGGTCGTGCACACGCGGCGGGTGCGGAACATAACACTGAACCCCTCGGGAAATTACGATTTTCTGAAAACCGCGGAAATCAGTACTCAGTAACCAATACACCGAGCGCGCCGGAAGCGGATTTCAGCGTGTTACCATCAAATCTTGAAAATTCTTTTTATCGGCGATATCTTTGGCCGGCCCGGGCGCACGATCGTAAAAAATCGCCTGCCGGAACTGCGCCAGCAGCACGCAATCGACCTCGTGATCGCCAACTGCGAAAATGCCGCGGCCGGTTTCGGAATCACGCCTCCTCTGGCGGAAGAGCTTTTCGATCTCGGCATCGACGTGATGACTACCGGCAATCACGTCTGGGACAAACGCGAGATCATCGAGTACTTTCAGATGGCCGATGGCAATCCGCACAGTCCGGCGCGCCGTTTGTTGCGGCCGGCAAATTTCCCCCAGAATCTGCCTGGCTGGGGAGTCTACGAAGGCCAGAAAAACGGCGTTGGCTATGCCGTGATGAATCTTCAGGGACGCGTCTTCATGGGGTCGAGCGACGATCCCTTTCGCTATGCCGATCGCCTGCTCGAACAGATTCAGTCGAAAATCGTGTTTGTAGATTTCCACGCCGAAGCCAGCTCTGAAAAAATTGCCTTCGGCTGGTATCTCGACGGGCGCGTCACCGCCGTGGTAGGCACGCACACGCATGTTCCCACCGCCGATGAGACCGTCCTGCCAAAAGGCACGGCCTACATCACAGACGTTGGCATGACCGGCCCCTACGACAGCGTCATCGGAGTGAAAAAAGAATTGGTGATCGAGAAATTTCTCAGCGGGATGCCGGCGCGTTTCGAACCGGCCATTGGCGACGTCCGCCTATGCGCCGTCGTAGTCGACTGCGATAACCAGACCGGCCGCGCCACACGCATGGAGCGGCTGATGCTGCGTTAAGATTAGCTTGGAATGACAGCTACCCGATTGATCATCGGAGTCTTTGCCCTAGCGTGCGTGCCAGTCTGTGGCATTGCTTCAAACCTTGTAAGTTTCGAGATGGTAGAGAAAGTAAATGAGCGGCTCCCGAAAGATCAGCAGTTCGCCGCACTCTGGTGGCACTGGCCCAAGAATCAAAGGCTATGGCGGGAATACAGGATGCTGTATCCGGACGGAACCCTTCTTAGGAGATTGCTGACCTTGGGGGTGTCAATGTTCGCCTGCATTCTCACCTGTGCTTGGGCCTTCGGTTTTTTTGCAGGCTAACGATTCTCTAAGGCCGTCCACCCTCCCGACGGAGCCGAGGAGTTTTACGCGCAGGCATAGCCCGTTACGACCGTAGTTCCCTTCCGAGTATTTCTCTTGCAAGACAGCGGCAGGCGGGCATTCTATAGTAGTCATATGCGATGGCTGCCAGCGGGAATCGCTTTGTTGCTTGCCGGAGTGTGCTGGGCCACCGACCCTCCTCCAGCCACCGCGCCGGCGCTCTGCTCCGATTCCAAAGGCGCACCTGCCTGTCACGCTCCTGCCAAAGACCTGAAGGCGGCCCACCAGGCTTTCAAGCGTGGGCTTAAATTTGAGAAATCGAAGAAGCTCGACCAGGCTCTTTACGAATTTCAGGAAGCCGCTCGTCTTGTCCCGCAAAACGTGGAATACCTGACCGCGACCGAGATGACCCGCCAGCATCTGGTCGGCGCGCATCTGGAGCAGGGAAACAGCGATCTTCTCGGTGGCCGCCCGACTGAGGCGCTGGCGGAATTTCGCACGGCGCTGAACCTCGACCCGCAAAATGAATTCGCGCAGCAACGCATACGCGACGCCCTGGGTCCCGCGCAAGAGCACCCGACAGCGCCGCCGCAGGTGGTCGAGAGCGCCGACAAACTCGACGCCAAACCAACCGACGCGCACCACGACTTCCACTATCGCGGCGATTCCCGTGGTCTGCTTACCGCGGTCGCTGCCAGCTATGGCATGACGGTGATCTTCGACGATCCCTTTCCCAGCAAGCACGTCCACTTCGATCTGGACGACGCCGATTTTGCCACCGCCTTGTCGGCAGCATCCGCCGCCACCAAGAGTTTCAGCGTGCCGCTCGAGGATACCGTTCTTTATGCCGCCGTCGACAGCCCCGAGAACCACCGCCTCTACGACCGCATGGGCGTGCGCACCTTTTACATTCCCGGCAGCACTTCGCCCAAGGACCTGCAGGATTTAGTCAACGCGCTGCGGTCCATCTTCGATTTCAAGCTGGTGAATGCCAACAACGCCGCCAGCAAAATCACCGTGCGCGGGCCGCAAAACGCGCTGGAAGCCGCCACTGAGTTCCTCGAACAGCTCAACAGCGATCCACCCGAAGTGATGTTCGATATGAAAGTCTTCGAGGTGAGCCACAGCTACATGCGGAATATCGGGCTCCACATTCCCGACAATTTCAATCTCTTCAATATTCCGGCAGCCGCTCTGCTCGCGGTGGGCGGCGGACAAAACCTCCAGGCCCTCATCAACCAACTGATCGCCTCTGGCGGCATCAACCAGGCCGGCAATCAGACGCTTTCCGCCCTGCTCGCACAATTGCAAGGCCAGCAGAATTCCATCTTCAGCCAGCCGCTGGCGACCTTCGGCGGCGGCCTGACCTTGATGGGCCTCAGCCTCGATCAGTTGGCCGCGCAGCTCTCCATGAATGAGAGTTCCGTGCAGCAGATCGATCACGTGCAGTTGCTCGCATCGCAGGAGAAGGACGCCACTTTCAAGCTGGGCCAGCGCTATCCCATCCTCAACGCCAGCTTTGCGCCGATTTATAACAATTCGGCGATCGCCAAGGTAGTAGGGAATCAGTCCTACACCGCGCCCGTTCCTTCCGTCAATTATGAGGACATTGGTCTCACCCTCAAAGCCAAGCCCCTGGTTCACAACAATTCCGATATAGCCGTCGAACTCGAGGTCCAATTCCGCAGTCTGGGATCGTCAGTCACCAACGGCATTCCCGATATTCTGCAACGTGAGTACAAGGGCGGGATCCTGCTGAAGCCGGGAGAACAGGCAGTAGTGGCCGGAATGGTCACTCGGTCGGACGAGAAGACCCTGGCCGGTATTCCGCTGTTCTCTTCAATTCCCGGCCTCGGCCTGCTCAGTTCCCAGCAATCTAAACAGCAAGACAGCGATGAACTTCTGATCCTGATTACGCCCTACGTGATTCGCAGCCGGGAGCGAGCCGAAGCTCCGGCGATCTGGGTGGAAAAATAGATCAGATCCTCGCGTGCTTTCAGCGCCCTGTTCGCTTCTCGTCGTTCGCTGCTCGCAAAGCAGAAGGGCGAACGACGCCGCGTCCGATCACCCGATTCATTTCTGGCTAGCCTCGAAGTCCACAATCTTCTTCTGCACCTCGACCGGGTAGCCGCTGGCGTTTCGTCCATTGATAAACAGGGTCGGCGTGCTGTTCACGCCCACGGATTTGCCCAGCGCGAGCGACGCCTGGATTCTGGCTTGCGTATCGGGCTTGACGGCGCAAGCGGCAATCTCGTCGGCATTGGCACCTGAGGCGGTTGCAATGGCCTTCAACTTCTCATCCGCATTCGAGGCTGTAATATTGGCCTGCTCGTCAAACGTCTTCTGGATGAATTTCCAAACCAAATCGTTCGCAGCTCCTCCCCCCGAAGCCCGCCCCACGCAATCGACGTACCCGGCCGCCTTCTCCGCCCAGTCATGCATGGGCAGCGGGAAATTCTGGAAAACAAAGTGGGCGTCGGGCACCTGCGCCAGCAGTTGATCAACGGCGGGCGCCGCCTTGGCACAGTGAGGGCACTGCATATCGCTGAACTCGACGATCGTGACCGCCGCCCCTTTTGCCGCTCCCTTGGCGGGGCCGTTCACTCCCTTTTCGACCTTGATGCGGGCGTCTTCAAAGGGCTTCGCCCCGAAAGGCAGGATGTCGCCAGCAATCGCATGTTTGCCATCGGAG
>Ga0074045_10005799_pt1 | contig 10716 bp, 10 predicted proteins | sample BogForMeECP23OM2_FD_94442 | JGI IMG/M metagenome (GOLD analysis project Ga0074045, IMG submission 94442) | Bog forest soil microbial communities from Calvert Island, British Columbia, Canada - Bog Forest MetaG ECP23OM2 | ecosystem: Environmental > Terrestrial > Soil > Wetlands ... | reverse complement strand
TTCTCAGTGGTAAAGGCCAAGGTTGACGGAGGATGGAATGGAATGCGAGACTACGTTACGAAATCCGGATTAGTTGCCTGAGCGATTGTTTCAAGGTGCAGGTCGTATCCTCGTAATTCCACCTATATATGGTTCAAGAGCTTTCGGTATCTCAATTGATCCATTTTCAGTCTGATAATTTTCCATAATTGCGATGAGGGTTCGTTCGGATGCGGTCAATGTACTGTTCAATGTATGAAGCCACTTTGTCGGTTCGTCAGGCCTATCTCTGAATCTAATTTTTGAACGGACGGCTTGGTATGTTGTGCAGTTACTACAGGAGACAACTTCTCGATATTTTCCTTGTCCAGGCATCCAAGCTTCGAGATCATATTTCTTAGCCGCAACGGTTCCGAGGTCACCTGTGCATACGTTCACGACGCGGTACGGAATCTTCATTGTCTGAAAGAACTCTTCAGCGTTTGCAAGCAGTTTTTCATGCTCGTTCGGTGAGTCTTCTGGTTTGCAAAATATGAATTGCTCTACTTTTTCGAATTGATGTATTCGGAAAATACCTTTTGTGTCTCTGCCGTGCGCTCCTGCTTCTTTTCTGAAGCATGGACTTATTCCGCCGTATCGTAATGGCAGATTCTTGCCGTCGATTATTTCATTCATGTGTTGAGCGAGCAGTGCGTGTTCAGCTGTTGGGATAAGGTAGAGATCTTCTCCTTCTATTTTGTAAATTACGTCTTCGAAGTCGGAGAGCGCTACAGCTCCGCCTATAGCTTCTCGCCTAAGGAGGTACGGTGGTTGGATGAGAACGTACCCCTTTTTTTCAATAAAGTCTAATGCGAACATTAACAATGCGTAGTTTAGTTTAACCAAGTCTCCTCTTAGGTAATAGAATCTAGCACCTGCAACTTTTGCCGCTCGTTCGAAATCGATAAGACGCAGTTTACTCGCAAGATCGATGTGGTCTTTAGGCGTGAAGCTAAATTCAGGACGGTCGCCCCACTTTTTTATTTCGATATTTCCGTTTTCGTCTACTCCGTAAGGAACGGATTCATCGATGATGTTGGGTAGCGTTAGCAGAATATTGGTAATGTTGTGTTCAAGTTTTTGAGATTCGTCCTCGAGCCTTTTAATTTCTGTCGGAACAAACTCGGCCTGACTTACTAAAGCGGAGACATCTTCGCCCAATCTTCTTGCTTTAGCTATCTCTTCTGTGAGCTTGTTTCTCTTACCTCGTAGATTATTTGCTTCAGTTTGGATCCTGCGCCAATCCCTATCGTCTCTCAGCACGTCATCAACGAGTTTACTTTTCTCTGCATCACCTCGTCGCCTTAGGTTTTCCTTAACGATCTCTGGATTATCGCGAACGAACTTTATGTCAAGCATTTTTCCCGCACCGAATCTGAAGCCCTGTTACTACATGGACATATTTGTGCCGTTACTTGAGTAGATTTGAACTATCCTATTCACGTAATAATAGCTCTGAAAAGCCAGATGTGATGGGATAAACGAGTTTTCGAAGAGTAGCACTACTCGGGTTAGAAACTCAGAACCCGTGCCATTCTACAAGTCCGTAGGTACGACTGACAAGACTCCGATCTAAAGTACGGGTGATAGTAAGTAAGGAACTAACTAGGGATCATCTTTCTTAGTGTAAGCGTGAATAAATTTCACGAGTTCGATTACGCTTTCAGTTGGTGTGTCAGGAAGCATGCCGTGCCCCAAGCTGAATATGTGGCCGCGCCTTCCCGAAGTTCGCTCTAGGATTTCTGTCGTCTGTGTCTTGATTATGTTTGTGTCAGCGAGTAAGATCGCGGGATCAAGATTCCCTTGAATGGCTACACTTTCTCCCAATCTCTGCCATGCTTGATCAATTGGGATCCTCCAATCAATGCTGAATACGTCTCCTCCAGCCTCTTTCATTTCCTCTAAGAGAGTTGCTGTTCCGGTTCCAAAGTGGATTCGAGGTACTTCTGTGTTTTTCAGGTCATCAAGTACCCGCCGTGAATACGGTAAGACGTAACGATGATAATCCGTTGGGCTTAGGCAGCCTATCCAACTATCAAAAAGTTGAACAGCATCAACGCCGGCATGAATCTGAGCTCGAAGATACACGAACATGGCGTTTGCAAGTTTATCCATCAGTAGCTTCCATGTTTCGGGTTCTCGATACATGAGCGTTTTAGTTTTAACAAAATCTCTCGTCGAACGGCCTTCGATTAGGTAACTGGCTATAGTGAAGGGTGCTCCAGCAAAACCAATCAGAGGTACCCGACCATCTAGCCGTTTCTTCGTTAGAGATATAGCGTCTAGAATAAACGGAACGTCGGCACTAGGATGAAAATCCTGCAACGACATGACTGATTTTAGATCACGTATCGGGTTAGATATCACAGGCCCTACGCCTTCTTTGATTTCGAATGCTACTCCCATGCCTTCCAAGGGCAACATTATGTCAGCGAACATTATCGCGGCATCAACGCCAAGAACGTCAACAGGTAGACTGGATACTTCTGCGCATAATTCCGGCGTTTTGCATATTGTCATTATATCATACTTTTCCCGAATTCTTCTGTATTCGGAAAGATGACGCCCGGCTTGGCGCATGAACCAAACCGGCGTACAATCGACGGGTTGTCGGTTGCATGCCGCCAGAAATCGATTGTTCAATTTTATGACGCGACCGCGTGGCTTTTCGTCGCACGAAACGCCGCATCAGCAGCTTTGACAGTCTTCGCGATATCATTCTTAGAGTGTGCTCCTGACACGAAGATTGTTTCGAATGCGGACGGAGGTAAATATGCGCCATGCGCCAGCATCGAATGAAAGAAAACTCCGTATTTTTTGACGTTTGAAGACTTCGCAGTTCCGTAATCGATAACATTCTTGTCGGTGAAAAATACGCCAATCATTGAACCCACACGGTTAATTCGGATTGAACATTGGTTTGTTTGTGCGGCCTCTAAGAACCCCTTTTGAAGTAACGCTGAATTCTCCTCCAGCTTCTCGTAGAACCCAGGTTTTCTGATTTCACGGAGTGTAACACGCCCCGCGATCATAGCCATAGGGTTCCCAGATAGCGTACCGGCTTGGTAGACGCGCCCCAACGGAGCTACAAGGTCCATGATATCCTGTCTTCCTCCGTAAGCTCCGACCGGTAAACCTCCTCCTATTATCTTTCCAAGGCATGTCAAGTCAGGAGTGATTTCGTAAAGTTTCTGCGCTCCACCGTATGATGCTCTAAAACCAGTAATTACCTCATCGAAAATTAGTAATGAACCGTACCTCTTCGTAATCTCTCGTAAACCAGTAAGAAATCTTGGGTTAGGTGGGATCAACCCCATGTTTGCAGCTACTGGTTCCACGATAATCGCGGCTAGATCGTCACCATACTTCTCGTAGATTTCTTTGACCGATTCGATGTCATTGTAGGTAGCGACGCAGGTATTTCCTGTCGAAGCTTCTGTTACGCCATCTGAATCAGGTACGGCAAACGTCGCCATACCGGAACCGCCTTTGACTAGGAGAGCGTCTGCGTGTCCGTGGTAACATCCTTCGAATTTCAGGATGCGTTGGCGTTTAGTATATGCACGAGCAACTCGAAGGGCAGACATTCCGGCTTCTGTCCCGGAGTTGACAAAACGGATCTTTTCAATTGATGGCATCGCTGAGATGATAAGTTCAGCTAATTCTGTCTCAAGCTTTGTAGGGGCTCCGTAGCTTGTTCCTCTCGGTAGGTACTTCCGTAACTCGTTAACGACTTTAGGATAAGCGGAACCTAGGATTAACGGTCCCCATGAGCAAACATAGTCAATGTAGGTATTGCCGTCTTCGTCTTGAATCTTTGAGCCTTTAGCCTGTCTGATGAAGAGTGGAGTTCCGCCGACTGCCTTGAAAGCGCGAACAGGGCTGTTGACTCCGCCTACGAGTACTTTGCAGGCTTGGCGATACAGTGATTCACAGTTTCGATGTTTCAAGGTAGTCACGGGTAATAGCGATCTGCAATTTCAGCCGAACATGTTCAAGATATTTCTGATATCCATATTCGCGCAGGTGAAGATGGGTGTTTCGAGAGCGGTATATCGGCTAGCCTCACTGCTTCTTAGCTCCATTACAAGTTCGAGAAAATCAGATGGTTGATCAGCCTCAAATGCAAGTACAAATTCCTGGTCGTCTAATCCGAAGGAATAACCGGTATGAATTTTCACGTTAGGATACTTATGCCCTATTTTGAAGTGTTGCGCCATCATTAAGGTTCTTTCTTCATGAGGAAGAAAATACCATTCACGTTTTTTTATGAACGGATAGACGAAAAGATACTTCGACTCAACTGGATTCTGGAATTCGAAACCTTCTTGACCTTCATGCTGGTGAGTTCCGAGATATTCAGATTTCCTAGTCATCGCTAAGTAGGAGTAGGGCGTGCTGAGGTACTTACCAAAATTGGAAGATAGTAGTGAGGCGATGAACTGCTGTATCTCATCTAAGCCTCGACTGGCCGTCCATAACAGAAAGTCGCAGTCCCCACGGATACCAATCAAGGAGTAGCTCTTGAGGACATTTTCAGCGGAAAATTTTTGGACGAGTAAGGTGAAGTTCTGTTTATCGATTTCTCGCTGTCGCTCATCGAGCCGTTTCCACTCAGCCTCTAACTTGAAAAAAGTATACTTCAGAAACTCCCTCTGTGTTGACTGCGTTGACTTTGGTTCCGATATGAATTCTGATTTCACAGACTTGTCTCCTTTAGGCTACCCGCAAGTTCTTTGGCGAAATAGGTGATTATGATGTCTGCCCCTGCGCGTTTTATGGAGGTCAAAATCTCTAGAGCCACTCGTTTGCCGTCAATCCACCCTAGTTGTTCTGCTGCCTTTACCATTGAGTATTCGCCACTAACATTGTAAGCTGCTAGTGGAGTGTGAAAGGTTACGCGTGCATCTCTTATCACGTCCAGGTAACTTAGTGCGGGTTTGACCATGACTATGTCGGCTCCTTCCTTGATATCTTCAGCTATCTCGCGCATTGCATCTCGGCGGTTAGGAGGATCCATTTGGTAACCACGACGATCTCCCCAGAGGGGTGCAGATTCAGCTGCTTCTCTGAATGGTCCATAGAATGAAGAAGCATATTTTGCGGAGTACGACATTATCGCAATTTCTGTCAGCCCATTCTCGTCGAGTGCTGTACGAATGGCTTTGACCTGCCCATCCATCATAGCACTTGGTGCCACCATGTCAGCACCAGCTTCCGCATGTGAGACGGCGGTCCTCGATAACAGTTCTAACGTCATATCATTTACCACTGTTTGATTGCTTACTATTCCACAGTGACCATGATCCGTGTATTCACACATGCAAACATCGGTAACAACGGTTAGTTGAGGCACAGCTTTCTTTATCATTCGTACGGCATTCTGCACTATCCCATTGTGAGCGTATGCCTCGGTTCCTTTCGGATCCTTATGTTGAGGTAGTCCGAAAATAAGGACCGCGGGAATATTCAGATCTGAGATCTCTTTGGCTTCCTCAGATAGGTCAGAAAGAGAGAGACGACTGATGCCAGGCATTGAAACTATTTCTTCTCGAGCCGTGATTCGTGCGTCGACGAAAATTGGATAGATCAGGCTAGATGTGGACAATCTGGTTTCTCGCACTAGTTCACGTAAAGACTCTGTTCGCCTTAGGCGACGGCTACGTTGATCGGGTATGAAATTTTGTGGTACCTTATACGTTTCCGATTTCATTTACTATCGCCTCCACTAATGCTTCAGTAGTATGTGTATTCGCGATAACGGACACATTAATTCCTAGTCGCTCAGCCGTTTTCGCAGTAACGGGTCCAATGCAGGCTGCTTTGATATTCTTCAAAAATCTCTCCGCACATTTTTTTTCGTTCAAAATTTGAACAAAATTGTGCACGGTTGATGGGCTAGTAAAAGTGACCAAATCTATCCCTGACTCAAGGATTCCGATCAGTAGATCAGACGTTAGCTCTGAAGGAACTAATGTTCGGTATGCGATCACCTCCTCTACAATCGCGCCGCGTTGTCGCAACAGTTGCGGGAGTTTTTCCGACGCAATATTTGCTCGCGGTAACAGGATAAATCGTCCTCCTACATCTCCCAGGTCGGACGCGATTCGTTCTGTGAGATATGCGTCTGGGATGAAATCTGCCTTCTTACCTACTAGTCCGAGAGCGTCAGCAGTAGCCGACCCTATCGCCGCAATTTTGAGGCCATTGAGAAGTTCAGTTGAAATTTCCAATTTAGCCATACGGTTAACGAAGAATCTTACGCCTTGAACACTGGTGAAGATCACCCAATCATATTTGGTGAGATTTCGAATTGATTCGTCGAGCGGGATTGAATTTATTGGGTCGACAATTTCTATTGTGGGAACTTCTATTGTTGTTGCTCCCAACGCGTTAAGTTTCGTAGAAAGCACTTTAGCCTCTCCGACTGGACGGGTTATCAAAATTCTCTTTCCCGTAAGCGCTTCAAGAGTGGTTTGCATCATGACGTCTCCATGATTATCTCTGCTCCCTGCGCCAGTAACCTTGAAGCTAGTTCTTCGCCGACAGATTCAGGTTTCTGGGTCCGCGATGTTAGACGACTGCGTACGAGAATTCTGCCGTTTGGTGCCGCCACCATTCCTTCAATAATGAATCCGGTCGATTCGTATCTCGCGTATGCTGCAACAGGTGTTTGACAATCTGCTCCAAGCTTCTTCGCGAAGGCTCTTTCAGCTTGGATAGCTTCACGAGTTGGTCGGTGTTCGATCTGTGCCATTAATTCTCTAATTTCTGCGTCTTCTTCTCGGCATTGAATGGCGAGCGCTCCTTGACCAACTGCTGGTAGAATGACGTCGGTCGAAATCACTTCACTAACGTGACTTTGCAATCCAAGTCTTGCGAGTCCCGCGGAGGCTAAAACGATCACGTCGTATTCTCCGTTCCTTATCTTGCGAATCCGCGTGTCAACATTTCCGTGGAGTTCTAGAATTTCTAGGTCAGCCCGGGCCGCGAGAAGTTGAGCTTTTCGTCGAGCACTGCTTGTTCCAACTTTCGCGCTTGCAGGAATTTGCGAAAATTTGCACTTGCTTCGAGTTATCATTACGTCTCTGGGATCAAGGCGCTTTGTGACAGCCGCTATCACTAGTCCTGTCGAAATGTCTGTTGTTAAATCCTTCACGCTATGAATTGCGATATCTATTTCACGTTTAATCAGAGACTCTTCAATTTCCTTTGTGAACATTTCTTTCCTTGGTGTTGCCTCATTCCAGGAGTTTGCCTTGTCTCCTTTTGTGCGGATTGTAACTACTTTGTATCTAACTCCCGGAGTAATCTTTCTTAATGCTTCGATTGTCTGATTTGTCTGTGCGATTGCGAGGAGACTGCCTCTTGTGCCCACGGCGATTTGATCGATCATTGCTTCTGCTGTCCCATCGCAAAAAGTTCGCGTATGATTGCTTCGTAGGATTCACCGTCTCCATTGCTAGCATGCTCTTTGAGCCTAGCGGTTGGTTCATGCAAGAGTTTATTGATTATTCGTCGAGTTAGAAGATCCATTATCTCTTTATCTCGTTCAGAAGCATTGTGCATCCGCAGTAATGCTTTTGAGAGTTCATTTGCGCGAATTTCTTCGGCCATCCTTCGCAAATTCCTCAGCGTGTCATTGACGTCATAGATCCTAGCGTGTGCTTCAAAATCTTCCACTTCTTTTTCGATCAAGCCCCTAGCTTTCAAAATCCGATTCTGGGAGGCAATATGATCTGTGACATGAGTGACCAGGTCGTCGATATTGTATAATTGTATGCCTGGAATCTGGGCGCTCTCCGGATCGAAGTTTCGCGGAACCGACGCATCAATCAGAATTAGTCTTCGATTCTTGCACTTCTCAACAGCCCCCTTCAAGTCTGCAGCGGATATAAGATGATCATGTGAAGAAGTGAAACATAAAATTGCGTCAAATTGATGAAGCGAATTTCGGACTTGGTCAAACGGTAACAGTTTTCCGTTCAACCGTTCGGCCAAAACGGCTGCACGTTCTGCAGTTCGATTGGTCACCCAAATTTGGTCTACCAGCGATGACAAGTCCGTCGCAGCGAGATTCATCATCTTGCCCGCTCCAATGAGGAGGATTGTTTGAATCGGATCCTTCTCCGAAATTGTCTTCAGAAGAGTTACTGCGGCAGAACTTATTGACCCCCCTTCTAGGCCAATACCAGTATCCTTCCGCACCCTAGTCGCTGTTCGATATGCTCGCAGGAAGAGATCCGTAAGGATACGTCCAGTTGTTCCAATCTCCGCAGCTTCTCTCGCTGCAAGTTTCACTTGCTCCTGAATCTGCTGTTCTCCCAGCACTAACGAATCGAGCCCTGCGGCAACGGTAAACAAGTGCGTTACCGCCTCGTTGTCGCGAAAAGTATAGACCTGCTTGCTCAACTCTTCCTTTGGAATGCTGCTCCACTTGCTCATCAGACTAGTAACTTGAGTGGCAGCGTCTGTGTCAACTGTAGAGATGACATATACTTCCGTTCTGTTGCAAGTCGAAAGAATTACGGCTTCACTGATACACTTACAGGTGTTCATTATCGCTCGTAGTCGGGCTTCCATGGATCCGTTTGCGCAACTCAATTTTTCTCTAATTGAAACAGGTGAGTGCTTATGGTTAGTGCCTACAACAGTCAGCTGCTTCGAAGTGAACAATTCGCTCACACTTTTTCTCTTGTCAGTCGCATAGATCTCAAGAAGAAATCTGTCAAATAGGAAGCAGCTTCAGACGCGCGGTAGCTCCGCTGAAAATGAATCTGTTGGAAGATGAATCGATTCATCATCCCAAGCAAGCATCCCGCAGCCATATTCGGATCAGTATCACGAAATTCACCGACTCTAATCCCGTTCCGAATTATTCGAGTTAACAATGATTCGATCCGTGCGAATTCGTTCATCAACGTTTTAGCTCCAACAGGATCGAGACGAGTGGAGCGACGTACGTACAACCCAACGTTAATGAGATTATTTGGGAACGAGGAGAGATATGTTCTTGCATAGGCCCTGATTTGTGCTGAAGAGTCATCTGATTTCTTGCATGTGTCGTTCAGGAGTTTCATGAACCCGGTCATGGTAATGGTTTCGCGCACAACTGTCTCGAAGAGTGCTTCCTTGTTCTTGAAGTAATAATAGACCGTGGGCGGTGTCACGCGGGCTTCGCGGCAAATGTCACGCATTGAGACATTCGAGAATCCGCGTTTAGTGAAGAGCGTCTTGGCAACATCAAGTATCTGTTGTTCCGACGCGCTTGTCGCAGAGCCCAAGATAATCTGTCCTTTTTTTGTGAAGACAGTTGTATTTAACGTTCGTTATAGCCGCCCTTACTTATTGAAGAACAACGTTTAGTTCACCACGCAATTCTCGATTGATGTACTGGCTACGGGCAGGCTTAAGTTCGCTGACCCAGCCATCTTTGGAAGATGTAACTTGGCCTATCAAAACATCCTTGTGAGTAGGGAAGGACCAATAGGAATAGTCCAGTTAAATCGTCCAAAGGTTCTCAATGCCCTAAGTGCCGCATTAATGGAAGAACTGGTTGATGCGTTTGAGAAACTCGATAAAGATGAAACCATATCCGTGCTGATTCTAACCGGGGGAGAAACAGTTTTCGCAACTGGAATTGATCTAAAGGAGATAGCTGAAGCAAACCATATCGATCTAATCCTCAGCAGACGTTTCGAGCTTTGGGATCGGCTTCGGAAAATCGGTAAACCGATTATCGCCGCCGTCAGCGGCTACTGTTTGGGCGGAGGCAACGAGTTGGCCATGAATTGCGATATTATAATCGCGTCTAACACGGCGATATTTGGCCAACCTGAAGTTAACGTCGGCATTATGCCCGGTGCAGGTGGAACTCAAAGACTGACAAAAATCGCAGGTAAATTTAGAGCTATGGAGATGATTTTAACCGGTAATTCGATTTCCGCGGAAGAAGCTTATCGGATTGGGCTCGTCAACAAAGTTTCAACGGTCAAGGATCTGATGAATGAAACCAGGAAAATCGCTGTCTCGATCGCATCCAAGCCACCCATCTCAGTGCGAGCTGCGAAGGAAGCAATATTGAAGGCAGAAGACACAACAATGCATATTGGTTTAGAATTTGAACGAAAGATGTTCTATACCTTATTTTCGACTGAGGACGGCAGAGAGGGACTAAAAGCCTTCCTAGAGAAACGGCGGCCTGTATTCAAAGGTAGATGAACGTTAACCGCTGAACATTTCGGGTTTTCTGATAGCCTTGACAGGCTCGCGGGTTTTGCAGCATGGTAACTATTTGCGACTATTGCTCAGTTAGGAACGAGAATTCATCAATAGTCAGGAACGCAATTATCTCGGCAAATTCTTGGTGAAGAGACATCCTCGATCGAGGACAGTCAAATGCGCGATGGATTATGCGAGCGGTTGATTTATCTTACATCATCGGTTCATAACTGGCATCAGTTTACGCTGTGACACCGGAATCGAATGACTTTGATTGTATGCGACGAACAAGCAAAACAGAAAATACTAGCTGCTATGGCTGATCAATATTCAAGAAAGATATTGACCGCGACAGTAGATGAACCGGTGAGTGCATTAGATTTGAGCAAGACTTACGACATACCGATAACGACGGTTTATCGTCGAATCGAAGAACTCGTTGAAGCAGGGTTGATAGCTGCGGTAAAATCAGGTCGA
>Ga0074045_10005798_pt1 | contig 10717 bp, 9 predicted proteins | sample BogForMeECP23OM2_FD_94442 | JGI IMG/M metagenome (GOLD analysis project Ga0074045, IMG submission 94442) | Bog forest soil microbial communities from Calvert Island, British Columbia, Canada - Bog Forest MetaG ECP23OM2 | ecosystem: Environmental > Terrestrial > Soil > Wetlands ... | reverse complement strand
TACACACCCTAATTTTGACGAAATCTCGCACACGCAGATCAAATGGGAGCTGAACCTGACACAGCGCCTGATCGAGAGCACGCTTGGCGTGAAATCCATTCTTTTCCGGCCGCCCTACGGCATCGATCACCAGCCGGAATATGCGGAAGAAGTGCAACAGTTGCCTTACCCGCAAGAACTGGGTTATCTGATCGTGGGCCAGCGCGTTGACCCGGACGACTGGCGCATGACGGAGGACAAGCAACAGCGCCCGGCGGCGGAAATCGCAGCGGAAGTATTGCGCCAGGCCAAGAATGGAAACATTGTGCTGCTCCACGATGGCGGCGGAGAGCGCGCGCAGACCGTTGCGGCCCTACCGCTGATCATCGATGAAATGCGCGCTCAGGGCTACGTGTTCGTCTCCGTCTCCGACCTGATCGGCAAAACTCGCGGCGATGTGATGGTGCCGCTCTCCTTCCGCGAAAAGCTCTCGGCGCATGCGGATGGTTTCATCTTCGCGATCTTCCAGTGGCTGCGCTTCGTGATCGCCACCGTCTTTATCCTGGGCATCATTCTGGTAAGCTGCCGCGCCACGATCATCGGAATTCTGGCCATCATCGAAAAACTTCGCCCCGATCACGACACGCCGCTGAATCCCATCCCGTCCGTGACGGTGCTGATTCCCGCGCACAACGAAGAGGGCGTCATCGTTCAGACCGTGCGCTCGGTCCTGGCTTCCGATATTCCGGATATTCATGTTGTCGTTGTAGATGACGGCTCGGCCGATCGCACACTGGAGCTTCTCCAATCCAATTTTTCGTCCGAAACCCGGGTGCAAATCATTCACCAGATCAACCGCGGCAAGGCGGCAGCATTGAACGTTGCGCTTACGCTTGCGCGAACCGAAATCGTCGTGACCATCGATGCCGACACGGAAGTGGAACCAGACGCGATCCGCCAATTGCTGGGCCACTTTTCCGATCCGCACGTCGGGGCCGTGGCGGGCAACGTCAAGGTCGGCAATCGTTCGCTCTGGCTGACGCGCTGGCAAGCGCTGGAATACATCACCAGCCAGAACATGGAAAAGCGCGCCTTCGACCTCCTGAATTGCATCACCGTAGTGCCGGGGGCTCTGGGCGCATGGCGGCGGCAAGCGATCGAAGCGGCGGGCGGCATCACCGCGGACACGGTGGCGGAAGACGCCGACCTCACCATCGCGATTCGCCGGCTGGGCTGGCGCGTCTCGTACGACGAGTATGCGGTTGCCTGGACGGAAGCTCCTGCGACGCCCGTGGCGCTGATCCGGCAGCGTTTTCGCTGGACGTTTGGAACACTCCAATCGTTCTGGAAGCACAGCAGCACATTGTTCCGGGCGAAGTATGGAGCGCTGGGCTGGGTGGCCCTGCCCAACATCTTCGTCTTCCAGATCGCGCTGCCCTTGATATCGCCGGTCATTGATTTGCTGTTCCTGGGAAGCTTGCTGCTGTGGGGGCTGGCGCAGTTGCATATCACGCAAATCCCGCACCTCTGGACGACGGCGGACGTGCAGCGTTCGGTGATCTTCTTTCTGGGATTCCTGATCATTGATGTGTTTACGTGCATGATCGCCTTTGCCCTGGAGCCTCACGAGGACTGGACGTTGCTTGTGCCCGTGTTGCTGCAGCGCTTCTACTACCGGCAACTCATGTACATCGTGCTGTTCCGCTCGGTGAAGGAAGCGGTCAGCGGCCGCGCCGTGGGCTGGCGAGGTGTGGAGACCGAACCGCCGCGGCAAGCCCCTGCCGCTGTCTCCTCCTAGCAGGCCTTTCCCCCACTCATGGGTTTCTCTTTGTTCCGCAGGGGCCACCTTCAGATGGCCCCTGCGTCTTCCAGTTGGGGAGAATGTAGCGGCGACGCAGTCAAAATGGCAGCAGAATTCTCTTTCGTCAGGGGTTGGATTGGTGCGGCACCCCACGAGGAAAAGACAAGGGCACAGTCAGGAGTGCGCCACGAGACCCACGAGCCAAACTCCTACCTGCTACGGCGGGCAAGCGGGAAGACGGAGGGAAGGAAAGGCGAAGAAACAAGAAAGCGCGCCGTGACTCAGTAACGGCGCGCTTTCTTGCTTGGTTGAAATAATCAGGTCTGCTATCAGGCCATCAGGCGGGGTCGCGCCAGCGGCAGAACCTTGTGGGAATGCATGGGCTTGGCGTAGAAATTCGAACGACGGACAAAGGTCGGCATCTGCGGTGCGGGGGTAGTAACGGCCGCGGGCAAAGGTTGCATGGGACTGCGCGAGGTTTCCCGCACGAGTTCCATGCGGCCGCGCACCTTGAATTTAGCGAGCAGGGAAGAAACGTGGAATTTCACCGTGCGTTCGGAAAGGTGCAATTCAGAAGCGATTTCCTTGTTTGCCAAGCTGCGTAGAATGCCGTGGAGGTCTTCTTGTTCGCGCCGGGTGAGCCTCACAGCGCTCTTGACCTTGTGACCTGCTTGCAGGAGTTCCTCAGCTTTCTCCTCCAAGGCACCCAGGCACTCCTGCGGCGCGGGAACCATAATCATGTAGTCGCTGGGGGATTGGCCTCGGACCAGGCAGTGCATGGCGAGGAGTCCGGCGGCGTGGTCAATAGGGAGTTCGCCAGCGGGCCCCGCTTCCACCTGGAAATGGGCTGTACCCGAGGATTTTTCGTAAAAAAGGTACACAAAGGGTGAGGGAGCGAGCTTGGATTGGGTGATAGGCTGCGTTGCGACTGATCTGCGGATCAACTTCACGTGCACTCCTCCGATAGTGCTTCGTGGTGGGAACGAAGCGCTCCTGTAGATTGGACTTGCGATTACCTCCTGTGGAGGTCGCCCGGAAACACCGGGCAAACGGACGGGGCGCTAACTAGGCCAGGCTTAGTTCCCCCGATGACGTGCAAAATCTGACTTCACCACCAAGGGATAAGCGAGAAGGAGTCCCCGTCACAACGCTTGCAAGAATCACACCTGACCGAGGTAGTGCTTAGCATCCGGGGTGCCGCTGCGGAGGAAATCTATGATGTAATTTTTCAATGAGTTAGGCAGGGGGAAAAATGACAAGTCGATGAAAACTGAGTAGAAATTGCGTGGGGGAGGCATTTTTTGCGCTTTTTCTGAAGATGTCAGCCAATCAAGAGGGTGCTGCAATTCAGTTTTCGTGCGTTCTGACCACAATATATTGTAAGTCGCAGAAATACTTCACAAGATAGATGGCCACGAACGCCGGTTGCAACAGGGACTCTCACGGGGTGAGGACACGGGTCTGCTCGGTGGAGATCAGTTCGTAGTCAATACCCCGCCAGCGCAGGCGACGACCGAACGAGGACAGAAAATTCCACAGGTACAGAAATGGAACAAACATGGTCAAAAGGATGTACATCCAGGATTGGGCCATGATCTGCGCCCTGAAGGGCGGAAGAGCTTCGGTGGCCCCTATGACCCGTATCGCACCACGAATGGACGCCAGCAAGAAAGGCAAGACCAGCAATGACATAAGGTGAAAAGCCGGGCGGGAGGCGATGGTAAGACTGAGGACAAGGTACAGACCCACAACCGCAGTCAAGCAATAGAGAAAGTGAGCGGCGAAGGCGCTGACCCACGTATTGTGACGATAGACCCGGGTGACGGTGACTTGGCGGTTCGTAAACTCAAGCAGACCAGAATAGTCCGATTGAACATAGGACACGGTTAAGCATTCGGGGAGGAAGACGATGCCCCGCCCCGTGCGTTCCACCATCGTGGTCAGGGAATAGTCGTCGCTGAAGGAGTACTGCCAGACGTCGAGCATACCGATCTCTTCAAAGAGTTTCCGGCGGATGGCCGTACCCCCGCCCCAACAGAAGTTCTTCTGGTGATCACCCAGCATGGTTACGACTGAGGCGTTCCAAGCGGCGAGGAGAGCGGTGGGCAAGTCGCTGCGATTGGGTATAAACCAGCGCATGGTGGTGGTGGCGCCTATGCGCAAGTCCGTGAGCGGGGCCACGAGATGGTGCAGCCAGGATTTGCCGGGGCGGCCATCGGAATCGGTGAAGACCAAGACCTCAAACTCGGGAGCGAGTTGTTCGACGACAGTGCGGAGGTTGTTCACCTTTTCGCTGCAGTTTTGTGGCTTGCCGGCGATGACGACGGTGGCTTTGACGCGGGAGGTTGCCGCGACACGCTTCACGATGCTGTAGGCCGGATCGGATTCGGAGGCGAGAACGAAAAAGACTTCATAGTTCTGGTGGGCAAATTCGCACAACGAAACGAGATTGCGTTCGAGGCCGGGCTCCATGCCGCGGCACGGGCAGATGACGGCGGTGTGCGGGGCAAAAAACCCCGGGTCGGTTTTCAGGCGACGGCGCACGTAGGCGAGCCACTGAAGGCTCTGCCAGAGCAGATAGAGGCCGACGGCGATCTGCATGATCGCCAGTATGTCAAAGAGAATTTCCACGCAAGCTGAGCATAGCAGAGAGAAGCGGTGTGGGAATCGGGATGTCCAGAGGTAGAATCGCAGGGGTAAACAACCGCAAGCGGAGGGAGAGAACACACATGAACGGACGAGTGGACAATTCCATGGTGACCACGGGAACCGAACTGCAAGGGTACCGTGTGGTAAGGAATTTCGGAATCGTAAGGGGCATCACCGTGCGGTCAAGAAGCGTGCTGGGCAACCTGGCGGCGGGGATTCAGACTATTGTGGGCGGAAACATCACGGTGCTGACGGAGCTCTGCGAGAAGGCGCGCGAAGAGGCGTACGAACTGCTGCTGCAACATGCAGCACAACACGGCGCGAACGCGATCCTGGCCATGCGCTATGACGCCAACGAAGTGATGCAAGGCGTGACGGAAGTGCTGGCCTACGGCACGGCCGTACAGGTGGAAAAGACCAGCTAGATTCGACGGCAGCGGGTCAGGAAATCATCTCTGTGAAGGAACGAAGTGCCGGCGATCCAGCATGGTTGAAAGGATCACCGAGCTAGTGGTCGGACCATACGCAGTTAGTTTCTGTGTCAGTGTCTCCAGCGAAGGTACGGAATCGACGGCGGCCCTGAGAATAAACGATTCCCCGCCGGTCACATGGTGACACTCAAATATCTCGTCCATCAACTCGATCGCTTTTCGGAAGCGGGGGTAGTCCTTTGGCTGGACGATCACACGAATGTATACATGCAAGGCGCGGCCGAGGGCAGAAAGGTCGATTTCCGCACGAAACGCCCGGATCACACCGCGTTCCTGCAAGCGTTTCATGCGTTCCGCCACAGCCGGAGGAGAGAGACGCAGCTTGCGGCCGAGTTCCGCAAAGCTTAGGCGGGCATCTTTTTCGAGCAGGTTCAGGAGCGCCCAATCCGTGGCATCGAGTCCGGCTTTCGGACCAAATCTCATATGGCCATTATAGTATCGATTATCTGCAAAAACTACGCCAAGACCTTCGAATTGTCATTCACTCCGAGCTTTGCAGGCCGTAACATGCTTGGCATGATTGGATCGATAGCCAAAGGGGTATGGTTGGGGTTTTGTATCGCAGCGCCAGTAGGACCCATCGGCACGCTGGTCTTGAAGCAGTCGCTCAAGTGGGGATACCCGGCGGGACTTGCAAGCGGATTAGGCGCCGCACTGGCTGACATGTGCTACGGGTTCTTGGCCGTGGCCGGCGTGCGCCTGGCGGCAGCGTACGCGCGTCCAATCGCGGTCCTGGGTGGCTGTTTTCTGTTGTGGCTGGCATGGAAATCGTGGTGGGAAGCGTCTGTCGAGGGCGTGGTAGTCATACAAAAGGACAACCTGATTCGCAACGTGGCCACGACGTTTCTCCTCACACTGTCGAATCCGATTACCATCCTCTCGTTTGCCGCCATGATCGCCGGCGTGGGGACCGGTGCCGCGACACATTTCGTGCTGGGAGTTTTCCTGGGATCGATGCTTTGGTGGTCCATCCTCAGTACTACCACGGCTTGGATGACTGCGTTTTTCAAGCTGCGTGGCGCTGTGCTGAACCGGGTTGCGGCAGTGACCCTTGCAGCGTTCGGAATTTGGGCGATCTGCGCCAAGGGTCTGCGATGATCGCGCAAGTTGCCGTGCGGAAGATCAAACGCGTGTCGTGCGAACAATCACTTTGCCTGGGCGCTCGCTGAACTCTGCCTATACCGTCGCCACGTCGGAATCTTTGTTGGATAGCCTCTCTCGGACTTGCGCACAGCCATGTGAATGAAACATGTTTGTCGGTAATTTGACCCTTGCCAATGCTTCGATCAGTTCGCGTGGACAATTCAGGAATGGTAGAATCTGCCTTCGATGTTCTGTTCATCATGCGGATCAAAGATAGCGTCGACGGCGCGGTTTTGCGCGCGCTGCGGGACACCCGTTGACGACATTGATACAGCCGCGACCGTCCTGGGCGATGAGGCGGGGCTGGACGCCAATCAGGAGACGCTTGCGCCGGATGTGCCGCCACCAAGGTCCACTCCCCGGCCGGCTTCGACGCCGCGCGCGGCGCGGTCAAGTCCCCCAAGCAACCCCCAGTTGAGCAGCAGCGACGCGATCGGCGGCGGTCGCTTTGCTCCCGGAGTGATCGTTGGGGACCGCTACCGCATCGTGGCCATGCTGGGGCGCGGCGGGATGGGGGAAGTGTACCGCGCGGAGGATCTGAAACTCAGTCAGGTGGTGGCGATCAAGTTCTTGCCCGAAGCACTTTCGAGAGATGCGGGTGCGCTGGCGAGATTCCATTCTGAAGTGCGCATCGCGCGCCAGGTATCGCACCCCAATGTTTGCCGTGTATTCGATATCGGAGATGCCGAAGGATTTCCGTTCTTGACGATGGAGTATGTGGACGGGGAAGACCTGGCATCACTGGTGCGGCGGATTGGGAGGCTCCCGCAAGACAAGGCCGCTGAGATATCCCGGCAGATTTGCGCGGGGCTGGCGGCGGCGCACGAGCGAGGAGTGGTTCATCGGGACCTGAAACCCGCTAATTTGATGCTGGACGGCGCGGGGAAAATCCGGATAACGGATTTCGGACTGGCGGGAATTGCGGCCAGCATTCAGGGCGCGGAGGTACGAGCCGGGACCCCCGCTTACATGGCGCCGGAACAACTGGCAGGAAAAGAGGTGACGCCGAAAAGCGACCTGTATTCGCTGGGGCTGGTGATGTACGAGGTACTGACGGGGAAGCGCGCTTTTGAGGCGGCCACGCTGCCGGAACTCTTGCAGGCTCGCGAGGCAGGGACGCTGACGAATCCCTCGACGCTGGTGCGCGATCTAGATCCGCTGCTGGAGCGCGTGATTCTGCGGTGCCTGGAAAAAGATCCGAGCAAACGGCCGGCTTCGGCATTACAAGTGGCCGCGGCCCTGCCGGGGGGCGACCCGCTGGCGGCGGCGCTGGCAGCGGGGGAAACGCCCTCGCCGGAAATGGTGGCGGCGGCGGGAGAGAAGGAAGGGCTGAATCCACGCATCGGACTCTTGTGTGTGGCGGGCGTGTGCATTCTGTTGGCGCTGCTGGTGGGGATGGCGAAGCGAGCGAAGATGATTTCCTACATCTCATTTGGGCCCAGCCCGGAAGTGCTGACGGCGAAAGCAAACGAGATGATCCGATCGTTCGGTTACACCGACGCTCCGGCCGATACGGCGCAAGGCTTCGTGCTGATGCAAGGCTACTTGAACCATGTCACCGAAACAGTCAAGACGCCTACGCGCTGGGAGATTTTGCGGCAAGATGAACCGCCCAGCGCGCTTTTCTGGTACCGGCAGAACCCGCGCCTGCTGACGCCCTTATCACCCGTCGACAATTTGATTTACGGACGGGTGCAGCCGGACGAGCCGCCCTTGGAGCAGTCCGGTTCGCGCCTGATCAGTCTTTCGCCCCAGGCCAGAATGCTGGGGTTCCGCGCGATTCCGCCGCAAGTGGACGATCCGCCCAGCGGTCCGTTGCCTGCCACTGATTGGAGTCCATTATTCGCCGCGGCCGGTCTGGACGTTTCACGGTTCAAGCCTGTGCAGCCGAAGTGGTATCCACTTGCCTGGGGAGACGCGCGCGCGGCTTGGGAAGGCAGTTGGCCGAATCACCCGGAAGTTCCGCTACGCATTGAAGCCGCGGGCTACCGTGGCAAGCCGATTTATTTTGAAATGATTTCGCCATGGGACAAGCCCGATCGCATGGGTTCCCAGAGCCGCAGCCGGCAGAACACGATTGCGCAGTGGTTCAGCTTGGGCCTCCTGTTCACGGTATTCGTAATCGGGGTTTGGCTGGCCACCAGGAATCTACGCCAGGGACGCGGAGATTTGCAGGGCTCGTTGCGGCTGGCGTTGTTTGTGGTGCTTACCGGATTGGTGAATTGGGCGTTGCTGGCCCATCACGTTTCGTCGCTCTTCGAGTTGATACTGTTCATCCTGGCGTTCAGCGTGAGTTTGTTTTTTGGAGTAATGACGTGGGTGCTGTATGCGGCGCTGGAGCCGTACGTGCGGAAGTATTGGCCGGACACGCTGATTTCATGGTCGCGTATGCTTGCGGGGAAGTTCACGGATCCTGTGTTTGCGCGCGATGTGCTGCTGGGAGCGCTCTTTGGCCTAGCGGCGGCTGTGTTTGATCAAGTGCAGCCGTTCGTGGAAGCGGGACTGGGCAAGGCTCCCATGCGGCCTCTCGGGCTGAATTCCACCTATTTCCTGGAAGGTATCCGCGGCAGCTTGGCGTCCGTGCTGTACCAGGCATCTGCCTCGTTCTCGAATGCGCTGCTGATCTTCTTTATGTTCTTCATTCTCCGGCTCGTGTTCCGGCGCAACTGGCTGGCAGCCGGAGTGATGTCTCTGATCTTTTGTATTCCGAGCCTTGGAGCGCAGAATCCGGTGATCGACGCGCTGTTCACGGCGCCCTTCATCCTGGCGTACCTCTACATTCTCTACCGGTTTGGGCTTGTGGCGCTCACGGTGCTCTATTTTGTGGATCAACTGGCGGACAACATGCCACTCACCACGCCCTTGGGTGCATGGTGGACCGAGGGTGGAGTTGTGGCGGTGATTGCGATCCTGGCTGTGGCGGCCTATGGATTTCACGTGTCACGCGCAGGGAAGCCCATCATTGGCGGCAATGCGCTGGAACTCTAGCGCCTCGCCGGAGTCCTTACGCCCAGAGCAGCCTGAAAAACTCCCAGGGCAACCTCTGCAGTCAACGTATCAAGGCCGGTGAGCGCGCGGCTGGCGGCAACGCGCGCTTTTTCCAGGAAAGAAGAATCGAGAAGAAAGGCGCAACGATCCACGAAGGGGTGATTGGCCACCTCGAACGGCTTCCGCGCGCGGCGGGTTGCACCCGCTTTCGCCAAAATCGCCTGATACATCTGCAAGTCCGCCTGGAACTCCAAGGCGTCGCCGGCATTCCAACACTGCTGCCGCGTGAGTGCCGCGAGGTATTTCTGTTGGAAGGCCGCAGCGAATTTGCGTTTGGTGCGCAGGGGGGCTTTCGCGCCACCCGGGGCGGCGGATGATTCGCCGATTTCCAAGGCACGCGCGGACATCGCCAGCAAGGCTTCGCGCTGCAAAAGGGTAAGGAGGTCGCGGTAAAGCGCCGCGTGCACTTGCAGACCGTAGCGTCCGTGTTCGACAACGTAGGAATCCACGAAGCGCGGAACGATGCGCTCCCGCAGCAGAACTTCGCCCAATCGCTGCGCCAAAAGGGCGGCAGAATTGGCGGAATCGAATTTAGGGTGCGCCTTCAAGACGAACTTATGTTAGCAGGAGTCGGCGGGAGGATGGTCTGGGCCGGTATATCCGGGGTCTAGTGGTTACCGATGGCGAAGCCAGAGAAGGAAGCCGAGGATTGCGCCTCCGGCGGCAGAAGCAAGGAGAAGCCAGCGCGTCTCCGGCATGGCGGCTAGACCCATGGCCATGAATCCCAAAACAATGAAGAGGCCGATGGGGTGGGCTGTCCACTGGCCGGCACCATAGAGGCCGAAAGGCACCAGATGCTTTGGCTCGGGATCGGACGCGTGCTCGGCCGCTTTGATCATCAGGTCGATTGTAGGCCTTTATCCGAGGTGAGGCTATGGCCATTGGACAAAAGGAAAGGCCCGGCGCAGAGCGTGCCTGGCCGATGGTAATTAAAGCGGAGCTTCAGTGCACGGCTTGGGTTGAGTCGCCGACGCCAGGCGCCGGAGGCTCGGGTTCCGGGACGACGGGGGCGATGGGATCTTTCTCGAGGGCATGCTCGAGGACTTCATCAAGCGTGCGCACGTAGGCGATCGTCAAGTCACCCAGGATCTCCGGGGGCAGATCGGCAACGGCGTTGGGCTCGTTGTCTGCGGGCAGAAGCACATGCTTGATTCCGGCACGCTTCGCACCCAGAACTTTTTCCTTTACGCCACCAATCGGCAGCACCACGCCGGAAAGGGTCATTTCACCGGTCATGGCAAGACGGTTCTTAACCGGGCGGTTGGTCAGCAGGCTGACCAGCGACGTAACCATCGCCGCGCCCGCAGACGGGCCATCCTTCGGCACCGCGCCGGAAGGCACGTGGATGTGGATGTCGGACTTGCGGAAAAAGTCCGGGTCGATGCCGTAGCGTTCGGCGTTGGCGCGAGTCCAAGTCAAAGCCGCGGTCATGGATTCCTGCATAACTTCGCCGAGATGGCCGGTCATGGTGAACTGCTTGCCGCCACGCATGCGGCTGGCTTCGATGAAGACGATGTCGCCGCCCACGGGAGTCCAGACGAGGCCGACGGCGACGCCGGGCTTCTTGACGCGCTCCTCGACTTCCTTCTCCGTGCGGAACTTCGGC
>Ga0074045_10005797_pt1 | contig 10717 bp, 6 predicted proteins | sample BogForMeECP23OM2_FD_94442 | JGI IMG/M metagenome (GOLD analysis project Ga0074045, IMG submission 94442) | Bog forest soil microbial communities from Calvert Island, British Columbia, Canada - Bog Forest MetaG ECP23OM2 | ecosystem: Environmental > Terrestrial > Soil > Wetlands ... | reverse complement strand
TAGTCCTAGATGCCGCCAAAGCGGCCGGGATGAACCTATATCTCACCGGCGGCGCCATCCGTGACATCATCACCGGCTTTCCCATCCGCGACCTGGATTTCACCGTCCAAGGGAATGCGCTGAAGTTACAGAAAGACTTGGAGCGCGCTGGCGCTATCGTCGGTGACGCCAATAGCGACACACGAACCCTGCTGCTGACGCTGCCCGGCGGCGTTCGCGCCGAGGTTGCGATGGCGCGTTCAGAGCGCTATGACAAACCCGGCAAGCCTCCCGCCACGGCTCCGGCCACGATTATCGAAGACCTTCGCCGGCGCGATTTCACCGTCAATGCGATGGCCCTGTCGCTCAACGAAGGCTCGCGCGGCTTGTTGATGGATCCCTTCAACGGTGTGGCCGACATTGAAGCCAAAGTAATCCGCGTCCTGCACAACTACGCGTTTCTGGAAGAGCCATCGCGGATGATCCGCGCCACGCGCTTTACCACGCGCTTCCACTGGCCGCTCGAAGAGCGCACGCAAGCGCGATATGAATCGGGCAAGGAAAATAATTACATCGAGTACATTCGCAATTCGACTATCGGGTACGAAATAGAGCAGTTGGCCTACGAAGATGACGCGCTCGGCATCCTGAAAGCCTACGAAAAAGAGGGATGGCTGAAGGTGTTGAATCCGCACTGGAGCACGGCCAAGGTCGATACGACCGGCCTTGGCGCGCTGATGAAAACGCGGCTGCAAATGAACGAACTTGGCTATACCCCCGAGGTCGCGCCCGCGGTGCTGTATTTTCTGACGGAAAGGCTGGGCGACAAAGATGTGGCGGATCTGCGGCGGGCCATTCCGCGCAAGGATCTGGTGGAGGCCTGGAAGGATCTGGAAGATAACGCCCATAGCCTCGCTAAGCGCCTGATGGGAAAGGAAGCTGCTACGCCGTCGCGGACATGGCAACTGCTGTCATCGGCCCGTCCCGAAATGATTCTGTTTCTGGCGATCACGGCGAGACAGCAGGCGGTGACGCAGAAGATCAAGAATTTCTTCACCAAGTGGCGCCAGGTCCAACAGAAAGTTCCCTTGCCGGAGATGACGGAACTGCACATTACGCCGCAGATGCCGGAGTATCCGAAGATCGCGAACGACGTGTTCTTGCTGTTGTTGGACGGCAAGTTGCGATCGCGAACCGAGACCTTGAAATATCTCAAGCCGCTCGCACCTCCGCCCCCGCCTCCACCGCCTCCACCGCCGGCAAAGCGAGGCAGAGGAGCGAAAGCGGCGGCTGCTGCGCCGGTTCCGGCCGCGGAAACAGGCAAGCCGGGTGCGAAGGGCAAGGGTAAGGGAAAGGCGACGGCAGCGACGGCGGTGGTGGCTGCTCCGCCACAACAGAAAACTGGCGCACCCGCGAAGCCGGCGCTCGCCTCCAAGGCAGCGAGTTTCGCAAAGCCGGCTGCCCCGGCCAAAACAAGCCAGCCAGTCGTTGCCCCTGCGAGCAAGAAGGCGGGGAAACCGGGTAAGCCTGCGAAGCCAGCGGCAAAAACGAAGCCAAAGGCCCATCCGAAGCCCAAGAAGAAGGGCAAATAACGCCGCGCGGAAGGCGGCGACCGTTGTCCCGGATTCTGGCGGATGCCCGTCCGGCGCACTTTCTCCGGCGAAAAGTTTAGCCAAATCCGCGCTATAATGTAGCCATGCGGCGCTGGATGTGCTTAGCGACGTTGGGACTCATGCTGATCGCGCTACCCGTGTGGGCACAGCGGCGCGGAGGTGGTGGCGGCGGTTCTCATGCGGTCTCGCATGGCGCGCCCGGTGCGGGACACTACTCCGGATCAGTTCACAGCGGGAGTTACGGCTACGGCGGCGGTTATAGCCACGGCAATGGCGGCGTCCGCATTGTGGTGGGAAGTCCGTACTACGGCGGCTACTATGGACGGCGCGGCCTTTATCCGTATGGCTATTCTCCCTATAGCTATTACGGCTGGTACGGTGATCCGTTTTTCTACGATACACAAGACAACGGGGATCAGGATTCCTATTCCGGAGCCTCCAACCAACCTCCTTATTATCCCGCTCCCGAGAACAGCGGATTGCAGCGCGACGTGCAGGCCCTGAGCGGGAAAATCGACCGGTTGCAAGCCGATGTAGAAGCGCGCAATCGGCCGAAGGCCGAGGAGCCCGAGACGGCACTCGTTTTCCGCGACCAGCATATCGAAGAAGTTCGCAACTATGCGATTGCCGGAGGAACGCTGTGGGTGCTCAACGAGCGGGCTGCCAAGAAAATTCCGCTGGCTCAGCTCGACCTTCCGGCCACGATCAAGATGAATGACGATCGCGGTGTAGATTTCCAGGTGCCGCAGTAGAAAAGGCTTCCGCGAAATAGATTCGTCGGATTGCACTCTCTTTCCTTCGAGCGATTGTTATCCAGCCATTATGCAGCGAGTAATTGTAGGCGTGCCTGTGGCACGGTTTGTGTGGCGGGCATTGTAGAGGGGCATTATGCATCCACGCGCACTTTGTTACATCTGTGTGATGGTCTTGTCGGGGGCATTTTTGCAGTCGCTTGCGGCTGCGGGGACGGGCGAGGAATCATCGGCGGCTAAAAGGGCAGTGGCCGTGGGGTCGCAGTACGACACCACGCATGTCTATGTTGCTCCCGAGGACTTCGACGGCTTCGTCAACAGCTTCGTCGCTACTTTCGGTGGCAAGCCATCCCAACGGATCGTGGGAAACGTGACTCCGGTGACCAGCAGCGCCGAAATGCAGTACGTCTTGAGTCCAGTCGGTGCGCTCTCGATCTTCGCCTACCGGACGCCGGTGCCGTTTCCGTTTGGGCAAGAGCGTACCGGATACCTGGTGACGGGTATGGATCTGGCGATAAAGACGGCACGCGAGGGCGGAGCAGAGGTGATTGTTGAGCCCTTTAAGGACCCGATTGGAATTGACGCAGTGATCCAGTGGCCGGGCGGCGTGAAGATGCAACTGTATTGGCATTTCAAGGCATCGACAAACCCTCCGCTGGAAAGCATTCCCGACAATCGGGTGTATGTATCGCGCGATCGTGCGGATGATTTTGTGAGTTGCTTTGTACGCTTCGCTCAAGGCAAGGTGATCGCCGATGACGAGCACGCGGACGGAGGCGAAATCGGGCGCAAGGGAGAGACGTACCGCCGCATCCGGATCACATCGCTGTTCGGGAACATCCTAGTGCTCGTGACGGATGGCCATTTGCCATATCCGTTCGGACACGAGACAACTGGATATGAGGTGCCAGACCTCGGCGCTACGCTCGAAAAGGCGAAAGCCGTCGGGGTCAAAATTCTATTCGCGCCGTATACCACGAGGGAAGGGATTTCCGCGGTCGTGGAATTTCCCGGAGAGTACATCGCTGAAATTCACAGCTTGTCTGCGCGTTGAGATGTCGATGCCAGCGTTCAGGCGATTGCACCACTTTCTGTCATTGCGGGATTCCATGCACAGATTAGAATGAATCAAGCCGTGGCCCGACAGAAGTAAAGACAAAGAATTAACTGCCAAGTGCTACCTTCATGACGCAAAACCAGTTCGTCCACTTGCATCTGCACAGCGATTACTCCCTGCTCGACGGCGCCTGCGATGTCGAAAAACTTGTCGACCGTGTGCATCAGCTGGGCATGCCCGCCGTGGCCATGACCGACCACGGAAATATCTTTGGCGCGGTGCATTTCGTGAACGCCGCCCACAAGGTAGGAGTCAAGCCGATCGTCGGTTGCGAACTCTACATTTGCAAGAAAGACGACCACGTCATCACCCGCACTCCGCCTGACGGCGACACTTACAACCATCTGCTAGTGCTCGCCGAAAACGAGGAAGGCTACCGCAATTTAGTGAAGATCACGTCCGAAGCCTCACTGCATGGCTTCTACTACAAGCCGCGGGTGAGCAAGAAATTTCTGGCGGAACATTCGAAAGGGCTGATCGGGCTCTCGGGATGCCTGAAAGGCGAGGTGGCCGAGCGCCTCATGGAAGGGAATTACAATGCGGCTCGGTCGGCCGCCGGATTCTATAGCGACCTCTTCGGCAAAGAAAACTTCTTCCTGGAGATTCAAGATCAGGGCCTGGAGATGGAGCAACGCATCCGCTCAGGCTTATTTCAGCTCGAAAAAGATCTCGGCCTGCCCATGGTCGCGACCAATGACAGCCACTACCTGTGTGAAGACGACGCACACGCGCAGGATGTGATGTTGTGCATTCAAACCGGGAAGTCGATTCAAGAAACGAATCGAATGAAGTTCGAGGGCACCCAGTTCTACGTCAAGAATGGCGACGAGATGATGCGCGTGTTCAAGGACGCGCCGGACGTGCTGAAACGAACGCTCGACATTGCGGAGCGCTGCAATCTTCGACTGGAAAAAGTTCCGAGCCCGTTTCCGCACTTCGATGTTCCCGACGGATTCACGCTCGACAGTTATTTCGAGCACATCACGCGGCAGGGATTCGCCCGCCGCATGGAGAACCTGCGAGGCGCGGCGGCCGGTGGCCGGCTCAAGCATTCGCTGGCCGAGTACGAGCAAAGGTTGGCGCGGGAAATTGCCATCATCCAGCAGATGAAGTTTTCGGGATATTTTCTGATCGTGTGGGATTTCATCCGCTACGCGCGCGAATGCGATATTCCAGTGGGCCCAGGGCGCGGATCAGCAGCGGGCGCAGTGGTTGCGTACTCGCTCGGCATCACCGACATCGATCCGCTGCAGCACGAATTACTGTTCGAGCGCTTTCTGAATCCAGAACGAATTTCGATGCCGGATATCGACATCGATTTCTGCATGAACCGGCGCGGAGAAGTGATTGAATACGTCACTCATAAATACGGCCGGGAGAATGTAGCGCAGATTATCACCTTCGGAACGATGGCGGCGAAGGCCGCGATCAAGGATGTCGGCCGCGCCATGGACATGCCCTACAGCGACGTGGACCGCATTGCGAAGATGGTCCCGGCCACGCTGAATATCAAGCTGGATGACGCTCTCGCGCAGTCGGTGGCGCTGCAGGAAGCGTACCAGAAAGATCCGCAAGTGCGGCAATTGCTCGACACAGCTCGCAAACTCGAAGGCATGGTGCGGAATTCGGGCGTGCATGCGGCAGGAGTTGTAATTTCGCCGCGGCCCTTGATTGAATTGGTGCCCCTGCACAAGACCAAGAACGACGAAATCGTCACCGCCTTTGACATGGTGGCGATCGAAAAGATGGGCCTGCTGAAGATGGACTTTCTGGGCCTGACGACGCTTACCATTCTCGACGATAGCTTGAAACTGATCGCGCAAAAAGGAACGAATCTCAAGCTGGATGACATCCCGCTCGAAGATCAGGAAACGTATCAGAAGGTTTTCCATAAAGGATTAACCTCGGGCGTGTTCCAGTTTGAATCGTCCGGCATGAGAGATGTTTTGCGCCGCTACCAGCCGAATTCAATCGAAGATCTGACCGCGCTGAACGCACTCTACCGTCCCGGCCCGATTCAGGGTGGCATGATCGATGATTTCATCGAGCGGAAGCATGGGCGCCGCAAAATCGAATACGAATTGCCCGAACTGAAAGAAATTCTGCAGGAGACGCTGGGGGTCATTGTCTATCAGGAACAGGTGATGCAGGCGGCCAACAAACTGGCCGGCTACTCGCTGGGGGAAGCCGATCTGTTGCGGCGCGCCATGGGTAAGAAAAATGCCGAGGAGATGGCGAAGCAGCGCGAGCGCTTCGTGCAGGGAGCGACGAAGAATGGTTTTCCTGCAAAGAAGATCGAGAAGATTTTCGATCTGATGGCGCAATTTGCGGGATACGGTTTCAACAAGTCGCACTCGGCGGCCTATGCGCTGCTGGCGTATCACACGGCGTATCTCAAGACGCATCATCCGCTGGACTTCATGGCGGCGTTGCTGACGTCGGTGACTGGCAGCACCGATGACGTCGTGAAGTACATTAACGAATGCCGTGAGATGGGAATAGCGGTCGAACCGCCGGATATCAATGTCAGCGATGCCAACTTTACGCCGCATGGGCAGGCGATCCGCTTTGGGCTGGCGGCGGTTAAAAACGTTGGCGGAAATGCTATCGAATCGATCGTGGAGGCGCGAAAGAAACTGGGCCGCAATTTCAAATCTTTCTACGAATTCTGCGAAGAGGTCGACCTGCGCCTCTTAAACAAACGGGTGCTGGAATCCCTGATCAAGAGCGGTGCCATGGATGGTTTCGGTCGCCGGGCGCAACTCATGCAGGCGCTGGACACGGCGATCGAACAGGCCCAGAAAATGCAAAGAGATGCAGAGTCGGGCCAGCATGGCCTTTTCGGCGTGTTTGCGGATGAGACTCCGGAGCAGGCGCACGACGCTCTCCCCAGCGTGCCGGATTGGGATGAGCACACGCGCTTGTCGGCGGAAAAGGAAATTTTGGGATTTTTTATCACCGGGCACCCGATGGAGAAATACAAGGAGAAGCTTGCGGAGCTGAACGCGCTCTCCGCCGACGACATTGCCGCCATGAAGAGGTCCACCGCGAAGGATGAGAATATTACGACGGCTGGTTTGATCTCCGGTTTGCGGGTTGCCAAGTCCAGGCGCGGAGAACTTTGGGCGCAAGCTGCGCTTGAAGATATGTCAGGAAAAGTCGAGCTCCTCATCTTTCCGGAGGCGTATAAGAAACTCGCGGAAAAGGTGAAACTGGAGGTTCCCGTGTTGATCCGCGGCGGAGTGCGCATTGAAGAAGGTGCAAACCCCAAGATCACAGCCAATGAAATCATTCCGCTCGATGAAGCACGCGTGCCTTTAGCAAAAGCGCTGCGCATACGGATTCCTCTCGGCAGCGCGACCGGCGGAACGGTCGATGCGCTGCACGCGCTCTTTAACGAGCGCCGAGGAGAAGCCAAAGTGCTCTTCGACGTGGAACGGGACGGCGATTTCATGGTGGTGATGGAGGCCGAAGGCTATAATGTGATGCCAGACCGCAACTTCGTGGGTCGAGTGGAAGAGCTGTGCGGGCGCGGCAGCGTGCGTGTGATCCATTAACCAGCAATTTTGTGAAGGTGATGAGTAAGAGCGGCGTGCGCCTTGGCCTGCGCCGCACGCGGCTAACTTTATGCGGCGGATGCGACGAGCGAGAGCCAAACCGGCAGAAGAGTCCGGTCCTCATGCGCAAAGTAGCGTGAAGAATAGCGCTGAGAGGGCGAGCACCGCAGGCGTCGATTTGCTACTGTCGATGGTGGAAGCACATCATACCCGAAAGAATGGCGACGTCATCAAAATGGATTCTGGGCTGAAGGTGCAACAGGAATTGGCGACCATCGAGGAGCAGATCACGCGACTGCAGGCGCGCGAGGGACAGAACGCTGAAACACTGCGCGAGGTCCAGCAACTGCACGACCGCGTGAACGATCTGCGGCGGCAATTATCTTCGCAGCTGAACGCGTGGCAGCATACCGAACTGGCGCGTCATCCGCAGCGCCCTTATACGCTCGATTACGTCGAGCGTATTTTTACCGACTGGAGCGAGATTCACGGGGATCGCGGCTTCCGTGACGATCCCGCGATCGTTTGCGGCATGGCTCGCTTTCATGGCCAGGAAGTCATCGTAATAGGCCAGCAGAAGGCGCGCGATGCGAAACAGCGCGTCTATCGTAATTTTGGAATGCCGCATCCGGAAGGCTATCGGAAGGCGTTGCGGGTGATGAAGATTGCGGAGAAATTCAAGCGCCCGATCTTCACCTTTGTTGACACCGACGGTGCTTATCCAGGGCTGCACGCCGAAGAACGCGGTCAGGGAGAAGCGATTGCGCGTAATCTGCTGGAGATGGCGCGACTCGAGGTGCCGATCGTTACCACCGTGATCGGCGTCGGGGGCAGTGGTGGAGCGCTGGCGATTGCGGTGGCTGACCGTGTGTTGATGATGGAGAACTCGGTTTATTCCGTGATTTCGCCGGAAGGCTGTGCGTCGATCATGTGGCGCGATGCCAGCAAGAAAGATCTGGCGGCAGAAGCGATGAAGATCACGGCCAAAGACTTGAACGAACTGGGCTGCATCGATGGGATTATTCCGGAACCAGCGGGAGGCGCGCACACCGATCATGCGCAAGCGGCGGAGCTGTTGGATAGAGCCTTAACGGAGTATCTCGATGCCGTGAAGCACTTATCTGTCGCCGAATTGCTGGAGAGCCGCTACAAAAAATTCCGCAACATGGCGCAGTTCTTCCAGATGGAAGTGTAGGATTGCGGACCAACTCCTAGCGTTGTCCGCAAGCGTATAGCTTCTCTTCCTAAAGTATCGGCAAGTGCAGACACGGCTGCACCAGAAAATCCCGCAAGTTGATCTCTTGTAACGCCTGTTCCACCAGCGACGACTTGCACTCCTCGAGAGCAATCAAGAACGGCAGATGCGATTTCGGACAGCCCGCTTTTTGCAGCACTGAATCGATGTTGATGCCGAACTTGGAGAGGATGGTGGCCAGACTGGCGATGATTCCTGGCCGGTCCTTTACTAGAAAGCGCAGATAGTGCCTGGCCGTGAAGTCGTTCGTGACGGTGGGAGACTTCCCAGCCGGTTGTGCGGCATCATTGGTTGGCTGATGTCTCGATCGGGCGATGGCGATGATATCGGACACGACGGCAACTGCCGTCGGGTTTCCGCCTGCGCCATGACCTCCAAAAACAGTTTCCCCGCCGTAAACGCCGGTCGCGACCACCAGGTTTTGGCTGCCTTCCACGCGGGCTAGCGGAGAAGAAAGTTCGACGAGTGCGGGCTGAACCGCGGCAAACAGGCCATCGGCTTTCGATTCGGTTCTTATTTCTTCCGTCTTTAATTCAACCCATGATATCTGGCGAATGGTGCAGCCGAGCTGGTTAGCGTATTCAAAATCGACGGAGTCAATTGCCGATATCGAACGCGCCGCGATGCTCTCGGGCGCGACGTAACAATGCAGTCCGACTCGCGCCAGGATGGCTAATTTCGCCCTCGCGTCGAGGCCGTCGATGTCCTCTGTGGGGTCGGCCTCGGCGAAGCCAAGTTTTTGCGCCTCGCGCAGAGCGGTGGCAAAGGGGATTCCGTTCGTTTCGATCTGGCTCAAAATGTAGTTGCAGGTGCCATTGAGAATGCCGCGGATCTTGATAAGTTCATCGCCTGCCAATCCCTCCTGCAATCCTGAAATGACGGGCACGCCGCCTGCTACCGATGCTCCAAAATAAATCTGCTGGTTCCTTGAACGCGCCAGGCTGATCAGTTCCGAACCGCAATGCGCAATCAGTTGCTTGTTGGCCGTGACCACGGATTTGCCGGAGGACAACGCGCGGCGTATCCAGTCGCCGGTGGGCTGCAGGCCGCCCATCACTTCAACGATGATTTCTGCGTCGGAAGGGAGAACATCATCGATATTTTCCGTCCACTGCACGGAAGAGGGAAGCCAGTCGACTTTTTTGCGCGACACGTTGCGATTGAGGACGTGAGTGAGGCGCAGATGGGTGTTGGTGCGCTCGCAGAGAATTCTCGCGACCGAGCTTCCGACGGTGCCGAAGCCGAGGAGAGCGACGTTGCAGCTTTGCGCGCCGGCGTTTTCGGTGGCGTCAGCTTTATGGAGAGCTGTCATCGTTCCATTATCGCTGAAGGGGGGGCTTCGTTAGCGTTGGAAGTTGCTACCTTCGTCCAGGTTAGCATCCAAAAGAACGGGCGCGAGTCTGGGGCACCGTGGGAGAACTTTTTGCAAAAGGCGTAAGAATGGGTCGCCCACTTTCGTTGGGAACTGTTGTCATCCTTGTTACCTCTGGCGCTGGTTGGCGCGTATAATTCTTAATTATTAGATAGTTTTCTGGTTCGATCAGTTTGTCTTTCGGGTTGAGGGGTTTGCCCGGTCATTGAAACGGTTATTGCAACTTGTTGGGTTCAGATCAGGAAGGTATAGGGATGGCTACTATTGAAGTCGTGCCCAGGGAATCGTCGGGTCAACTGGGGCAGAGACGTGTTGTCAACGATATGAGCATTCAGGTCGCGACGGTGAATGGCTCTGGGTCACAGAGTTCCAACACAGTTTTGTTGCGCAGCATTTTCCAGATGGGCGTACCAATTTCGGGGAAGAATCTGTTTCCTTCGAATATTGCGGGGCTGCCTACGTGGTTCACGATTCGCGCTAATAAAGACGGCTACATCGCGCGCAAGAAAGAGATCGATCTGCTGATCGCGATGAACGCGGAGACGGCGCAGGACGACGTTAAGACGCTGGCGGCGGGCGCAGCGGTGCTCTACGACGAGCCGCTGGCGCTGGACAAGGTGCGCGACGATCTGACTTACTACGCGGTGCCTTTTGACAAACTGGCGGCGACGGTGGGGGCGGATGCCAAGCTCCGCAAGCTGATCAAGAACATGATTTACGTCGGGGTGGCGGCAAATCTGCTGGAGATCGATCACGCCGAGGTGGAGAAGGCGATCCGCAAACAGTTTGCTACCAAGGCAAAGGCGGCGGCTCTGAACCTGGCAGCGGCCAAGGCGGGGCACGATTATGCGGTCGCGAATTTGTAGAAGCGGGATCCGTTTTATATCGAGAGGATGGATAAGACGGCGGGCAAGATTATCGTGGACGGCAATTCGGCGGCGGCGATGGGATGCATGTTTGCCGGGTGCACGGTGGTGACGTGGTATCCGATTACCCCGTCCTCATCGCTGGTTGAAACGATGATCGACTATATGAAGGAGTATCGGGTTGGTCCGGACGGCAAGGCGACTTT
>Ga0074045_10005796_pt1 | contig 10718 bp, 10 predicted proteins | sample BogForMeECP23OM2_FD_94442 | JGI IMG/M metagenome (GOLD analysis project Ga0074045, IMG submission 94442) | Bog forest soil microbial communities from Calvert Island, British Columbia, Canada - Bog Forest MetaG ECP23OM2 | ecosystem: Environmental > Terrestrial > Soil > Wetlands ... | reverse complement strand
GCCGGATCGCGCTTGGGCAGCTGCCACTAGACTCTGCTGCGGATCGGCCCAAAACTCATCGAAGTTGGCGAATGGCAGCGCTTTGCTGTCGAGAACCCTGGCTATGATTCGGCGGTCGCCCTTCTGATAAGCTATGAGCTTCATTAGTAGGTCTCCTTGATCTCTGAGACGAAGTCAATGTGTTGTGGTCAGCCAGTCCAGTCTTTAAGGAAGCGCAGCAGTTCTTCGTTCACTATGTCCGGTCTCTCCTCTTGGGGGAGGTGTCCGCATCGGGATATGCCAAGGCCGCGTACGTCTTCAGCCATCCCCCGCCATACATCCAGCAGATTGAAGAAGCGACTGTTCAACTCGAAATCCTGCCCCCAAAGAACGAGGACCGGGCAGGTGATCAGCTGTGCGGCATCCACCAAGTCTTGCTTCACGTCCTCGCCAGTAGCGCGATAGTCCATCGCGGCGCCGCGGACGGCCCCTGGCTGCCGGTAGGCGCGGACGTAGACGTCGATCTCCTCGGGAGACAGCATGTTGGGGTCGTAGGACCAGGAGCGATAGAAGTGGGTCAACCAAGTCTCCTCTCGTCCGGCGATCAGCGCCTCCGGCAGATCAGGCACATTAAGAAAGCGGACGAACCAGGCGATTTGACTTACGTGCGGGTTATCACTCTGGGTCAGGATTCTGGTGGGGACGTTGTCCATTGTGACGAAGCGATCAATGCGCTCCCGATAGTCCTTGGCGAAACGAGTCCCCACCCTTGCGCCCCGGTCATGACCGACAATGGCGGCGCGCTTGTGTCCTAAGTGGTCCATCAGTGCCGCGAGGTCGTTAGCCATGGTGCGCTTGTCATAACCGAAGGCGGGTTTCTCGGTATCGCCGTAACCGCGGAGATCGGGAGCGATGATTGTGTACCGCTCCGCGAGCACCGGTATCTGCTTGCGCCACGCGAACCAGGTCTCCGGAAAGCCGTGCAATAGATAAACCGGCGGGCCATCTCCGGCACTTACCCAGTGCTGAGTGATCCCGTTGAGAAGGGCGGTGTGGTGCGTGACTCTCAATGATACGGTCATCTATCCATTCCTCCTGGTTCTGTTCAGCAGCCAGAATGACCGAGATTGGACTTTGTGACCACCTCAAATGCACTGGTTTTTGCCCTGTATTTTTCTATAGGGAATTCGCCGAGGAAACTCGTCCCAAGTCGGCGCTTCCCCTGCTTCTACACTTGGCAGCTTCTTGATATTCACGGTGCTAGGAAGGTGCATTGGTGGGAGGCGGGCAAGATTACAATTGCCGGGATCAGACCTCACGACGGTTCAGCCCCAGGCCAATTCGCATTCTGAGCGTAGAGGACCATCCGGTCTACCGCCAAGGACTGGCAACGATCGTCGGTGCGAGACGGACATGCTTCTTGTCGTGGAGGCATTTAGAGAATCGCCCTCACGACGCCTCCATCTACCCGCAACACTGCACCGTTCGTCCCGAAGAAAGTCGCCAGCCAGGTAGGTCGCCATCGCCACGAAGTGGCAAAGCGCTTCAGCAGAGACGATGGCCGGACATTCCTTCTTGTTCGTGTCCATTACGAACAATAGAGGAGGCTTCCAACTGAGCAAGCCTGCATTCAGCACTTGAACTAGAACTTAACCAGAATGTCGATATCGACTATGGACTCGTCTTTGCGCAGATCCGGGAACCATACGCTGCTCGTATTGCCGGGGCTGCCGCAAGCGGTTTCCGCGGCGCTGAGTGTCTCTTGCATGGACGAATTCCCGTTCATGCAAGCAAAGTACTCGGGATATCCGTTATTGGTGTAAGGCACCCCGCCCGGACCCGGCGGCGTAATTCCGCCGCGACCAGTCCAATACGGCACACTGGCGTGACGGTAGTCGTACTCCCAGCGGAAGGTGATCCATTGCTTGGGCATGTAGTCAAACGTGATCGAACTATCCCAGGCCTTGAATGCGTCTCCGGGATTCCCGGTAAATCAGTACCCTGCCTCAGGGAGTTGACGCCGTAACCTCCAGACGACGCGATGGCAGTCCATCGCCTCGCGGGAACAGTGCAGCGAGGACTGAAAGACCGCGCAACGCTCGCATCCGCGCTTGAGCGACTTTGTTCATGCTGCATCCGAGCAATACAGAGCAGTCCCAATCTGAATAGCGCTCCAGAATCGACATGACAAAAACGAAGCGTTCGAACGAAGCCAGTTTTGTCACGGTGTCGATCTCGCATTCTCTTTGTGTTCCGGGTTGCCATGCGCTCCAGAAATCCCGTTCTCGGCCGTTTCGAGCTGACGCGGGCGAAACGATTTCGATCGCGTTCTCGATCAACGTGCGCCTTAGCCAGGATCGCACCCACTCCTTGAACACCACCTGTCCTTTGAAAGCTTCCTCGACCGTCGACTCAAAGCACTGCTCAGATTCCTGGTGATTTGCGGTCAGTAAAAACGCGAGCAGGTACAGATGTTTCGTGTCGTTTATAAATATGTCGCAGAAGTCAACAGGTGTCGCATAGTCGGCCCGGAAATCTACGATCTTCGGCTTGTTGGAACGAGACACGAGTCACCTTATTTCTTCGCCGAGACTTTGTGAGAACGGAACTGCTATCGGACTTCATCCTCCGCCGCTTTGCTACGTCGACACGTTATTCGTGATCTGGATTTTTTAACACCTCAGAAACCATAGAATTCAGCCTAGATTTTTCTACAGGTGTGATGGTGGGCGGCGTGCGGGACAAACATTAAATCTGAACTGAAGAGCGAATACGAAGAGTTTTCCACAACGCAATATGAACCTATAGAAAAATGTAGTCCAAATTCTGTGGTTTCTGAGGTTTTCGATGACTCGGCGCACGCCTAACCTTGCCAGTATACGGGCTTCTGAAATGGATGAGAGGAAGCTGGCAGCGTTTTCGTTCCTGCTGAACGAATTGCCCCGAAGTCGCTTTTACTCAGCGAGCATCCGCTGACTTCTCCGGGCTTGGTCCCGGAGCTTTGGATAAAGAGGGATAGTTACTATGAGTTTGCGGTATTGGAGTTGTATCGCTGCTCTTTATTTCGTGGCGAAAGGCTTCACTGGAGAATCTCCTTGATGCTCTCGGTTACGGGCAATAGATAACTCGCGGTGGACCGCCCAGGGTCGACCCCGGTCTCCGGCTCCCGCTACATTCCGTTCTGGGCGATGCGTCGAAGAAGACTCGGGGGCGTGTAGGCTGACGCTGCATCCGGGCTCAAGCCTTGTGCCCCTGGCTAGGAGGCCGATTAGTGACCATCATTCGTTTAGCTACGATACTGGTGCTCTTTCTCCCGTTAACTACGCCACTGGTTGCACAAGATACACTCGTCGCAGCCGAGGGAACTCAGGTCGCAACGCAAGAAACACCGGCGGCCGAGACAAATGCCGAGGCATTGAGAAAACAGTCGCAGAACCCCGTATCCAACCTCATCAGCGTTCCGATTCAGGAAAATTGGAATTTCAATGTCGGGCCGGCAGACCGCACTCAGAATGTTGTGAACCTCCAGCCAGTGATTCCGTTCAGCGTGTCGAAAAACTGGAACCTCATCACCCGCTGGATCACGCCGATCATCTACCAGCCACTTCCCGTGCCCCAGCCAACCGGGCCCCCGTTGCAAAAGACCGGTGTGTACGGCTTGGGAGACCTGAACCCTTCATTCTTTCTCTCGCCGAAGAAGAGCAAAGTGATCTGGGGCGTCGGACCGACTTTAGTGCTGCCTACAGCGAGCAATACGACCTATCTCGGGCAGGGGAAACTCAGCATCGGGCCGTCGGTGGCCGCGCTGGTGCAGCCCTCGCATTCTACGATCGGGTTTCTTATCAACAACTACTGGTCTGTCGCCGGTCATTCCAATAAAGACAAACCCGTCGTGAACCAGTTTCTCCTGGAATGGTTCGTCAACTTCAACATGAAGAAGGGCTGGTATCTCACATCTGCGCCCATCAACACCGCCAACTGGAGAGCGACCGGCAATACCGGCGTGTGGACGGTGCCCCTCGGCGGAGGAGTGGGAAGAATTATGAAGCTCGGGTTCCAGCCGGTGAATCTCTCCGCGGAGTTCTATGGCAACGCCGTGCATCCCGCGGGAACTTCACCTTGGACAATGCGCCTAACATTTACATTGTTGTTTCCAAAGCTAAAGAAAGAAGTGATCCGGCCCGTTTCGCTCGTCATTCCTGGAGGTTCTTGGAGAAACTCGTCCGGCTGAACGAAGAATGGATTCTGCTGAAGAAAGCCGCCAATAATGACCATTGGATGGGTTCGGACGACCTCCACAACGGAATATGACCTACAGAAAACTCTAGGCAAAATTCTATGGTTTCTGAGGTTTTCGATGACTCGGCGCACGTCTACCTTGCCAGTATACGGGCTTCTAAAATGGATCAGAGGAAGCGTGGCGACAATTCTCTTTGAATGAGTGATTCAGTGCGGCCGCCGAGGCTTCGGAAAACGAGTGTCGGCGCACCGATATGCAAATCGATGGACGAAAAGGAGCCACAAAATGATTAGTTCAACGATAGCTAGCCAAGTGGTGCGAGGAATATCTCAATTCCTCTTCATCATATTGTTGTTAACCTGCGGAGCCCTTTCGGCGCAGAACAAGCCGCCGCGCATTCGGAATGTTGTTCTGGTTCACGGTGCATGGGCAGATGGCTCTGGCTGGAAAGGTGTTTACAACATTCTCGTCAAAGACGGCTACAGCGTCAGCATCGTACAAGAGCCGGAGACGACCTTCCAAGACGATGTCGCCGCTACGAGGCGCGTCCTCGCGCAACAAGACGGACCGTGCATTCTTGTGGCACACAGCTATGGGGGAGCGGTAATCACTGAAGCTGGGACTGACCCAGTGGTTGCCGGCTTGGTGTACATCGCAGCCCACATGCCGGATGCGGGAGAGAATGAGTCTGACGATGGAAAGCGCTTCCCCAGTGATCTCAGTAAGTCTAACGCGATAAAGAAGACAGCAGATGGTTTCACTTACCTCGATCCGGCGCAGTTTCATGAGTACTTCGCAGCCGACATCTCGGCGGAGCAGGCCGCGTTCATGGCGCGGTCACAGGTGCTGAACAAAGCCGAGAATTTCAAAGCAGTAATCACCACTGCTGCGTGGCGAAGTAAGCCAAGCTGGATGTTGGTAGCCGGAAGCGACAGAACCATTAACCCCGATCTCGAACGGTGGTATGCCACGCGAGCTAACAGCCACAAAGTCGAAGTTCCTGGCGCCAGCCACTCAGTCTACGTCTCCCACCCAAAGGAGGTTGCGGCTCTGATCGAAGAAGCTACATTGCACGCCCAGTAGAAGGGCTTGTAAGCGCACGTATCAGCTTGCTTCACAAGCCTCCGTGAACCCCGAAGACTACTTGAGTGCGAGGTTACGAGTACAAGGAGTTTCTAACGTTCATAGGAGGACGCTGACCGCGGTTTGCCGTCAGCGTCCTCTTTAGGGATTAGGATAAGCTCGACGCAAGTTTGCGAACGAGTACTATCCGGGCTGTGAGTCTGCCCGGCCCAAACACCGGGTCTAACGGTTAATTCGCCAGATACGCCGCCACCACGATCCCATCGTTGCTAGTTGCGGCTTCCGGTAGCACCGACTTTCTTGGATACATAGGGTTTGGCATCTGTCTTCTTCTTATCGCGGCGTCAAATCGTTGGGATGGTTCCGCAATCGATAAGGAAGGATCCGAACTTCGCGGCAGAGACGAGAGGCCGGACCATCCACTGTTCATGCTGCCGCTCGATCCGACCTTTTCAGGAATCCGAGAAGGTCGGCATTTACCTTATCCGCTAGCGTGGTGCACATTCCGTGTGGCGCGCCCGGATAGACCTTCAAGGTGGAGTTTTTGATGAGTTTCGCAGACAGAAGCGCCGAATCTTCAATAGGCACAATCTGGTCGGCATCCCCATGCAGGATCAAGGTCGGCACGTCGACCTTCTTGAGATCATCGGTGAAGTCTGTCTCGGAAAAGGCTTTGATACAGTCGTATGCTCCGACAATGGATACCTGCATTCCCTGCAGCCAGAATGAATCCCTAACACCTTGCGAAATCTTGGCATCGGGTTTGTTGTATCCGTAAAAGGGGATGGTAAGGTCCTTGAAGAATTGCGAGCGATCCGCAATTACGCCAGCCCGAATGCCGTCGAACACAGACAATGGGAGGCCGCCAGGATTTTTCTCGGTCTTTAACATCAGTGGGGGGACCGCGCCGATCAGCACGGCTTTCGATACTCGTTTGGTTCCGTGCCGGCCAATGTAGCGCACGACCTCACCGCCGCCTGTGGAATGGCCGACCAGCGTTACGTTTTTCAGATTCAGTTGGTCGAGCAGCGCTCCCAGATCGTCGGCGTATGTGTCCATGTTGTTGCCGTCCCAGGTCTGCCTCGAACGTCCATGGCCGCGGCGGTCGTGGGCAACGACGCGATATCCGTTCTGTCCCAGGAAGAGCATCTGTGAATCCCAGGCGTCTGCGTTCAACGGCCATCCGTGCGAAAACACGACCGTCGGACCTGTACCCCAATCTTTGTAGAAGATCGCGGTCCCATCTTTGGTTGTGATTGTATTCATCTGAGATTCTCCTTGATTTTTTCTCTGCGGAGCGGGAGCGCTCGCAGGCTGGGGTTGACCGGCGAAAGCCGATATGGGAAGTCCCGTAACGGCCATCATGGCAGCACCGCCGATTAGAACGTGGCGACGCGAGATAGGCGTCATCGAATTACTCATTTTGCCGCTCCATTCTTTGCAGTTGATTTGCATATCACTAAGCGAGCGCTGATTTTCGGGAGGAGCACGATTAGCGTGCTCCTAATTTCGGGCAAGTCAGACTAGCCCGACGTTGCGTTCAATCGTTTTGATCACCGCGTCCATTCTGCCGCTCCATACCTGCTTGGCTACGCTGAGCGTATAGCCCTTCATCGTGTGGAACGGGACGTGCGACGGCAGCGCGAGCGCAAGTGGATCCACGACGGCATCCACGACGACTGGTCCGTCCTTGTACGCAAGGGCCTCAGCAAGTCCCTCCCGAACGTCGCCGGGTTCTTCAATACGGATGCCCTTCGCACCCATCGCTTCAGCAACCTTGGCAAAGTTGGGATTCTTGAAGTCCACGCCGAAGGGAATGATCCCACCCTCTTGCTGCTCAATCTTGACGAAGTTCAGGGAGTCGTTGTTGAGAACGATCTGAACCACTGGCATCTTCCGTTCCACTTGGGTCAATAGGTCGCCAAGAGCGAGCATCGTGTATCCCCCGTCTCCGCACAGGGCTATCGTTTGCCGGCCTGGGTACGCTAACTGCGCGCCGAAGGCGTTCGGTGCAGCATTGGCCATAGATGCCCATGAAAACGAACCGAAAAGCCTGCGATCTCTGCCGCCGCTGATATGTCTTGCCAGCCATATGCACGCCGTGCCAGTATCTGCGAAAAACATCGCGTCGTCGGCAGCTATGTCGCTCAGCGTCGCAGCTAGGAATTCCGGACGAATGGGCTTGATCCCCGGTCCTTTGTCGACATAGTGCTGCAAAAGATCGTGAAATGAATTCGTCTCCGTGAGGTGCTTCTCGAGAAAGCGGCTGTCAATCTTCTCACTGACGCTCTTTAGCAATGCGGTAACGGTCGTCTTGATGTCGCCGACAAGCCCAAGATCGAGAGCTGTGCGGCGGCCAATGTGCTTGGGGTTCTTGTCGATCTGGACCTTCTTCACGCGGGCGCCGGGAAGGAATTCTGAGAAGGGAAAATCCGTCCCGAGCAGCAGCAAGAGTTCGGCCTCATTAATAGCGCCGTAGGCTCCGCCATAACCGATCAAGCCGGTCATCCCCACCGCATTGGGATTGTCGTGTTCCAACCACTGCTTGCCGCGGAACGCATAGCCGACAGGCGCCTTTAGTCTGTCGGCCAGTTGGATCACTTCGTCGCGCGCATTGCGACAGCCATCGCCGCCGAAGATCGCCACGGTTTTCGCATCGTCGATCATCTCAACAAGCTGATCGAGATCTGCGTCGCCGGGGCGCAAAACAGGCGTGGCCGGAATCATGATCTCTGTCGAACGTGAAGCCTCATCGGGTGCATCGGCCTCCGCGATGTCGCCCGGGAGCGAAATAACCGTGGGGCCCTTTTCCAAGAGTGCAGTGAGAATCGCAGTATTGAATACGGAATGCGCTTGCTTAGGGTTGACGACCCGAGCGGTATAGAGGGACGCGGCATCGAAGAATTTGTAAGGGTTGAGTTCTTCCAGAGCAGCCGTGTCCAGGATGCGGGTCTCGACGTCGCCCGCAATGGCGATAATCGGAGCTCCTTCCTTGCGCGCATCCATTAGCCCGTTGAACAGATGAACGACGCCGGGGCCAGCGGTTCCACACACCGCCACCGGAGTGCCGCTGAGGTATGCCTCGGCGACAGCGGCGAAAACTCCGTATTCTTCGTGACGGACATGGACGAACTCGATCTTGCCGTTGCGGCGCAGCGCATCAATGACCGGATTTAGAGCGTCGCCGACAATACCGTAGCAGCGTTTGACCCCGGCGTTCGCCAGCATCTCCCACAGGACGTCTGCAACGTTTCTTGACATGGAATGACTCCTTTTTCGGTTAGAATTCCGATCTTGAGCCACTGAGTTCACAATAAAGCTTCGCGGAGAGCCTTCAGCTCAGCGGCTGAGCTGGTGGGCGAGGAATCCAGTTGCTGCGGGTTAGCTTGTGCCCAGATAAAGCCTGGCGCTATGAGCAGTAGGCACAGAGCGCGAAATACGCCACAGAAGTCCTCGTTCTTCGCGTAGTCGGCACGGAAGGTTGCGATCTTCATCTTGATGGAGCGAAGCACGAGCACACCTCGCAGACACGTTATTCGCATCCTGAATGTCTGAACACCTCAGAAACCACAGAATTCATCCTAGATTTTTCTACAGGTGTGATTGCGGGCGGCGAGTGGAACTCTGCAAATCGCGATTCAGCCCGCATTGGAGGAGCGTAAAAGCATTCTTATTCTTGTAAACATCCTCGCAAACAAAGACCGTCGAGCAGGCATCCTCTTCCTGAAGATGATGCCTCCAGGAACTACTAGCCTAATCTCAGTCCCGGAACTCGATGAACTCCCGAGTGTGAGCCTGCCTCCGATGCGACCGGCACGCTCCCGCATCCCTCGTAGTCCGAAGTGTCCATCCTTCCCTCTATCAGCAGCGGGATCGATACCTGTGCCATTGTCACTCACACGCAGGGTAAGGTCGCGCGCATATCTGAGCTCTATCTCCAATCGACTAGCCCCCGAGTGTATGCAGGCGTTTCGAATGGCTTCGTAACCGATGCGGTAGATCTCATCACGGACGATGGGATGCATCTCTCTGGCATCGCCAACCACAGAAAATGTGACTGCCATGGAACTGGGGATCTGCCCGTCTTCGGTCACGCGCCGGAAAGCTTCAGCCAGATCGTTTGTCTGCGTCGTCTTAGTGCGCAGGGAATTCAGCGCCGCCTGTCCCTCCTGCTTAGCTGTTCCAAGCCAGAGAGATAACTGTTCCATGGCTCGACGCATTCGAATGGGATCGCTGGACAGGTCTAAGGCATCGTCGGCTACCAATTTGCTGCCTAGGATGGTCTGCAGGAAGGTGTCGTGGAGCTCCCGTGCCATCCGCGTGCGTTCCGCCAATCGCTCATCGAAGCGGGCGCTGATGTTTCTGGCAATCTGCACCACCCGCAGTCGATAGACGGTCCAGGCAACGGAGACGACCGAAAATACGTACAGCGCTCGACACCAGCCCGTCTGAAACCAGGCGGGCGTAACGCTGAACTCTAAAATCGCACTCTCATCGTTCCAGAGGCCTTCACTGTTGCATGCGGTCACGCGGAAGGTATAGGAGCCTGGGCTGAGGTTGGTGTAGACGGCTGTGCGTGCTGTAACCGGCTCGCTCCAGTCACGATCAAAACCATCGAGCCGATACCGGTATCTGACGCGCTCAGGATCGGAAAGACTCAATCCCGTGTAACTGAATGTGATCCTCTGCCGAGCGGATTCAATACGAATCGGTCCTTGCGTGTTGATGGGACTGCCATCCGCCGAGACTGCATCGACATGAACCAGCGCGGGCACGGAGCTGCGTGTAAGTTGACTAGGGTCAACGACGGAAAGCCCACGATTCATGGCAAACCAAACTCGCCCGAGTGAGTCGGCAAAAACAGATTGATCCCGCTTTACGCCTTCCACACCTTGTAGTCCGTCGGCCAGTCCGTACTGGCGCAGTGCGGCATCACTGAAGATGCCTCCCAGCAGCACCTTGCGATTGATGCGAAGCACGTGATGGGAGGTTGCGATCCAGAGCCAGCCACTTCTGTCTTCTGCAACTCCAAATATCTGCTCGCGCAGGGCCTCCGGCGCGTCGCGGCGGACTTCGATACGATCCGAAACAAGAAAGGCGAGGCCGCTGGAGCTACCAATCCAGAGCACTCCCGCCGAATCTACGAAAAGACAGTTCAGATCCGCAGAAGGCAGGCCGTCGCGGACTGTGAAGGTGCGCCACTTGCCTTTCGACAGGACGTTCAATCCGTTGGGTGTGGCGAACCACATCGCGCCATCTGGACTTTCAGCAATCGAATTCACGGCGTTCGACGAGAGGCCGTTTGCGGTGGTGTAAGTTGTGAAGCGACCGTTTCTGAACTCGCTTACTCCGCCGTTCAGGGTTCCCGCCCAAACAGTTCCATCGTTGCTCTTATAAACGGCGTAAACGCTGTTTT
>Ga0074045_10005795_pt1 | contig 10719 bp, 4 predicted proteins | sample BogForMeECP23OM2_FD_94442 | JGI IMG/M metagenome (GOLD analysis project Ga0074045, IMG submission 94442) | Bog forest soil microbial communities from Calvert Island, British Columbia, Canada - Bog Forest MetaG ECP23OM2 | ecosystem: Environmental > Terrestrial > Soil > Wetlands ... | reverse complement strand
GCGCGACGACGGCTTCAAGACCGAATATTGCGCTCCCGACAACTGGAATCATCTCTGGTTCATTCTCGCCGCGTCGAGCTATTATCGGCATTCACTCGACTCGGCCACACTCGACGCACTCTATCCGCTTTTGGGCAAGAGCATCGAGCTGATTTTGACTCAGCGCAAAACGGACGGCTTGATGTATGCGAAACACCCGGATTGGTGGGATATCGGCAATCGTGAAGGGCCCAGGTCATACTTGACGATCCTTACTATTCGGGCGCTCAGGGATTTTGCGTATGTCAGCGCCGCGCTCGGTAAGAGCGACGGTAAATATCTGCTTGAACTTGAAACGTCAGCGGACAGTATGCAGAAAGTGCTCAACGAACGATTGTGGGATGACGGCCAGCAATTTCTGACGAACTATAACGGATCGGACCGCGACTATCACTATTACGCAGGTTCGCTCCTCGCTCCAATTTATGGAGTGCTGAATCAGGATAAGTCTGACCGGCTTCTCCAAACAGCTCAAAAAGAACTTGTCGATCAACGTATCGGCGTGCGCATCGTTGCGCCGGCAGACTTTCATACCGACTCAATGATTTCATATTTTAAACTGTTGGGAAATGAGGCGGGTGCTCCGTACGCTTACGCGAATGGCGGCGTCTGGCCTCATACCACCGCGTGGTATATCCTTGCGCTCCAGTCCTCTGGAAAAACTGACGAGGCAGTGGAGTTTTTGAAAAGGACACTCACGCTGGATGGAATTGCACAAAGCCCCATGGGGCAGCCCGCGATGTATGAGTATCGTTTTGCCGACACGTCGTCGCCTGATTTCGGGAAGATCGACAAACCGTCATTTCTCTGGGCGGGCGGGTTCTACCTTAACGTCCTCTACCGGCTGTTCGGGGCAACCGAAAACGAATGGAATCTGTCGATTTCAAAACCCCGTCCTTCTAATTTCGATTCTACCGGTTTCTCTTTTGCGTTTGGTGCGCAAAAAAACATTCTTATAAAGGGGAAGGGGGAGACGCTTCATTCGTGGACAAGCAGTAATGGAAATATTTCGTCGTTGGTCTTCCCGCTCGACGCATTCCAATCCACACAATGCGAAATTAATTTTGGCACTGTGCACAATCCTTATCTTGAGAGCGTTAATGCTATTCTTTACAGCGCGAAGTACACCGAAAAAACAAAATCGCTTGAATGTGTTGTCTCTTCGTTCCAGGGGCACGCTGTAACGGCAAAAATCGTCGGAACAAAAAAAGCAACGATGATTGCGGTAGATGGAAAATCTGTGAAAAATGTTCATCGCTCCCGGAACGGCGACGGGAGCGAAACGCTTGAAGTGAATTTTGCCGGGTCGGAGACGAAACAGCATCTTAGTATTATCTATTAAAGAAGGCTATGAAAGTCGCACTTTTTGAAAAACCGCATTCTCTTACTGTTCGATCGACCCCATTGCGTACACTCCTGCCGGACGAAGTACTTGTAAAAGTTCAGGCCTGCGGCGTCTGCGGCACGGACGTCCACATCGTGGAAGGGACTTCGCGCTCTACTCCCCCGGTTGTGCTCGGTCATGAGTTTACCGGTATTGTTGATAATGTCGGGATCGCTGTTCACGGCGTAGCGTCCGGCCAGCGCGTTGCCGTCGATCCGAATATTTCCTGCGGAGTCTGCTATTTTTGCCGGCGGGGATTGATTCATCTGTGCGCAAATTTGCAGGCTCTCGGCGTTGATCATGACGGCGGGATGGCTGAGTATTGTTTTGTGCCCGTACAACAAATCTATCTGCTGCCTGAGGGCATGCAGACGGAAGCTGCCGCGTTTGTCGAGCCTGTCTCGTGCGCCATTCACGGAATCGACAGAGCAAATATCCATGCGGGCGACACTGTCGTCATCGTTGGAGGCGGGACGATCGGTTTGATTATGCTGCAGCTTGCCAGGAATGCCGGCGCCAGCCGCACGATTCTCGTCGAACCTCTGGAACAAAAGAGGCATGTTGCGGCTGAGTTGGGTGCAGACGTTGTTCTTAATCCGATGGAGAGAGATGTAAAAAGTGCCGTTATGGACATTACGCATATCGGCGCTGATGTTGTCATCGAATGTGTAGGCAAGCCTCCGACGGCTCAATTGGCGCTTGAACTTGCGCGGCGTGGTGGAATGGTTGAATTCTTTGGTGTCTGTCCCATCGGAGAAAAAATTCTTGTTGAACCCAACCAAATCTATTTTAAGGAGCTGACTATTGTCGGGTCGTATGTCAACCCAAATACTTTTTCGCGGTCGATCGCTCTGTTGCATGCCGGAAAAGTTTGCGTCGACAAGTTTAAGATCGATAAATTTCCCCTGGACGGCGTGAATTAAGCGCTTGCGTACCAAAGGGAAGGAAAAACTCTCAAGAGTATCATTGAGCCCAATAATTGAAAAAATCTTGAAATCGAAATTGTCCGGACAACAATGAAGAACTTTCTGAAAATTGTCTCACTCTCCGTCTTCTCCTTGTGTATTGCGCGGGCGCAGGAAGATTCTTCACTGGTGAATTTTAGACACCTTGAACATCTCACCGAAAAAATAGAATTGTACGACGACACGGTGAGTATCGTTCATATCTATTCAAATTATCCGGGCTACAAATGGGTCGATGCGAAAGAATCGGGACCGGAAGGCATTGCGTGTGTCGACGATGCCGCCCGGGCGGCAGTCGTTTTGTTGAAAAGCTTTGAGCTTACCCATGACAGATCAAAGCTTGCGGAGGCGCGGTCGCTTCTAAAGTTTGTAGCTGCAATGGAGACAGACGACGGGGAGTTCTACAATTTTGTCCTTGCCGACCACACCATCAACCGCACCGGAAAGACAAGCTACAAATCGTTCGGCTGGTGGGCTGCACGCGGCGTCTGGTGCATGTCGCTCGGATACCGGATTTTCAAAGATGTGGACACCGCGTTCGCATCCCGGCTCAAGGATGGAATCGTGCGCACGTTTCCGCACATCGAAGCGCTGATGAAAAAATATGGGGAAGCGAAAAATGCCGGACAACTTCGAATACCGGAATGGCTGGTGTATGAATCCGGTGCAGATGTAAGTTCAGAGTTGCTGATGGGACTAACAGAATACTTCCGCGCAACCCACGACTCAAAAGTTCGAGAGTATATCAAAAAATTGGCTGATGGGTTGATGATGATGCAAGACGGGAACGCGGCGACGTTTCCGTATGGGCTCCATCGGTCGTGGGAAACGATGTGGCATATGTGGGGCAACGGACAAACGCAAGCGCTTGCCGGCGCAGGCCTGCTTCTTAACGACAGCGCGATGATCCGCTCTGCTGAACGTGAGACTCAAGGTTTCTACAGCCGCCTTCTTATTCAAGGGTACATAGAAGAAATGGATATCGCCCATCCCGACAGCAATGTTAATCGCGAACAAATAGCGTACGGCATCCGCCCGATCGCTGTGGGGCTTCTTCGACTGTACGACGCAACGAAGAATGAAACATATCTGAAAATGGCGGGACTCGCAGCGTCATGGCTGTTTGGAAATAATATTGCGCATCAGCAGATGTATGATACCCTGAGCGGAATCTGTTTCGACGGCATTATGGATTCGCTGACTTTCAACAAGAATTCCGGCGCCGAATCGACGATTGAGGCGTTGCATACGCTTGTTGAAATCGACAAATACCCTCTGGCAAAGAAATATCTGTGGTACAAGAAAATCGAAGAATTGCCGCAGGAACACTTGATCCAAGCGATGTTTCGAAACGATTCCGGCGATGAATTGACTCTTGCGTTGGACGGAACAACCGGGGCGTTGACGCTGCACGATAGGAAATATGCTCGATGAACCACTGGGAAAAAAAATCAGCGTATTTCAACATTGGAATCATTCTCGTGGCTTCGATTGCTGCGACATACGTCTCTGTTGCCCAGCAGATTTCAATCGCGAGAATTGATCTTATGCCCAATAAGCCGTCACCATATATGATGAGGGACTGGAAGCACGTTGCTATTGGATACGATTCGCTCGTCTTCAATGCGAATTTGACCGGTACATACTTGCCCCTCGTGTCAGTAGTGGGCCAGAATTTTAGCCTCTCGAGTTATGTGGGCCAGTCGCCGTCTCAAACAGTGGAGGCAATAAATTGTATTCCTGCCGTCGTAAGTGCGAGTCTTGTCGGGGTCGATAAGACAAATCAATTCGGATTTAATTGGGTATCGGCATGTCAGAATTGGTTCAATCAAAGCCCTCTGGAGGATGTGTACCTTAATAACCCGGGGGGCTCCAGTGGAAGCGATTGGTGGTATGACATGATGCCGAATGTTTTCTTTTACCAGCTCTATAGTATGTATCCGACCACGGGAAATTTTCAGAATCAATCCGTCGCTGTTGCAAATCGATGGTTAGCTGCGTTGAATGCGATGGGGGCAGGGACTACTCCGTGGAGTCTTGCCAATCTATACCATACCGCCTGGAGTCTCTCAACCATGACTCCAACAAACTCCGGATGGGTTGAGCCGGAAGCAGGAGGGTCTATTGCGTGGTTGCTCTACTCTGCCTACGTTCAGACGGGCAATGTACAATACAGAATCGGCGCAGAATTGGCAATGGAATCGCTTCTTGCATATCAAGTTAGTCAGAATCCTTCGTACGAGCTCCAGTTGCCGTATGGCGCATATATTGCTGCGCGGATGAATGCCGAGCTGGGCACAGCGTACGATATGGTGAAAATTGTGAATTGGTGTTTTTCTGACGGGAGCGACAATTCCAGATTGTGGGGAGTAACAGTAGGGAATTGGGGAGGATATGATTGCGACGGGCTTATCGGCGAGACAGGATACGGCAGCGGCAACGGTTATCCGTTTACCATGAACACATTTGAAGAAGTGGGGGCTCTCGTCCCGATGGTTCGGTACGATCCCCGGTTTGCCCGGTCGATAGGAAAGTGGGTATTGAATGCGGCAAATGCAGCACGGCTTTTTTACACGAACTATTTGCCCGACACCAACCAGGATGGCGCTGCGTGGTCGCACCTATACGATCCCCAATCGTACATCGCGCACGAATCGATGCATCAATTTGATCTGATCAATAAAGCAATTACACCGTTTGCGACCGGGGACGCGATCCGGAACGGCAACCCGACCAACTTTGCGTTGTACGGATCTTCGCACGCCGGAATCTTTGGCGGCATCATCGACACGACCGACGTTTCGATGATCCTCCGCCTGGACTTATTGAAAACCGATTATTTTCACGCCGCCGCGTACCCTACATTCCTCATGTTTAACCCTGATTCGATCCAGCATTCCGTGAGTTTCGATGCGGGGTCTGGCCAGCACGACTTGTACGATGCTGTAACTCATTCGTACATTCTGAAAAGTGTCTCTGGGGTAGTTGCGTTACCAATAAATGCGAACAGTGCCGTCCTCGTTGTGAATACACCGGCATCGGTTACCCCTACTTACAATCTCGATCAAATGCTCATCAACGGCTGCGTCGTCGATTATCATTCCGGGCATGCGGGCGGAATCTATCCCCCGAGAATCAAAAGCCTCATGCCCGACAGCAGTACCGTTCTCGAAAAGTATTCAACATTTATCTATTGTACTGCTGCAGACAGGGATAGTAATGCACTGTCGTATTCATGGAAGGCTTCCGGGGGATCGATCGTTGGAAGCGGCACTCGTATTACTTGGAACGCACCGGATACAATCGGCAAATATGTCATCCAATGCGTTGTCGCCGATAGCCTCGGGGCGCAGGCGGCGGCATCGGACACCATCGTGGTTGTGCAATCAATCAATCATCCGCCGGTCATTCAAAAAATGAAAGCATCCCCGGGAAAGATCGATCTCGGCGCAAAAAGCACGCTCACTTGTTTCGCCACAGATCCGGATAGCAACGCATTGACGTATCACTGGTCCGCCGTGAACGGCTCGCTGAGCGGTTCGGGCCCTGTCATGACGTGGCAATCTCCGCAAACGGTGGGCAACTATTATATCCAATGCACGGTCGATGACGGTCATGGCGGAACTGCCGGAGACAGCGTAGGATTGGAAGTAAGGGATTTTTCCAATTGGCAAACTGGGAATTTAGTCGCATATTATCCGTTTAACGGAGACACGAAGGATGCGAGCGGTAATCATCACGATGGTGCTGCGAGCGGCGGCGGAACGTTTACCAGCGATCGCTTCGGGCATGTCAACAGCGCATACGCCTTTGATGGTGCGACTGCATCGATCGATGTTCCCAATGATTCAGCACTGAATTTTCAGAACGGCATCACGGTCAACTTCTGGATGACGGTAGGATTTTTCTATCCCACCAGGGAACAATATCCGATTTCCCACGGGAGCTGGCAGAACAGGTGGAAGTTTTCAATCTCGCCAATCACCAATACGCTCCGCTGGACAGTGAAGAACTCTCTGGGAGTCGCAAAAGACCTCGATTCCCAAACGCACCTTGTGCTTGACAGCTTATACAATGTCACCGGAACTTACAATGGATCGGATTTCGAAATTTATCTGAACGGCCAGCTTGATGCCTTCACCTCATTTCCAGGACTTATCAATACGACAACATCAGATTTGACGATCGGCCAGGACCTTCCCGGGAATAACAATTACGATTTCGACGGTGTGCTTGACGATATTCGAATTTTTAATTATATGCTTCCTGTATCGCAGATTTCGGCTTTTTATGATATCGCAACCGGAATCGGAAAAGGACCGGACGTTGTTCTTCCTACGCAATTCGCTCTCGCACAGAATTTCCCCAACCCCTTCAATCCGTCGACGACGATTCGATTCGCAATGCCTTCGCCGGGATTTGTCGCGCTCAAAGTGTTTGACGTGTTGGGGAGAGTAGTTACAACGTTGGTGAGAGACAGAGTTGCTGCCGGTGAATATTCCGTAACGTGGAACGCAGCCGGCTGCGCAAGCGGAGTCTACTATTACCAGCTGGAAACGGCGAATGCCGTTCTTGTGAAAAAAATGATTTTATTGCGTTGACGGTGGTAGGGGTGAACGCATCTGTTTTTATCAACAAAAAGAGAGTATGAAAAAAATAGATCTCAACGGAACGTGGCAATTCAAAGCTATCGATAAACATCGAACGCTTCCTAAGGACAGTACCGGCATCGCGGAATGGATGAGCGGAAATGTTCCCGGCACGGTGCATACAGACCTCATGGCGAACGAGAAAATTCCCGACCCGTTCTACCGCATGAACGAGGAACAGGTTCAATGGGTCGCCTCGCAGCAATGGATCTACCGGCGTGAATTCGAAGTCGACGCGGATTTCCTCGAAGAGAAGCGCATTGAACTTGTCGCAGAAGGGCTTGATACGTACGCAGAGATCCGGATAAACAATAAGCCGGTTGCGTCATCGGCCGATATGTTCGTCGAGCACCGGTTCAATGTAAAAAAATTTTTACGGAAGGGGAAGAATCTCATCGAAATCCATTTCGATTCTCCTGTGCTGCGGACGAAGGCGTTGGAAAAGAAGCATGGTACGCTCGCTGCCGGTCATGAGGTTCATCGGGTCTATGCACGGAAGGCGCAGTACTCGTTCGGCTGGGACTGGGGGCCTCGATTGGCGACATCGGGCATCTGGCGCAGCATCAGGCTTGAAGCCCACGCACGTGCCGCATTGCAATCGCCCTTCGTGAGAGTCATTTCTATCAAAAAGAACGAAGCGGTCGTTGAGGTCTCAATCGATGTATCGTTATTCACGGCGGCACCGGTGCAGTTGCGCACAGAGATTCGTGATGAAAGAATTATTGCTACAGATCAGCGGAAGGGAAAAAATGGGAAGATAAAATTTCAAGCTCGCATTAGGAAACCGAAACTTTGGTGGCCGAACGGGTACGGAGATCAGCCGATGTACCAGGCGGTATTTTCTCTTGTATCAAAGGATGAAGAGGTGGAACGCTTCGAAATTCCATTTACACTTCGAACAGTCCGATTACTCCAGGAGCCCGATAAGGAGGGAACGTCGTTCGTCATTGAGATAAACGGGGAAAAGATTTTCTGCAAAGGTGCGGATTGGATTCCGAGCGATTCGTTCATTCCAAGAATCGCTGACGCGACGTACGAGAAACTGCTCGGTATGGCGAAATCAGCAAACATGAACATGCTTCGCGTGTGGGGAGGCGGCATTTATGAGCAGGAAATTTTTTACAACCTCTGCGACCGGCTCGGTTTGATGGTGTGGCAGGATTTCATGTTTGCCTGCGCCGAATATCCCGAACAGCCGTGGTTTCTGAAACAAGTCAAAGATGAAGCTGAAAAGGCCGTCAAGAGGTTGCGAAATCACCCGAGCATTGTTCTCTGGTGCGGCAACAACGAATGCGAGTGGATATTTTGCCAGCACAATCCGGGCAAGTCGCCGGATGAGATGACGGGCTCGAAGATTTTCAAGACGCTCTTGCCGTCTCTTTGCCGTGAATTCGACGGAACGCGTCCGTATTGGCGGAGTTCTCCTTTCGGAAAAGGATTCCCGAACGACGAATCGAACGGCAATCATCATCAATGGGAGATGTGGGCCAGGTGGAAGGATTATAAGGAATATGAAAAAGACAACGCACGGTTTGTTACAGAATTTGGTTTTCAAGCGCCTCCCCACCTGAGAACGCTCGAATCTGTAACGATACTCTCCGACCTCAATCCTCAAAGCAGGGTACTTGAACATCATAACAAACTTCCCGAGGGGACTGAACGGCTGTATCGTTTTCAAGCCGGTCATGTGAATGTAGGAACGGATCTCGCAGACTTCATCTACAAAGGCCAGATCATCCAGGCTGAAGCGTTGAAAACCGCCGTCGAACATTGGAGGCGGCGAAAATTTTACACGGCGGGTTCTCTCTTCTGGCAGCTCAACGATTGTTGGCCGGTTACGAGCTGGTCGGTGATCGACAGCGCGCTGCGCCCCAAGGCGGCGTACTATTATGCGAAAAAATTTTTGTCGCCGGTGCTTGTGAGTTTTCACAATGCGGGATCGTACGTGGAAGTGTGGGGAACGTCCGACATGCTCTCGCCTCTAAGCGCGACACTCGAAGTTACGCTCCGCTCGTTTGACGGAACTGTGGCGTGGTCTAAGACAGCGGATGTAGTCATCGGCCGCAACGGGTCTACGCTGCTCATGAAAATAGGGATCGCGGAAAGCTCTCGTCTCGACCCCGCTCAATCGTATCTATTGGCGTGCTTGAAAAAAGACGATGTCATGCTTTCTGAAAACCGGCATTTTTTTGTCGAACCGAAACATTTGCAACAACGAGTGCCGAGTGTAGAATTCCAATTGACGAATACTGCTGATGGCGTTTACACTATCACGATGATATCTGCAACGCTGAGCAAAAATTTAAGGATTGAAATAGAAAACGACAATGTCGAAATGGATGACAATTATTTCGATGTCGATGCGGGGATACCAAAGGTCGTTCGGATTATCTCGCATCTTCCCCAAAAATTGATTAAAGAAAGGCTCAGACTTCGAGCGTTGTGAGGATCAAGCGGCGTTTGACGATCGGGAGAGTTGTTCAACTAGAAAGAAGGTAAGCGTCTATGAAGAGGGAAGAACTCGAAGTACGGCGGCAAGCCGTGCTGATCGAACCGGACATATCGCGGGTCATTATCAAACCGTTTGTCCCCGTACTCCCGATTAGTCCCGGATATTTGTCAAGAATGAAAGGGCTCGTACAACGGGTAGTGGATTTGACCGATGAGGAATCGCGGAATATTCTCGATACCGTCTTTGTCGAATTCCGGGACCGCCACCGGAGCCTCGAAGAAGCATTCCGGCTGGGCTACGAGCGGGTCAAAATTTTTCTGCCGCCGCGCACCGAGTTGTCGAAAATAAAACGCCTGCTCCTTGGCTCATATTTTACGTGCGAATATTCTTTGGAGGCCGCAGCTCTATTCAATCCTTCAATTGTCCCTCATCATGACCAGAGCGGGTTGGTCTTTGGCGCGCTTCGGTTCATCATGAGCCTGCGTGCAACAGGAGAAGGACACATCTCATCCATCGAGTTTCGAACGGGTGTCATCGACAAGAAAGGGGATGTTTCAATGGATGCGGCCGGCAACATTGTAACTACTCCAACGGTGAATCCCGATCCGGTATTCATCGCATCCGAATTTTTCAGCAAGCTCCAGGATGGAGACCGCCGGAGCTCTTCGATGAAAGAGATCATCAAACCGCTGCCGGCAAAATTTACACGCTCTCAGTTGGCGGCCACAATTGCACGATTGAAAAAGCGAGGCGCGAAATTTTCAGCCGCTCAACGCCGGGCTGTCGAGGCTCTCGAATCGCTGCTCGAGCTTAACTATGAAATAGTTTTTTCGGAGCAGATGCCTCTTTCGGAACGGGCCATTTTCCCGGTTTCGTCTTTTGAATCCAACGGCATTGAAGACGCACGGTTTGTACGGTTCACGGACGATGACGGTGCCGTTACCTATTACTCTACGTACACGGCGTACAACGGCAAGACGATCATGCCGCTCCTTCTTGAGACAACTGATTTTGTCCGCTTCCGGATCAACTCGCTCAGCGGGGACGCCGCAAAGAATAAAGGGATGGCGCTTTTCCCGAGGAAAATCAACGGCAGATATGCTTTGGTTTCGAGGCACGACGCTGAAAACCTGTATATTGTCTTCTCAGATAATGTCTATCACTGGAATGCCCCTGCACCGCTATTACAGCCCGCCGCTCCCTGGGAATTTACCCAGATAGGGAATTGCG
>Ga0074045_10005794_pt1 | contig 10720 bp, 8 predicted proteins | sample BogForMeECP23OM2_FD_94442 | JGI IMG/M metagenome (GOLD analysis project Ga0074045, IMG submission 94442) | Bog forest soil microbial communities from Calvert Island, British Columbia, Canada - Bog Forest MetaG ECP23OM2 | ecosystem: Environmental > Terrestrial > Soil > Wetlands ... | reverse complement strand
GGGAGGGGGGGTCGAACCCCCACGAGGGGTAAACCTCGGCGGATTTTGAGTCCGCTGCGTCTGCCAGTTCCGCCATCCCGGCGTTGCTACAAAAGAGTACCGTAGGAATTGGGACTACGGCATTATGCTGCTGGAAAAGTCGCCCGGCGCGGGTTTTGCGTGGGCCGTTCAACTTCGCGGCATATTGAGTATCGCACAGCCAGGAGAGCGCTGCCAACGGCCGCTCGCCCCTTGTCCGCCACCAATGCCGACCACTACGGTTTGGCAATGATCCGATACAGCACGGCAGCGTGCGGGCGAAGTGTGACCTTCAGCATGGCGGCCTTTCCCAGGTCCTGCGAATTCCAGAGGTCGCGCACAGCATAAGCCGACTTGGACAGTTCAAGTTCGGTCCAGTCATAAGTCAGCGTTTGTTCTTTATCGGCGAGGTTGAAGACCGCAACGTAGTAGCCGGGTCCTTCTTCTGGCTTGGCCGTCCAGACAACGGCGCTTTCTGTCGAGATGACCGGCTTGTGGTCTTTCGAGTGTTGGTCAACCGCCAGCACTTCAGGATTCGTCAGAAGCTTTGTCGTCCACTCGTCGCTGGAAGGCAGATCTCCTCCCAGGATAAGCGGCGACCTGAAGATACTCCATAAGGTCATCATGGTGACCTGCTCATCCTTCGTGAGGTTTGTATTGCGCGGAGGGCCTCCGTCGCCGGGATGCGGTCCGATGCGCCCAAGAGGCAGCATATCGGCGTCGGGCCATCGGCCGGGTTGGTGGAACGCGGCCCACTTTGCGGTCCAGCCGAATTGCGCCAGAACACCCTGCGACCAGGCTTTGTCCTTGCCCGGCAGCGGTCCCCAGTGGTCCCAGAAGTCGTCGGCGATGCGCCACATCTCCGCGTAAAGGGACACTTCGCCGGCCTTGTCGAGCGCGGTGGGGCCAGGGGAAAGACTCAATACGATGTCACGGTTCGACTGCCTCAGCGCGAAGCTGATCAGCAGAATTTCTTCGGGTTTATAAGGATGATCGGAGATGCAGTCGGTCTTGACGAAATCCACGCCCCAACTGGCGTACAACTGGAAAATCGAATCGTAGTACGCCTGGCCCGGAGGGGCGTTCTGGACCCCGTACATAAACGTGTTCCAGGGACAAGTATCGTCGGCGACCGCAGCCTCAGAGGCGGTATAGGGCGAGAGCGCGATGCGCTGGTTCTTGGCCACGGCATCGCGCGGAATGCCGCGCAGAATGTGAATGCCAAACTTTAGTCCGAGCGAGTGAACATAGTCGGCGAGGGGCTTGAAGCCGGCTCCATTGGCAGCCGACGGGAAACGGTCGACCACCGGCACGAACCGGCCATTGTCATCGAGCGAGAACTTCACATCCTCGGGCTTCGCTCCCGGATTCGCAACGTACCAGCCTTCGTCGATCACCACATATTGCCAGCCGAATTGCTTCAGGTGCTTGGCCATCCACTCGGCGTTGGCCCGCACCTGAGCTTCATTGATGCTCTCTCCGTAGGAGTCCCAACTGTTCCAGCCCATAGGAGGAGTAGGAGCCAACAGCTTCTTAGCGTCATATTGCGGACGTTGCTGGGCCGCAGCGGACGAAGAGGCAGCTGAAATCAGGAAGCAGACTACCAACAGGTTTTGCAGTGACCTGAGCATGAGGCGCAACCGCCAAATATCGACCCTACAATTCGACAACTGGTTTTCTCCTTCGCTCACCTTGCCGCACCCTGCCATCAGGCTAGGTTCTAACGTCGCCCGACGGAGATGACATCGTCTCTCCAGATCCCTAGATTGTCACTGGGTTGTGCGACCCACCATAGTACCAACCGTCCCATAAGATCTCGAGTTCGAAAGACACCGTGGTGCGGGCGCTCCCCTCAACCAGGACGGCGATGGCAATGTTCGATCATAAGTCCGGATAACCCGCGATCTGTCAGGCCCTTAGCCGATCATCTGCAACCCATCCCCAAATCAGACGCTGACCATTGAGTGCCGGAAGGAAGCGGCGCATTGTGCTCACGTTGGCAGCAGTTGGGCCGAACCTAGGGAGCCAACGAGGGTGGCGAAGCAGTCGTATTGGGGAGTGCGATTCCACCCAGAAGGACCCGGCGGCGCGCCAGCTTCAACCGCCGCCATAAACGATGACCCGAAGGAGGCTCGCCATGAAAACACCGAGGACGATGCGAGCCAACTGCGTAGATGCACGGCTCACGTCGCTGCGGTCGGAGCTGAGCAACAGGAGGCTGTCATGAATACCCATATAGCCCGGAAACAGATCCCGATGGCGGGCGAGAAACTCCGGGAGCTGGCTGAGTTGGCAGCGCGTGTTCGATTGATGTGCGACACCGGCGGCATGCATCCGCAGAACCAGAGTCTGACGGCGACGGGTCCGTGGGGCGAACCGGTGCAAATTGAGTTCATCGACCGCCAGCCGTATGGGTATGTCTTCGCCGAGGGCCAGGAAGCGAGCTTGCGTGTGCCCTCTGGGCACCGCTTTGTGATCGAACAGGTGAATGTCTCGTCGTGGGGGGACAGTGGAACGCTCACCATGCAGCTGGTCACCAATGCACCCCGACTTTATCGGTGCATCGATGTTGCCTATTTGCCGGAACAGCACGCGGCCGCCGTCGTTGCGGTGACTCCGCTCGTCGTGAATGGCCTAAGCGCCAACACTTTTCTGTTCAGCGATCGAAAGGTGCACAACTCGGCCACAGTCCCAGCGGAGACCTATCTCCAGATCTGGGGCTACCTGGAACCAAGCCATTTCCCCGCCAACGATTCTTTGTACGCGAACGCAGACGCCTCCCCGCACCGCAGCACGCAGGCAAACCACAACACGGCGACGCGCTGATGTGAGTCGCCACAACCATGACCTGAAGGAGGTCGATATGAAAAACCAAACTCAAAAGATGAACTGGAGGGATTTCAAGAGATCTTGTTTGCTCGCAAGCGCACTGGTGATTGCACTCTGTGCATTAATAGTTCCCGCAGCAATGGCGTCGTCTTCGTCGGCGGATTTGTCTGTTGCCGTTGTAGCGAACCTGCCAGCAGGTGTGAATGCAGGCCAGTCGGCCCCTGCCAACCTTAATCCGGGTTGCATCACACTCGCTATTGGTAATGCATCCGCAGCCTGCGATCCCCCGACCAGTGCGCTGATTATCGCGGCTGGAAAATCAACTCTAACTTTCACCGCCGGCACTGCAAGCACAACAGCCGGGCCGCCAAACGGGTTTGCATTCGCTAACTCGTTTGGCACCAGCATCACAGAACGCTTTACCAATACGAATGCCTTTGCCGTTCTGGTGCCGCTTGGCATAGGTTACGTTCCCGATCTGGAGGTTACCGCCGGGCCCGGTGAAAGCTCAGACGCGGCCTTTGCCTTCGCGATCGGCGGGCTCGGTCAAGGGGTTCAGCTCGGCGCATCGAAGGACCTCCCCTGTAATGCCTGTGGCGCAGATTCCTACAACCCAGGGGCGCTGGGCGCCAGCTTTTGAACGTGCCTGCCCTCGGCAGTAGGGACATCGTCATCGACCCGTACGCGCTCGGTAGTGCTGGAGTGCCTGAGCCGTCCTCTCTTGTCCTCCTCGGCTCAGGCGTGATTGGCCTGAGCGGCTGGCTTCGAAAGCGATTGCAGGCACAGAGCTAGAGCGGCCCACCACGAGCCTTCATAAACCGCTTTCCCAGTAAGGAGCAGCTAAGCGGTGGAGCTGCTCCTCGAGTTCATCACCGCAGTGCTGTCGGACCAGAGGGAGGTTGGTATGAAGTTTCCAGGTTGGAACATCAAAGGGAGATCTGTTTACGCCTTGATCGGGTGGGCGTGTGGGATGGCGGTCGGGCTGTTGCTCTACTTCGTGTGGAGACCGTACGAAATCTTCCTTATATTTCCGTCGTTCGCCGGTATGGGCTCGGCTTTGTGGTACGGGGAAGTCACAAGCAAAATTCCATCTGTGGATGAACTGAATGCGCCCATCACACTGTTCCCCAAGGATCCATCGACGAAGAACCGGACGGGCCTGTGAGATCTGAGGAAGGACGATTCTGATGACGATTCCTTTCAGCTGGTTCTGGCCGATGGCGTCGGAAGTAGCGGTGATCGTTGTGCTCATAAGCTGGCTTTTGAGACGACTGGGTTTTGCGCCTCCGCCAACTGTGGTCACGGGATGGAAACGCGTGCCATTAACGGTCGTCGGCGTTCTCTGCGCCGCTGCGATCCTCTGGTCCGTCGCAGGTTGGATCTCGGGTCGGTTGGTACCGTCCCACGACACGATCGCCTGGTGTGCGGGTTACATGGTGGGCTCGGCGATCGATGACTTGATCGTAAAGCGCAACGCCAGACCTCAGCAGGGAAGAGGGCCGGGTAACCAGTCCGGCAGTAGCTAGAATCTATGTCGCCCGCTTCCGGCGATTTCGATTCCCCCATACACTACATAGATGGAGCCCAACCCTCCCCTGTGGAGAGCAACGAACCAGCCGGACCGCCTGGCTGAGTTGACGGCAAAAACTTCCGACGCGAACAAGGAAGCCCCACTGCGACGCGACGTGCGCTCGCTCGGAGTTCTACTGGGCCGCGTGGTGGTCGAACAAGCGGGAACGGTACTATTCGACACGGTCGAACGGCTGCGTCGCCTGCTGATTCAACATCGCGAGCAGGCCGCTACGGCGCAGAGCGACGCCATGGATGCGCTTTTGCAAGAGGCCAAGGCCCAGGTCGCGTCGCTCGACGTGGCCACCGCGTACCGCGTGACCAAGGCCTTCGCTGCGTATTTTGAGCTGACCAACCTGGCCGAGACGAATCATCGGAAGCGCAGACGCAGGGCCTCTGAACTCCATACCGACGAGCCGCCGTTGCCGGGTTCGTTGCGGGGAACGTTGCTGCGGATGAAGAAGGCGGGCGTCACGCTGCAGGAAGCCGTGGCGGCTCTCAGCGAGATCGAAGTGCAGCCGGTCTTCACGGCACATCCTACGGAAATTACCCGGCGGGCAGTCTTGTTGAAGCGGCGGCGCATAGCTGGAGAGCTGGAGAAGCTGGATCGGCTTCCCCTGCCGGATTCCCTTGCACAAGCTTGCGAAGACGTGATCCTGGGCGAGATCGCGGCGCTGTGGCAGACCGACGAGGTGCGCCTGCAGAAGCCAACGGTGCCTGACGAAATCCGCACCGGCCTCAGCTATTACGTGATGACCTTGTTCGACGCCGTCGCAAGAATTTATGAGGGCGTTGCCGCTGACTTCCGCGAAGTGTACGGGGCGGAAATGGAAATCGCCTCGCTTCCCGTCTGCGTGCGCTTCGGGTCGTGGATTGGGGGCGACCGCGACGGCAACCCGTTCGTGACGCCCCAATGCACGCGACAGGCGCTTGATCTGGCGCGGGCCATGGTGCTCTCCCATTACCTGCAGGAGATCGCTCTGCTGGTGCGGCGCTTGACGGTTTCGACGCATCAGGTCGCGGCTTCGGCGGAGTTACGCGAGCGGCTGGAGCGATATGAGCGCGAAATTGGCGAACCTACGGCAGAATTGTCGCGCACTCCTCATTCCGAAGCCTACCGCCGCCTGCTGCTGATGATGGGGGAGCGGTTGCAGCGCGCGCGGGACCAGCGCTCGCACGCCGCAGCGTACGAGTCAGCCGACGAGTTTCGCGATGACCTCTACGTCATCCGGCGCAGCTTGTGCGATGGCAGTGGAGCGCGGATGGCGGCGGGGCTGCTCGATCCTCTAATCTGCAAGTTGCGCACCTTCGGATTTCGCTTGCACGCGCTGGACATTCGTCAGCATGCGCGAGTGCATAGCACGGCACTCGCGGAGATAGCGCGCGTTTCAACGCCGCAACCCGCTTCCGCTCAAGTGACGACGCTCTCGGTGCACAGCAAAGAGTTGCTCGACGCGTTTGGCGGAATTGCGGAGGCTAAGCGGGACCACAATCCCGCTGCAATAACGCGGTACATCGTTAGCGGAGCCGAGTCGGAGGAGGACGTTTTCGCCGTGCTGCGCCTGGCTGCATTGTCGGGGCTGCAGGCTGCCGGTTCCGAGGGCGACCCAGGACTGATGCCAGTTCCCTTGTTTGAGTCGATCGAGGCGCTGCGGCAAGCACCGGAAATCATGCGGCGAGTATGGACTTCGCCGGAGTATCAGAAGTTGCTGCCTTCGTGGCACGGCTGGCAAGAGGTCATGCTGGGCTACTCCGACTCGAACAAAGATGGAGGCATGCTCACCAGCACGTGGGAGCTGCACAAAGCTCATCGCGGATTGCACGCGGTCGCGCGGCAGTGCGGGGTCAAACTGCGCATCTTTCACGGACGCGGCGGCACCGTGGGACGCGGCGGCGGTCCGACCCACTCGGCCATCCTGGCGCAGCCGGTAGGCGACTTCACCGGACACATTCGCATCACGGAACAGGGCGAGGTGCTGAACTGGAAGTATGCTGATCCGGTGTTGGCGGAGTGGAACCTGGAGATCATGATCGCTGCTTGCCTGGAAGCGCTGGTTCGTCCCGGCGTGGTGTCTGGTGAGGGGGAAACGAAATGGTACGAGCCCATGGAACGCCTTTCCCAATCGGCGTTCGGCTATTACCGCGAGAAAATCGCGGAGAATCCTGACGTGCTGCTCTATTTTGAGCAGGCGACACCCATCCATGAGCTGGAGCTGGCCCGCATCGGATCGCGTCCTGCGCGCCGGAGCAGCGGCCGCAAGCTCGAGGACCTGCGGGCGATTCCGTGGGTGTTTGGATGGATGCAGAGCCGCCATGCGGTTCCGGCATGGTTCGGGGTGGGCTATGCGCTCGAACAGTTCGCCGCACAAGGCACGGCACAGGAACAACTGCTGCGGGAGATGGCGGCTGGATTCCCAATGTTCGCGGACTTGATTCGGAATGTCGAGATCGCCATGGCCAAGGCGGACTTTTCCATCGCTCGCCTGTACGCTTCGCTGGTTGAGGACGCAGCTTTGCGGGAGTCTGTCTATCAAATGCTGGCGGAAGAATTTCACCGCGCCCGGCGCATGATCTTGCTCATCACGGGACAGAAGGACTTGCTGGAGCGTAATCCGGTGCTTTCGCGCTCCATTCGCTTGCGCAATCCCTACGTCGATCCCATGAGCCTCATTCAGGTAGAGCTGTTGCGCAGAAAGCGCCGTGGCGAGCAGAGCGCAGAGCTGGATTACGCGATAGGGACGACCATGAACGGAATCGCTGCCGGGCTGCACAACACCGGCTGAACGGCGCAGAAAAAATGGTAGCGAATCCAGGAGAGGACTTCGCCACCACTTCCGATTTCGTCCAGAGACTGGTTTTCCTAGAACAATCGTCCAATACGGAAGAAGAACTTGCGATGGCCGGTGTCGCCGTAGGCATACGCCGCTTCCACCGGGCCGAATATGGTGTTGACGACTATCCCCACTGAGCCATCGGTGGGCAAGCCCGAGGCCTTGTTCAAAACATAGGACGGCTGGTCGTAAACCTGAGCGGCTTCGTACACGCCCAGGAAATAGATGCCGCCGCCCAACAGCGGAGGCAGCTTCGCCAATTGCCGCAGGTAGCCCAACTGGAAGAGGAAATACTCGTCCATGAGCAGTTCATTTTGGCCGTAGGCCACTAGGAGCTGGGAGCCACCCAACGAGAACTGGGGCAGGGGGGTGCTGTGATTGAAGGTGGTTCCTGCAAATGCGCCCAGGAAGACCGAGGTCGGCTCGCTGAGTTTGAAGAAGTTCCGGGAAGCCACTTGCAAGCTCGGGAACTGGCTTGTTGCCAATGGACTGGTGTTGTACCACATAAAGGTCGTATCGAGGGCTGACCCCTTGCGAGGAATCACGGCATTGTCGAGGGTGTCGACTCTGAATTGGACCCTCGTATCCCCGAAGCCACCGGAGAAGCTGGGCAGGTCATTCGGACTCCCCGATTGACGTTCAAATCCTTCCCATCCGCCCTCGTAGCCGACGCGCAGCTCGGCCACATTGCCGAACTGATAGCCGGCGTCGATGCCGCCCCCAGCTACATTTTTCCGATAGGTAGCTACCTGCGTGTTGTTGCTGTAGATGTAGAAAGGATTGCTGTCGGCCACTCCCCTGGGCGCGATGAACCAATGGGTTGTGGGCGTGAAGGGATGGTAATACTCCGACTTCAATCCGTACTCGGAGAACAGAATAATGTCAGTGCGCCATTCCGAACGGTAACCCCCGATATCGAGCCAATCGAATCTTGCTCCCAGGTTGAACTGAACATTCTTGAGGCTGGCGCCGTCAATCAGTATCAGCGGAAGAACGAACGGCGGACCATAGGAGCTTTCTTCCGTCTTCACTTCCAGACCCTGTTGGCCATTTCGTTCCACGAACTGATAGTTCAGGGTGGAGAAGCGCCCAATACCCTTCAGGCGCATAATCTTAGCGTCCAGCTCGTTGTAATCGACGGGTTTGCCGACGACGTCCGCAAATTGCGCTTCGACCTTCTGCGCCAGATGGCCGTCCACTCCCTTGACCGCCACGAAAGTCGGGACCGGCGGATTGACAATGCGGCGGGCGTTGCGTTCGGCCAGGTACTGGTTCCAGGTTGCGTCGTCCACCGCGAGAGTCAGCAGGACTTTAGACTTGGCGGCAGCAGCATCGTATCCCGCCTTGATGATAGCGTCGGCATCGTCAAAACTTAAGGCGCCCCACTTCTGTACTGGAACCGAGACCAGGATGTCGGCCATTTCCATGCTCTGTAGTTCATTGGCCGAGATCATCACCGAGATCGACTGGCCGAGCACCGCGAACGAGGAGAGATTGGCGTCGGGCTTCAGCGGTTCCTCGGCCAGGTGAATCCCAAGGACGACGTCAGCCCCCATTTTCTTCGCCACCTGGACAGGTAGATTCTCCATCAGGCCACCATCGGCGTAGATGGCGCCGTCTTCGCGAACCGGCGAGAAAATGCCTGGCAGCGACATGGTGGAGCGCAGCGCCAGCGACAAGGATCCGCTACGGAATACGTGGGCTCTCGCAGTCACCAAGTCGGTGGCCACGCAGGCGAACGGAATCGGAAGGTCGTTAAAGCTCTTGATTTCGGAGTAGGGAAGCGCAACCTGGTCAAGAATCAGCGAGACCTGCTGGCCCGAGTTGAATCCCTCGGGAAATTGCAATCCCTTGCGCAGTCCGAACTCGAGGCCGTTGGGGTAGTCGCGGGCGTCTTCTTTGCGGCGAAAAGACTTATCATCAAAAGGAGTCTGTCCCGCCATCACCTGGTCCCAGTTGATGCCGTTGACCACCTGCCGCAACTCCGCAGCGTTTCGGCCGGTGGCGTACACACCGCCCACCAGGCCGCCCATGCTGGTGCCCGAGATGTAGTCCACTGGAATGTGATGCTCTTCCATCCAGGTAATCACGCCTACGTGGGCGAGTCCGAGCGCGCCCCCGCCCTGCAGCGCCAGGCCCAGCGTAGGCCGCTTCTTGGCGGGTGCCGGTTGCTGCGCCATTCCAGTCAGGGACGAAATCAGCACTAGCCCGCTGAGCAAGCTCGCTTTGAACCGAAACCGACTCGCAATCTTCAAGAGAGTATTCATAGTCAAATCCTGTATTTAGGCGCCGAGGCACCAGGTGGGCCGGTTCTCCCTTGGCGTGGCATAAGCGCTGAGCGTGCTGACCAGGCGCGGGCCAACTGACTGCAACGCGTTCGCCGCCGCGAAAAATAGGGGATGCCGGATATATACAGACTACGGGTTTCGGTGTGAAGTTACCAGCACCAGACGCAGTCGGAACCGCATTGGTGAATGCTCCCTGCGGGCGCTCACTGAGTTGGAAGAGATACTAGTAATAAGTCGCAAGACGAAATGGAGCTGAATCGGTATCATTGAGTCTGTGGTTGCGGCTTGCCGGAGTTAGCCCGAAATGCTTCGGGGATTTGCCGCATCCGGGCGGTATCGGCCGCTCCCCCCCGACTCCAAATATACCGATCTGGTCAGCGGATCGCGTCGCGCAAGATGCGCGAACGGTTTAAGTAGCAACAGCAGCAGGAACCCACGGCTCACCCCCCGAGCCAATTTTCTGCTCCAAATCCCAAGAATAAAAGAGAGGTTCGGCGTGTTGAAAAAGTTCTGGTTACTCGTATTGGCAGCTCTACTCTGCGGTGTCGCAAACCTGGCCGCGGAGGAGGTGTCGCTAAAGAACGGCGACCACCTGAGTGGAGCGATCGTCAGCATGGACGGCAAGAAACTCGTCCTGAAAACCACGTATGCCGGCGATGTCTCCATCGACTGGGCGGAGGTGAGCCAGTTCTCGTCCGACAAACAGCCGCTTGTCGTGACCAAGACGGACAAGCAGGTGGTTTCAGGCACGGTTGCGGCCGAGGGCTCTGACGTGGTGGTGACCACGGCTGAGGGCGCGCAGCGACTCCCACGCGCGGATGTGACCACTATGCGTTCGCCTGCCGATCAGGCGGCGTATGAGAAATCGCTACATCCGGGAATGATGGAAGACTGGACCGGTGGCGGCAACTTCGGCTTTGCACTCGCACGCGGCAACAGCCAGACCACCAATGTGGCGCTCGGCTTCAATGCGCTTCGGAAGACCAGCACCGATGCCTGGGTGGTGAACGCGGCGTCGCTTTACTCGACCGACGACAAGTTGGGAATCACGTCGGCTAACTCGTTGGGCGGCTTGATTCGCTACGACCACAATCTCAACAAGAAGATCTTCGCCTACGGCGTATTCGCGGGCATGTATGACACCCTGCAGTTGCTGAATTACCGCATCATGCCGGGCGGCGGTCT
>Ga0074045_10005793_pt1 | contig 10722 bp, 8 predicted proteins | sample BogForMeECP23OM2_FD_94442 | JGI IMG/M metagenome (GOLD analysis project Ga0074045, IMG submission 94442) | Bog forest soil microbial communities from Calvert Island, British Columbia, Canada - Bog Forest MetaG ECP23OM2 | ecosystem: Environmental > Terrestrial > Soil > Wetlands ... | reverse complement strand
TTGGGTGGCCGGAGGGGACACTCTGCGCGTGCCGCGGCGGCACGCTTGGGTTCCCTCGGCGCGACGTTCAGAGGCTGTCGATCAAGCGCCGCGGCCCTCGGTGTCCCCGTCCGGGGGCGGCCTCATTGCGGCCGAACGCGACGGGCTACACTTATCCCGAAACGGGTCTAGAACTGGAGCCGCAGGGAGAACTGAACGGTGCGCGGGCCGCCGTTGGTTTGGGACGGGTTCATGCCGCTGCCCACAACGGAATACAGCATCTGGGTGGCGACTCCGAACAGGGGGCTGGCCAGGTTGGCGCCGGCATTCTCGGTCGGGTTGGCGAAGTTGGGATGGTTCAAGGCGTTGAAGGCGTCGACGCGGGCCTGGAGCCGGTAGCGATCGCCGATGGGGAAAACGCGGCGGAACGAGAGATCGGCCTGGTAGGCGTTGAAACCGCGGAGCACGTTGCGACCCAGATCGCCCTGCGTGTCGGCGGCCGGTGCGGAGAATGCGGCCGGATTGAGGCGCTGCCCGCCGGGGGCGTGGGGGTCGCTGATCCAGAGCGGCGCGCCGGTCACATCAGGGCGGACCTCAGCGAAGTAGAACTGGGTGGTGGTGGTCGAGGTGGAGGTGCTGCCCGTTGCCTGGGTCAGGAGGCCGGTGACGTCGAAGGGCAAGCCGGTGCGGGCGGTGAAGACGCCGTCGAGAGCCCAGTTGCCCAGGACCCAGCGCAGAGCGGCGGGCTTGGGACTGGGGATCAGGTAGCTCAAGGTACCGATGAAATTCTGCCGGACGTCGAAGTTGGAATCACCATGGGAAGAGGCCACCAGGGCAAAACCTCCCCCGCCATAGTCGCTGGACGAGGTGTCGAGGGAGTGGCTCCAGGTGTAAGAGGCCTGGGCCTGGAGACCGTGGCTGAGGGTGCGACGGTACTGCGCCTGGAGGGCGTTATATTCGGACGAACCGCCGTTGGTGGTGATGATGGCGAGGTCGTAGGCGGAGGTGAAGAAAGTGGGGGCGCTGGTCTGCAGGAGGAGGTCGTGGCCCAGCGTGCCGACGTAGCCGACGCTGAGGACCTGGCCGGCGCCGAGCCAGCGCTCGAGGATCATGTTGTACTGATAAACCCGGGGCGACACCAAGTTGGCGTTGGCGGCGAAGACCTGGGTGTAAGGCTCGACCGGCGGCAGACCGGGCGGCAGTTGGAGGGTTTCCTTAATCGGAAAGGGCGGTGAATTGGCGATGATGCTGTTGACGTAGGGGGCGCTGTTGAAGGCATTGGCACTGGAGCCGTAGCCGGTGTCGTAGAAGATGCCGAAGCCGCCGCGCAGGAGCGTGAGGTGGTTGCCGCTGCCGCGGAGCTGGTAGGCGAAGCCGAGCCGGGGCGCGAAATTGAACCAACGGGTCTTATAGAGCGGATTGGAGGAGTCCAGATTGCCGCTGTCATCGAGTCCCAGCAAGGACGGGCCACTGCGGGCAAAAGGCGGGGGGTTGACGTCCCAGCGGAAACCGTAGGTCAGGGTCAAGCGGCTGGTCTTCTTCCAGGTGTCCTGCATGTAGAAGGCGTAGTTCAGGTACAGGGGGTAGCGCCCGGTGACGTTGGAGCTGACGACATAATTGGTGGCCGAGCCGGTCAACAGGCCGCCCTCGTTGCCGGTCAGACCGTCGAAACTCACCTCCTCGCTATAGGGCAGGTAACGGTAGGTGGGCATCAGGGCGCGAACGTCGGCGCCGGCCTTGTACTGGTGGCCGCCGTCGGAGACCGACTGGGTGAAGACGAGATTGGCGGCGTTCTGGGCGCTGTCGCTGCTTTGACCCTTGGAGTAGCCGCCGACACCCATGACGTTCAAGGAGTAGGTCCCGGTGGTGGAGTCGAGGCCGGTGGGGTAAATCAGCGTATCGGGCAGCACGACCGCTCCGCCGAAGGTATCCAGGACTGAATTCATCACCGAGACATTGCGGGAGACGTTGAGGCGGATGTCGTTGACGAAATCGTCCTTAGAGATCACCGTGATGGCGGCGGTGAGCGACTGGGAGTTGGAGGTGTAGTGGTGCACGCTATCGGCGCTGGAATCGTAACCGCCGCGGGTGGTGTTGTTGGAGGGGGTGTAGCTGTAACGCAGGAACCCGGTGGTGCGGCTGGAGAGGATGCGGTCGACGCGCAGGCTGGTGGCGTCGGTGGAAGAGGGCGTGGAGTAGACGCTCAGAAACTGCGCGGCGCCGTTGCCGAGCTCCTGGCCGTTGGGAACGGGAAAGGCGAACAAATAGGGCTGCAGGGCGGGTCCGGCTTTGCTGCGGCTGGCGAGATCGGGGACGCTCTCGATGTCGGTGCGCGGCTGGGTGAGATGCAGGCCTTCGAAGGAGGCGAAGAAAAACGTCTTGTTCTCCTGGATCGGTCCGCCGACCGTGCCGCCGTAGTCCTCCGACAGCAGCTGACCGCGCGCCAGGCTGTAGCTGTTGCCGAACCAGTCATTGGCGTCGAAGCGGTTGTTGCGGTAGTAACCGTAAGCCGAACCGTGGATATAATTCGATCCGCTGCGGCTGGTGACGTTGACCTGCGCGCCGGGGGAACGGCCGAACTCGGGGGCGAAGGTAGAAGTCTGAACGCGAAACTCCTGCATGGCGTCGAGCGAGATCATGTTGAAGGTGTTGCCGGCGGCGGTGGTCAACAAGGTGGAGCCGGTGGTGCCGACACCGCCGAAGCCGCCGCCAAAGAAACCGCCGCTGCCGGCGCTGGGAGCGGTACCGGCGTTGGCGCTGAGGCCATCGACGGTGTAGTAGTTGGTGTTGGAACGCAGACCATTGGCGTTGACGTCGCCGCTGCCGGCCAGGGCCCCGCCGGCATTGACGATGCCGGGAGCCATGAGAACGAGGGACCCGATGCTGCGGTCGTTGGACGGCAGGTCAGTGGAGTAGCGGCCGCTGACGGTGGCGCCGGTGGAGGTGTCGATCTGGACGCCCTCGACGGCGCCCCGGACCGTGATCTCGGCCTTTTCCGCGGCGGCGACCTTGACATTGATGCGCAGGGTCTGAAAGTCGCGGGCATGGAGCTCGAGGTCCTCAATGACGTACTTGTCGAAGCCCTGCTTTTCGACTTCGAGCCGGTAGGCGCCGGGATTGAGGGAAGCGAAGTAGCAGTCGCCGGAGGCTTCGGTGTCGGCGCTGCGGGCGGAGCCGCGGCTTCTCTGAATGAGAGTCACCTTGGCGGCGGGGACGGCGGCGCCAGAGGGGTCAAGAACGACGACGGACAAGCGAGCGCCTTCCTGGGCGTAGATCGGAGCGGGGCTAAGAAGAAAGCAGAGCAGGGCCGCAAGTGAAAAGAACTTAAACAAAGACACAGGCCTCCTGATCACCCTTTTGACGAATGGATCTTCCCGCGCGTTACCGAATAGAACGCAGGGAGCGCTATCCAAAGTGTAGCAGCGGGCGCGCCGGGCGCGAGCGGCGGGGCGGAAGCGGGGCGGCGGGCGGCGGGGTGATGGGGCGCGGAGCGCGGGGGGCGGAGGAGGCGAGTGGCCGCAGGAGGCGAGAGTTGACGATAATGGCGGTATGAGCATTCGCGCCCTGAACGCCTGCACCGTTGTGCTGGCGATCGCTCCGGCCCTATGGGCAGGAGACGCCATCGTGGTGGAGCAGATCGTCGCCAAGGTGAACGGCGACATCGTCACCCTGAGCGAGCTGGACCAGATGCGGAAGGACATGGCGGCCGAGATGCAGCAGCATGGCGGCACGCAGGCCCAGATCCGCGAGGCGATGAAGGACCGGGAGAAAGACCTGTTGCGCGAGAAGATCGACTCGCTGCTGCTGATACAGCGCGCCAAGGACCTGGACATCAAAGTGGACAACGAGGTCTCCAAGCGGCTGGCCGAAGTGCAGAGCGAGTCCAAGATCGCCGACCCGGACAAGTTCCAGCAATGGATCAAGGAAAACACGGGGCGGAGCTACGAGGACTTCAAGCAGGATATGAAGAACCAGATCCTGACGCAGAAGGTTGTGGCGCAAGAGGTGAGCGGCAAGATCAACATCCCGCACGAGCAGGTGGTCGACTATTACGAGAAGCACAAGAGCTCGTTCATCCGCAAGGAGCAGATCTTCCTGCGCGAGATTCTGATCGCGGTGGAGGGGGATAGTCCGGCGGCGCTGACCGCGGCCGAGAAGAAGGCCAAGGACGTGGTGGCGCGGGCACGCAAGGGCGAGCGTTTCGGAGAATTGGTGAGGGACAACTCGGATGCGCTGACCGCCAAACAGGGAGGCGAGCTGCCGGGATACGCCAAGAGCGACCTGTCGCCGGAATTGGCGAGTGCGGTGTGGGACAAGGCCAAGGGGCATATCACGGACCCGATCCGGGTGCCGTCGGGCTTCCTGATCCTGCGGGTGGAAGAACATTTCAAGGAGGGCCAGGCCGGTCTGGCCGAGGTGGAGAACGATATCAAGGAACAGCTCTACATGCCGCTGTTCCAGCCCAAGATGCGCGACTATCTGACCGAGCTGCGGCGGAACGCGTTCCTGGAGATCCGCGACGGCTTTGCGGACACGGGCGCAGCGCCGGGCAAGGACACGCGGTGGATGGAGGCGGCGCTGTTGAAGCCGGAGACGGTTTCGAAGGAAGAGGTCTCCACGCGCAGGAAGCATAAGAAGCTGCTGTGGGTCCTGCCGATCCCGGGCACGGAGACGAAGATCGAGCACACATCCTCCAGCCGGGGATAGAGTCTCAGTAGGGGAGCCCCAATCGGCATGAAATCTCCAACCGTGGCCGACTTGAAGGCCGGGAAGTCGAACGGCGGCCTGTTCAGCGGCCTGTTCCTGGTGCAGTCGAAGGACGTGCGCGAGGGCAAGACGGGCCGAAAGTACATGAGCCTGACGCTCATGGACCGCACGGGCGAGATCGACGCGCGGATGTGGGACAACGTGGAGACGGCCGCGCTGACGTTCGAGCGCGACGATTTCGTGCGGGTGGAAGGGGAGGCGCAAGAGTACCAGGGCAAGCGCCAGTTGATTGTCCACAAGCTCAAGCGGGCGTCCGAGGAAGAGGTGGATGCGAGGGACTTCCTGCCGGCATCGCAACGCGACGCCGGGGAGATGTTCGCGGAATTGAATGGGATTATCGCCGGAATGGGGAACAGGCACCTGAAGGCGCTGCTGGAAGCGTTGTTCGCGGATGAATCGATTGCCGCGGCCTACCGGACGGCGCCGGCGGCGAAGTCGATCCATCACGCCTGGCTGGGCGGTTTGCTGGAGCACATTGTCTCGCTGTGCGGGCTGGCGCGGGAGATTGGCGCGCACTACATTGCGCGCGGCTACCCGGTGGATCCCGATCTGCTGCTGGCGGGCGTGATGCTGCACGACATCGGAAAGATCGAGGAGCTGAAATACGAACGCAGCTTCAGCTACTCCACGCCGGGGCAGTTGCTGGGGCACATTGTGCTGGGGCTGCGGATGGTGGAGGAGAAGCTGCGCGGGCTGCCCGATTTTCCTCCCAAACTCAAGCTGCTGCTGGAGCACATGATTCTCAGCCATCATGGACAGATGGAGTTCGGTTCGCCGAAAGTTCCGCTGTTTCTCGAAGCCATGCTGCTGAGCCAGATCGACGCGCTGGACGCCAGAATGGCGACGATGCTGGCCAGCATCGAGAAGGACCGGGACGCCGACGCCGATTGGACGCGTTACAATGCGGCGCTGGAACGGCAGGTGCTGGACCGGGTTTCCTATCTGAAAGAACGGCCGACCGGCGAGAGCGGCAACGGAGCGGATCCGAAAGCCGCGCCGGAAACGGGCGCGCGTCCGAAGACGGCGACGGCGCTCGGTTCGGCATTGCAAGCGGCGCTCACAGAACAACCCGCGGGAGGCCGCTGAAACGATGCCCCGGCGAGGGTCGCGCGAAATTCCGCCGCCACTGGAACTGGAGTGCCTGGACGTGCTGTGGCGGCTGGGCGAGTCGAACGTGCGCACGGTGCAGGAGGCGCTGGCGGGGCGGCGTCCGCTGGCCTACACGACGGTGATGACGATGCTGGAACGGCTGGCGCGAAAACAACTGGTCACGCGGCGCAAGAGCGGCCGGCATTATGTCTACACGCCGGAAGTGGGCCGCGACACGGTACGGCAGCGCGCGGTGCGGCAACTTCTCGACTCGCTTTTCGACGGCTCGCGGGAGGAGCTGTCAGGCTTCCTGAACATGCCGAGCGGCGAGGCCAGAGCGGCCGGCCGGGCCGTGGCGGCGGCGCCGGCCGACGCGGGAGCAGAAGCTCACGAAGGCGACAATTCCGATATTGACGCCGTACTGCTGTAACGGCTCGATCACGGGATCAAAGCTGGACGCCCGCGGCGCGCAAATCCTGCTGCAGTTGCTCCAGAGAGCGGAACAGCGCGGCCTGGATGCCGATGCGCCGGGCGGCGTCGACATAGGCCTGAATATCGTCGGTGTAGAAACAGGCGCGCGGCTCACAGCCGGCCTGGGCCACGGCATGCCGATAAATGGCTTCGCCGGGCTTCAACACGCGGACCTTATAGCTCAATGTGAAGGCGTCGAAATGGCGCAGCGTGGGGCAGCGCGGGAGCAACGTTTCGAAGTGAAGCTCATTCGTATTGGAGAGCAGCACCATGCGGTAGCGCTGGTGGAGCGAGGCGATGAACTGCTCCGGGACGATGGCTCCCTGGTCGACGATGGAGTACCAGATCTCACGGAATTCGTCGTACGAGATGGGGGCGCCCAGCAGTTGGCAGACCTGGCGGGCGAAATCAGGCGCGGCGATCTGGCCGCTCTCGAAGGCGATGGTAAGACCCGAGGCGCAGAGCCGGCGCTCGATTTCATCCCTGCTCAGGCCGCAGACTGCACTCATGCGGGCGTAGCCGATTTCATAGTTGACGTTCTGGAGCACGCGGCCAAGGTCGAAGATGAGCGCCTTGATCATTGCTCCGATTGTAAATGGAAGCGGCGCGCAGAAGCCGCGCCGTGGACCGCGCCGGAGCCGGGCGTGAGGAGGAGCGGCGGCGACAGCGCGTGCTAGCATGGGTAAAGTCAGGCTCCGGGCTCCGTGCAACAGGAGGCTGCGAACCCCGCCAGGTCCGGAAGGAAGCAACGGTAGTAGTTCACCCTGTGTGCCGCGGATTCCCCGGGGTCTGGCAAGCGCTTCCCCGCCCGCATGTACCAGGTCATCGCCCGCAAGTACCGCCCGCAGAGCTTCGACGAGCTGATCGGCCAGGAGCACGTGCGCACGACGCTGGCAAACGCCATTGCGCTGCAGCGCGTCGCGCACGGCTACATATTCGCGGGCCAGAGGGGAACGGGCAAGACCACGATTGCGCGGATCGTGGCGCGGTGCCTGAACTGCGTGGAGGGACCGACGGCCAGGCCGTGCGGGAAATGCTCCTCGTGCCTGGAAGTGGCGCAGGGCAACGCGCCGGACGTGATCGAGATTGACGCGGCCTCCAATCGCGGCATCAATGAGATGCGCGAGCTGAGGGAAAACGTGCGCTACCAACCGGCGCGCGACCGCTACAAGGTGTTCATCATCGACGAGGCGCACCAGATCACCAGCGAAGCGTTCAACGCGCTGCTGAAGACGCTGGAGGAGCCGCCGGAGTGGGCGGTTTTCATTCTGTGCACGACGGAGTCGCACAAGATCCCGGCGACGATCGCCTCGCGCTGCCAGCAGTTCAACTTCCGGAGCGTGGAGTTCACCGACGTGGTGGGGCGCATGGAGTTCATCTGCCGGCAGGAGGGCATCGAGGCGGAGCCGGAGGCGCTGGCGGTGCTGGCGCAGTGCGGGGAGGGGAGCGTGCGCGATTCGCTTTCGGCGCTGGACCAGGCGATCGCGTGCTATGGTTCGAAGCTGAGCGGCGAGGCGGTGCGCGATCTGCTGGGGATGTATTCGATCGAGTCGCTGTCGCGGGTGGCGCAGGCGCTGGAGACGAGCTCGACGGCGGAGATGCTCGAGATCGTGGGGGAACTGGAGCGGGCAGGCAAGAATTTCCAGCATTTCTGCCGCGAGCTGGCGCGCTATTTCCGAAATCTGACGGTGGCCAAAATCGCCAGTGCCGACGGCCAGCCGACGCGGCTGATCGCGGCCGGGGAAGCCGAACAGCAGCGGCTGCGCGAAACGGCGGCGAAGTTCAGCGAGGAAGACCTGACGCGGTGGCTGCAACTGGCGATCGAAATTTACGGTCAATTGCAGTACTCGCTACAGCCGCGATTGCACCTGGAACTGGGATTGCTGCGGCTGGTGCATGCCGGGCGCATGAAGCCGATCGAGGAGGCGCTGCGGGAGCTGGCGGCATCGGAAAAGCCGAGGAGCAGGCCCGCCGCGCCGCTGACGGCGCGCAGCATTCAGGCGAGCGCGAGCGCGCAGAAGGCAGCGGGAAGCGCGGGCGCGACCTTAAGGGACCGATTGACAGCGGTACTGGAACAGAAGAACGCACGGCTGGCGCTGGATGGGGTGCGCAACTCGGAGATCGTGGAAGGACCGGGCGTGGTGGAGTTCATCACCTCGAGGACGCAGGCCATGGGACTGCGCGGAGCGGACTTCGAACGCAACGTGGCCGCAGCGGCGCAGCGGAGCGTGAAGGTGAAACTGACGCTGCGCGACGCCGCGCCGGGGGACGAAGCGCAGGCGAAGACTGGGGCTGCCCAGAGCGGAACGCCGGCCAAGGCTCAGGCGGATGGGGAGCCGCAGGCGGAAGAACTGAATGCGGCGGCGCAGCGGGCGCTAGCCAACCCCGAGGTGCGGCGGTTTCAAGAGATGTTCCCGGACAGCAAGGTGCGCGGCGTGCGCGACCTGAAGGAGTAGAAGCGATGAAGATGCCAGGCGGAATGAATATCCAGGGCATGATGAAGCAGGCCCAGCAGATGCAGGCGCGGCTGCAGGAGGAGATCGCCGCCATCCGCGTGGAAGCCTCGGCCGGCGGCGGGATGGTGACGGTGCAGTTGGACGGCCATAAGAATTGCCTGGGCGTGAAGATCGACCCGGAAGCGGCGGGCGATGCGGAGATGCTGCAGGACATCGTGCAGGCGGCGTTCAACGAAGCGGCGCGGAAGGTGGACGAAGAGACGCAGAAGAAGACGGCCGGAATGCTGGGCGGGATGGGGCTGCCGCCGGGGCTGATCTAAAGTGAGAGGGAAGCGGCCGGGATGGGCGCGCGAGCCAATGCACCCGGCCGACGGACGAGGCGAGCACGCCGATGCCTGATTTTGCCGAACCGCTGGCCCGATTGATCGCCGAAGTGAAACGCCTGCCCGGGATCGGGCAGAAATCGGCGCAGAGGATCGCGTTCCACGTGCTGCGCACGCCGCGGGAGGACGTGGAGCGCCTGGTGACGGCGCTGGTGGATGTGAAGGAGAAGCTCGGCCTGTGCGCGGTGTGCGGCAATATCAGCGAAGCCGAGCTGTGCCCGTACTGCAAAGATCCGCATCGCGACCGGAGCAAGATCTGCGTGGTCGAAGAGCCGCCCAACATTCTGGCGATCGAGACGACACGGGCGTTCGACGGCGTGTACCACGTGCTGCACGGGTCCATCAGCCCGCTGCGCGGGGTGGGGCCGGAGCAGCTGCATATCAAGGAGCTGCTGACGCGGCTACAGGACGGCACGGTGCAGGAAATCATCCTGGCCACCAACCCCACGGTGGAGGGCGAAGCGACGGCGGTGTACCTGGCGCGTCTGCTGAAGCCGCTGGGCGTGCGGGCGACGCGCATCGCGATGGGGATCCCGGTGGGCAGCGACCTCGAATACGCCGACGAAGTCACAATGTCGAAGTCGCTGGAGAACCGCAGAGAGATGTAGGGCGGGCGGGGGCCCGTTCAGACATGGATGTAGCGGCCGAGCGCCGAGCCGGCGAGCAGATCCAGTTTCTTCAGGCCCAGCCGCAGCGGTGAGTAGAGCCGGATGGGGGCATCCGCGTACCTGAAAAATGCCTTGTCGGTGCGGCGCGGAGGCATGGCCCGCAGCGCACTCAGCAACATCTTCTTCGCCCAAGGTTTCACACTGCCCCCGGCGGCGTGGGTCATGAAGCAGAATCCGCCGCCGTGGTTGTAATCCATGCCTTCCAAGCCGGCGGGACTCAGCGGCTCCTCGCAGACCATGGTGGCCGCATCGAAGGCGTCCTGGTCGGTGGAGTGAAAGAGGAAGGAGCGGTCCCCGATGTCCCAATGCTGCATGCCGCCGATGGCTGGTTCCATGAGCTGCAGCAGGCGCTGCCAGGTCTTGAGGAAGTTGCGGTGTGGTTTAGACAGGCCGACGAAACCGGCGTTGAAGGCGGTCGACTGCGGACGGATGAAGCGGACGCCGTGGGGCTCGAAATACTCACGCCAAGCGTGGCGGCGCGGGTGATCGGCAGGAAAAAGGGGATTGAGGTCGGCGCACACGGCGACGCCGAAGCGGACCCATTCCTCGAAGAACGACCAACGACATTGGAGGAGGATGTCGGGATCGAAATAGAACATCGCGCCGGCCTGGGGGCAGTAATCATCCCACAGGGAGAGCATGAAGTCGGGCTTGTAGTTGGTGAGGTGCGAAGTTGTGGACAGCGGGATGAAGCGGAGGAGCAACTGCGGGGCCACGGTCAGCTCGGCGTAGCGATCCTGGCGCCGAGCCGCGGAGGCCCAAGGCGGCAAAACTCCACGATAGCCGGCGTAAACCGTGCCCCTGAATCCGTGGTGGTAGAGCGAGTTGACCAGAGCGCCCACACCGTAGTGGTAATCGCGTTCGAAGAGGGTGCAGATAACAGAGTCCATCAGAAAATCCCGGCGCCAT
>Ga0074045_10005792_pt1 | contig 10723 bp, 11 predicted proteins | sample BogForMeECP23OM2_FD_94442 | JGI IMG/M metagenome (GOLD analysis project Ga0074045, IMG submission 94442) | Bog forest soil microbial communities from Calvert Island, British Columbia, Canada - Bog Forest MetaG ECP23OM2 | ecosystem: Environmental > Terrestrial > Soil > Wetlands ... | reverse complement strand
GTGGAGGACCAGGCGGAGGTCCGCAAATACGCTGTCGAGGTGCTGAAGGGATATGGCTACAGGACGATTGCCGCGGAGAGCGCCGACGACGCGCTGTTGTTCTGTGAGCGGGAGCACATCGATCTGCTATTGACGGACGTAGTGATGCCGAACGTGAGCGGCAGGGAACTGGCCGGCCGGCTGGAGACCCTTCATCCCGACGTCAAGGTGCTGTTCATGTCCGGATACACCGACGCCGCCATCGTGCATCAGGGAGTTCTCGACCCCGGCATCGCCTTTCTTCCCAAGCCGTTTACGCCCTCCTCGCTTGCCGGAAAAGTCCGCCAGGTGCTCGACCAACCTAAGGCGTGATGACGCTCAGTGGAGGACTTCTGCCTCAGCACGCTGGCCTCCCTTCCATAGAGGAGAACGCCCGGGACCAGGGTCAGTCACTGACGCTAGTGATTCAGATCACACAGCCGTGTGCGGAAAATAACCCAAAACTTGGCTGTGGACTGACCTCCAGACCTGGGTCGAAGTTCAGGGTCGTTAATTAACTTCTTTTGTTTCTTCTACATGCCACCATTGCCCGCGTGACTGTTAGAGCCGCTCAATTGGTTCCCAACCTGCCTTTACCTATGCGTGGCCAGGGCCAAGCGACAGTGATTCGCGGCGGCCTCTTGCTAGAAGGGGGTTCGGAATGCGTGCTCCTTACGGTCTGAATATTCTTGATAACTGCGTCAGTTGCCCGGTACGGGGAGAACATCTTTTCTGCAATCTTACTTTGAACGCCGCTCAGCGCCTCAACGAGATCAAGTCCACCGCGGTTTATCCCAGAGGTGCCATGCTTTTTATTGAAGGGCAGCAACCGCGCGGCGTGTTCGTGCTTTGCACCGGGAGAGTGAAGCTTTCGACCACTTCGCGTGAAGGCAAGACCATCATCACCAAAATCTCGGAACCAGGAGACGTTCTCGGGCTGAACGCCGTCGTTTCCAACCGCCCCTATGAAGTCACCTCCGAGATGATGGAGCCCGGCCAGGCCAACTTCATTCCCCGCGACGCGCTCGTGCAACTGATGAAAGAATTTCCTGAAGCCGCCATGCGCGTGGCCCAGCAGTTGAGCCGCAACTACTTCACCGCCCACGAAGAGATTCGAACCCTCGGCCTCGCCATCTCGCCCTCGGAAAAGTTCGCCAAGCTGCTGCTGTCCTGGTCAACCTCGGTCCCGCAGAATGACGGCGCTTCACAACTGAGGCTGACGTTAACTCACGAAGAAATCGGGGAACTCATCGGCACCACCCGCGAAACCGTCAGCCGCCTCTTCTCCGACTTTAAGAAAAAGCAGTTGCTGCAGCTTAAGGGAGCAACGCTCGTCATCCGCAGCCGTCCCGCTCTGGAGAAGATTATCCAATCGTGAGGGATCATCTTTCCGCTGGAGTGAAACCAGAGTGGCTGTGTCCCATCCAGGGTCGTGGAGGCCCGGACGCCCTCGTCCGGGTGGGCCCATCCGGGGTCGTGGAGGCCCGGACGCCCTCGTCCGGGCGGGCGAACGAAGCTCGCCGGGGCAGTCTTTTCCGGATGAATGGCTCTTGAGATTTGGTCGCGATTGACGAATCCCTGGGAAGCGTGACACGGGCTCCTTCTCCGGGAATCGCAAACGCGTTCGGGGATTAGACGGGTCCTATTCATGCGGCAGCCGCTACCTTTTCCGCCTCCTCGCAAATCCTCTTCCACGCCTTCTCCACATGCCGCGCCTGCGTGTTCGTCTGCCCCACGCACAGGCGCAGTGTGAGCTTCCCGTTCAGCTTCGTGTGCGTCAAAAACAAATCGCCGCTGCGGTTCAGCCGGTCCATGATGCTCTGATTAACAGCGTCCTGATTCGCCGCGTCCCCGCCCTTGTGCCGGAAGCAAACCAGATTCAGCGGCGCCGGAGCCGCCTGCTCGAACCGATCATCTTTCCGCACCCACTCCGCGAAATCCTGCGCCAGCCGCACGTGCTCGCGAACGTGATGTTGCAGCCCTTCCACCCCGTAATGCCGGATCACGAACCACAACTTCAGCGACCGAAAACGCCGTCCCAGTTGGATGTGCCAGTCGCGGTAATCAATGACCGCGCCCGATTCCGTGGCCTGGTTGCGCAGATATTCCGGCAGTATGCTCAGCGTCTGAATCAGCGCCTTGCGGTCAGCCACCCAGAAGCAGTTGCAGTCGAAGTTGGTAAACATCCATTTGTGCGGATTGAAGTTGTAGCTGTCCGCCGATTCCACGCCGTTCTGCAGATGGCGAAATTCGGGGCAAAGCATGGCCGTGCCTGACATAGCCGCGTCCACGTGCAGCCAGAGATTGTGCCGGCGGCAAATTTCGCCAATGGCTGCAATCGGATCCATCGCGTTTGACGACGTCGTGCCCACCGTCGCACACACAAAGCAAGGCGTGAGGCCGGCGCGCCTATCGGCCTCGATCTGTGTCGCCAGCGCCGCCGGGCGCATGGCAAAATTGTCATCCACGTCGATCAGTCGCAGATTTTCTGTGCCGATCCCGGCAAGCATCGCTGCTTTCTCCAAGGACGAGTGGGTCTGCGTCGAGGCATAAGCGACCAGTCGCCCGTTGCATCCTTTCTTGTTGCTCGAGTAATTCGTGGCACATTCGCGCGCCGCCAGCAGCGCGCACAACGCCGCGCTCGAAGCCGTATCCTGAATGACCCCACCGCCGCTCTTCGACGACAAGAACTTCTCCGGCAGCCCCAGCATTCCGACCAGCCAGTCCATCACGTGGGTTTCCAGTTCGGTGCAGGCCGGACTGGTGGACCACAGCATCCCTTGCACGCCCAGCCCGGAAGAAACCAGGTCGCCGAGGATTCCCGGCCCGGACGCATTGCATGGAAAATAAGCGAAAAAATTGGGCGACTGCCAGTGCGTCACTCCAGGCAGAATCAGCCGCTCCACATCTTTCAGCAACCACTCAAACGGCTCGCCCTGCGCTGGTGGATTCTTCGGCAGCGCCTCGCGAATCTCTCCCGGCTTGACCTGCGAGAGCACGGGGAACGATTCAATGCGGGAGTGGTAGTCGGCAATCCAATCCACCACGGCATGGCCGTAGCGGCGGAATTCGTCGGGCGTCATATGGAACGATTTTTCTTCTGACATTTGGTCTTCAACCTTCACTTCAATCTTCCAAAATACACACGGGTGTTGTATTCGACCGCCACGTGTCCTTCCACCTTGTTTGCCGCGAACAAGTGCCGCAATTCTTCCATCATCTCAGCATGCCTGGGATGCTCCGGCCCCGGCGCGTATGAAGATGACAGCAGCCGCCCTTCCAGCCCGGCATAATCGAATTGCTGCTGCATCCGGAATACGCGCTCCTGAAACGGCGCCGGATCAAAGAACTCATTCACCACCGCCGTGGTCCGCTCATGCCGGACTTCCTGGTAGTCGGTGCCGAACCGCAGCAGCAGTTGCTCGTAATCCCGCAGAAACGGAGTCGCATCAGTCAGCCGTTCGTTCCAAAGCAGCACCAGCCATCCACCCGGTCTGAGGATGCGAATGAACTCACGCCGCGCCTGCTCCCGCTTGAACCAGTGCGCCGCCTGCGCGGCCGTGACGAAATCCACGCTCCCGTCGTCTAGCGTTGTCGCCTCCGCCGTTCCCGCAACGCTGGTAAACCGTGGGAACCCCGCCAGCAGCCGTTCCCCCGCCTGCCGCATCTCGGCATTCGGCTCAACGCCTATCACACGATTGCCGTTCTCCAGCAGCATACGCGTCCAGATTCCAGTGCCCGAGGCAACGTCGGCGACCACGTGGCCGGAAGCTATCCCGCACTCGTCCTGCAGAACTCGCAAAGCTTCCGGCGGATATCCCGGCCGGTACCGGACATAGTTCTCCACTCGATCGGAGAACCGGCTGGTCGCGTTCGCAGCGGGCATAAAAATCATGTAGGGACAGCCGCCCAAGCTTGCCCTGAGCGAAGTCGAAGGGGCTGTCCAGTCGAGCGAAGCTCGACGGTGCCTCCCCTCGTCACCGGCAAAGCAAGATATTTTCCCAGCCCCTGGACCTTGCCAGAAACTCATTCTAACGGCAGGATAGAGATACTGTCCTCATGCGCGTCGTGATCAAAGTCGGCACCAGCCTCATCGCCCCCGGCGGGCAGATTGACCCCAATCTGCTGCGCGCCATGGTCGATCAGTTCGACCTCGCCAAGAACGAGTACCTGATCGTCACTTCCGGCGCCATCGCCGCCGGCATGTCGAGTTTGCGTTTGGCAAAGCGCCCGACCGACGTGCCCCGCATGCAGGCCTGCGCCGCCGTCGGCCAGAGCCGCCTCATGCACACCTACGAGCGCCTGTTCTTCGGCAAGAAGGTCGTGGCCCAACTCCTGCTCTCCAACGACGACTTCACTTCGCCAGTGCGTTACCGCAATCTGCAGAATGCGCTGGCTGAGTTGCTGGCGCTGGGCGTCGTTCCGATCGTCAATGAGAATGACAGCGTCTCAGTGCGCGAACTGGAAGGCGCCTTCGGCGACAACGACGAATTGAGTTCGCTCCTGGCCACGGCCGTGGGTGCCGACTGGCTGCTGCTCCTGACCAACGTTGACGGATTCATGGTTCCCAATGGCCGCAAGAAAGCCCGCCTGCAGCGGGTGATTCGCAAGCTGACTCCCGCGCTGGAGGCGCAATGCAGCGGCAAGAGTTCCGTCGGCCGCGGCGGCATGGTCTCCAAGCTGCGCGCCGCGAAACTGGCCAGCGAAGCCGGCGTCCACGTCGCAATCGTCAATGGCAGGCATCCGCAGGCGATCCGGCTCGCGATCGAGCGCAAGATCGGAACCTACTTCCCGCCGCAGAAAGGAAGTTGATGGCTGCTACTCCCAGCACCACCGCTTCCACTCGCGACAAACTCCTCCGTGCCCGTGCCGCATCCGCCCATCTGGCGCAGCTCTCCACCGAGGACAAGGACGCGCTGCTCCTCAAGATTGCCGATGTGCTCGAAGCTCAGGAAAAAAGCATCCTCGCCGCCAACCACAAAGACGTCGAGACCTCCCGACTCGACGGCGCCATGCGCGATCGCCTGCTTCTGACTCCGGCCCGAATCCACGACATGGCGCGCGGCGTGCGCGAGATCGCAGCCCTGCCCGATCCCATCGGTGAGACCCTCGCTGAATGGACCCGACCGAACGGCTTGCGCATCCGCAAAGTGCGCGTGCCGCTCGGCGTGATAGGCATCATCTACGAGTCTCGCCCCAACGTCACCGTCGACACAGCCGTGCTGGCACTCAAGACCGGCAATGCCATCGTCTTGCGCGGCGGTAAGGAAGCGGCCCGCAGCAATCAGCGGTTAGTCGAAATCATGGCCGCCGTGCCCGGCATTCCCGAAGGCGCGATCGAACTGCTTGACTCCAGCACGCGGCATTCGGTCGAAGAGTTGATCAAGGCTCGCGGCCTGGTCGATGTCATCATTCCCCGCGGCGGCGCTGGCCTCATCAGCTTCGTCACAGAGAATTCAGTTGTCCCGGTGATCGAGACTGGGGCGGGGAACTGCCACGTCTTTGTGGACGAATCCGCTGATCTCGACATGGCCGACTGCATCGTCATCAACGCTAAGACCCAGCGACCGTCCGTCTGCAACGCGGCTGAGAAGCTGCTGGTGCATGAACGCATCGCCGCCGAATATGTGCCTCGCATCGCGAGAAAGCTGATCGAAGCCGGAGTCGAAGTGCGCGGCGACGGAAAGGCTCGCACGCTGGCCGCGGGATTGCAGGTTGGGACCACCGGCGAGCAAGACTGGTACGAAGAGTATCTGCGCCTCTGCATGGCCATTGCCATTGTCGCGAATGTGGACGAGGCGATCGCTCACATCAACCGCTATTCGACCAAACACTCTGACGCGATCGTGACCTGCAACGAAGCCAACGCCCGAAAGTTCCTGCGCGGCGTTGACTCCGCCGCGGTCTACTGGAACGCTTCCACCCGTTTCACCGACGGCGGGGAATTCGGCTTCGGCGCCGAGATGGGCATCAGCACCCAGAAGCTCCACTGCCGCGGCCCGTTCGCGCTCGCGGAACTGACTTCATCGAAATACGAGATTATCGGGACAGGACAGGTAAGGTAACGGCGCTCCGCGGTCGTGTTGCACCGTTGCCGGAGCCAGCAAGGCCCATGTGGGGACGGCCGCCCTCGAAAGCCTGCCCTGAGCGAGCGCAGCGAGTCGAATGGGTCCGGCAGAGCGAAGCTCCGCGCCTAACTCACCGCCACACCGGAACCCGCATCACGTCAAAATGATGATCATACGTCCACACCGCGAGCCCTAGTCGAGTAGCCAACGCTGCCAGTGTCGCGTCGAACAGAGTGATGTCTTGATCCCCTAGTGCCCGAACTCTCGCGAACGCCTCTCGGTAGTCCTCGGGTGAGGGATTAACCATCGCTGCCTCAGCTATTTCGTCGAGCCAGGCTGAGACCACATTCTTGCCGAGGCGGCGCAGAACCATCGTGTAGGCCTCGAGCAGGGTCGGGTAGGCCAATACGACCTGACGCTTCTCGTGAGCCAGTTTGCTTGGTTCACTTAGAGCTTGTTTGTGAAGCGCGTCGTGCGGATCGACGGCCGCATAGAGCGGTCCAGTATCCGCCAGCACGGCGCGCATCACTTCTTAATTCCCGTAAGGTAAAGGTCGTGATTGATACTTACGTCGCTGCGCCCGCTCCCGTGCTTGGCCGGCGTGATTTTCAGCGGCTTGTACGTCCGCAGAAATCCGCGCTCCCGCAGAAACTCTCGCAGCGCTGCTTGCATGACGGTCGTCAGCGCGGGCGGCGTCTCCTGGGCGCGGACGTAGTTGTCTACGGCTTCCGCCAGGTCGTCCGGGAAAGTCATGGTGGCTCGCTTCATATCGGCTATTATAGCACCAAGTGGTGATTTTGGTGAAATTGGTGATTGTAGCGAAGATAAAGCGAATATTTCACGCTGCGGCCGGCGGCTGTGCTACCTTACTGACTTCAACTTTCCATGGCGATGAAACTCCTTTCTGCTGCACTTCTTTCTTCTGCCCTCCTGTTTTCCGGCTCGCCTACCACGGCTGGCGGAGATTCACCGGCGTCTTCCAACCGAACGCCGGTGATCTTCGGCTTTCGCGACGCCGCGGCCGAATCCGCCGTCGAATCGAGCTTCCTGGCCGTTCCCGACCCCAAACTCGCGGAGCAGCATCTGCGCATTCTTACCCAGGCCCCGCACATGGCCGGCACAGTCGAAGACAAAGCCACCGCCGACTACGTCGCGCAGAAATTCCGCGAGGCCGGTCTGGACACCGAAATCGTCGAGTACAGAGTCTGGATGAACTATCCCGCGGAAATCAGCGTGGACCTGACCGCACCCGCCGGAGTCACGATGCACGGTCCCGCCCGCGAGCACGTGGACCACGATCCTTTCCAGGACGATCCCCGCGTGGTGATGCCCTTCAGCGCCATGTCGCCCTCCGGCGATGTCGAAGCTGAGGTCGTCTACGCCAACTACGGCACGCCGGATGACTTCGAAAAGCTCGACAAGCTGAAAGTCGACGTGCGGGGCAAGATCGTGCTCGTACGCTACGGCCAGAATTTTCGCGGCGTAAAGGTCTTTGTCGCGCAGGAGCACGGCGCCGCCGGCGTGATCATCTACTCCGACCCGGGCGACGATGGCTGGCGCCGCGGCGATAAATACCCCGATGGCCCCTGGCGTCCCGACACCGGCGTACAGCGTGGCTCGGTGGGATACATGTTCGAATTTCCCGGCGACCCCACCACGCCAGGTATTGCATCCATTCCGTCGCTGCCGGATTCCCGCCGCATTTCTTCCCAGCAGTCTGCGCAGATGCCGAAAATTCCAGTCACGCCGCTCTCCTACCACGACGTGTGGCCCGTGCTCGAGCATCTTGACGGACCCGCCTCGCCACGCGAGTGGCAGGGTGCGCTGCCCTTCACCTATCACGTCGGTCCCGGACCGGCGAAGGTCAAGATGCACCTCAGGCAGGACTACCAATTCCGCACCCTCTGGGACGTAATCGGCCGCGTGCGCGGCAGCGAGCTGCCTGATGAATGGGTGATTGCGGGCAATCATCGCGATGCGTGGGTGTACGGCGCGGTAGATCCCAACAGCGGCACTGCCGCGATGCTGGAAGCCGTCCACGGCGTGGGCGAACTGCTGAAATCCGGCTGGAGACCGAAGCGGACGCTGGTCTTCGCCAGTTGGGATGGTGAGGAAGAAGGACTGATGGGCTCAACCGAGTGGGTCGAGCAGCACGAAGCCGAGCTCGCCAGCGCTCCTGCGTATTTCAATATGGATGTCGCTGTTTGTGGGCCCAAGTTCGGCGCGTCGGCCGTGCCCAGCCTCAAGCAGTTTCTGCGGGATGTAACCAAGGCTGTGCCCAGCCCCAAAGGCGGCACCCTCTACGACGCTTGGGTGAAGTCGTCGCAGCCGGATACGCTCTCGCCACAACTGCCCACAGAAGCGATTGCAGACAGCCGCCGCCTTCCCGCGGCGCAAGTGAAAGGCGATGTCCCGGTCGGCGACTTGGGCAGCGGTTCCGATTACACCGCCTTCCTTCAACATGCCGGCTTGCCCTCGACCGACGTGAGTTCGACCGGTCCCTACGGCGTGTACCACTCGGTGTTCGACAACTTCGCCTGGTTCAAGAAATTCGGCGATCCCGACTTTACCTATGAGCAGGAGATGGCCCGCGTCTTCGGGCTGGAGGCCCTTCGCATGGCCGATGCCGACATCCTGCCTTACGACTATGAGGAGTACGCAAAAGAAGTTACCCTCTATCTCGACGCGGCCCAGCACCGGGCCGACAACAAGTTCGGCGAGCACGGGCTCGACTTCGGTGCAGTGAACGCGGCCGCCCGGCGGTTCCAGGCCACCGCCGGGAAGATTCTTGCCCAGCAAAAACATCCACCGCGAGATGCAGCGCGTCTGAATCAGGCGCTGCGAAAAGCGGAACGCGCTTTGCTCACGCCGCAGGGACTGCCCCATCGTCCCTGGTTTCGCCACGCCATCTATGCGCCGGGAGAATACACCGGCTACGCCGCCGTCGTGATTCCCGGCGTCAACGAAGCCCTCGACAAAGGAGACAGTGAACAGGCGCGCCAGCAGTTGGGGGCGCTGGCCGCCGCGCTCGATCGCGCTGCCAAAGCGCTGGAAGGATATCGGTAGCCCATGACTTCCGCCCACGCTCTCGGACATTTTCTGCGCACGCTGCCACTTTCGGCCACGGCGACGTTCCTGGCACTGTTTCCGATCGTTAATCCCTTTGGCGGTATCCCCATTTTCTTCACTATGACGGCTTCCTGGACCGCGCAGGACCGCCGCCGCACCGCGTACAAGACCGGCCTCTGGGTCTTCGCCATCCTGGTGACGTTTCTGTTCTTCGGCCGCTTCGTTCTGTATTTCTTTGGGATATCGCTTCCCGTGCTCAAAATCGCCGGCGGCCTCATCGTCGCCAACACTGCCTGGGGAATGGTAACCTCGACCGCCCGCATCACGCCCGAGGAAAGCCACGAAGCCAAGGACAAAGACGATATCTCCCTGACTCCGCTGGCCATGCCGCTGACGTCGGGGCCCGGCGCGATCGGAGTTGTCATGGCGCTGGCGGCTCACGTGGACAACGCGGCGGCCTATTTCGGCATGGTCATTGGCATCGCTGCGGTGGCGCTCAGCGTTTCTCTCTTTTTCTGTCTGGGAGGACCCCTGGTGCGGCGGCTCGGGCCCGGCGCCGTCGGCGCCATCAACAAGATCTTCGGCTTCCTGATTCTCGCTATCGCGGTGCAGTTGGTCTGGAACGGTGTTGCCGATTTCCGAAGCTAGTGGGGCGCGGACGGGATCCGGCGTTGGAATTGACTAGTCATCTGACTAGTTGTATAATCCACCTCATGAACTCCTGGCAGCTGCAAGACGCCAAAGCTCGTTTCAGCGAATTCCTCGATGCTGCTCTGAAGCGCGGCCCGCAGATTGTCACCCGCCGCGGGGTCGAGGCAGCCGTACTCGTCCCAGTGGAGGAGTGGCGCCGCCTGCAGCGCGAAGCGCGTCCCAACATCAAGGAGTTGCTCCTCCGCGACGGTCCTCGCTTTGACGACGTTCTTCCCAAACGCGGTCAGTGGAAGCGTCGTCAGACGATTGACTTCAATGAGTCAGACCCCAAGTGACTCGATATCTGCTGGACACGAACGTCGTCTCTGAGTTACGCAAGCCCCGGCCGCACGGTGCGGTAGTAGCCTGGATCAGAACGCTTAGCCCGGAGCAGATCTTCCTCTCAGCCGTAACCATCGGAGAATTGCAGGCAGGTGTGGAACTGACCCGCAAACACGATGCCGCCAAGGCTCGCGAGATCGAAACTTGGCTGACCATGGTGGAAGGATCGTTCGCGGCATTGCCTATGGACTCGGCATGCTTTCGGGAGTGGGCGCGGCTGATGGCGGGGAGGTCGCCGGAGCTGATCGAAGACGCAATGATCGCCGCTACCGCCCGTGTTCACGGATTGCATGTCGCTACGCGCAACGAGCGCGACTTCCGCCAGTTCGAAGTGGCGGCGTTTAATCCGTTCAGGTTGGGTGGGTGAGTTGTGCCGTCCTTAGTTGGGTTGCCCCACCGTCCAGATTCCGCCCCGCCCTACTTCAGCGTGACCAGCTTCTCCACCAGCTCCGAATAATCCTTCTTCTCGATGCCATGAACCTGCTTGTTGTACTCGTCCACCTTCGACGAGTAGTTCATCGAGCAGAACTTCGGGC
>Ga0074045_10005791_pt1 | contig 10724 bp, 6 predicted proteins | sample BogForMeECP23OM2_FD_94442 | JGI IMG/M metagenome (GOLD analysis project Ga0074045, IMG submission 94442) | Bog forest soil microbial communities from Calvert Island, British Columbia, Canada - Bog Forest MetaG ECP23OM2 | ecosystem: Environmental > Terrestrial > Soil > Wetlands ... | reverse complement strand
TTGCCCATCAGCAAATGAAATTCTGGAGAACCCTCTCCGATCTCGACCAGGCGGCCCATAGCTGTTTCTTCCAGCGCCGGGTTCTTGGCCTTGTCCGCCGCATGCTCAAGCACGTAGAGATAATTCAGCTGGTCCGACGCCTTTCCCCACAATGGTTCGAGCGCGCCGATCGCATCCGTCCAACGATCGTTGAAGAAATAACAAAGGCCCAGCAGATAACGGGCTTGATAGGAATCGGGCGACTGCCGCACCACCGACTCAAACGGATGGATCGCCCCCGCGAAATCGTTCTGGCGGAAATATACGAGTCCGATGTTCAGCCGGATTCCCGCCACGTCCGGTGCGAGCTTCTCGGCCTTGTGCAGCATTTCGAGGGCTTGCGGCCACTGCTTGCGGCGCATGTGAATCACGCCGAGATTGGCGTAAGCCCCCGCCACGCCGGGGTCGATCGCCAGCACCTGCCGGAACGCGTGCTCGGCTTCATCCAGCCTGCCCGCATGCAGCGCGGCTTCTCCGGCCGCAAACAGTTTTTGCGGATCGTGCTCCTGCGAAGCTTCGGTCGTTGTGTTTGACGGCGCCGTATTTGCCCGCGCCGCGGTCTGCACACCGGTTGTGTTGGTTACGCCACTCGTTATTCCACGCGGAAGAAAAAGCATGAGTACTACGAAAGGCATGCGCATGCTTGACACTGGATTCATCGTCCTGTAGTGTCCGCCAGCAAGAGGCTGAAATACAAGGTGTCCATGGAATCTGCTGATTCGAAGCCTACGCGAAATACCTCGCCGTCGAAGTCGCGCGGCAAATCGGAGCCCTCCCGCAGACGGTCGCAGTCGGCCGCGGTCACCATCCGCGACGTCGCCGAGCGCAGCGGATTTTCGTCCGCCACTGTTTCTATAGTTCTGAACAACGCGCCGCTGGCCCGCTACATTCCCGACACGACCAAGGGACGCATCCAGCGCGCCGCCCAGCATCTTGGCTACCGTCCCAACCTGTTTGCGCGTTCGTTGCGTGGGCGGCGGAGCCACACCGTCGGCGTCATGGTTTTCGACATGACCGATCCTTATTGCACGCTGGTGTTGCGCGGCATCGAGAACACGCTCTTTCAGTCGTCTTTTCTGCCCATTCTCACGGATGTGCACAATGAGCGCAGCCGCTTCGAGCGCTATCTCGAAATGCTGCTCGACCGCCGCATCGAGGGGTTGGTCGTCCTGGCCAACTGGCTGTTTGTCGACATCAACGTTCTTGCCGACCTGGAGAAGAACAACATCCCGACCGCGACCGTGGGGCGCGATCTCAAGAACGATAAAATCAGCTCGGTAATTGTGGACAACGCTGCCGGCGCCCGCGCTGCGCTCGATCATCTCCATTCGCTCGGTCATCGCAAGATCGCGTTCATACGCGGCCCTCGCCAGTTGTCGGACACCGAGCCTCGCTGGCGTGGGGTGCGGACTCTGGCGCGCGAACGGGACCTCGAACTCGACTCGCGGCTGATTGTCGATCTACCGGAATCGGGAGATCCGTTTTCAAGTTTTGAACAAGGATACAAATTAACGGAGGAATTGCTGCACCGCCGCCGTCCTTTCACCGGGCTGCTGGCCTTTGATGACATGACGGCTTTCGGCGCCATTCGCGCGCTAGCCAAGGCAGGGATTCGTGTTCCCGATCAATGTTCGGTGGTGGGCTTTGACGATGTTGCGCCGGCTGCCATCTATTCTCCCGCGCTGACCACCGTGCGCCAGCCCATGGAAGTTATGGGAACGGCAGCGGCCACCATTGTGCTTGAGGCCATCAACGCCACTCTCGAAAAGAAGCCGACCCCGACCATTCACCGCCGAATCGTTCCCGAGCTGATCGTGCGCGAGTCGACCCGTAGCGTAAAGTAGGTGGATGGCATAAGCTCCGCATTTTCGCTTGACAGGCGGAGGCTCCTCAAGCACTATTGATACGTTTTAATAAAGGCATTTGACTGTTTTTGAGGGTGGCGCCGGAAGGATCGATGGCGCCCCAGGCAGTTCTGAGTGGGAACCCCGGACGACTCTCGGTAGGAGCGCCGTGCTGAAGAGCGTCTGGCATTTGTTCTGCGTCGAATCGGTGAGGGAGTTAGAGGTGAGGGAGTTAGATATGAGAATCCGTCTCTTGTGTGGAATTGTGGTGCTGCTGGCAGTGTTCTCCGCCGTGAACCTTTACGCCCAAGACACTGGCGCGATCACCGGCACGGTCCGAGACAACACTGGAGCGGTGATACAAGGAGCTGAGGTTAAGATCAGCGGCGACGCGGGTGGTGTCCAACGATCGACCTTGACCAACTCAGACGGTGACTATCTGGAAGCCGGTCTGCGAGGCGGCACTTACAACCTCACCATCAGCGCGAAGGGTTTCAAGACCTTCAAGGGCAAGGGAGTTGTATTGCGCGTCGGTCAGAAAGCTCGCGTTGACGCTACGCTGACCGTAGGAGACATTGCGACTGAGATCGTGGTGCAGGGCGAACAACTGAGTCAAGTCGAGACCCAATCTTCCGACCTGAGTGGCACCGTAACCGGAAAAGAAATCAGCCAGCTCCAACTGAATGGCCGCAACTTCACCCAACTTGTGACCCTGGTTCCCGGCGTGAGCAACCAGACCGGACAGGACGAAGGCACAGTCGGGGTTGCGGGCAACGTTTCCTACAGCATCAACGGCGGCCGTACCGAGTACAACAACTGGGAACTCGACGGCGGCGACAATATGGATAACGGCAGCAACACTACGCTCAACGTTTATCCCAGCCTGGATGCGATCGGCGAGTTCAAGGTGCTCACCTCCGATTACGGCGCTCAGTACGGCCGCAGCGGTTCGGGCACGGTAGAAGTGGAGACCAAGTCGGGAACGTCAGCCTTCCATGGCGACGTTTACGAGTTTGTACGCAACAACGATTTTAATGCGAAGAATTACTTTGAATCGTCGGTGCCAGCGTACAAGAAGAATGACTATGGCTACACCTTTGGCGGACCGGTGTTCATACCGGGCCACTACAACGATAGTAAGACCAAGACTTTCTTCTTTTGGTCGCAGGAGTGGCGTAAGGAAGTGGTTCCGGGGCAGGTATTTAATACGCCTGTCCCATCAGCGGCCGACCGAACCGGCAATTTCTCAGATTTGTGCCCTACGGCGGGCACGCCATTCGCGCGTTTGGAATCGGACGGCCAGACTCCGACGCCATACTTCGACTGCCCTGGAACCTCCACCACGGGTACCATCGGCGGCGAGCCTGCGTTCAACACCTTCCCGTCGAATCAAGTCCCAATGGACCCCAGTGGCAATGCTCAATACCTGCTCGCGTTGATTCCGGCGCCCAATGTTGGGACTTTCGGGTATCAGTTGTCACCGACTCAGCCAACCAACTGGCGTGAGGAACTGGTCCGCGTCGATCAAAATATCAACAGCAAGAATCTGGCCACGTTCCGCTATATCCACGATTCCTGGGATACGGTAAACCCGGTTCCGCTGTGGACGAATGTTGGCAGCTTTCCAACCGTACAAACCAACTTCGGGGGACCTGGGACCGGTTTCGTGGCCCGGCTTACCTCAACGGTTTCACCCACCCTGCTGAACGAGTTTGTGTTCAGCTACACTGCCGATCACATCATCCTCCAGAATACTGGTGCCTGGAAGAGACCGTCGGCAATGACAATGCCCGGGCTGGTGAACGATACCTTCAATGGCAGCTTGCCAGGCGTCAATTTGATTGGAGGCAACACTTACGGCAACTTCGGAGAGGATCCCGGCTATATTCCTAACGGCCCGTACAACTCCAATCCCACCTATACCTATCGGGACAATCTCAGCAAGATCGTCGGCAAGCATAATCTCCAGTTTGGAGTGTACATAGTGGCAGCCCAGAAGAATGAGTTCGGTGGCGAACTCGCCAATGGGTCAGTGCCCGGATACTTGACTTTCAACACCACCGCCCCGGGATCAACCGGGAACGCGTTTGCGGACCTGCTGATCGGGCAGATAGCTAGTTTTGGGCAGCAGAGTCAGTTCATAAAGTATTACAATCGCTACAAGATCGTCGAACCCTACTTCCAGGATGACTTCCATGTGACCCCGCGGCTGACTCTTAACTTGGGGTTGCGCATCAGCATGTTCGGTACTTATCGCGAGAAGGAGCATCAGGCTTTCAATTTCGACCCAGCCTTTTATAAGTTCGGGCAAACCACGGTCAATCCGGATGACACGGTTAATGGCCTGACCGCGAACGGACAGGTTCCCACCGTTAGTAATTTGCCGAACGGCATTGTTCAGTGCGGTGTTACTCCGGGAGTGCCGGTGAGCTGCATGAACGGTCACCTGTTCAACCCCGCGCCCAGAATCGGTTTCGCCTGGGATCCCTTCGGCAATGGGAAAACCGCTATTCGTGCCGGTTATGGTGTCTTCTTCGAGCACACCAACGGCAACGAAGCGAACACCGAATCATTGGAGAACTCGCCGCCGCTGGCGACTTCCGTCAACCAGAACAACATTTCCGGATATGCGAATATCGGCGGCGGCGGCGGTGGAATCAGTACGACTCAGTTTCCCTTGGCGGTGACAGCGATTCCGACAAAGGCCATCTGGCCGTACATGCAGCAATGGCACTTTGATATCCAGCAAGAGGTAGCGAAGAATACGGTAGCCACCATTTCATATGTCGGAAGTAAGGGAACGCATTTGACTCGCTACACGAACATCAATCAACTACCGGCGGTGCCGGCGGGCCAGAATCCCTTCCTGGTCAACAACGAACAAATGGGCGGCAGTTGCGGTCTTGCGGGAACTATGGATGCATTCGGTGTTCCAAGCCAGGGGGCTACTCCGCTCGGAGTTAGTGTTCCCTACACAGCCGGCGTTTGGAGCCCGGCCGTCAACTTCGGTATTGCGAACGGCTGCGCCGACCCAAACACGGGTCAGACTACGGTTGCTGACGCGTTCCGTCCCTACGCAGGCTATAGCAACATCAACAACCTCGCAGACGCAGCCTCGTCAAACTACAACGCCTTGGAGGCCTCCATTCGTCGCAACGTGGGTAGCCTACAGGTGAGCTTGTCTTACACTTATGGCCACAGCATTGACGACTCCTCCAGTCGCCAAGATTCCGGGATGGTGAATTCCTATGACCTGCCTGCGAACCGCGCCAATTCAACCTTCGACCAGCGGCACACGCTGACCGCGAGCTATGTGTGGGACTTGCCTTTCTTCAAGAGTCCTGGCTTAGCCAACAAGGTGCTCGGCGGGTGGGAGTACTCCGGCATCATGACTTTCGCGTCGGGAACGCCCTTCAGCGTGCTGCTCCCGTCTGACAATGCGGGCGTATCCAACGGTCTTACCAATGGCGGCAGTGCTTTCGCCTATGCGGATAAAATCTCCGACCCAAAGAGCGGGATTCCACCAACACCCCCGCCGAGTGGGGGAGTGGTAGCCGGACCCTTTATTTACAATCCCGATGCCTATGCCTCGCCGGTTGGTTTGACCTTCGGAGACTCTGGGCGGAACTCACTTACTAACCCGCACCGCATCAACTTTGATATGTCGCTCTTCAAGCACATTAAGCTCACGGAGCGCTTTAATTTCGAGTTGCGGGCGGAGGAGTTTAATGTCTTCAATCACACGGAGTGGGGTTACATTGCGGGAGATGGCGGATCGGGGGCGAGCAACAGTTCGAACCTGACTTCGGGGACGAATGTATTCACCGGTGCTAACTTCATGAACGTCCTGACCGCACACAATCCGCGCATCTTGCAACTGGGGGCGAAGCTGATCTTCTAGAAGAAAGCCGCTAGAAGAACGCAGCGCAAATAAAAATCCTGGCTCGCTACGAGCCAGGATTATATTTTTGCACTCAATATTCAACTGAAGGTGGCCGGAGTGGCCGCGCGACCCTTAATCCGCGACCACAGCCTCCTTCCGCGCCCGGCTCAGCACGGCCAAACCCTTTTCCAGATCGCCGATCAGGTCCTCAACATGCTCCAGGCCCACGGACAGGCGGATCATTTGTTCAGTCACGCCCATTTTTTTTCGCAACTCCGGAGCAATCATGGCGTGCGAGGTCAACACCGGAATGGTCACCAGCGAATCCACTCCACCGAGGCTGGGCGCCAGAGTAAACAGATTCAACGCCTCGGCTACGTGGCATGCATCGGCGCCGCTGCCATCCACTTCGAAGCTCAGAACGCCGCCCGCGCCGGCCAGTTGCTTCTTTGCGATGGCGTAGTCCGGATGCTCCTTCAGCAGCGGATAGTACACTCGCGCCACCTTGGGATGCTGGCTCAGGAACTCGGCGACCCGCAGCGCGCTTTGGTTCTGGCGCTCGACGCGGACGGCCAGCGTCTTGATTCCGCGGAGCAGCAGAAACGCCGCGTGCGGATCCATACAGCAGCCGAGGGTGGTGCGCGTGTGATGGATCTGCTCGATCAAATCGCGTCGTCCGGTGGCGATGCCGCAGATCAGGTCGGAATGTCCGCCAAAATATTTTGTTCCCGAATGCAGCACCAGATCGATGCCCCACTCCGCCGGACGGCAATTGATGGGCGTGGCAAAGGTCGAATCAATGGTCGAGATCAGGTCATGTTTGCGCGCCAGCGCCGCAATCTTTTCCAGATCGACAACCCGCAGATTTGGATTCGTCGGCGACTCGATGTGCAGGATCTTTGTGTTGGGCTGGATGGCGCGCTCGTGCTGCTCGATGTCATTGGTGTCGACAAATGTCGTTTCGATTCCCACCTTCGGCAGCCACTGCGAAAGAAACTTGATCACACCGCCATAAATATCACGCTGCGCCACGATATGGTCGCCCGCCTTCAACAGCGAAAGAATCGAGGTGGTGATCGCGGCCATGCCCGAAGAGAACAGCAGCGCCGCATCCGTGCCCTCCAGTTCGGCGATGGCATTCTCGGCGACGGTATGCGTGGGATTGCCGTAGCGGGTGTAGAAGCTGTCCGTGGGGGTGACGCGGACTTGCTCCTGCAGGTCGGTGACCTCGAATGTCGAAGTCTGATAGATCGGGGTGGAGAGCGGACCGTTTTTCTTGGCGAGACTGGTGCCGCCGCGTACTGCCTCGGTTTCCTGGCGAAATTCGTGCTTCTTCATTTCTAATCTCCCTGTCGTGCCCAAAGCAGACGGGGCAAGCCCCGTCTCTACACTAGCTTCTTACCGCCGCCGCATTCAGGGTAGGCACGGGCGCCAGCCACTCGGACGATCTCGCGTGCCGGCCGCTTACCAGTTTGTCAAACTCCTGCTGCAAGGCGCGAGTGACGGGCCCAGCCTTGCCGTCGCCAATGACGCGGAAATCAATTTCGCGCAGCGCGACAACTTCAGCCGCTGTGCCACACACAAAAACTTCGTCCGCAATATAAAGTTGATCGCGTGAGATAGGCTCCTCGACCACGGAATAGCCTAAATCTCGAGTCAGAGTGATTAGGCTGTCGCGAGTGATGCCTTCCAGAATTCCCGCTCGCGGCGTCGTGGAGATGGTCTTATGACGAACGTTGTTACGAACTATGAATAAATTTTCGCCGGTGCACTCGGCCACGTAGCCATCGGGTCCCAGCATGATCGCCTCATCGAAACCGGCGCGTTGCGACTCGGTCTTGGCCAGAATCGAGCTGACATAATTACCCGCGACCTTGGCCTTGGTCATCATGATGTTCGGATGCAGCCGCGTGAACGACGCAATATTGGCGCGGATGCCGCGATCCTTCGCCTCGGTCCCCAGAAACTCTTTCCATTCCCACACCGCGACCACGAAGCGCGGTTGGCCGGCCTCGACGGTCAGGCTCATCGCGCCGTCCAGGTAAATCATAGGACGGATATAGCAGGAGGAAAATTCGTTCGCCGCAATCGTCTGGTTGATGGCCGTCTTCACCTGCTCGGCGGTAACCGGCAACTGGCGAAAGCCCACGATGTGAGCGGAGTCCATGAGGCGTTCCACGTGTTCGTCCATCCGGAACACGGCTGGCCCCTGCTCGGTCGAGTAACAGCGAATCCCTTCAAACACGCTGAAGCCGTACTGCACAGCGGCACTCACAAACGGGACGACGCCTTCGCTGGCGGGCCTTAAAGAATCATCGATCCATATGTAACGAGCGGCTGCCATATTCTCCTTCAGCACAGCTGGAATCCTTTAAGATTACCTGTGCTGCCCAGCCGCGGCAAGGCGCAAGACATGCCCGGCTACACATGGCCAAGCGTTTGTAATATCCTTCGCTGATCTACACTCATGATCTACTCCCATCGAGCTACTCTATGAAAAAAAAGAAACTGAAAACGATTGCTAGAAAAACCGCCGCCAGAAAGGCAAAGAAAGCGGCACGCCCGGCGAGTAAGGTCGCGCTTAAGGGCACCGTCCTGAAAGGCAAGCCGGGCCAGGCCGAGTTGCGTCACATTCCGTGGAGTTCGGTCGAAGTCGAGGCCCTGAACCCTTTGCTTGGGCGCCATTTTGTGGTCGGGCAGAACGTTATGCTGGCTCGTGTCCTGCTCAAGAAGGGATGCCTCGTTCCCGAACACAGCCATCACAACGAGCAGATCACCTACATTCTGGAGGGCGCGCTGAAATTCGGGATCGACGGCAAAGAGATTGTGGTGAATGCGGGCGAGGTTCTGACCATTCCTCCCAATATGCCACACTGGGCCGAGGCGCTGGTGGACACTGTGGATCTCGACATTTTCAATCCGCCGCGCGCCGACTGGATGAATAAGACCGACGATTATTTGCGGTGAGCGAAAGCCTAACCGCAGAGTGCGCAGAGATCGCAGGAAGAGTCGAAGGGGCAAGAACCAGCAAGATCTCTGCGGTTAGCCCGTATGATGTACATGTCCTTTTGCTCGGGTGATAAGGCAAATTGTCGATCGCTCAAAACACGGACACCACTGCGAAACTTCGCTGCATTTCTTGCGGCGCCACGCCTGATTCCGCCGGACAGGATTTTCGTTGCACTGCTTGCGGCGACCTGCTGGAATTCTTTTTTCCTGGATGGACGCTTGACCAGCTGGACGGGGCAAAGCCCCGTCACCACACGGACCCTAAGCCCAGCCACCACACGGACCCGGCGGCACTGAAGGCCCTCTGGCTCCAACGCCGCACCTCTCGCGATGCGCTTGACCAGAGCGGGGTCTGGCGCTTCCGCGAACTTCTTCCGCATATTCCCAATCTCGATGAGAACGCCATCACCCTACGCGAGGGAAACACGCCGCTCTACTACCTGCCACGGTGCTCGCGCGCGACTGGGGTCGAGAATCTTCACGCCAAACACCAGGGGATGAACCCGACCGCATCGTTCAAAGATACGGGGATGACGTTCGCTGCGTCGTCCGCGCATCAGGGCAAGTTTCGCTGGGTGGCCTGCGCCTCCACCGGCAATACATCCGCCTCCATGGCCGCCTACGCCGCGCGCGGCAACATGCACAGCCTCGTGCTGATTCCGGACGGAAAAATTTCATGGGGCAAGCTCTCGCAATCGCTCGACTACGGAGCCCTTACCTGCCAACTGCGCACCGATTTCGACGGATGCGTTCATATCCTCAACGATCTTGTCCGCCAGAAGCCGGTCTATCTGCTGAATTCGGTGAATCCGTATCGCATCGAAGGCCAGAAGACGGCGGCCATCGAACTCATGGAGCAACTCGATTGGGAGCCACCGGATCACATCATCGTCCCCGGGGGCAATCTCGGGAACAGTTCGGCGATCGGCAAGGCGCTGGTTGAAATGCGCGAGCTTAAACTGATCTCGCGTCTGCCGAAGCTTTCCATCATCCAGGCGCAGGGCGCGAATCCCTTCTACCGGTGCGTGCATGAGTTTGGCGGAAAGAAACTCGAACCGATGACCGCCGATACGCTTGCGACGGCTATACGCATCGGCAATCCGGCATCGTGGAAGAAAGCGTTGCGCGTCCTGCAGGCGACCGGCGGCGAGGTTGAACAGGTTTCGGAGGTCGAAATCGCCGCAGCCAAAGCCGAAATCGGCTCCGATGGTATCGGCTGCGAACCGGCCTCCGCGGTCACGCTGGCTGGACTCAAGAAGCTGCGCCGGAGCGGATTCGTCAAAGCGGGAGAGTCCGTCGTGCTGATCCTGACCGGACACTTGCTCAAGGACCCAGACTTCACCATCAAGTTCCATCGTGGCGATTTGTTCGCCGGAACTACGGGCGCTGCCGAGGCTGCCCCGGCAAAATATCTGCAACGGGCGCCGATTGTGCTCGATGCCAACCTGGGGGCCGTGATTGCCGCCCTCGACGCGGCCGAGAGAAATTCGTAGCAGTTCGCCTCGAATTCGTGTATAAAACACAGTTCATTGTGATTGCCGATTGTTGGGGATTCGGCTGAGTTCGCATCGGGCTAAAGCCTTCCAACTCTGTTGTTTCCGGTGCAGGTTGGAGGGGAGGCTGGGAGATCCGATAACCATGCCTAGCCCCTAAAGGGGCATTGATTTCGAAAATCTTGCGGCATTGCTAAAGCGATGCCCTGATACGAAGCCCGAGTTTTTCCGCAGCCTGGTTAGGCCGCCGAGGAATTTGCCTTCTAACCTATGCCTTCACGTCCCACGTCTCTGGACCGGTCGCTGCGCCTGGCGCTGCCGGCATCCTCCGCCAACTTGGGCCCCGCGTTTGACGCGGCTGCCCTTGCCTTAGATTTCCATCTCCGCTTGCGGGCCGAGCGCGCCCCCGATTTCTTCGTCACCGCCGAAGGCCGCGACGCGCCGATCTGCGCCCGC
>Ga0074045_10005790_pt1 | contig 10725 bp, 8 predicted proteins | sample BogForMeECP23OM2_FD_94442 | JGI IMG/M metagenome (GOLD analysis project Ga0074045, IMG submission 94442) | Bog forest soil microbial communities from Calvert Island, British Columbia, Canada - Bog Forest MetaG ECP23OM2 | ecosystem: Environmental > Terrestrial > Soil > Wetlands ... | reverse complement strand
TGTCGATGGGCTTCAGGTCCTTGGTTTCCCTCCTCCCTGCCATCCAAGCTACAAGGCTCTGGCTTTTACCTTGACGGGACTGTCTCCCGCTGAACGCGCCAGCCTTTGCTGGACGCACAAGTATCACTTCAACTTTGCGTCAGCCGCGCAACGCCGCTTCGAGCCGGCCGCCCTCACGCTGCCGGAACGCGACCGCCACCGCCAGCCGTTCCAGATGCTGCTCGATAATCTTGTTGCCCAGACGCACCTTGTGCTGCTCGAAAAACGCGTTGACCTCGGTGGACCGGTCGAGCAGTCCAACAATCGCCTCGCACATCCGCGGCAAGGCGCTGTCCGGGTATTTGTTGATCATCGCTTCCCAGTTACTCCGGACAAATTCCCACGCCTCATACCGCACCGTCGGATTGGCGAGGAGCGCATGCATCAGGAAGGGAGCGTTCTGCGTCCGCACCTCGTTGTTGAGGGTCATCGCCATGGTTTGGCGCAGCAGTTCCGGCGCGCGAAAGCCCGCCAGCGAGAAGAGGAACCGCTGCTCTTCCTGCGGCGTTCGCGCCGACTTAAAGTTTTTCTTGAACTCTTCATAGCGCGCCGCGTCGCCCGTGTGGGCGAGGATGTTGATCAGGGCGGGCGCCAAATCGCGATCGGCCGCCGCCGGATTGCGCGACCATTCCGCGTATAGCTGGCTCGCCCGTGCCTGGACGGCCGGGTCCTCGCCGAGTGTCCCCAGCGTGTTCATCACGCTACCCCGCAATTGGCGGGTGAGCTCGTCATCGTCGGTGCGCGAGCTCCAGCCGAGCCGTGCCGCGGCCGCCCCGACCGTATCGCGCAGGGCCTTGGCCAGTAGCGGGCGCTGCGCGTCGGTTACGATCATGTCGAGGTAACCGAACGCGCCGAGCAGCGCGCGCCACACATTGAGGTCGGTCTCGTCGCGGAAGAGCCGCGCCATCGCGACGAACTCGCTGAGCGGGGTCAGGCCGGCGACCGTCGCCGCCCAGGTATCGCTCACCAGCCCGAAGCGCTCGATCGGCTTCAGCTCGCCGAGATTCCGCGTCAGCGCCTGCAGCAACCCGGCGGCATACCGGACACGGAAGAAGCCGCTGCCGTTCTCGTTGACCAGCGCCCATTCGACCTTGCCGGGCAATTCGAGCGTCGCGCTTTCGTTGGTGAGCAGGAGCCGATGGGTCGCGACCCCGCAGTCGGTCTTCACCCGCACGATGATCGGTACGTGCCAGAGCTGCGCGACCGGCTCTTCGGGCGGGAGATAGAAGAAGCGGCGCTGCGTGAATTTCAGCGCGCGGCCGTCGGCGGCGGTCTCGACGCTCACCACCGGAAAGCCCTGCTGGAAAATCCAGGTGTCCATCATCGAGCGCACGGGCTGCCGCGACGACTCCTGCAGCGCGTCCCACAGGTCCCCGGTCTCGGTGTTGTCGTATTGATGTTTTTTGAGGTACAGCGCGATTCCCTTGCGGAACTCCTCGGCCCCCAGGTACTGCTCGAGCATCCGCAGGACCGACGCGCCCTTCTCGTAAGTCAGGATATCGAACATCGAGCGGCAGTCTTCCGGACTGAGCACTGTGTACTCGATCGAGCGGGTGCTCTTGAGCGCGTCGATCGCCATCGCGGCGGAGCGCGAGACGCCGAAGCTGTCCCAGCGCCGCCAGGCCGGTTTCCACGCGTCGACGGCGAGCATCTCCATGAAAGTGGCGAACGCCTCGTTCAGCCAGATGCCGTTCCACCACTTCATCGTGACCAGGTCGCCGAACCACATGTGGGCGTTCTCGTGCGAGACGACATCGGCCACCCGTTCGAGCTCGGCGCGCGAGGCGGTCTTGTCGTCGGCGAGCAGGGCGGTCTCGCGAAAAGTGATCGCGCCCAGATTCTCCATCGCCCCGGCGGCGAAATCCGGAATAGCGATCAAATCGAGCTTGTCGCCCGGGTATGGAATACCGTAGTAGTCGGCAAAGAATTTCAGTGAGAACGCGCCGATCTGCTCCGCCCACGGGGTCAGCGCGCGCTTGCCCGGCACATGCACGACGCGGAGCGGCGTACCGGCATCGACCGGACTGGTCGCCTCGAACTCGCCCACGATAAAGGCGAGCAGGTAGGTGGACATCTTGATCGTGTCCTTGAAGACAACAGCCTTCTTGCCCCCACCCAGTGGCTGCGTGCTCGCGATTCCGGCGTTCGAGTAGGCCGCGAGATGCTCGTCGACCACCAGCGTCACCTTGTAGACCGCCTTGAGCGCCGGCTCGTCCCAGCATGGGAATGCGCGCCGCGCGTCGGTCGCCTCGAACTGCGTGGTCGCGACCGTATGGGTCTTGCCGGCGGGGTCGGTGTACTGACTGCGATAGAAGCCGTGAAGCTTGTCGTTGAGGATGCCGCGATAGGTGATCTTCAAAGTCCAGGCGCCCGGTGCGAGCGCTTGCGGGAAATGCAGATGGGCCCGCTCGCGCGCCGGTTCCGGTTCGATTTTCGCGGCGCGCACGCTTTTTTGCCCGGCGCCCTCCGCCACCGCCTCGTCGATTTCCAGCTCGAGCGCGTTGAGGACGATTTCGGCGGTCGCGACGCGTACCTCGATCGCAATCGTCTCGTCCCCCGTAAAGGTAAAAGCCGTGAGGTCCGGCGTCAGCTTGAGTTCGTAGCGATGGGGTATAACGGTGGTCGGCAGGCGGTATTCCAGCGCCTGACTCGCAGTCAATGTCGTGTCCTGATCGAACATCGAAGTTCCTTTGCTTTTGCGGAGCCTTTTCGGAGTTTCGCCGGGGCGGGCCGCGGCCCGCCCATGCCGCATTTTAGTCGCAAAGCCGGGGTGGACGCGAGTTGGATTTCAACACCGGGCCGATCGAGGTTGAGACCCTGGCCGGGCTGCGGCTACGATGCGGCTATGCTCGAACAAGCGCTGGATTTCCGCGACGAAAGCGACGCCCTCTTCGCCCTGCTCGACACGCTGGACGATTCCGGCTGGACGCGCGCATCCCAATTCAAGGGTTGGACCCCCAACGACGTCGTGGCCCATCTGCATATGGGTAACTATGCCGCCGACCGTTCTTTGCAGGGCGGCGACGAGTTCGCCGCCTTCGTCCGGCGCCTCACCGAACTGGGCCGCGCTACCGGTCGTAACCTCGACGCCACTCATCTCTGGCTCGAGGGCAGCAAAAACCGCGACCTGCTGCTCCTCTGGCGTGATTTCTACCGCGCGACGGCCGAGCGGTTCGTCGCCGCCGAGCCCAAGCGGCGCGTGAAATGGTTCGGCCCCGAGATGAGCGTGCTGTCCAGCATCTCGGCGCGCCTGATGGAGACCTGGGCGCACGGCCAAGCGCTCTACGACCTCTTCGGCCAGACGCGCGTCGATACCGACCGTATCAAGAATATCGCGATCATCGGGATCAACACCTTCGGCTGGACCTTCGCCAATCGCAAACTCGAGCCGCCCGGCGTGCGGCCCAACGTCCGTCTAATTGCGCCGTCGGGAGCGCTCTGGGAGTGGCCGCAACCCGCTTCCAGCGATCTGATCGAGGGCGCCGCGGTCGAGTTTTGTCAGGTCGTCGCGCAGACCCGGAATATCGCCGACACCGCCCTGAAAGTTGTTGGCTCAACGGCGACAACCTGGATGGGGATCGCGCAGTGTTTCGCCGGCCCGCCGGAAAATCCGCCAGCGCCGGGCGCTCGCTTCCGGCAAGTGTGAGTTCCGCGGAGCTCCGCTCTCCTGGCAAGAATCCGAAAAATAGAGCGTCCTCGCTTGTCATCCTGAGAGCTCGTGAATTTTTTGATTCGCGCAACAGCGCCTCTGGTGTCATCCTGAGCCGGCGAGCAGCGCGAGCCGTGTCGAAGGACCTACGCGCAGCGCTCTCCCATGCTCCTGTACCTTTATGCCGCTGAGCATCAAGAAGGTCTCATTGCGGGCTTCTCGCAAAATGGTCGGACTCAGCCGCGAAATGGGCTGAAGACGCTGCGCGTAGGTCCTTCGACACGGCTCGCGCTGCTCGCCGGCTCAGGATGACAAGAGGGACTTCTCGGCACAAAAGTGGCCGTGTCATTCCCGCGCGTGGCTGCCGCGCGAAGGAATCCCGGAGTCTCTAGGGAATGGCACCGCTACTTTTTGTAGTGAATGATTTCCCTTTTGTCGTTCTGAGCGGAGTCCGCGCAGCGCAGCATCGCGATCCGATTACTGTGCGCGCGGCGAAGGGCCGCTCTTCCAACTCAGCCGGCGCTGGCCGCCGCGCAACATTTCTTGAACTTGAGCCCGCTGCCGCACAAACATGGGTCGTTGGGACGCGGCCGGAGCGCGCGTGCGCGAAGATTCGCGTTTTTATCGCCGCCGGCCTTCGGGTCCCGCCGGAGCCGCCAGTACGCGTTGATGCCATCCACGGCAGGCCCCAGCGCGTCCAACACGGCTGCGCACTCATCTTCCGGGTCCTCTGACTTCTCGAGTTCCTCCCGGCCGACATCCGTGCCCAACGTCAGCATCGGTATCAGCAGTGCGCAACCGGGCCGGTCGTCAAACAGCGGCTGCCAGGCGTCGGGACTGAGATCGACGGCCTCCATAAAGCCCGCGCACCAGTCAGGTTCGCCGACACTTGCCGTTTCCCCATCCACCTCCTGGGTGTAGAGGAGCGGTTCGAAGCCGGTGCCCTTCTCGCCGAACATGCGGACGATGTCGTTATACCGGAGCATCAGGAGGCCGACCATGTACTCGGCTTCCACTGCGGACTTGAAGTCCGGCTCCTCCTCGTAACCCCAGACGAGTGGCAACCAGACCTCGGGAAGCACCAGTTCGGGTCCGATCGCCAGGGCGGTCAGATAGCCATCGAGGGTGACAATGTCCATGCACTCTTCGGGTGTCCGGTCCGAGGTAAGGAAAGCGTTCAGTTCATTGATCTCTTCGTTCGAGAGTGGGGTCTCCGAAAGTAGATTCATCGTTTCGTGCCCGAACGCCAATACGGCGCGACGTCCGGCCTCCAAGTGTGACGATATAAACTACGTATATCCGGTCGTGAAACGCCGCAAGGTCGCGTCTCCACCATGACGATCATTCATCCACAAGACTACGCCAGCGTCGTGCCCCGCAAATAACTTAATAAAACAAGCCACCCGTTTTGTCATTCTGAGCGAAGTGAGCAACGCGAAAGCAGTCGAAGAATCTCGGACAGCTTGGCGCGCGTTGGTGCGGCGGAGCGCGCCGACGCAAGCGAAGCCGGTACCGGTTTTGCTGACCCTGAGCGCGGCCCGAGGGGCCACGCAGCGCTCCGTCTTTGATAACGTATCTGCGGGACAGCACACTAGCGGAGCGCCAGCTCAGCGAAGTTCGTGAGGCTCGCGCCCGCCGTTGCGACCGCCTCGCGAATCCGGGCGCTGGTCAGGATCGCGACTTCGGCCTGCGCTTCCACGGGCGGCGGAATCGCCCCGACGTCGGTTGCCGGATGGAAATAGATTTCGGTCGTACCCGGCCGCAGCCTGCGCAAGACTCCGGCCACGTAGTCCTCCGACAGATGTCCGCTCTGATGCAATCCGAAAAGCCAGTCCGTGGTGCGGATACCCCGCTCGTCAAGAAGGCGGCGGGTGCGGCGCGCCAGACTGCGAAAAATGACCGCCTCGATCAGCTTCCGCGCCGCGTGGTCCTGCGCGAGGGCGAGCGTCGTCCACACCGGTTCGCGCGGAAGCCGGATACACGGGATTCCGTACTCGACGGCGAGCGCCACCGTCAAATCGGCGATCGTCGGATGGACGTGGAAATTCAGATGACCGTCGAGATGCTTGAGCGAACCGATCAGCTTGAGATGCAGCTCAATCTGCGCGCGGATTTCGTCACTCAGGATCGTCCGGATTCGCCGGTTGAAAAAGTAGCGCATCCCCGCCAGCGTCGGATTACGCGCGAATGCGCCGCTCTGATCCGCCAGACCCGCACTTGCGGCGGCCGGGCTGACGGCGTGCCCGCGGCAGATCACCAGATGCAGTCCAACATCGAGCGCGGGATTCTCATGCGCGAGAACCGCCGCTTCGTCGCGCGCCGCCCCCGCCACCATCAGGCTCGTGCCGGTAAGAATGCCCTCGCGATGGGCCCGGATCACGCCGGCGTTGACCTCGCGCGAAAGCCCGAAGTCGTCGGCCGTGACAATCACGGCCTTGGGCTTGCTTAGCACGGCCACCCGCGCAATTTTGCTTGATGCATTCAACCGTTTCCAGTGAGTCGCGTGAGGGTTACGCGCGTGCCGCGGGCTTTCGTTTGTCGTCCGACTCGTCAGCAAGCGCGTTCGGCAATTTGGCCCTGTGAAGCGCAGGGCCGAAACCGGCGAGCCTCGCTGACGCTCGGTCCGACCCGATTCCGCTGAGCCTGTCGCGATCGAGATAGTTATCCACAGCCACGCGAGAAATTTTATCGCCCTATATGCGCCCGATCGGTAGCGTGAGTTCGTGCCGACACGCGAGGAACTCCCGGAGCGGAATGGCGCAAACGCGCAAAAGCTGGTTCGGCTTCTCACTCCAACCATCGGCGAGCGCATCAAACGGATTCGCGAGCGTTACGGCCTCACCCGCGCGCGCTTTGCGAAGCATATGCGCGAAGAACGATTGCTGGAGTGGAGCGCCGGGGACATCAGCCGTTGGGAAAAGGACGATTTCTCCGGCGGGTTCGTCGCGGACGATATTATGCGCGAGGTACGCGCCGCCGCCCAGTATGCCGCCCGTGAGCGCGTCGCCGGTTGGATCCAGGAAAAACGGCGACGCGAGGGTTGGGATACGGGTCAGATTACCAGCGCGAGCAGAAAACGCGAGCCGCGACATAACCAACTGGCGCGCCGGGTAAGCCTCCGCCTTCCGTGATCGCGGTCACGCTCCTAATCGGAGCGGCCAGCGATCATTCTGCTTAAATGACGGCCGCGCGCGCTGAGAGGCTTCTGGCGCCGAGCGTCAGGGAGCCCGAAGTCGTCGGCCGTGACAATCACGGCCTTGGCTTGGTTGCCGGGGCCACCAGTGCATTTTGGCTTGAAGCCTTCAGCGGTTTCGACTGGGCGCAAGAATCCGTGTGGACCAACCTTGCGCCTTCCGCAGCAGCGGCCTCTCCAGGAAGCGATAGCTGACACCGGCGACCGCCAGAACGATGACGGTGTGCGGTATCAACAGGGCAGACTGCCGGATGACCGACGCCGCGATCGGCACGAAAACGATCTGCTGCCAGATGTAAATGCCATAGGATCGCCGGCCGACCCACGCCAGCATCGGATGCTCCAGTGCGCGCGTCGCCCCGAGCCGCGGATTGGCGCTCAAGAGCAAGACCACGGCGCCGAAAAGGAACGCCGCGAGGGAGCGCGTGTCGATACCTTCCAGATGCAGCGCGGTCGCCCCCAAAAGCACAAGGACGGCGGCAAGCACCGCGTGAGTTGCGAGACGCACCACCCGGGCGCGGAAGCGGGCTGACCGCATCCACAGCGCAAACAGGCTGGCATAGGCGAAGAAATCAAGCTGGAGATGGGTCTGCTCCAGTGCCCTGGCCTGCTCGAGGTTGGTATGAGCCAGCAGGAACGGTCGGGTGACAAGGGTGAGGATAATGATCGCGACCACTACCGCTTGTGCGCGGCGCGGTCCGAGCAAAGCCAGTATCGGAGCCCAGAGGAAGTAGAAATGTTCTTCCGCGGATAAAGACCAGAAATGCGTCGTATACCAGGATTTGCCCTGAACATAATTGGACGCGAAAAATGCCGCGGCGATCACCTCACGCGGCCGCACGGGCAGGATGCCCATCAAGCCGCACGCGATCAGCAGAGCGAAATAAGGGAGTAACGGCGGTAAAATCCGCCAGGCCCGGCGCAGGTAGAAAGCTTTGAGCGCCCGGCGCGTCGGATAGGACGCAACCTCCGCGGCGAAGCGCGACGTGATCAAATAGCCGGAGATCGCAAAGAACAGATGAACGCCGGCGGTGCCCATCGGGCCGGCCGCCGCGCCCAGCCCGCCGGTCGTGCTGAATTCGAAGCTGTGGGCAAAGAGCACGCAGCCGATCGCGATCGCGCGCAGACCGTCGAGCCCCGGGATATGGCGATGAGCCTGATCAGCATAACGGTCGCTCATGATCGGGGCATTCGCGCCGTCGCGGAACCTGCCGTCCTGGGGTCGCGTCGCGTCGGCCATCCGCGCAATCTTGCTTACATCATGGGGCGCGCTCAAGCCGCCCGCGAATAAATAGCGAGCCATCGTGCTCGTTCCAGACACGTGCGCTACAGCATCAGGCCCATCTTCGCTTGGAAATACTTGAATTTGTTGAGTTGTTCGCGCGAATGCGCAATTTTGCTTGCATCGTGTACCACGCTCAAGCGGTTGCCCTCGAGGCGCATGGATCAGGCGCCAGGGGAAACGCATCATGATCCTGATCTTCTGCGCGTTCGGCGCCGAGCTGGGGCCGCTGCGCGCACTGCTGAGCGACGCACAGCCGTTGGCCGACACGGAGCTGCGCGGCTTTCAAGGACGCGCCGGCGGGGCTGACGTGACCCTTGTCGCAAGCGGCGTCGGCATACGGCGCGCGCAGCACGCGGCGACGCTCGCGCTCGACCGGTTCAACGAAGTCGAGGGCATTATCACGACCGGGGTGGCCGGGGCGCTGCACGCCGATCTCCCGATCGGCCGGGTCGTGCTGGCCGATCGCCTGATGATCCGCCGGGGCGAGGAGTTCGCGGCCGAGGCGGTGGTCGAAGCCCCGATCGGCCATCGCGAAACCTTCGCGACGGCGCTGAGCGCAGCCCGGATCACGTTTGCCACCGGCGGGCTGCTGACTTCGCGGCGCGCGATCGCCAAGGTCGATGACAAGCGGCGCGCGCACGAAGCCTTGGGGGCAATCGCGGTGGATATGGAAAGCGCTCTGATCGCGCTGGAAGCAACCAGCCGCGGGATTCCCTTCGTCTGCCTCCGGACCATCATGGACACGGCCACCGAGGGGATCGACGGTGCGCAGCTCGCCGACGAAAATGGCCGGGTCAAGCCGCTCGCCGCCGCGGCTGCCCTGATCGCGCAACCGCGCCTCGTGCTTTCCTCGATGAAGCTGATGCGGAATCTCCGCGCGGCCACGCGCAGCATGGCGGAGGCGATCAGCGTCGTCCTCAACGCGAACGCTTAGCCGCCGGTCGCTGAGGCTCGAGACCCGGTGGTGGTGGCGCCGCTTTCAAATCCGGTGGGGTCGAGAGAAAGGCGCTGTCGTACGGAAAATCCGCGAGATGGCGCGTTATCGCGTCGCGAGCACCGTAGCTCTCGCGGCGGGTCAAGATATGCAAGGCGAAGGCGAGGAACGGCAGGTAGATGAAGAGGCTGGCCCAGGCGACCTCCGCCGCCCCGATCCGGAAGAGCATCGTGATCCCGAAGATCACTATCCCGCAATAGAGCATCGGACCGAGGAGGGCGCGCGAGGGTAGCGCAGGCAGCACGCCGCGCGGCTTGTTGCGGCCGCGGCTCATCCGCGCGTCGAGCAGTTGGAAGATGGCGATTGCGGTCGCCGCCACCAGGAACCAGCCAAGGTAGTTGCTGATCGGCACACCGAAATGGGCGCCCCACGGGTCGTACCAGAAGATACGGCCGAGGAACCAGCGGTCGCCGCGCACGCTCAAGGGGTCGACCACCGTATCCACCATCACCATGAACAACGCCGCCATCAGCCACACTCGCGGCGAGCGCCTGAGCGTCCAGGTATCCAGCAGGCGCAAATCGCCACCGTGGCGATAGAGCGGCGCCGCGAGCAGCAGCGCCGTCGAGTAGCTGGCGAAGCCGAGGAAGGTAAATGAGAGCGAATCGAAAAAAGGCACGCCGTCGATCCAGAGTTCGCGGCCGCGCGTCGCTTCGACGTAATGATAGAGGCCAAAGGGAAAGCCGTTGTGAACGGAACTCCATTCGCAAGCGAGTGCGACCAGGTAGGTCAGCGCCATAAACAGCAACGTCGTGCGCCAGCCGAAATTGACGACTGAACCGAGCAAAAACGCGGCAAGAAAAACAAATACGTACGGTCGCAGAATTATGGTTGATAGCAGCAGCGCCATGATCGTCAGGCGGCGGCCGCACGCGCCATCCCGGCCCGGCGGAAGAAGGCGATCGCGCGGGCGAGTCCGTCGTCGAGCGGCCCCGGCGCGTAGCCAAGCTCCGCGATCGCCTTGGCGGAATCGAAGAACATCTTCTTGCGCGCCATCCGGACCTCGGTGAGGCTCGCCCGGGGCGGGCGATGGGTCAACGTCCGCGCGACGGCCTCGGCGCCAAGCGCAAAGCCGTACGCGACCGCATAGGGAATCTTCAACCGGGGCGCGGGAATCCCGGCGATCCGCGCGAGGCGCCGCAGGAGTTCCTCGAGCGTGAGATTTTCGCCGCCCAGAATATACTTTTCGCCAATCCGGCCACGCTCGGCCGCGAGCAGATGGCCGCGCGCCACGTCCTCGACGCAGACCAGATTGAGCCCGGTCTCCATGAAGGCCGGAATCCGACGGTTGAGAAAATCCACGATAATCCGGCCGGTCGGCGTCGGCTTGAAGTCATCCGGGCCGATCGGTGTCGAGGGATTCACGATTACGATCGGGACCCCCTCGCGGGCCGCCTTGAGGGCTTCCTGCTCGGCGATAAACTTGGAGCGTTTGTACGGCCCGACCATCGCCGCGAGACCGACCGGGGTGGTCTCGCGCCCGATACCGTCGGCGGCGATACCGAGCGCGCCGACGGTGCTGGTATAGACCAGCCGCCGCACGCCGGCCGCGCGCGCCGCCGCGA
>Ga0074045_10005788_pt1 | contig 10733 bp, 8 predicted proteins | sample BogForMeECP23OM2_FD_94442 | JGI IMG/M metagenome (GOLD analysis project Ga0074045, IMG submission 94442) | Bog forest soil microbial communities from Calvert Island, British Columbia, Canada - Bog Forest MetaG ECP23OM2 | ecosystem: Environmental > Terrestrial > Soil > Wetlands ... | reverse complement strand
TAGCGGTAATATCTGCTTCCATATAAAGTTTGCTCCGTTAGAAAGTCCCGTTGGATAAATTCCGTTTCAAGATCAAAAACTTTTTAACGGAATTTATTGAAAATTGATTGCGTTAAATTTTTTTAATGTTTCCAAAACTTCGCAAAGCGGCAATCCGATCACGTTTGTATAAGATCCGCGAATCGATTGGATAAAATAGGCGCCCCTTCCCTGTATAGCATATCCGCCGGCTTTATCATATGGTTCATCACAAGCAAGATACCAGTCCAATTCTTCAGGACTTATCGTTTTAAACTTCACAGCGGATTGAATAACTTTAGTCTGAAAAACTTTGGAAGCAATACTGGTAATGGAAAAACCTGTAAAGACTTTATGTTCACGACCGCTGAGCCTTTTGAGCATCTTCTTCGCCTGTGCTTTGTTTTTAGGTTTGCCTAAGATAATCCCATCAATTACGACAATTGTATCGGCGCCCAGCACCCACGCTTCGGGATATCTTGAGGCAATAACCATCGCCTTATCACGCGAGAGCCTTTTTACATGCTCCTGCGGACTCTCTCCGGCTAGATAATCTTCATTGACGTAAGCCGGAACTATTTTGAATTTCAAACCGACGGATTCAAGAATATCCCGCCTGCGCGGCGACTCGGATGCCAGAATAAATAAAGCTTTGGAAGTAATAGACATAGTTTCTTATATCTGTTCGACAATATTATTATTGTCTATCACAAATTTAATGATGCCTGTCAATTGTAAATTATAATTGCATTTCGATAAAAATTGTCGTTAATATAAAACAAAAAGCATTCATGGAGTGGATGATGAAAAAAACATTTTTTACATTTATAATTTTAGCAATACTTGCGGCTTTTTTAAGCGTGGCTGCGGCTGAAGAAAGAATTGTTCAGTTAACCGTCCCCGGTTGCGCCGCTTGAGGCGCTTCACACAGGATAGGTGCTATCCTGAAAGAAACCAAGGGCGTAAAAAAATATCAATTCGGGAACAAGGATTTGTTAACAGTAACTTTTGATGACAAAATCACCGCCCTTGATACAATTATCAGCAAACTCGAAAAAGGAGGAAATAAAATAAACGGGAAACCGGTTTATGTGAAATAAATATTAGAGATATTTCTTTATTTTTCCCGAATCCAGTTTATCCACAATTTTTTTGACATCCTGAGAGCGCCCTTTTTTACATATAAGTAAAGCGTCTTTTGTTTCTACTATTATTAAATCTTTTACCCCTACCAAGGCTGTTAGCTTCCGCGGGTTGTAAATAAGAGATCCTTCTGAATCTTCAAGGATTGCCTGACTGCCTTGCAGCGCTACATTGTCTTTAATATCTTTTGGTGATATTTCCCAAAGGGCATCCCAGCTTCCGACATCACTCCAACCGAAATCTCCCTGAATCATAAAAACGTTATCCGCCTTTTCCATAACACCATAGTCAATAGAAATGGATGCAAGCTTTTTGTAAACACGAGGCACTATCACCGCTTCCCGGGGCGAGCCGAGCGCCTCATTTATACTCATCAATCCCGCGTATAAATCCGGTAACAAGCGGCCGATTTGTTTTAATATAATTGAGGCCTTCCATATAAACATTCCGCTATTCCAATAGAAGTGACCGCTTTGAACAAATTCTTTCGCTTGCTGAAAATCGGGTTTTTCGCGGATAGATTTTACGTGAAAGACTTCTTCACCGGCTATGTGTTTAAAGGAATTTGCCTGCTCAATGTATCCAAAGCCCGTTTGAATGCTGGACGGTTTGATGCCTATTGTTACCAGCCCATCTTCCCGGGCGGCAACTTTTGCGGCCGCATCAATAATATCAATAAATTTTTTAGAATCATTAATGGCATGATCGGAGGGCAAGACGACCATGATATCGTCGGGAACCATTTTGCAAATATGCAGTGCGGCAAGTCCGATGCAGGCTGCGGTATTTTTTCCTTCCGGTTCGATGATAATGTTTCGCGATGGAATTTCCGGAAGCTGTTTAATCAAAGCACCGGCGTGTTTTTTTCCTGTTACTACCAGAATATTGTCAGGAGGGATCAGATGTTTTATCCGGTCAACAGTTTCCCGAATGATGGTTTTCTCGCTTAGTATATCTAATAAGTGTTTAGGCTTTTTTTCTCTGCTGCGGGGCCAGAATCTTGCGCCCCTTCCACCGGCCATTATTACAGCGTACATTATTTAAACTCCCTCGCTCTTTAAGATTACGATGCTACTTCTTAACGCTTATAGTATAATGTATCTTGCAATTTCAAGCTGGAAAATATATTTAAAAACATAATGTCAACGATGATATATTCAGAAATAACTCTTAAAAAGGGGCGGGAAGCCGCTGTACTGCGAGGCCATCCATGGGTTTTCTCAGGCGCAATAGCCGCGATTAAAGGCAATCCCGGCGCAGGTGATATTGTTTTAGCCAGAGATTCGGCAGGCAATCCTCTGGCATTAGGATTTTTTAATCCGAAAACTGATATAGCTTTTCGTGTTTTAACAAGAAAATGTGAAGAAAATATTTCTCAATATTTCTGGCAAGCTCGTTTGCAGACCGCAATCAAATTACGGCAAAAGATTATCGGCGAGCAAACAAACGCCTATCGTTTGATTAATGCCGAAGGCGATGGATTTCCCGGACTGATTGTTGATGTCTATAATACGACACTGGTTTTTTCTATTGCCACCGCTGGAATGGAGAAACAAAAAAATCACATTTTAAATGCTCTTGCTACCCAACTAAAACCGGAATGGATTTATGAACATAGCGAGAGTCGGTCGCGAACGTTGGAAGGGTTTGAAAATAGCAGTCGAATTGTATTTGGCGAAAACAGAAGCGGCACCGTGGAAATAATGGAAAACTCTCTGAGATTTGAAGTTGATATTATCTCAGGCCAAAAAACGGGATTTTTTCTTGACCAGCGCTTCAACAGGGAAAAGATGGGAGCGTTGAGTCGCGATGCCAGTGTATTGAATTGCTTTTCTTATACCGGGGCTTTTTCCGTTTACTGCGCTGAAGGCGGGGCAAAAAGGGTTGTTTCCCTGGACATATCCAAATCTGCCTGTGTCGCTGCAAGAAAAAATTTGCATCTCAACTGGTTTTCCGTTGAAAATTATCCGGTAATCGAAGCCGATGTTTTTGATTATTTGCGCAAAATGCAGGAAAACTTCAACATGATCATTCTTGATCCTCCGGCTTTTGCCAAATCAAAAAGAGATGTGACTAAAGCCTCCCGGGGTTATAAGGAAATTAATTTACAGGCAATTAAACATCTTACAAAAGGCGGTATATTAGCTACTTTTTCCTGCTCTAATTTTATCGAGGAAGATCTTTTTTATAAAATTGTCCTTGCCGCGGCGCGGGATGCCGGCGCTGATTTACAGCTTTTAACAAGATTAGAAGCCGGACCGGATCATCCTATTTTATTAGGACATCCAGAGGTGCGCTATCTTAAGGGGTTGCTCTTGGCCAGGAAAAATTAATCCGGGTATAGGGAAGGCTTTTACCGGCAAGGGAAATTATTGTTCATTATTGCGCCACCCTTGCGGGAGGGTCACACCCGGCGAACAGACATCAAATATCGGATGATCTAACGATCTTCAATAGTTGATGTTATCAGAAGTTATAGTTAATCTTTTCCAAGATTGCCAATTATCTTATCATGAATAAGGCGGGAAGCCATATTATTGCCGACCGTACCGACGAATACGGAAACTGAAGTTAAATCCCTGTCTATATATTCAACTTTTATAACTACTTTTTCGTCCTGAATAACGGCTTTGATCATACCTGTGGAAATTTTACGTTCTTTTTGAATGTCTGTCGCCTTTAATTCAGCCACCGATTTTTCACAGGCTTGCCACACCATATCAATATTGGCTTTATAGTTGCTGACAAGATTTCCATCCTGATAAAGGAATTTTCCGGAATTAATGCTGGCAATTTTGCCATTCATATTTATTGCCGCATCGCATCCGGCAAGAAGCAGGAAAACTAAAAACAACAAAGTTACTGTTTTATTTGCCATATATTTGCCTGACATAAGAGTTAATAATTATAAACTAACATAAGATAATATTAATAATCTGTCAATGTGAATCATATGCCGGTGCATGATAATAACGGAAAATTGCGTTGGACATTTCAGATTTAAGTAAATTTAGTTGCGGGAAGAATAGAGAGATCTGCTCTTGAATCCAATACCCAAATAAAAAATAAAATTAAGGCGGATGTGTTGTTCATTTAACGTTCTTCAGGTTTATTTTCTCGCTCGTAGTTTCATAATCTCGGTTCTGGTAAATATGGATTTGATATTATTAACATACTGAAGGATATTTTCCCTGCCGCCTTCTTCGCGGTCAATAAGCGTGATAACCATTTCGACGATGAGTCCTGCCATGCGTGCTTGTTCTATCGCGGTAATAGTGGAACCGCCGGTGGTAATAACATCGTCAATAATGGCGACTTTTTCACCTGTTCCGACGCTGCCTTCAATGGCGCTTTTAGTGCCGTGAGCTTTAATGTCTTTTCGAACAATGAAAGATTTAATTGGTTTTTCCTTCTGGTATGATATCACAGAAAGCGCGTTGGCTATCGGATCAGCCCCCAGAGTAAGTCCTCCTGCCGCTGTTATGTCAGTATCTTTGAGCATGTCAAAAATGATCGCGCCGATAAGATTCATGCCTTCGGGGTCAAGCGTGGTCGGCTTGCAATTGAAATAATAATTGCTTTTCTTTCCGGATGCGAGTGTAAAGGGCGGATCTTCGCTATATTTAAAAGACCGATCGAGAATTATTTCGCCCAGTCTCTCTTTCATCTTATTAATGGCCATTGTATTTTCCTCCGCTTAAATCAAACTTATGATTGAGAACTATTATTATGCAGAATAAATTTAATGGGCAATTCCACCCATGCTGCAAACGGATTACCTGATTTTTTTGCAGGTTCGAACCTCCATGGCTTTACCGCTTGAACTGCCGATTGATCTAAAATGGCGTACCCGGAGGATTTCCGTATTTTTATTTTTCCTACACGGCCATCCGGTAAAATTTCCGCAAATACTAAAACAATACCTTCATAGCCGCGAAGGCGCGCTATTTCCGGATATACAGGCGGCGCGTTTTCTTTATATAAAGGGTAAGCAATCACAGTACTCAGATTAGATTCTTTGCCTGCGATTTTATTAGCGCTGTAGCCTGTTATATTATCATGCTGTTCTTTCGTTCCTGCGCCGGATGTGTCGTATTTTGCCGGTGTAATGTTGTTGATCGATTCTTTTGTTGCCGCCGCATAGATTTGCGAAGTTTCCGGAGCGCCTGCCGCCTTTTCAATATCTGTCTTTTTCTTAGCTGTTTTTTCAATAGCAATAGAGGGTTGCTCAGCGCGGACATTTTTTATTGCAGAGCCGCTATTTTTAATTTTAGTATCCAGGCAGACCCATACCAGATTTAATCCATTTAATTTTAGAGGGGTTATTAAGTTATTTGATAAACTAAACACTAGAAGCGCTCCAACAATAAAATGAATCGTCAGGGACAAGCACGCGGCAGATATTATTGAATATTTTTTCTTTTCCGTTTTTATAAATCTCATGGGGAAAAAGCTTTATTTTTTAATTAATCTCTCCACGACCTTAACGGCTTCCACGCCGTCTGAGGCAAAAGACGCCCCGATAGATTTCGCGTAAGCTTCGGTAACTACCGCGCCTCCAATCATAAATGGCTTTTGAATTCCGTTTGCCCGTGCCAGTGTTATCACATCTTTCATATTTATCATCGTTGTGGTCATCAATGCGGAAAGAGCGATAACATCTGAGTTTTCCTCTTTTGCTTTCGCAATTATTGTTTCCGCGGCGACGTCTTTGCCCAGATCAATAACATAATAGCCATAATTTCTCAAAAGCAAAGCGACAATGTTTTTCCCGATATCGTGAATATCACCCTTCACAGTTGCCAGTATTATTTTACCCTTGTTTCCGGCAGATCCTTTCTTCAGATGCGGCTCCAGATAAGCTAGCGCCTTTTTCATTGCTTCTGCGGCGGACATTAGCTGTGGCAAAAAGTAAATTTTCTTTTCGTATAAATCGCCCACGCGAACGATGGAAGGGATCATAATCGTATCAACCAAATCCTGAGCCGAAACGCCGGTAGAAAGCGCTTTTTCTATTAAAGGCAAAATATTCTCTCTGTCGCCATTCATTATCGCATCAGCGATCTTTTCCTGCGGCGTAATAGTTTTTATCGCGGCAGTTACGGAATCAGCATTAATCTGCGCGGAAAAATGTTTAATAAAACGCAATGCGTCTTTGTCTCTGGAAAGAAGAATATCTCCCGTTATTTTTATATTCATCATTTCCTGGCTTGCGGGATTGGCAATGGCCATTGTTAATCCGCAGAATTGTGCCATTGCCAGAAAAGTCGCGTTAAGCCATGGGCGTCCTGGCATGCCGAAAGACACATTGGAGAGTCCAAAGATCGTTTTACTTTTAAAAGTGTGTGCGCACCAATGCAGAGTTTTAAGTGTCTCCTGTGCCGCACTGGGGTTGGACGCCACAGCCATAACCAGGCAGTCCACAATAAAATCATCTTTGGTAAAGCCGAAAATTTTCGCTTTCTGAAAAATATTTTTTATAATGTTCTGCCGCTTTTCCGCTGTTTGCGGTACTTCGCCGCCGGTCAGAGGCAGCAAAATGAACATGGCTCCATATTTTGCGGCCAGAGGCAAAAGTTTGGCTATCTTTTCTTTTTCGCCGGAAATGGAATTAATCAGCATTCTGCCTGGGTAAATCCGTAATGCGGCTTCAATTGTTTTTATATTGGAAGAATCCACAGCAAGTGGCAGTTTGCTTGTTGTGATTAAAAGACCGATTACTTCTTTGATTGTTTTAACTTCATCGATGCCGGGTTGGCCGACATTTATATCCAGCAAATTCGCGCCTTGATTTTCCTGCTCGGCAGCCATCTGGCGAATGATGGACATTTTTCCTTCCGTCAGTTCCTGTTGCAGGGATTTTTTACCGGTGGGGTTGATTCTTTCGCCGACTATGAAAAGAGGTTGATTTTCGGTGAAATGGAGAAATCCGCGCGCCGAACTCAGAGCGCCGATTGATTTTTTTACAGGCAATTTGGGTTTGATAACCGCGATTGCCCCGGCAAGTTCCCGGATGTGCACGGGTGTTGTTCCGCAGCATCCGCCCAGCATGTTAGCTCCCGCTTTTGCAAGATTGCGTCCGAAGGATGCAAACGTTTTCGCATCCATTTCAAATATGGTTTCCCCGCCTTCGAGGCGCGGAACTCCGGCATTGGGTTTTGCCACCAGCGGCACGGTAGCGTATGGTTTCATGGCTGCGATGAAATCCACCATTTTTTCAGGACCGGTTGAACAATTACAGCCCACGGCATTTGCGCCAAGACTCTGCAAAGTGATAAGAGCGGTTACCGGATCAGTGCCGTTAAGTGTATGACCGTCTTTTTCATATGTCATGGAAACAATAGTAAAAATATCTTTAATTTCTTTGACCGCCAGCAGCGCAGCGCGAGCTTCCTGAATGTCAATCATGGTTTCGATTACTATCAGATCGCAGCCGCCGTCAATCAAACCGCGCGCTTGTTCTTTAAATGCATCCACGGCTTCTTCAAAGGCCAGTGTACCGAACGGTTCGATAAATAAACCGGTCGGGCCTATATCTCCGGCAACCAGAGTTTTTTTATCAACCGCGAGTTTGGCCAGATGCGCCAGTTCATAGTTAATTTGATAAGAATTTTTCTTGACTCCGTATTGTTTCAGTTTGAAGCGATTAGCGCCGAAGGTGCAGGTATAGACTATCTGCGCTCCCGCTTTTTGATAGGATGAGTACAATTCCCCGATATTTTGCGGATTATCGAGACACCACTGTTCAGGACAAACGCCGCCAGGCATTCCCATTTTTTGCAGTTCCGTGCCCATGGCACCGTCCAGAACAACAATTTTTTTCGCCAAAAGGCCTTTTATCCTGCGGGTTTCAACCACAATATTCCTCCTGAAATTTAAATAGTTATTTTACGGCGCCTTTATACCACCTTTGGACCAAGAAGTGTGATTTTTTTTAGAACTAACAGGCAAAAACAAATTCATTCCGTTGTAGTAAGTGTTTTGATTTGATAAGATATTGTCAATAGGAGCTAAATCATTTTTGCTGCCTGTAATGCCCCAACCATTTTGCAATTTTCATCTCAGGGAAGTTTGTAGCCCTTCTGCCGGAATAAACTCAGGCAGGCATCGACAACGGCATTGTCGTAAAGAGTTCCCTTGTTCTTCTCGATCTCTTCAAGAGCTGCTTCAATACCCAACGCCGCACGATAAGGACGATGAGAAGACATGGCCTCCACAACGTCCGCCACAGCCATGATGCGGGCTTCGATAAGAATCTCATTCCCTTTCAGTTTTCTTGGATAACCGGAGCCATTCATTCGTTCATGATGCTGGTAAATTATTTCTGCTAATGGCCAGGGGGATTCTATATCCTTTAACATATCATATCCATTTACGGAGTGTTCTTTAATCAGAGAAAATTCTATTCTTGTCAGTTTTGTAGGCTTGGTCAATATCTCGGCAGGCGTGGATAATTTCCCGATGTCATGGATGGTGCCTACCATGCGGATTCCATCAATTTTCTCCTGTGTGAATCCCATCTCCGTGGCGATGGCCCTTGCAATGTCCGCGCACCTTTTCTGGTGGCCGGCCGTATAGGGATCTCTCATTTCTATAGCGGATATCATGACCTGAATGGTCGTGCCAAAGGCTTTTCTGAGGCTGTCAAGAGTGTGTTGAAGTTCTGCATCCATTCGCTTGTGCTCAGTGACGTCCTGTAGGATAAAAATGAGACATGCTTCACCATCGATGTTTATAGATCGGGCAGAATAGATACCGGCACGCACAGAGCCGTCACTTCGCCGGAATTCAAACTCACGATGCAGGATATCTCTGCCGGACCTTAATTCGTTGACCATGAAATCTCTGTCGGCTGTGTTACTCCAGAAATTTATTTCATAAGAGGTTTGTCCTATGGCATTGCTTCTCTTCCATCCTGTAATCTCCTCAAATCCCATGTTCACGTCAATGAGGAGTCCATCCCTCATACGCGTAATTGCTATACAGTCCGGGGATGTCATGAATATTTTATGAAATTTTTCTTCGGCCTGTTTGCGCTCGGTAATATCCAGCAAAATTCCGTCAAAAACTACTTTATCTTTTTGGCGCGTCGGTGTGGCCAGCCCCTGGAACCAGATTGTTTCGTCCGATTGTATGGCGACCCGGCCTTCAAAATTCCAGGAATTTCCTGTTTCCATCGCTGTTTTAATTGAGGTCAGAAATCTGTTCCTGTCTTCCTCATGGACATGAGAAAGGAATAAGGGGAACGGATCCTCTTCTTTTACCTTTATTCCCAGAAATTCCGTCAGGCGTTCACTGACGTAACTCATTCCAAATTCGTTGTTGTCTTTTGCATAGAATTGAAAAATAATTCCCGGCAAGTTTTGGGTAATGCCTCGCAAACGATTCTCATTCTCTTTCAAAGTTCTTCCCGTACGTTTGCTCTCGGTGATGTCACGGTAGTTGAGAATTATACCTTGAACAACATTGTTGCTTATCAGGTTGCTTCCTACAGCTTCCAAAGTGCGGTAGGTTCCGTTCTTATGACGAAGATGTATTTCACCTCTTACGGCAAGGGGGGTTATATCCGAGATTAAAGTAGTGAACGAATCAACTAAAAACTTATGGTCATCCGGATGAACAAGCTCAAATCCTTTGTGGCCGATTCTTTCTTCAGGCTTGAATCCCAGAACATGCTCCACGGCAGGATTTATGTAAATGATGGTGCCCGTCAGATCAGCGACAACAATTATGTCGGAGGAGTGCTCTATGAAAGCCCTAAAACGCTGTTCCTCCTGATGCAACTTATCTTCCATGAATTTACGTTCGGTCATGTCACGTGCAATCCCTCTAAATCCTGCCGGTTTATTTGATGAATCTTTTAGCAGTGACACCGATGCTTCAATATATCTTTGAGTTCCATCTTTTCTTGTAACCAGCCAATCGAATCCTTTGGCAGGTTTCCCTGTTTTATAGACTTCATTAAATGTTTTAAAAAGTTTTCTTGCATTTTCTTTATCCGTAAGCTGACGGCTGTTGGCGCCCATCATTTCTTCCTGTGTATATCCAAGGATTCGGCACATTGAGTCATTGAAAAAAATGAAATTACCCTTAGGGTCTATTTCGTAATAGCCTTCTTCGATATTTTCCAGAATGGCTCGATGTTTTTCCTCGCTATGATGCAGCGCTTCTTCCGCCCGCTTTTTCTTGTTTCTAATTTCTGTCTCTTCTAATTCTCTGGCTATGGTCGGGCATAGACGGGAAAAGTTAGCCTTCATGATGTAATCCTGAGCGCCCAAACGCATACACTCAAGGGCTGTTTCTTCACCAATAGCTCCCGATATAAGAATAAGAGGGGCATTGATATTTGCCCTCTTCAATATAGCAATGGCTGAGAAAGCGTTAAAATTAGGCATTTTATAATCGCAAAGAATAATGTCCCACTGCTTTTCTTTAAGGGCTTTTTTCATCGCAACGGCGGTCTCTACCCGTTCATATACCGGATTGTATCCGCCTTTTTTAAGTTCACGGATTATAAGCAATACATCATTTTCCGAATCATCAATCATTAATACCTGTAGAGATTGCTGATT
>Ga0074045_10005787_pt1 | contig 10733 bp, 9 predicted proteins | sample BogForMeECP23OM2_FD_94442 | JGI IMG/M metagenome (GOLD analysis project Ga0074045, IMG submission 94442) | Bog forest soil microbial communities from Calvert Island, British Columbia, Canada - Bog Forest MetaG ECP23OM2 | ecosystem: Environmental > Terrestrial > Soil > Wetlands ... | reverse complement strand
GAAAATTCAGCGCAATGTCAGCGAATAGCCCTTCGTCCCACCACGGACGGAGAGTCATTGAATGTCCAATGCCTAATGCAAGAAACACTAGCAGGGCGCCACCGGCAAGCAACCACTGCGTACGAGAGGCGGGTTCAAATGTCTGGCGGGGCGAATTGTCATCTTCACGGAACGTCGCAGGCGCAGTCGGATCGGCCGAAAACAGGAGATTCATTCTCCTTGGGCGGGGGGCGACAACCGAACTCTCAAATTGTCTTAGAGTTGCCATAAACATCTTCTACTCTCCTCACGGGCTCCCATAAGCCTCCCCACGAAGCTGCCACGGTGAGCACCTGGCATTGGCGACCTCCCACCTTTGTCTTGAGTTTGAACTTCCGCCGCGAGTCGGAGGCACTGTGGACCGCGCGATAGCAGTCTGCCTACTGCGGAGCAAAGTAAGCCTGACGCGCGTGGGCGTCAGTACGGTACCGTACACAAGGACAAAATAAATTTGGAAGGCCCTCAACAAAGCTCACCCGAACGTCGCACGCTTATTTTGTGACGCATAACATGCGCAGGACTGGTCTGCGGGTCGCCCGCGATCGAGAATGCTGATGTGGAATCGCCCGCAAGGAATCACGCTCGTGTGCTCCAACAACGACAGCGACTCGGTTAAGGGGGGACGCCTGCAGCCGAACGAGAAAACCCCACCCAGGCAAAAGCCGGTTGGGTGGGGTACGTGCTACAGCATTGGTTGTAGGAAATGAAGCGTACCTAGTTGTGCGTTACCTTCAGTCTCGCTTGGAAATCATTGCTTTCCAGATAAATAAGCCGGAACGGGAAGGTACCGCTGGGGCCAGTGTAGATCGCCTGATACGGCGCCGGTGCCCCGTTCGCCTGGGTCACCAGGATGCCGCCGATTTCCAGCCATATAGCGTCGTCGACGTCAAATGTAAACACTTCACCGTTGACAACCGTGACCTCCCCGGTGAAGTCAATCACAGTTACGAAGGTGCATGGATAGTCGGACAAGTAATTGTACTTAACGTACTGAAGCCCCCTGATGTCAACCGCATGATTGGAACTGCCTGGGGTTGCCAGCCAAGCCTCTACTATGAACCCGTTCTTGTCGTACAGGTCATTGAAATCCAGCGGGATCCCGGTGAGCTTCGTGGGCACCAAGAATGTCACGCCCGGACTGGTGAGCGGAACTATGATAGGGGTAGGTAGGTTGATGATAATGGGATCATTACAACCGTTGACCTGGACTTGATAGAGGTTACCGAGGATATAGCTTGGAAATAACAATTGAGCGTAAGCCGTGGTGGCCGACGCAGAGAAGATCAGGGTTGCGATTGCGAGAGTTAGGGTAATTCGCCTTGCTTTCATTTTCCTTTACTCCTTTTCTGCATCCTGAAAATGGGTGCATTGCATAGTGCAGTTCCTGGGTTTGGTGGGTTTGAGTTTTTCTGGCTATCTGCCAGCCGGTTATCGCTTGGAACGACTAACGGCCGTTGCGCTTCAGGGGGTGTGCGCTACCGCAGTTGGAACTGCTCCTCGGGGAGGCGAAGCGGCTACGGATATAGTAGGGGCATGACTCGTCGGCGTCAGTCCGCTGCCGTACAGAAGGACAAATAAATTCGGAAGTACATCGCAAACTCACCCGGATGCCGCGCGCTTTATAAGTGACGCGTAACATTCACACGTCTGCTCTGCCAGCCGGCTGTGGTCGAGAATGCTGATGTGGCCTCGCCCGCAATGAATCACGCCCGCGTGTTCCAACAACGAGAGTGAATCGGTTACGGAGGCACGCCTGCAGCCCAGCAACTCGCTGAGCGATTCGTGAGTGAGCGGTAGGGAGTGGGAGCCGTTGCGGTCGTGGGCCATGAGCAGCCAGAACGCGGCCCGTTGCTGCACACTATGGAGCGCGTGGCAGGCGCCGATGGCAGTAATTTGCGCCAGATAACTGCTGCCATAGCGACGCAGCGAAGCTGCGAAGTGCGGGCTGACAGGGAGTATCCGCCGAAGCTCGTCTTGACCTAGCTTGAGACCGTCCCCGGCAATGAGCACAACCGCTCGCAACTGCGTGCTCTCGGCTCCGAGGAAGGCCGGCACGCCAAGAAAGCCTTCCCGTCCGACCGCTGCCAGTGCTACGGTCCTGCCGTCATCCATAACGGCGAACCTGCAAACCATCCCTGACTCGGGAAAATAGAAACAATCGAGATGGGTAGCAACATCAACGAGGACTTGCCCGCCGTGCCACGAAACCCGCTGGAGATGCGGCTTCAGGTGATTGAATTCCGTGCCTGGTAACCCCGCAAGGATGCTGTTCCCGGGCGGCACCTGGGCTCCTTGCGGACCTGGCCTCCTGAGCCAGGTTGCGCTGCACGGTGGCGCAGACTGGCGCCTGGGTATTACAGCTCTTCTGTCACAGGAATTTCCTGAAGGCTTCGCGGGCGGGCTTAACGAATCGATCTTCGGTGTCCTGGCCATGGAACACCTCAAATCTTCTAGGGGCACGCTATGATATCTGCCCTTCCTTGTCAGTGACATTCAGCACAAGAGGATGTGACCCGCCCTAGCCAAAAGCGGGCTAGAACGGGGCACCCAGACAATTCACTATCCACCATTCCTCAGCATCAGTTGCTCCGCGGGTGAGAAGGCGTGGTTGCGGATCATCATCGTGCTCAGCAGGGAAGTGAGCCCCGACGAAGCCAGGATCATGGCGATTACCACAAACTGATAGATGGCCGCGTAGAGCGGGCTGGAGCCGGAGAGCAACATGCCGGTCATCAGGCCGGGAATCCAGACGATGCCCAGCGAGCGCAGGTTGTCGATGGCGGGGATCAGCGAGGCGTGGATGCTCGATTCGGCATAGCGCGCCACGGTTTCCGGCGGGGCCGCGCCGAGGGCGAGCGCGGTTTCGATCTCGCCCGCGTGCGACAGGACCTCGGAGCGGAAGCGGTTCAGCGCCAGCCCGTTGGTGTTCATGGCGTTGGCGATGATCATGCTGCCCACGGGAATGAGCGTGGTGATGGCGGTATCAATGACGCCGGCCCAGGTCATGATGGCGGTCACCAGCCCCGCGCCGGCGGCGATGGAATAGGTCGAGACCTTCTGCGCGCCGGGAATGTTCTTGGCGCGCCGCGCCGAGATGGAACCGGCGGCGATGATCATCGCGGTCAGCAAGAAGACGCTGCTCCAGCGCGGGCCTTTCAGCAGCAGCATCAGGATGGAGCCGACGGCGACGATCTGCACGATGCCGCGCAGCAGCGCGACCGCCGTGTCGCTTTCGAGATGGATGTTGCGGCGGCGCGCGAGCAGTATCACCAGCAGCGCGAGTGCGGCAGCGATGGCAGCTTGCGCAAAGCCGAGCGAAATTTGGGAATGGAAGAGCGACTTAAGCATGCAGCACCTCCGCGGGAGTTCCGGTTTGAATGAGCCGTCCTGCCTCCAGGAGCGCGACGCGGTCGCACATTCGGCGCGCCTGATCGCGGTCGTGGGTCACGAGGACACAGGTGAGCGAATGTTGTCGAACGACATTGCAGATGAGTTGCTCGATGCCCAGCTTCGCTTGCTCGTCGAGCGCCGAGGTTGGTTCATCGAGCAGCAAAACTTCCGGACGGTTTGCCAGGGCGCGAGCCAGCGAGACCCGCTGCTGCTCGCCGCCGGAAAGATTGGTGACGTCGCGGGCGGCGAATCCGGGCAGGCCGACGCGCTCCAGCAGTTCGGAAACGGCGCTATCGGACAGCGTTTCGCCGCGCTGTAGTGGCCCGAATCGCAGGTTGGACGCCACGTTGCCGGGAAACAGGAACGGACGCTGCGTGACCATGCAGACGCGGCGGCGCAGCTCGCGCGGGGGAAGCTGACGATAGTCCTGGCCTTCGAGAAAGACGGCGCCGCTGGTCGGCTCGTCGAGGCGGTTCAGCAATCGCAGGAAGGAACTTTTGCCAGAACCGCTCGCGCCGACGACGCCTAACAACTCTGCGCGCCGCACGTCGAGCGAGATGTTGCTGACGATGGCGGCGTCGCCCACGCGCCGGCTGAGATGCTCGGTGCGCAGAACGACGGCGTCCGGCGCAGAGTGGTGCGTGGCGCTCATTGGTCGAGGTGCCCGTAGTAGATCTTGGTGTCGTACTCCAAGACGACACGGTCCTCTGCGGCGTGCGAGGAGAACAGTTGCGGGAGCTCGCGCAACATCGCCTCGTACTTTTCGCCGGACTTGGGGATGTACGACGAGGAAAGCAGCCGCCCGCGTAGTCCGTAGAAGTCGAGCCGCTGCTGATTGTGTTGCGGGATGAGCTTCATCTCGTTGGGAGCGAAGACGCCTTCGAGCGCGGCGTAGCTGGCGAGGTACTTATGGGTGACCTGTTCGTAGTCGGTGGATCGGCGGCGCACGAAGTCTTCATAGGCGCGCAGGAATGGCGTGGAGTCTACGTCGCGGTCGTGCCACACCAGAACGGCCCAGCCTTGCGGCTTCAGGATGCGCGCGAACTCAATGCGCGCCTCAGGCGGACGGAACCAGTGGAAGGCCTGCCCAGCAATAACGAAGTCAACGCTCGCATCGGGCAAGGTTGTGGCCTCGGCGCTGCCGTCCACCATGCTGAAGTTGGGATGAGCCGCGAGATAGTCTTCGCCGGCGAGGCGCATCTCGCGATTCGGTTCGACTCCGATCACGCGGTTGCCGTTGTCGAGAAAAATCTTCGCCAGCAGCCCAGTGCCGCAGCCGACGTCAGCGATAAGATGCTCCGGCCGCAAGCCGCAAGCATCTTGCAAAGCCCGCACGACCTCGGGTGAGTAATGAGGGCGATACTTGGCATAATCCTCCGCGCGATCGGAAAAGCGCGCTACAGGGTCGCGACCTGGGTGAGCCATAGGTGCTATCTTAACGTGACCGATGACGCCGGGACGCAACCGCAAGCCACCTTTGGTCACAGCAATCTGTGACGCCATTCGGCGGATACCGCGCGGACGTGTCAGCACCTACGGTGCAATCGCCGAGGCGGCTGGATATCCGCGCTGCGCCCGCCATGTAGGGCGGGTGTTGAAGCAGGTGGAAGGGCTGCCCTGGCAGCGCGTATTGGGCTCCGGTGGACGGATTTCGCTGCGCGGCGAGCTGGCGTTGGAGCAGCGCTTCCTGCTGGAAGCCGAGGGCGTCCGCTTCCGGGGCCGGAAGGTGAATATGCGTGAATTTGAGCACCGTTTTGGGCGCACTGGCCGGAAGTCCTCCACCGATGCCCGAAAGGAGCGGCTACCGCGAAAGTAGCAGGTCGCATCCAACTTTCCACTGTTTAGAAGCGCCGGATGTCGTAGAATGATTCCTGTCTTAGAACTCCTGACAAATATGTGTTCCCCGGGCACAGGTCGATTGCTCGCCGCGACAGCGATGGTGCTGTTCGCGATGTCGCTTTCCGCCCAGCGGTATTATGGGCACGACCATCACGTTTATCATCCACCAGCACAGACGAAACACCAGAGTCCTCCGGCCACGAATTCGCGAGCGCATGCGACCACCACCACAACCGCTGCGAATAGCACCGCGCACAACGCAAGCGCGACCACCGCTCAGAGCGTCCCGTATCATGGCGCTGCTTCCAGCTCCAAGCCTGATACGGTGGCACTTCCGAATACGGGCGAGCGTCAGCCCCAGTAGGTTTTCAGCCCTTCCAATTCCAGGTTGAAGTCGAGGAGCCGCTCTGGAGTTTGTGGGAGAACCTATGCCGCCCCTACGTGTGTGCGGGAGAACTGTGCCGTCCCTGAAGGGACTCGGTTTCTTTTCCCACTCTACCCAGCACTCCGCCTCCGGCTTCGTGCTGGGCTAAACTAATGCCGCCCCTGCGGGGCTGGTTCGGTGTAGTTCCTCCCACCTTGCTAAAAGAAACTGGGGTCTCACGCACACCCTACGGGGCTCGGTTCAATTTTCACCTTACCCCGGGCTTGCGCCCGGGGCTAACACCACCGCCGCCCCTCCTCCACCCCAGCGAGCGCAAACCCGGCGCTCGCCGGGGACCCCGGCTGCGGGGCTGGACTTGCAGCAAGTTTCGCCCCTTCTCTTAACCGATAATCTCGGAGCCCGTTCTCCCACAGACTCTCCAGTCCTTGTTCTTGCTTTCGCTGTCGGCAGGTCAGTAACTGGAAATTAACATTCCGTCGCGGACAGCGCGTTATATAATCTGAAACGTATGCAGGAAAAGCCTTTAGAGATAGAAAAAGTTGAGGATGCGGGCGGAGTGGTGATTCGTCTCCACGGCCCGCTGTTGTTGGGGAACTTCTTTCCGTTGCAGACCATGGTCCGGTCGGACCCTTCCGATCTGCTGATTCTTGACGTGACTGACATGCCCTACATTGATTCAGCCGGGATTGGCTGCCTGGTGGGTGCGCATGTTTCGCGCGAAAGTTCGGGCCGCAAGTTGGTCATCGTGGGCGCCCACGAGCGATTGCTGGGCTCATTGAAAGTGACCAAGGTTGACAACCTATTTACTTTTGCTCCCAGCGTGGAACAGGCTCGCGCACAAGCCACCGAAACGTAGAGCTGGCCGAGTACTCTCAGACTCAGTTCGTAGATGCTACTTGAGCGGCAGGAGCTGCGTTGCCCTGCGACAACACCTCAATTACGCGACGGACGTCCTTGACCTCCGCTTGCTGAATGACTTTCAAACCCTCGCCGCCAACCGGCGGGTATAGAATCGCGCGGCCTTCGATGGACACTGCGAGGTCGAGACCGGCAATGGTTACGTCGTGAAGGAACGACGGTTCGCCGGCCAGACGCTCGGCGATGAACCAGGCTGCATCGCGCGCCCTCGTCATGTTGAAGTTGACCAGGGACGTCTCGCTGCGCAGGCCGATTTTTTCCAGGTCGCCGATCAGAGGAGAAACGGCTGCAATCTCGGATGCCACGGTGCCGACCAGGTTCCCTAATACAGCGTTGATCGCGTCGAAATCAGGCTTGAGTTGTGGCAGTTGATCGCCCGGGCTGACCTGCGCGCTGGCAATGCCAAGATCAAGGTTGATGTGCGCGTTCATGCCCGAAAGCAGTTGCTGCAGGATGAGAAGGTCAGCATCGTCGCAGCCGCGGAAGGCCAGCATCCAGCTTCGGGTCGCTGTGCCGCCAGCCTGAAAAGTGGCGAGCGCATCGAGATAGCGCGATGCAAAGGCGACATCGAGCTTCTCCATCAGGGGACCATTCTGAAAGCGGCCGTTGGTAATACCGTCGCGCACCGCGCGAGTCACCCGCCGGTACAGTGCCGCAAAGTAGCCAAGACGGCTGGCATTTTCGTAGGACTGCTGAACAATTGTGTCCAGCGCGGAAACTACTTCGTCGATAGTCTGTAGGGCCATGCAGGCCGATGTTACGCCCACGAATCTCGCCTGCGCCAGCTAGACCTTTTCGAGGTAGTGGCTCAATTTGAATTCTGTTAGGCGGCAGTGGTGCAGTTTGAAGCCGAAGCCGAAAGAACGCGCCCGACGTTTTGGGTTCGAATCATCGCGGGCAGAGATGCTATTACTTTACTACCGCTGCGATTTCAGAGATCATTATGATCGTGCCATCCGGGCACGTTATGGATGTGTCACCCCGATCAATTGATGTTTGGATGGAGTTTACGTCGCAATCACAGACAATCTGGACTCCACTGTGCTTAAGGGTGACGATGCAGTTTTTGTGGGGGCGCTTGGACTCGGCAGTTGGCATTGACTCCTCCGCGCTGCTGAAAGTATCGCCTTTACGCTACATTACGGCCGGATGAAGCGCAAGGAAAATCTAAGCTTCTTTACCATGTCCGGTAATTCCATAATTCGGGGGCGGACGTCGATTCAAATTGAGCCACTACCCTTTCCGAAACAGTCGCTTTGGGTTTTCGGGCACGGTCTTGCGCCCTCTGATACACTTCTGCGCTAGGATTGGCCGGATCCCGCAGACGATTCGGTGCCAGAGTTTTCCGTAGTTACAAAATGGTCTTAACATTCAACAAACCAAGATTATGAGAGCGCAGGGTGGCTCGCAGAGCGACACCCCGCAATGAGGAGGTCATGATGGCTACAGCAGTGAGGACAATGCAGATGGACAGCCGTGTACAAGAGTTCGTTGGCAAGCCTCGAAAGATGTTCATCGCCGGCAAATGGGTGGACGCGGCATCCGGGAAGACGTTTCCCTCCTACAACCCCGCCACAGGAGAGGTACTGGCCAAGGTTGCCGAGGGCGATCGCGAAGATATCGACCGAGCAGTGAAGGCCGCGCGAAAGGCCTTCGAGAGCGGTCCCTGGCCGGCGATGAGCGCGTCGGAAAGGGGACGGTTGATCTGGAAACTGGGCGACCTGATCGAAGAGCACCTCGAGGAATTCGCGCAGCTCGAAAGCCTCGACAATGGAAAGCCGCTCGCGGTAGCTCGGGTCGCCGACGTGCCGCTGGCGGTTGACTTGTTCCGCTACATGGCGGGATGGGCGACCAAGATCGAAGGCACGACGATTCCTTTCTCGCCGAAGTACTTCGCTTATACGCGGCGCGAGCCAGTCGGCGTGGTGGGGCAGATCATTCCCTGGAACTTCCCGCTGCTGATGGCGGCGTGGAAGCTCGGGCCGGCGCTGGCGACCGGGTGCACGGTGGTGCTGAAGCCGGCGGAGCAGACGCCTTTGAGCGCGCTGCTGCTGGCGGAGTTGATCGCGGAAGCTGGATTCCCGGATGGAGTGGTTAACGTCGTGCCCGGTTATGGTGAGACGGCGGGCGCTGCACTGGCCGCGCATCCCGACGTGGACAAGATTGCCTTCACCGGCTCGACCGAAGTCGGCAAACTCATTGTGCAGGCGGCGACGGGCAATCTGAAGAAGGTCTCCCTGGAGTTGGGCGGCAAATCGCCGAACATCGTTTTTGCGGACGCCGAAATGAAAGCCACGATTGCCGGTGCGGCGAGCGCCATCTTCTTCAACCATGGCCAGTGCTGCTGCGCGGGCTCTCGCCTGTACGTCGAGCAGAGCATGTTCGACGACGTGGTAAGCGGCGTGGCCGACCAGGCGAAGAAGATCAAGGTCGGACCGGGTTTTGATCCTGACACGTCAATGGGCCCGCTGGTTTCGGAAGAACAGTTGAACCGCGTTTGCAGCTATCTGGAGAGCGGTCTCAGCGAGGGCGCCGAGGCGGTGGTCGGTGGGCACAAGAAGGCGGGCGCCGGCTACTTCGTCGAGCCCACGGTGATGGTCAAGACCAATCCGAATATGAAAGTCGTTCGCGAAGAGATCTTCGGGCCAGTGGTTTGCGCCATGCCGTTCAGCGACGTGGACAAGCTGGTTGCCGAAGCGAATCAGAGCGAGTACGGCCTGGCTGCCGCGGTGTGGACGCGCGATATCAGCAAGGCGTACCGCATCGCCGAGAAGTTACGCGCAGGTACGGTGTGGATCAACTGCTATAACGTCTTCGACGCGTCTCTGCCGTTCGGCGGATACAAGCAGTCGGGCTGGGGCCGCGAGATGGGCCACGAAGTGCTCGAGATGTACACGGAAGTGAAGGCCGTCTGCGCTGCGCTTTAGCGCGCCGTAATGCTGTGAAATCGTTCGGGGCTGCATACCGCTAAGGTCGTAGTCCCGAACGATTTCCATTTATGCCAGCGTTGAAATCGCTTATAGTTCTAGTACGGCCTGCGAGCCGTCACCCACATGCAAACTGCAACGCGTAGCGCGCGAAAGCTGAGCTACTCGTGCGGAGCCGCCTCGGTTCCGCTACTCGGCAAATGCATCGGCGAAGTGCTCGATGATACTGCCGCTGCCTACCCCGGCAACGACGCGCTCGTCGTTCGTCATCAGCGGAAGCGCTATAGCTACGCCGAACTGCGCGACGAGGCGGAGCGCGCGGCCCGCGGTTTTCTGGCGCTGGGCATAAAGAAGGGCGATCGCATCGGCATCTGGGCGACCAACTGCGCCCAGTGGGTTGTGACCCAGTTCGCCACCGCAAAGATTGGGGCGATCCTCGTCAACATTAATCCCGCGAACCGTTCTGTGGAGCTGGAATATGCGTTGCATCAGTCGGAGTGTCAGACGCTGCTGCTGATCCAGGGCTTCCGTGACACAGACTACGTGCAGGTTATCCGAGAAGTATGTCCGGAGAGCGAACAGGCGCCATTCGGCGAGCTGCGCGCCGCCAAGCTGCCGGAGTTGCGGCGCCTCATCTTCATGGGCGCAAACCTACCCAATCCCGCCGACCAGAAACCCGCCGATGTGCCGCCAGGAATGCTTGGCTGGAACGAGTTGCTGCGGATGGGCGATGGCGTTGCGATCGAGCAATTGCGCGAGCGCGAAGCCAGCCTCAATTTTGACGATGCCATCAACATCCAGTACACGTCAGGGACGACCGGCCTGCCGAAGGGCTCAACGCTTTCTCATCACAACATCGCGAACAATGGGATGCTCATCGCCAACGCGATGCGCTTCACCCACCGCGACCGGCTCTGCATTCCGGTGCCGTTCTATCACTGCTTTGGCATGGTGCTGGCCAATATGGCGTGCGTGGTGACGGGCGCGACGATGGTGATTCCCGCGCCATATTTCGATCCCGAGGCCACGTTGCGGGCCGTTTCGGAGGGGCGCTGCACGGCGTTGCACGGTGTCCCGACCATGTTCATCGCGGAACTGGAGCACCCGAAATTCGCTGAGTTCGATCTGAGTTCGCTGCGCACCGGCATCATGGCGGGTTCGCCGTGTCCCATCGAGATCATGAAGCGCGTGGTGAAGCAGATGCACTGCAGCGAGATGACCATCGCCTATGGGCT
>Ga0074045_10005786_pt1 | contig 10736 bp, 7 predicted proteins | sample BogForMeECP23OM2_FD_94442 | JGI IMG/M metagenome (GOLD analysis project Ga0074045, IMG submission 94442) | Bog forest soil microbial communities from Calvert Island, British Columbia, Canada - Bog Forest MetaG ECP23OM2 | ecosystem: Environmental > Terrestrial > Soil > Wetlands ... | reverse complement strand
TTAAAACCGCAGGACCGCATACTCTCTGGGACTTGGAGCTGGCCGGAGGAGTGCCGGCACTCATCAAAGAGTTGCTGCCACATTTGCATGCTGAACAGAAAACATGCTCGGGCCAAACCCTCGCCCAGATTGCAAAAAAAGCGGTTAATAAAAATAAAGAGGTAATCCGTCCCCTAGATAATCCGGTCCATGCTCAGGGAAGCTATGCCATCTTAAAAGGAAATATTGCGCCCAAGGGTTGCATCGTAAAGCAGACCGGGGTAGATCCCAACATGATGCAGCATACCGGTCCGGCAAGAGTATTTGATGCGGAGGGTGAAGCGGAAAGAGCAATTTATGAAAACGAGATTAAGCCGGGCGACGTTGTGGTGATCCGCTATGAAGGTCCCAAAGGGGCCCCTGGCATGCCAGAAATGTTTTCCGCAACAGCGGCGCTTATGGGTGTTGGATTGGGAAAAACAAGCGCCCTGATTACCGATGGACGGTTTTCCGGTGCAACCAGAGGGCCCTGTATCGGTCATATAGCGCCTGAAGCAGCAGCCGGCGGTGCGATTGCTTATATCAAAGAAGGAGATTCCATAAAAATCGATATTCCCGGTCGTACGTTGGAACTCCTGGTAAGCGATGAAGAACTGGAACGCCGCAAAAAAGAAATGCCGATAAAGGAAAAGGAAATCTCAAGCCCGGTTCTAAGACGCTATGTAAAAATGGTCGGTGATGTCACTGAAGGTGCTACATTAACGTAATACACAACGCATTTTTAATGCCATAATTTAGCAACTCATGGAAGTATTCCCCACCCAAGAGGAAATAGGGGGGAATGGAAACCTTCCTTATCCACCGAGGCAATTGCATGATATAATGCACGCATGGTTTTTCGTAGAACAAGCCATACCGCATATGATACAAAGTACCATCTTGTATGGTGCCCGAAATTATAGAGAAGACCTGTTTGCGCAAGAATACTTTCGCTAGTTGGCGGCTGCACTTTTTAGAGAGCTTGCAAGGGAATATGTGTTCGCGATAGAGGAGGGGGAGGTAGCAAAAGATCTTGCGCACATTTTTCTTTCATTTTCGCCAAGATACTCAATTATCCATGTAGTAGGGACGCTAAAAAGCATCAGTGTTCCCGCGCTGTTTCGTGAATATCCGTCCATCAAGGATAGGCTTTGGTAGGGTAAGTTATGGGAGGATGAATATTTTGTGTGAACAGTTGGTGACAAATTGATTTCTGATTATGATTGAAGAATACATAAGGCACCATCGAGACGAAAAGCAAGCGCCTGCGCAGCTCGATTTTAAGCTTCGCTAAAAAAATGCCCTACCTCTTGCAGCCTGTCCGACAATGGCATTTATTGTGATTTTTGGCCTTGTCTCATTGAATTTACGTTAGCCAAATTAACAAAATTTAAATTGTAGGACAACCTGCTTGGAGCTGGGTTCTTCACTGAAGGGAGAACTTCCGATATGACAGATGTTGAAAAAAAAACAAGTGTTCGTTTCCTGATTTTGGCTACGCTGTTTATCGTGACTACCATGAACTACGTGGACCGGGCTACGCTCTCCATGGCTGCACCTGCCATGAGAAAAGATCTCGGGATTGATGCGGTCTTGATGGGATTTGCTTTTTCCGCCTTTGGCTGGTCCTATACCGCACTCCAAATCCCGGGGGGATGGATTCTTGACCGATATGGCTCTCGTTTGGTATACGGTATTGGGCTTTTTCTCTGGTCTATATTTACGTTTCTGCAGGGTGCGGTCGGCTTCTTTGCAGGCGCAACAGCTTTTGTCATTTTATTCGCATTACGGTTCTTAATGGGTATTGGCGAAGCGCCTGCGTTTCCCGCGAATGCCCGGCTCACAACGATGTGGTTCCCGAATCATGAACGCGGCACTGCTGCGGCAATATTTAACTCGGGGCAGTACTTTGCTCTTGCAGCCTTCAACCCTCTGATGGGAGTTCTCCTCGTAACATTCGGCTGGCCGTCCGTATTTTACTCTATGGGTTTGGTGGGCATTATTTTATCCGCCAGCTGGTTTAAGATCATCCGTGATCCCCGGGACCACCCGCGGGTAAATCGGGCGGAAATTGACTATATCCAGAAAGGCGGTGGGCTTGCAAATCTTTCAGATAAAAAAACCAAGGTCAAGTGGTTCTACGTTAGACAGCTACTGACGAACAGGATGATGCTCGGCGTCTACCTAGGTCAATTCTGCCTTAACACTATAACATGGTTTTTTCTCACTTGGTTTCCGACCTACCTGGTCCAGGCAAAGGGGATGTCTATTCTTAAAGTGGGCATTGTTGCAGCCATTCCTGCAATTTTAGGGTTTGTTGGCGGTATCGGTGGCGGTTATTTCTCGGACTGGTTGCTGAAGCGTGGCAATTCGCTTACATTTGCGCGGAAGATGCCTATCATCATTGGACTCACGTTGTCCGGGAGCATCATCCTTGCCAATTATGTGACCACAGAGTGGGTAGTTATTGCAGTTATGTCGCTGGCATTCTTCTCCAAAGGGTTCGGCGCACTTGGATGGCCGGTTATTACCGATATATCGCCGAAGGAGATGGTAGGGCTTAACGGCGGCATATTTAATTTCTGCGGCAACATTGCCAGTATAGTAACGCCAATCGTTATCGGATATCTCGTGAGCGCGCAGAGATCTTTCAATGGTGCATTGATATTTGTCGGTGTGATGGGAATTCTGGGAGCGCTGTCCTACCTTGTGATAGTCGGTGAAATCACGCGATTGGAACTGAAGACCGAAGAGTGTGGTAAAGTCGGCGATTAAGTTGCCGTTTCTGCATAATTATGAAATCGGAAAACTGAAAACATAGCATTTCGTTCTTGAAGAGGAGGTTTGGAAAATATGAATGTTGATTTTATCTATGGGGCCATTCCGCCGCTCATCACGCCTGTGATGCAAAAGAGAGAGTGGACCAGAAGGGTTTGCGACGGCTAATTGAACACGTATTAAGCGGGGGAGTGCACGGTGTGTTTGTTCTTAAAAGTACCGGAGAGTTTTAAGGTCTCGATTTTAAAGAGAAAAGACAGGCGATAGAAATTACCGTCGACCAGGTAAAGGGAAGAGTTCCGGTCTATGAGGGGGCCAGCGATATCACAACCAGGGAATGCGTACGGCTTTCAAAGCTTGCTGAAGAATTAAAGGCCCAGGCAGCCACTGTTTTAACGCCCCCATGTTCATCAGCCCGAGCGAGGCAGAGCTCTATCGGCATTTCCAGACGATTGCCGAATCGACATCCCTACCTGTCCTGATTTATAACAATCCGGACAGAACCGGCATAAATATGTCGGCAAATCTTGTTGACCGACTTGCAGATGTTCCAAACATTGTCGGAGCGAAAGACAGCAGCGGAGATTTGACACTTACATCCGAGTATATACGGAGAACCCGTGGCCGGAACTTTAGAATTATGGCTGGAAGAGACACGATGATACTCGGTACGCTTGTCTACGGCGGATACGGCTGCGTAGCAGCGACGGCTAACGTTGCACCGCACCTGCGCTCGTTGTGGAAATCTACGAAAAATTCATGATAGGCGACATCGAGGGTGCTCTCGAGGCACAATACCGGCTTGCCCCGCTTCGTATAGCTTTCGGGCTCGGTAGTTTTCCGGTTGTAACCAAAGATGCATTAAACTTCATCGGTGTCAATGTCGGCGACCCCATAAAACCGATCGACCATTATACAGAGCAAAATATGGCCAAATTAAAAGATATCTTAGTTACCATGAATTTGCTAAAATAGAAGTGTGGAACATCTAGTGGAACATCTATTTGAAGAAAGGGATTTAATCATGCCGAAATTTGCAGCAAATTTAACGATGTTGTTTAATGAAGTCCCTTTTATGGAACGATTTACCGTGGCAAGAGAGGCGGGTTTTTCATTTGTAGAATACCTTTCCCCCTATGATTTCAAGCCGGAAGACCTGAAATCACAACTTCAGAAAAATGGGCAGAAGCAAGTACTCTTTAACCTTCCTTCCGGCGATTGGGCAAAAGGGGATCGCGGGATTGGCGCGGATCCGAAGCGCGTGAAGGAATTTCGGGCTGGTGTTGCAAGGGCAATCGAATATGCCCTTGCATTAGGCGTAACCCAACTGAATTGTCTGGCAGGGAAAAAGGTGACCGGATATGATGATGCGCAGCATTGGGCAACGCTGGTTGAGAATGTTCATTTTGCGGCGGCCGAGTTGCAGAAAATGAACTTGCGGCTGGTGGTGGAAGCGATCAATCATTTTGATATTCCCGAATTTTTTTTGAACAGGACGGACCAAGCGATGAAACTGATTGAAGAGGTCGGAATGCCTAATGTATTCATGCAATATGATGTTTATCACGCACAGCGCGAAGAAGGTGAATTGGCGGGCACCTTGCGCAAAAATATTGCTAAAATCGGCCACATACAGATTGCAGATAATCCCGGCAGACATCAGCCGGGGACGGGAGAAATCAACTATCCGTTCATTTTTAATGAACTTGATGTAATAGGATATCAGGGGTATATTGGACTGGAATATGTTCCAAGCCCCGATAGCAGATCATCGTTTAAGTGGATAAAGGAGTTTGGGCTCAAGTTAGCGTAAAATTTGTAAATCTCAACATAAAAAGGAGCTGGTACTATGAAAATCGGATTTATTGGTTTGGGCATCATGGGTAAGCCGATGAGCAAAAATTTACTTAAAGCGGGCCATGAACTGGTGGTGTGTGATGTCGTTAAAGCCGCAGTAGACGAAGTCACCGCTGCGGGAGCAAAAGCAGCGGCAACCCCCAAAGACGTTGCAAAACAGGTTGAGATTGTTATCACGATGCTACCTAATTCTCCACATGTAAAGCAGGTGGTTTTGGGTGAGAATGGTATAATCGAAGGGGCCAAGCCAGGCTGCGTTGTCATTGATATGAGTTCCATTGCCCCGCTGGTAAGCCGGGAAGTGGCCGGTCAGCTGGCTAAGAAGGGCATCGAGATGCTGGACGCACCGGTAAGCGGCGGGGAACCCAAGGCAATTGACGGCACACTGTCTGTAATGGTGGGGGGCAAAAAAGAAATCTTTGATAAGTATTATTCCATCATGAAGTCCATGGCGGGGTCCGTGGTGTTAACCGGTGCAATTGGTGCTGGCAACGTGACGAAACTGGCCAACCAGATCATTGTTGCAATTAACATAGCAGCCATGTCGGAAGCCTTGGTGTTAGCGAGTAAAGCCGGTGTCGAGCCTGAATTGGTATACAAGGCAATTCGTGGCGGCCTTGCGGGCAGTACTGTTTTAGATGCAAAGGCTCCGTTGGTGATGGACCGCAAGTTTGATCCGGGATTCCGCATCAACTTGCATATTAAGGATCTCAATAATGTTCTGGAAACCTCCCACGAAGTTGGCGTGCCATTGCCGCTTACCGCAGCAGTAATGGAAATGATGCAGGCCCTTAAGGTGGATGGCATGGGCAATAACGACCACTGCAGTTTAGTGCGCTATTATGAGAAACTGGCCAAAGTCGAGGTCAAACGGTAAACTTGAGTACCTGTCCGCTACGGTTTCTCCATTCTGGAAGACACGGCTAGTAACGAAGGGCTGATTTTTCGAAAATCAGCCCTTCATTTGTGGGTAGACAAAAACGCCAGTAGTGCGGGACAGCAGTAAGGGCAGCCTCCCGTGATGCGGTCGTCGCAATGCTGATACATGAAGCTTTATTATTTTTCTCTTGACAGTGCAATGCTATTATTATCCATAAAGTTACAAGGAGGCAGTATGAGACAAAGGATGGTTGTTTTTTTGGTATTGATTGTGTCTTTATTCGTGGCAACGAGGAGTCATGCGGAGACTGATACCTGCTCTCAGTTATTACAACAACATGAATATGATGATGCCATTAAAGAATGTACTCGACAGATTGCCGGTGTGGTAAAAACACCAAGTATGGCGCTTTCTTACCTGCACCGCGGTATTGCTTACGAGGAAAAGGATCAGTTTGATCTGGCCATTACCGACTATGACCAGGCCATTAAGATGAATCCTAACTATGCCGAAGCATACAACAATCGGGGGAATACGTACCTGCTCAAAGGCCAGCCTGATCAGGCCATTATTGATTTCGACAAGGCGATCAAACTGAAGCCGACCTATGACCGTGCATACTTCAACCGCGGCCAAGCAAATCTGGCAAAAGACCAGTTTGACAAAGCTATTGCAGATTACAGTAAAGTCATAGAGATTAACCCGAATTTGCCTCGGGCGTACTTGTATCCGGTATACTTTTACCGTGGGGTTTCCTATGGATCCTTGGAAAAGTTTGATCAGGCCATAGCCGACTTCAGCAAGGCCATTGAAGTTAATCCGAACTCTGAAAAAGCATACGACAGCCGAGGAAATATATATCTGTTGAAAGGCCAAGCTGACCAAGCGATTGCCGATTATAGCAAGGTTATTGCTTTAAATCCGAAAAATCTTAAAGCATACAATAACCGCGCCATCGCTTTTCAATCTAAGCGGCAATTTGATCAGGCTATCGCCGATTACAGTAAAATAATAGAGCTAAATCCGAAAATTGCCCAGGCATACTTTTACCGTGGGATTATTTATGCGGTTCAAGCGAAACAGGATCAGGCCATTGCTGATTTCAAGAAGACCATTGAGCTAAACCCGAAAGAGAGTTCGGTTTATTACAATCTCGCGTGTATCTATTCGGTGAAGAAGAATGTTAAGGACTCCTGTGCTTGGCTTGAAAGGGCTGTTGCGAATGGATATGACAAGTGGGACAGTATGAAGAAAGATCCCGATCTGGTAAATATCCGCGATTCCGCATGCTACCAGAAAATAATGAAAGACAAATGAATGCAATCAGCTTATTATAACTATGGCAGGTGATTTGTTGCTCGGTGACTAATGTGGAACCATCAAGGCCTCTGAATCTCATGTTCAAAGGCCTTTTTGCACGACACCATTGAACATAATGCATAACTTGGTATTATGCCGCCGAGTATGTCCGACGCCGAGATAAAAATATTTTGAAGTAGGTTGCACGCCGGAAATCGTTGCACACTGCGAACGAGTTTCGAAGACTGCTATCCATTACCCAACGCATGAAGATCGACGTTGACTGCGAGCTAGTGCGACTGTGCGGACTGCCGCACGATATCGGGGGGTCGAGAAAAAAGGGAATCGAACATGCTCTTGCAGGCGCCGAAATAGTGAAGAGGCTCGGGTTTTCAGATGCTATCATTCGTATTGTCTGTCGAGTGCCATATTGGAGCGGGTATCCCTGCCATTGAAGCAGAGCGACTTGGCCTGCCGAAAAGAGGCTATTTGCCACAGATACCCGAAGAAAAGATTGTTTCGTAAGCTGATAATCTGATATATGATGTGAAGCAACTATCGTTTTCCGAAACCCTCGATTGTTATCAGAATATTCTCGGGCCTTATCATGGACAGTGTTAGCCTGTTTATCCAACAACATAACGAAAGTCAAAGCAGGATGAAATAAGAAAAAAACAGAATACATTTTCGTTAAAAAAAATTTACGGAAACTGATATATAAAAAAAGGTGAAAATTCACCTTGCGTGTGTCGCCTGCATTTTTTGTACAGACGCATTTTTATTGTCGCTTCCGCAGCACTATGCTATAATTTACAAAAAGTTGTCGATATGTTGTACCGTGAGTTGTTGTTTTTCGCACTTTTTTTGCCCTCATACGGAATGATTCCGTTTGGAGGCGCGGTGCTAGTGTAGGAGGTATCCCCATGACAATGTTCAAGCGCATCGGCTTTATCGCTCTTTTCTTCCTGCTGGGTGTTCCCCCGACATACGGATATCAACAAATTGAGTTTGTTCGCGAGATAAGTACACCCGGCAATCAGACAGAACGGCAGCGTCAGATGAATGCGCCGCGAGCGATGGCCCAAGCCGGAGAACGATTGTATCTCGCCGATACCGATGCTCACCGGATTATTGTCCTCGACCAGAGCGGAAAGACGGTGTTTGCATGGGGTTTGCGCGGGAACAAGCTGGGACAATTCAGGAGACCTTCCGGGATTGCACTCGATGAACAGGGCAGAGTGTATGTTTCCGATACGGGGAACAACCGTATCCAAGTGTTTAACGGCGAAGGAAAATTGCTCCGGAGTTTTGGCACAAAAGGAGATGCTCCCCGCGAATTCAACGCTCCAACAGGAATAGCCGTTATGAAAGGGCTCCTTTATGTGGCGGATACAGGCAACAGCCGCGTGCAGATTATGACTGAAGAAGGCATCTTTCTTCGCCAGATTACGGTGAAAACAAGAAATGAAGGAATGGAATCTCCGGTGGCAGTGGCTGCGGACGTGCAGAATAAAATTTATGTTCTTGATGCGGAGGCCAACAATGTGCGTATCTTTGATGCCTCTGGCACGCAAGATCGCGTTTTCGGCTCCCGGGGAAGCGGGGTCGACGGGTTTGAAAAACCGCAGGGCATTGCCGTTGATAACCGCGGTATTATCTATGTAGTGGACACTGGGAATTTTAAAATAAAGAAATTTAGTCCAGAAGGAAAACTGGTTGCATCTATGGGATCGGAGGGAGATGTCCAGGGGCATTTTCGCGAAGCCGTGGGCGTTATTATAGACAGTGAGAAGAAGATGTGGGTTCTCGATGCCGGCAAAAATACAATCCAGATATTTGCGAGTGAGCGTGATGACAACCAGGTTCTCAACCCGGCATCCCCATTGCCGATCCTGGATATTGTCAAAGATATGCCTGGCGAGCCAACGGCCATTGTAATCAATAAAAGTCCGTGGGGTTTGACAGGAGGTTCTCTTAACGCACTGGGTATTTCAGGCGGTGGTCGCACCATTGGTTCAGCAGGAAGTGAACCGGGATTATTAAAGTCTGCTCGCGGCGTGGCTGTGGATGGTCAGGGGAACTTCTGGGTGGCCGATACGGGTAATGATCGACTGCAGAAATACAGCCTGGAAGGCAGTCTGCTCCAAGTATTGGGGAAGTCCGGCAGTGGCGAAGGTGAGTTTAATTCTCCGTCCGGTGTGGCGGTAAGCCCGAAAGGTAACATCTGCGTGGCGGATACTGGGAATAGGCGGATTCAGGTTTTTAGCCCTAAGGGTGTGTTCCTCGGCGCTTTCGGCAAAGGAGGGAAACTTCCCGGTCAGTTCAGCGAGATTGTTGATATTGCAGTGGACGCTTTTGAGAACATCTATATTGTCGACCGAGGAAACGATAGGGTTGTAAAGACTGACAGCAACGGCAGTCTTCTCTGGGAAGCCGGAAAAACCGGCAGGCAAGATGGTGAATTTAAAAGACCGGAAAACATCATTGTCTCCCAAGACAAGGAGATATTTGTACTTGATGCGGGAAATGCACGCATCCAAGTGCTCGACTTCAACGGGAAATATCTGAGAAAGTTTGGCAGCGAAGGATCCGAGCCCGGCTCATTCAGAGATCCCCAGGGTCTTGCCTTGGAAGAGGGGCTCTGGCTTTATGTCGGCGACCGCGGGAACAAGCGGGTACAGGTGTTCCTGCTCAAGTTCACTCCGGAGGTACCGAAGGAAGCGTCCGCTCAGGCAAAGATCAACGAAATCCAGTTGAGCTGGAAGGCCAATACCGAGACCTATTTACAGCAGTATAAGATATATCGCGCCGACTTCTCCTCCGATGTTTTCACACTCGTCGGCACACCCACTACGCCGTTCTATGTGGACAAAAATCTGCCGAGCAACCATACTTACCACTATCGAGTAAGCAGCCAAGCGAAGGAGGGGAATGAGAGCGCTCTGTCGGATGCTGTAACTGCGACCACGCCAAAGCTCATCCCTGCCCCGCCGAAAAAAGTGCGTATTGAAGCGACGGAAAAGCTTATTACACTTTCCTGGCTTCCAAACGCCGAACCGTTCGTAACCCAATATCGCATATACCGGTCGAAACAGCCTACAGCGGGATTCGAGCCCACAACAAAGACTGAGAAGACCATTGTTGTGGATGGACCGCTTGCTGATGAAACGCTTTACTATTATCAGATTACTGCAGTGGGAAAAGAGGGGGATGAAAGCCAGCCGAGCGAAATGGTTTTTGCCTTGACTCCAAAGGCCCCCCTCACCGTGCCTCCGCTCGAGATCAGCAAAATAGAGTTGGGCGAAATTTTTGCAGCCGCATACAAGTATTATGAATCACACCCACTAGGGAAAGTTGTCATCACGAACAACACGGTGAGGACATATTCAAAGGTGAAAGTAAGTTTTTCCATCAAGGACTTCATGGACTACCCTACGGAGATCGAAATCGCGTCACTCGGGCCGAAAGAAAGTGTGGACTTGCTGCTCAAGCCGGTTTTCAGCAATGCCATCCTGGACGTAACCGAGAATACACCGCTCCAGAGTGAAATAGCGCTCAGTTATCATGTGGCGGGCGATAACAAGATCGTTACGCGAAGTTTTCCGGTCATGCTCTATGAAAAGCATGCAATAAGATGGGACCAGAAGGCTAAAGTAGGGTCGTTCGTGACGGCAAAAGACCCGATCGTCAACGACTTCACCAGAGCGGTCGTACAACCGTACGTGGATACCTACCCCAATCTGGCAAAGTCCATCGTGTATGCGCGGGCCATCTATGATGCTCTCGGTGTCATGGGTGTAGCCTACATTGTGGACCCCACACCATTTCAGGAATTCTCCGAAAATGCGACCATCGTAGATTATACGCTGTATCCCCGCGACGTACTGATGCGGAAAAGCGGAGA
>Ga0074045_10005784_pt1 | contig 10738 bp, 13 predicted proteins | sample BogForMeECP23OM2_FD_94442 | JGI IMG/M metagenome (GOLD analysis project Ga0074045, IMG submission 94442) | Bog forest soil microbial communities from Calvert Island, British Columbia, Canada - Bog Forest MetaG ECP23OM2 | ecosystem: Environmental > Terrestrial > Soil > Wetlands ... | reverse complement strand
TCTCGTCAGTGATTCCGAGTACTTTCCTGGCGTGTTGCTTCGCCTTCTCTTCGGTGCGGAACCGCTTAGGCTGGCGTGGAGTGGCGCTTTCGGTAAGAAACTCAACTCGGTAGTAAGTCATGCCTCTATTGTCTCACCTCGCGGGGCCGAATGCCCATTATTTTGTATAATTTATGGCTATTTGCGATCTGTCGCTGCTGATGGCGCGCTGCGAATGCGCCTCCGTTCTGCCACAATTGCCGCCACCAGCCCCGGAATCGTGTACTCCCGGGCCTCGATGTCCACGGGCAGTCCGAACTCGTGCAGAGTGGCCGACGTCACTGGCCCAATGGATGCAGTGTGCACACCATGATGAGGCACGGGCCTTCTGAGCAGGGCGCGCGCGCTGCGCAAGCCGAGCAGGTGCACGAAATTTCGTACCGTCGAGGAACTTGTGAAGGTAATGGCGTGCGGCTTTTTCGCGCCGGCGAGAGCGGCGCGCAGCCGCTTCTCCGATGACTTCGGCGCAACGGTTTCGTATGCTTCCACCACGTCAACCTGAGCGCCCGCTCTGCGCAGTTCACGCGGAATAACATCGCGAGCGACTTTCGCACGCACCAGCAGCACGTGCTTGCCTTTCACTCGCCGATGCAGCGCAGCGACGACCGACTCGGCCACATACTTCTTCGGCGTGACCGTCACCTGCAGACCGTGTTGCTCGATGGCACTCTTGGTTGCAGGGCCGATGGCCGCGATCTTACAGTTGGCGATCTCGGATGTGTCCAGGCGCTTCCTTGCCATGCGCTCGAAGAGCGCCTCGACCCCGTTGACGCTCGTGAGGATGAGCCAGTCGTAGGTTGCTAGGTTTCGCAACGCTATATCTAGCGGCTGGTAGGAGCGGGGCTTGCGAATTTCGATGAAGGGGACCTCGATGATTTGGCAGCCTAGCTCGCGCAGCGCCGAAGACAGCACGCCTGCCTGCCTCTTCGCGCGCGAAACCAAAATCCGACAGCCGGCTAGCGGGGCTTCGTTCTTCATAGGTAGTGTGTTCGAGGTGATCCGCAAAAGCAAGGGCCCTTCGACTCCGCTCAAGATGAAAACTGACGGCTTCTTACGGCTGCGGCGGCGACGCCACCGCCGCTTTATAAACATCCTCGAGAATCTTGGTTGCGCCGAGCCGCAGCAACGCTTCACCAACCCGCTCCCCCAGAGCCACCGGGTCGCTACCACTCTGCTGTTCGCGCAGGACTTCCGATCCATCCGGTCGTGCCACAATCGCAGTCAAGCGCAGCGCGCCGCCGTCCATTTCGGCAAACGCTCCGATGGGAACCTGGCATCCGCCTCCCAGCTTGTTCAACAGGGCGCGCTCGCAGGTCGTCGCGGCGCGTGCCGCCGGGTCGTTCAGGAAAGCTAGGTGCTTACGCATCGAAAGATCACCTTTGCGGATCTCGATTCCCAGCGCGCCCTGTCCGGCTGCGGGACACATGAAGCTCTCCGAGAGCACTTCCCTCACCCACTGCGTCTTGCCAAGGCGTGTCAATCCAGCGGCAGCCAGGATGATGGCGTCGTACTCGCCCTCCTCCAGCTTGCGCACGCGAGTATCAACATTTCCCCGCAGCGGATGAACCACCAGATCACCTCGGACAGTCTTCAACTGCGCCTGCCGCCGCAGGCTGCTGGTGCCCACGCGCGCGCCCTGCGGCAGCGTGCTGACGCTTTCGTACTTGACCGAGAGGAACACGTCGCGCGGATTAACCCGAGTGGTGACCGCAACCAGCTCAAATCCCGGCGGCAGTTCGGTGGGCAGATCTTTCAGGCTGTGCACCGCGAGATCTACGCGGCCCTCGGCCAGGGCCTCCTCGATCTCTTTGGTGAACATGCCCTTGGTGCCGACCTTGGCGAGAGCGACGTCGGTGATCTTGTCTCCGGTGGTCTTGATAATTTCGATCTCGACTTCGTGGCCGCGTTCGCGCAGCAACGCCGAGATGTGGTTGGCTTGCCAGAGCGCCAGTTGCGACCCGCGCGATCCGATCCTGAGGAGCGCCATCAGTTCTGCGCCCCCGGTTTTCCGCTGCTGGCCGTATCCTGCTCAGCAGCGGCCTTGCGCGCATCACGTAAGCCGAAGAGCTTGCGGACCAGATCAACCACCGTCGTCGCCTCGGTCGATTCGCGCGCCGCGCTCTTGAGCGTGGTAATAGGAGTGTGCATGATTTTGTTGATGATGCCCCGGGTCAGCGCCTCGACGGCCAGCTCCTGCTCAGGCGTCATCGTGCCCAGTCGTCCGCGGACGCGATCAATCTCGGCCTGGCGAACGGTCTCGAGGTGTTCCTGCAACGAGACTATCGTCGGCACAACATCGAGCGTCAACAAGCGCGATTGGAACTTATCCACTTCGAGCTGAACGATGGCTTCAGCACGATCGGCCTCCACCCTGCGGTCCGCGACATGCGACGAAACCACCTGCTGCAAGTCGTCAATGTCGTAAACAAAGATGCCGTCCAGCTTGTTCATCTCCGGATCGATGTCGCGCGGGACCGCGATATCGATGAAGAACATGGGACGGTTCTTGCGGCGGCTCAAGAACTTCTCGCCGTGTTCCTTGCCGAAGATCGTGTGCGGCGCACCGGTGGAGCTGATAACAATGTCGGCGTTGGAAACCGTCTCGTAGAGCTGTTCGAACGGAACTGCCTGTCCATTGAACTTCTTGGCCAGCGCGACAGCGCGCTCGTAAGTTCGATTGGCAACGTATATCTGCTGTGCTCCATGGGCAACCAAGTGGCGTGCGGAAAGTTCACACATCTTCCCCGCCCCGACCAGGTAAACGCTCTTACCTTGCAGGTTGCCGAAGATCTTTTTTGCCAGATCGACCGCGACGGATGCGACCGAGACAGCCGAGGTCGCGATGGCCGTTTCATTGCGCACACGTTTTGCGACAGCAAACGCACGCGTCAGCAGCGCGTCGAGCTGCGAATTGACCGCTCCGACGGCACGCGCCGTGGCGTAGGCTTCCTTCACCTGTCCCAGGATCTGCGGCTCACCAACGACCATCGAGTCAAGACTGGAAGCGACGCGGAAGACGTGCCGCACTGCATCGCGCTCGCGATATTCGTAAAGATACTTGCCAAAAGGCTCGGGATCGAAGCCGTAGAACTGGCGCATGAAGCCCCGCACATCGGCATTGCCATTCACCGTGCGGGCCAGCAGTTCCACCCGGTTGCAGGTGGAGACAATCATCCCCTCTTCAATGCCGGGATACGTCGCGAGGCACTTGGTCGCCTCCGGCAGCCGGGCTTCGGGAATGGCAAACCGTTCGCGCACTTCGACCGGTGCAGTCTGGTGGTTCACGCCGATGACGATGAAGTTCATGAGGCGATAAACCTGTGGGTGCGGCTAAAGAAATTTGCGGCCCACGCGCCGAGGGCAATCACGAAGGCACAGGTCGCCAGAAATGCCGCGCGGCGGCCGCGCCACCCAGAACTCCAACGGGTGTACAGCAAGAGCATGTACACCGCCCACATGATGAACGAGAGCAAAATCTTGGGATCGTAGAAGAACAGCGGCCCGTACTTGTCAATGGCCAGCACCGAACCTGCCACTAGGCCCAGTGTCATGAAGGGGAATCCGAACAGCAGCGAGCGATAGCCGATTTCGTCAATGGTCTGCAACGGAGGGAGCCAGCTGAGCAGCGAATTGGAGCGTTTTGACTTCAGCGCCCGCTCCTGCACCAGATAGAGCAGGCTTGCGCCAAAGCTTAGGAATAGTCCGGCATAGCCGGTGAAGATGAGGACGACGTGGACGAAAATCCATCCGCTGCGCAGTAGAGGCGAGTTCAGCGCGATCGGCTTCTGCCCAACGGCGGACGCGAATGTCAGCACGAAAACAATCGGGAAGATGACGACCCCTGGCGACACTGTGCGATAGGCGACGAAGAAAATAAAAAAGACGACCATCGCCAGGAAGGCGAGAATCGATTCGGAGTAGTGGATGGAGGCCCACGACAGATGCCCGATGAGGACCGTGGACTCCACCAGCGAAACAAAGTGGAAGATGAGGCCGAGTCCTACGGCCGGCTCGACGATCTTCCCCAGCACATTGCCCTGCTTGCTGAGCAACAGCAGCGAGTAGAGCAGTCCAACACCGTAAAAAGCCACCGCAACTCGCAGCCAGATTAGAGGCATAAACCCCACAAAACCCGCGGCTTGAACTCTCGCCGCTTCTGCTAATTCCTAGTATAACGACGGGGCAGAATGGACGCAGTGTAGTTGTCACGCTGGCGTGTGACCTGCGTCACACGGGCTTAGCAAACCTTAATTTGCAAGGACGGAGCGCACAGGGCCGTGTGATCTAGTTCTTGCTTCTAGGCCGGATAGTGGAAATGCACCACGTGCTGCGAAGCGATGGTCACTCCATCGCGCATCGCGGGGCGGAAATGCCATCGTTGCAAGACCGTCAGGACCTTCTGCTCGATGCCGTAGCCGATGCCCTGAAGCAGCTTGGTTTCGACGACATTGCCCTGAGCGTCGATTGTAACCTCGACGATTACGTCCCCTTCGACACCAGCTGGCAAGTCGGAGCGCGACACCGGCGGATCGGGAAAAACTTCCGGCAGTGCAGGCACAACTTCGTCGCCGGTCATCGGAGAACCAGGTACTCGCCCCCAAGGAGAACCACCGCGCGCGGTCTGCTCGGGCGCATTCTGCTGAGTCGGTTGATCGGTCGGGGAGGTTTTCGCTTGCGTCTTGGCCGGTTTCGGCTTGGTAACCAGCGACGCGCGCAACAAAGGCCGTGGCTCTTCCTGCGAGGAGTTCGCCTGCTCAGGCCCCACAGGCGCCAGATACACGATGGAAACGGACCCTGACGAACCCGGTATTCCCAGGTCCACGTCAGAAGGCACGACGAAGACGGGAGCTGCGCGATGCAGCAGAGCCAGCAAGACAGCGCAGTGAAGAGCGAACGACGCGAGCAGAGAGCGGTTCCATTGCTTACGCTCCGGCTTCGGCTCTGCGAACATCGTCACGGTTCACCCCACTGACGCTGTGTCTATGATGTCATACTTCGCTGCTTGATTGGACGCAGGCGGCCGAAACGGGTAAGCGCGGGCCAATCTTATTCCACGCCGATGGACTCGAGCAGGGCTGACAAAACCTCGGCTTCCAGCCGCAAACGGCGGCCATCATGCCGCATGTCGGGGATTTCGTCGAAGGCCTGCATCAGGCGCAGCTTCACGCCTGCATATTGCTCGGACTCGCTAAGCGTGCGGCCCCGGCTGGCGGCCCAGGCTTCGACCGCCCCGGGATGCAGGAAGACGCTGACCGCATACGTCGTTTTGCGGTCGGAGGTCACGTCGAAGACAAATTCGGTGGAGGGCGCTTCGGGGTCACTGTCAAGCGTCGGCCGTTTGCCGACGAAGTAATACTGGTAAACGTATCCCGTTTGTCCGGTGTAAGTCTTGATGCGGCGAACGGTCATCGGGCTACCGCTCTGTCGGCCTCTCACGCAGGATGGCCGCCGCCGTCTCCGAGCTGACCGGCGAGTAATACACCTCTTTGAAGGTGTACGACTTCGCCTTAGCGCCAAGGATGGGCAGGATCTCGATGTGCCAGTGGTAGTCGTCCTCGATGGTCTTCCAGAACCCGAGGGTCTCGGAACGGTGCATGGTATTTGGGGACGTGTGCAGCACCATGTGAAATCCGTCGGCTATGGTGCGGACCCGGTACAATGTGCGCCGCAACAGCGCGGCGAGGTCGCGCATAGCTCCTGACTTCAGAGCCATGCGCTCAAAGTAAGCCTCGTGACTGCGGGGTGCGATCCAGGTTTCATAAGGCACACGCGGGGCATATGGGCAACAGGCGATGTAGTCGCCGCGCACTTCGACGACCCGCAGCTTCTGGTCCTGCTCCTGCTTCAGGATGTCGCAGAAGACGCAGCGCTCCTTCACCTGATAGTGCGAACGCGCCGCCCGCAGCTCGTAGAGCACGCGCCGCGGAACAAACGTGGTCGCAACAATCTCCGAAGTCGGATGGTCGAACTCCTGCCCCGACATGCTGCCGAAATTCTTGAAGACGCTGACGTACTTGAAGCGAGTATCGCCCTTTAGGTCCTGAATGCGCTGGCCGCAGAGAGCAAGATATTCCTCGATCTCGCGATCGTCGGCGTTCCACAGGTGCCGGTCGTGGCGCGCATTTTCAACGATGACCTCGTGCGCACCAACCGGCTGCATGGTGTCGTACAGTCCGTTGCCCGAACGGCGCGGCTCGCCATCAATGCCGTAGAGCGGATGAGGATGGACCACCGCGCGCGCTGACCACGGGCTGCCATTCACCGTCGGCGATGTAGCAACCACCTGCACCTGCTGCCCAGACTCCGGACAGAACGGACAGAAGTAGTCGGGCGTGGAGCCGCTCTCGGGCTCGTCCCCGCAGATGACCCAGGAGCGCGTGATGGGATCTTTGCGCAGTTCCATCGTTCTTTTACTTTACGTCCGCGGACGGGGCACTGGCTAGTGGGAAGGAGAAATGGAAGGCGGCAGCCCAACCATCGTTCACAGACGACGACCAAAGCGAGTAACATTAAGACCACGGTGAATTCTCGAATTCTCAGTGCCATGGCAACCCACATCGCCGCTATTGTGCTCTTGCTGACGCTGGCTGCCGCTGCTCAAACAGCACAGCCCACTGACACACTTCAGCCCAAACCAGTACAGATCCCTCCGCTGATGATGAGGGCAACTGGCGACTATGGCGGATGGTGGGCGGCGCTCTCAATCGAAGCCAGGGACAACTTCGTGGACGGCTATACGACCGCCATGCAGAAGGTGCAGTTCATTACCCACAACCAATGCATGAAAAACGCCAAGAGCGCACAGCCTGGACCGGAGTCCAATGCCAAACTGCAAGCGAGTTTCAACTTGTGCGCCTTATCGGAAGAATTCGATTACAAAGCCGGCATGTCTTTAAGGGTCGGCCTGAACAGGTTCTACAACAACCCGCTCAATGAACGCATTCCGCCTGAGCTTGCAATGGAGTACGTCCGCGATGAACTCAAGCGTAATAAGACAATAGGCGAGCTGCTGGAAGAATTGAACGAGTGGCGGAAAACAATGCAGTAATTACCAAAGAAGACCGCCTCACAAGTTCTGGCGCGCCCGGAGAGATTCGAACTCCCGACCTATTGCTCCGGAGGCAATCGCTCTATCCAGCTGAGCTACGGGCGCGCTCAGCAAAATTATACACGGCGCACACGGGGCTCTGCGGCGATGCGCCCCTTGCCAAATGTCGTCGGGAACGACTACTCTCATCCCGCGTAGAGCTCTTCGGGCGCACAACGATAGGACGCCAGAACTGCTCCATCCTATTCCGCTGCTCATACGCGTGCGCACCGTGAGGTAAAACATGCAAAGCTGGAAAAAGGCAATCGTATTCGGCTCAATTGGTGCAGGGGCCATGCTCATCGTCACCGGCCGCCGCCCGCTGGGAATGGCGTTCGCCGCCGGCGGGCTGGCAGTGCTGGCCTCCGAATATCCCGAGAAGTTCGAAGCAGTGTTGGAGGACGCTCCCGACTACCTGCAGAAGGGCATCCTGATCTTCTCCGTGCTGCGGAAGCTGGGGGAAGGATTCGCCGAGCAGTCCGAGCGGCGCAGCGTCAGCGCCTGGCGCGAAGAGGGTGCGCGGTACGGCTAGTAAGACTTCTTGCGCCTTTGGTGCGACATCGGGGTCCTTCGACTCCGGTCGCCGCGGCGACCTCCGCTCAGGATGACAAGACGGAATGTTGCATGCCGCTCACCTCGATCCCTTGGTAGTCCAGGGAGAGGCTTGGACCGGGGCTGAATCGTGGTCCTCGAACGACTCCTGCTGCTCGGGCGATTCGATCTTGGGAAATTCTTCCAGCAGACGGGCGCATCGGTTCCAGCGCAGCACAGCGTCGTCATTCTTGGGCGGATGGATTTTTTCCGCCGCTTCGAAATGCCGCATCGCCTCCTGGAACAGCACGGTCACGGCGCGCGGCGGACGCCCGGCCCGCATCTGGGCCTTGGCCTGGCGTTCGAACAGCAGTCCCAGGCAGTACTGCTGTTCGTAAGCATCGGTGAGACGCAGGAACATGCTTTCTGCCTCTGCGTATCGGTCTGACGACTCGCCTGTGAACTGATCGGTGATGGCCAGACCCAGAAGCCGGAGCGCCGTCTGGTTCTCCGGATCGGCAGCCAGAATGTCGTGACAGATCGACTCGGACTCCTCCGGCTCATTCAGATAACGATAGAGTTCTGCTTTCGAGATGGCCTCAGCAATCCCATCCTTTGAAATCGTCTTCAGCTTGAGTTCCACCACATCCTCCTGAACTGCACCGTCAATTCCCAGGACCGAATCGTCGCGAGTCGCGTTCGGCTAGCCAACAAGCAGTCTCCAAATGGCGTAACCTGCGGTTTGTATCAGGGCATGGCTTCAGCCGTGCCGAGCAGGTTCGCTTTTCCACGGGGCTTTAGTCCCTGTCGCAGCGGCTAAAGCCGCCATGTTGGGTCGCCGGCGCGGCACGACTGGAAGTCGTGCCCTGATACAAATCTGACGGCGACTATTTACGAAACCAGTTCTAAGATATCGTCCACAGCAAGTACGCCGCTATCCCGGTTCCCAACAACGCTCCACCGTAACATAGAACGAAGATCAGCCCCGTAAGATGCTTTACTTTAAGCCCGTCATAAAGCGTGTATCGAAAGCGGTGTGCCCAGTGAAACAACGGCAATGAGCAAAGAATGAAAAAGTAAATCCGCACCAAAGGGAGCCTGACGAGAGACATCAGATTCTCGTAACTTGGGGCCTGCAACCAGCCCATCGGAAATGCTATGCCGAACAGGAAGAGTTGCACGGGTATCAGCATCGCTGCGACCACGCCGCCGGCGCTGAACAGCATCCAGAAAAAAGCTTCATTCGACGGTTTCGCCATGTATTGCCTCAACTTGTTAGTGTAATAAGACCCAGCACAAAAATCCTGAGACCACGAGCCATGCAACATAGCTCGGAGCTGCGATCAGCGCGCCCGGAACACGCTTTCCGCCCAGCCGCACCGGCATGGCGCTGGGCGCCAGGTTGAACCACGTAATCGTGTGGAAGACAATAAAGAAAAAACTCACGATGTTGAGCACGATGACCAGAGGATTGCGCATCCACGCCTGAAAATACGCATAAGCCTGGGGACCGTCGCGCAAGGCGCTCAACAGAAACAGGGTCTCGACCACGAAGATGGCGACAAAGACGCTACTCAGCTCGCGCAAAATAAACTTGAGGTAGTGCCACTCGCCCAGCCACCAGTACACAGACACACGTGGGCGATACCATCGAGGATGGAACTCCGTGTAGCTCGGCGCTCCTTTGGTCGTTCCCTCATTCACGGTGGGCATTTCTGGAACCTATCACCTATCTCACAAATCGCTTTGTGTCAGGGCACGGCTTCAGCCGTGCCGCAACGCGGTTGACAAGAAATCGGGCTTTAGCCCCTGAGCGTGTCTTGCGGGTGCAGCGGCTAAAGCCGTTATCTTGGGCAGCCGTCCACGACACGACTGGAAGTCGTGCCCTGTTACAAATCTGTTCTTGAAACAAGCTCTAGTCATTATCTAAGTGCCTCTCGGTGTCACGAACGACTTCAGCCAATCTAATACCGCCGCTATCTTGTACTGTTGGATCGCGCCGGCCGGATCCACATGTTTGGGACAGACGCGCGTACATTCACCAACAAACGTACAGCCCCAAACGCCATCCGGATGCGCCAATATCGCCGTGCGTTCCTGCGCGCCCTGATCGCGGGAATCCATGTTGTAGCGCTGCGCCAACGCGATCGCCGCCGGGCCGACGAACACGGGATCCAATCCCACCACCGGGCACGCCGCGTAGCACAGCGTGCAGTTGATGCACATACTGAACTGCTTATAGCGGTCCACCTGTTCCGGAGTTTGCAGGAACTCGCCCTGCGAAAGAGGCGGCTCGTCCTTGGGCATCAGCCACGGTTTCACTTTCTTCAGCTTGACAAGGAAGTCGCTCAGCTCAGTGACCAGGTCGCGCACGACGGGGAAATACCGGAGCGGCTCTACGCGAATCTTGTTCCCGTTTTTCGCGTAGCTGGAGAGAAACGTGGCACAGGTCAGCTTGGGCTCGCCGTTCACCATCATCCCGCAGCTTCCACAAATGCCCATCCGGCACGACCAGCGATAGGTGAGCGTTCCATCCATCGTGTCCTTGATGTGGTTCAGCGCATCGAGCACAACCCATTCTTTGTAAACCGGCACCTCGTAGCTCTCGAAGTGCGGTTCGTGGTCCTGCTCGGGAGAGTAGCGCGCGATCTCGAGGGTGATCTTGTCAGCCATTTATCTGGTCCGTTTTGTAGTCATTGACTAACTGCGGTCTTTGTTTGCTGCCCGTAAACGCGCTCTCCCGGTGGCCAGCGCGTGATCTTCACCGGCGAGTATTCCACCCGCGAGGAACCGTCCGCATTGCGATACACCAACGAATGTGCAAGAAATCGATCGTCATTGCGGGCAGGATAATCGGTCCGCTGATGCGCTCCGCGCGACTCCGTGCGATGCAGCGCACTCTGCACCATAGACTCCGCCACGTCAAGCATGTAGCCAAGTTCCAGCGCCGACTCCAACTCAGTATTAAAGGTGCGGCTGCGGTCATCCAGATTGATATCCGCAGATCGCTCCTGTAGTTCGCGCAACTTGTCCGCTCCTTCCGCCAGCAAGGGCCCTTCGCGATAAATACCCGCGCTCTTT
>Ga0074045_10005783_pt1 | contig 10739 bp, 2 predicted proteins | sample BogForMeECP23OM2_FD_94442 | JGI IMG/M metagenome (GOLD analysis project Ga0074045, IMG submission 94442) | Bog forest soil microbial communities from Calvert Island, British Columbia, Canada - Bog Forest MetaG ECP23OM2 | ecosystem: Environmental > Terrestrial > Soil > Wetlands ... | reverse complement strand
TTCATCCGAAAACAGAGCTTTACCGTTCTCTACAACATTAAATGAAACTGGTTTGATCTCGTCGCGCGCGAGGCAATGATCCATATTGATTTCTGTTGAGGACCCGGTTTCGGTCAGGGATGGTAAATTTACGTCCGCCGTGACCCCGTTCAACTGGAGCGAGTCGCCGGTGATGCGGTACATCTTTTCAACCGTGACCTTGAGCGCTCCGCCAATGTCTGGACCATCCCCGGACCGATCAATCACATGGTTGAGGTCGATAACTGCCTGTACGGTGCCTTTTCCGAACGTAGTCGAGTCACCCACAACAACGGCGCGCCGATAGTCCTGCATCGCGGCCGAGAATATTTCGCTGGCAGACGCGGTTAGCCGATTATCGAGAACAACAAGCGGGCCGTCGTACAACTTGTTCCCGGAGTGTTCTTGAGGAATGTGCAGATCTCCCGCCGGTTCCCTCAATTGAATGGCAGGTCCACGATTGATAAAGAGCCCAATTATCTTGAGGGCCTCGTCGACGGATCCACCACCATTGTTGCGCAGATCCAGGACCAGCCCTTCAATTCGTTCCTTCTTCAGACGCTTGATCAATGCGGCGACGTCCCGCGACACGCTTGCGCCCGTTGATGGGTTATCCGGTTCTTCATAAAACGATGGCACCGTGATCCAGCCAAGACGCTCATCGCCTCCGGAACGATGCATATCGACGAGCTCCGCACGGGCTGCATCGTCCGTTAATCGAATCTCGTGGCGCACAAGGCGGATGACGCGTGGTATCGATTGATCCTTCGCGTTGGCCGCAACAACGCGAAGACGTACCACGGAACCATTCTTCCCGAGAACCCGCTTCGTGATGTTCTCCAGAGTTGAATTCCTGATATCGATGAACGGTCCGTTCCCCTCCGCAATGCCGACGATACGGTCACCCGGATGCAGTTTACCGCTCACATCCGCGGGGCCGTGTGAAAATATCCGATCGATCGTTGCGTATCCGTTGGATAGACGCAACTCGGCTCCGATCCCCGACATGGTTAGCTGAGTATCGATCTTAAATTCGTCAAGATCGGTGGGACTCAGATACTCTGAGTGCGGGTCATAGGTCTGAGCAACGGCTTCCAGAAAAATGCGCAAAACGTCCGCCGCGTCCTGCGTGTCGATTTGGGTTTGCAAATCGCGATATCGCCGCCGGATCGCGTCGGAATCGCGCTTGGTTCGGGATTCCCCAAGTTTCACCGAGAGCAGCTCGTTCTCGATCCGCTCCTGCCACACACGGTCGGCCTCGGCAGCGTCTGCCGGCCAGTTCTGCTTACTCCGATCGAGCAGAACGGTTCGGTTACTCTTGAAGTCGTAGCTTGCGCGCAATAACCCGTCGATTTGCGCGAGCCGCTCATCAGCCCGGCGCCGGAAGATCGAAAAAATCTCTTTCGCGGGCGCGAGGTTTCCCAGGAGGATATCGTCATTGAGCCCCACGCCATATTTGCCCCGGATCTGATCCACATCCTGATGCGTCAAGAAAAGCTTATCCGGATCAAGAGCGGCAAGATAGGTTTCAAGGACCTGCTTTCCGACGCTCGAATTGAGTTCCTGTTGCGAGTACTGGGATTGCTCAAGGATCTGCGCGACGGCAACCATCAGCGCTCGCAGATCGGCGTCGGTCGGTTGGTCGCTCGCTCCCCGCGCCATGGCAGTGATGAATACAAAACTCGCTGCCAATACGGTGCGAAAGCTTTTCATGCTGGAATGAAAATGAAGATACGCAAAAAATGGGCCGGCGCCTCTCGCTTTCCACTCAGTGCCGCGACAACAACGAATCTGACGAACAGCCGAGACCCGCGGTTACGGAAAGTTTCGGGATGACATCGAAGACCCTCGGAAGAGGTGTCATCCAAAATGCGCGCCCCGGCAACACTCGCCCAAAAGCCTTTCGGGGCAACAGAGTTGCCACATCCCTGCGAGTTTTACCGAAGGCAATAAAAGCCGCGTGCGGGGCCACGCGCTCTGGCCGCGCCCCGCCAGGCCGCCACGTCCCAAACAGAATCGATCTTGGGCAAGCAAATCGTTGAGACGCGGCGGGATAAGGAGATTGGAAACCGCAGAACTTAATTTTGGGACAAAGGAGCGTGAGCGATTTGCTCGACCGCTTGAACCGCATTGATCAAACCATACCCGTCGAATGGGCTGTAGCCGAAGGTCGGGGATCCATTTAATATCGTCCCCGTTGCCGCACCGCTCGGCTTCCCGGCAAACTGAACCGTAAACGTTCCTCCCGACCCCAATTCTTCGGCTTGAGAGCCAGCTCCAGACCCAGGCGCGGTGTAAGAACCTGGGTAAGTTCCGGCAACATCCTGAAACGCCGAAAAACTGAGCGCATCCCCGGACGTAAACGCACCGGAATTGAAAGTCAGCGTGAATTTCGGAGTCGCGGCCGATACGGGGCTGACTTTTACTTGTGCGCTATCGATCCCGATCGTTGTTCCAAATACGAACGAGGCACTAGTACTAGTCGTGTCAAAGACGAGCCCGGCGGCCGAGCCGTCGATCGTCACGCTTCGAATCGATTGATCGGCTGGCCCGAAATAATTCAGCGTCAGGTAGTCGGGTCCAAAATAGGTTTGCCCCTGCGCGGTGAGGCCAGCGTAACCAGTTCCTATGGCGATAATCCCCTGGGCGACTTCCGGTGTGCTTGTTCTTGGCAGAACACTATTCTCAAGGATCACGCGCACCGTATCGGCGTCCAGTGATCCGGGACCGCCGGCTTTCTGCTCCATCAACGCGACCACACCAGCAACACTTGGCCCCGCAGCGCTCGTCCCGAAGAATGCGTACGGATAGTTGTAATAAGGGGCCCCGAAAAATGTGGTAATGACTCCATCAACACCGGCGACCTCCGGTTTCAACCTTGTTTCAGGAGTTGACCGGCGATTGCCGGCGGCATCGAAGTAAATCGTCACCGGACCTGGACAGGTATAATTCTCGAGCTGCGTCTGGTAGGGCGGCGCCGGCTTCCAATTGAAGTCATAAGCGGCCACCGCGATCGCCGACGCTGCTCCTGGATGCCCGAATAAGGTCGGGACCGGGGGCGGATACGGGTTAAAATAAGGCCCCGTCAGATTACTTTCGCCATCCAGAAAGGTTAAAATTGCGAGCTGATGGTTCGTTGGACCCGGACCAGCCTTGGGATCGGTCTGCGTGGTTTTTGTGATCGCGATCTGATAGGTGGTTCCTAGGAACAGGTTATTGGTTTGTTGGTAAGCTTCCAGGGTCGAGAACGCGTTGGATGTACCGCTTACAGCTGATAGATAATTGCCGTCCTAATCGAATATAAGAAGGTTATAGCTTGCCGTGATGCCGTGGTCCTGGTCAAACAAATCGTCCCATTGTAGAAAAAGCTGGTATGGAGGATAATCAGTTGGCCCAGGTGCGATAACCGTTGTGACCGGTTCGAATCCGCCATTCGGATTCCAGTTGAACCAACCGCCCGCCGTCAACGAAGGGTCGAGGTAATTTGGCGAGTTCGGATCAGTGACGTTCAGCTTAAGGTTGCCGTGATTTCCGGCTTTCCGCACCTGCTGGTCGCTGAGATTCCGATAGGTATTTTGATATCCCCCGTTTCCTTCATTACCCGCAGACGAGGTGTAGACAACCGGTTTGCCCGGCAAGGTTTTGCTCGTCACCACCGTATTAACCGCTTGCGCGACGTAGCCGTCCGAGAAAACGGGTTCGTCACTGTATCCGACATCGTCATCGATGATATCGCACTTCGCCTGCGTCCGAAGCGCCACGATGTTATTGGCAAACCCGATTTCGCTGACGAATGCTGTCGCAAACGCGAGGTTGCAGTGAGGTGCCTCAGCGTAAATGATCTGGCAAATGGCCCGGCCCTCATCCGTTCCATTGGGAAAATCCTGAAGAACCTTTACGACCGGTAAATACCCCGTCGCCACGTCCTGCGCCGCCGTCGTCGCAGGCGGGCTCGCGGTATTCTGATAGGCGGTGTTAAAACTGTCCGAAAGTGCGCCGACCGTGATCCCGTCTCCATTGAGACCTTCACTGTTCAATATGTTTGTCTGGAGAACAAAGCGGCCTTGAGAGCTGTATTTGCCCACTCGCACATGCGGCCGCGGCTCCATCGTCAGCGCGCGCACACCGGGTGTTCTTGCGATATTCGCGAGTTGGTCGGTCGGGACAAAAGCGGCGATCACGCCGTGGCGGTAGGTCGCCAAGGTGTCGAGGACCTGCCCATTGAGCGCCTGCAACCCCTTGGCCACTTCGTCGAGAGCAAGTTGGCCGTTGAGATGGATGTGGACCAGGACGCGGTCGTTCGCATCCCAACGCCCAGGTATCTGCCCCTTGTCCGCAACGTATATCTTCGCGATCTGACTGTGCACGCCAGGAGCCTGCGTCTCCGGCATCGATTGCACAGCATGAAGCGCGAGTTTCTGGAGCGACGAATCAATGTTGTCAGGGATCGCAACGGGATCCCCCCACGATGTTCCAGCCGATGCAAGATAAACGCCCGCCGCAACTGCAGCAAAACTGCCGGCGGCGCGAACGGCCTTCAACAAACGAAACGCCGCGCGCGACATGTATCGAAATCGAGCGGTCAAATTGAAATAGGAATAAAATTGACTCACAGAGGAATATTTCTTCCTTCGCATAAATTTTAATCTTGTTCTCCCATCCATTCAGTTAGCGAATAAGCTAATTCGCTGAATGAACTTAAACCCGAGGCGATAAAACAAAAAGTAGGGGTGTTCTTGGAAGCCAATTTTTTAGCCGGCGCTGAATGACGCCTTATCCGTAGTAAGGTCGTAGGGCGATAGGCATGCTCCCGACTCGGAGCGCTTGCTCGATCGTCCGCTCGACGACCTCAGTTCCCTCCGGGATCCCATGGCCGTTGATCCGCGTGATTTCTCCCGCTTTCAGCGCCGCTATCGGTTCTCCGTCACGCAGAAGGATTCGATGCACTGTGATCGCAGCAACGCGTGGCTCGGCTGTGAGGATCCCGACAAGGTTCAACGGATCCGCGGCACTGATTGCAACCAGTTCACCATCCGGCGCCGTCTTGCGGACGGACCGCAGCGACGCGATCGCCTCCGGTGGTGCGAATTGTTCGCCGCTCAAACCGGCGACGAAATACCCTCCACGAATCTCTCCGCGCGCCTCGAGCCGCCGGAAAACACGGAGCAGTTCGTACCACGAAACCCGCAACGACTCTTTGTCGGCGATTCGGCGGGTGACAACCCCGTACCGGCGCAGCAGGACGCGAGCGAATGCTTCAACGGCTTCATCACGGCCGGCTCGAGTCTCTTCAACCGCCTCCGAATCGGCCCGGATGGCGGCGTGCAGCAACGACCAGCGCCCGCCAGATTCCACGCTCGATACGCTTTTGTGATGTCTCCGCCGTTGCGCCGTACCAAATGGAGCTCGCTTCTCGTCCGGGAGCAGCAGTGCACGCAGACCCTCAAATCCATCCGCGGTGACGCAACCCTGCGCGGCTAGTTCGGCCAATGCTTGCTCAACACGGGATGGCAACAGGCCGGTAGCGCGAACGATCTCCCCGAAAAACAGCGCGCCCCGTCCCGCAAACGCTTCCACAATTCGTTGCGCATCCGCAGACGGCTCCGCCACAACCGGAGGCCCGCTGAGCGTCAGCCAGTGCCGCAGATTTTCGCGGGCAAACAAAGAGATCGGGCTGGATCGCACCGGAACCGTCGGGCGGCCGCTCCGGGATCCAGGGGGCGTAAGGCGTCCCCACCCGATCTGCCCTGAGAAACAGAGCTGATCGAGGAATGCCGGCGAATAGTCCTTGACCCGAAGCGCGAGCACCTCCGGCTCCCAGGCAGCCGCAGCGAGTTCGCATCCGTCGAGCAGCTCCAGCACCGCGCCGGCGCCGTCGACTCCGGTCGCGCGATGTTCCGGTGCCACTCTTTGCCATCCCAAAAGAAACCGCTGAAAGTCAGCAATCGATACAGGCTGAATCTCTGCACGCAACTTGTTGATCGTTAGGCGATGAATCCGAGCCAGCAACCGTCGATCGCACCACTCCGTTTCTGTGGCGCCGGGATTGAATCTCCCGCGCAGAACGAATCCTTCCCCCTCCAACGCCATTAACGCGCTCTGAATTTCGGAAAGCGGTAATACGAACAGCTCGCTCAATCCCTGCGCAGTCACCGGCCCGACTGCTTCTACCCGGCCCCGGACCAACTCGCGAATCGCATCCGCTCGATCCCAGGATCGCGCCGCCTCGGGCGCCGGGGGGAGTATTGCAGGCTCGATCGCGGTCCCCGGAAAAGCTGCTTGAACCATCGGAAGGCGCTCGGCCGCCACCCAGAAAGGGCGAGCCGACCCCAACTTGCCCACTCGTCGTTCGGCGGCTAGACTTTCGAGCCATCCAGACGAGCTGCCTGCCAGCCTTTTTGCTTCTTCTTCGGTCAAGGCGCACAGAAGAAGCATCGCCTCATGCAGTTCGTCCGCATTTGCTGCCGACGGCCATGCCTCCTCACACACCCGCCTGATTGCGGCCGGATCAAGGTTCCCGAGACCGCCCGCAGCCAAATTGTCCGTCGCGCGCCTTGTGTAGACAGCCTGTGTACGGCGTTCCTCCAAGGGCGCATTGTCCAGGAAAGCGTACGGTTTTGCGTTCAGTATCTCATGGGCTAACGGGGATGGCTCTGGCAGATCCAGACCAATGCGTTCAATTGCGCCCTCCTCAATCCGCCGAAGCAAAGCAACCAGGCCGTTGATGTCCATTGCCTCCGTCAGACAATCTTCAATGGTCTGGTCTACAAGTGGATGCCGAGGCACAACGCGATCCCCTTCGATGTTTTCGAGACAAGCCAGCTGATCCGGGAAAATCGCGGCTAGAAGGTTCTCGGACTTCATCCGCTGCAAAGGCGCGGGTACCTTCTGCCCTCCCTGCTGTCGCGGCAGAGCTAGGGCGCGCGTTGCGTTCCAGCGCCAGCGGATAGCAAACATCGGCGCATCAAGCAGCGCTTGAACCAGAAGTTCGCGCACCGTCTTGCTGTTCAAATAAGCAAACACCTCGTCAAGAGGGAACGAGTGCTGACTCCCGAGCGATAACACGATCGCATCGTCACTTGCGGCCGCTTGCAGCTCGAAGTTGAACGATCGGCAAAAGCGTTTGCGTAGCGCAAGACCCCATGCGCGGTTCAGCCGGATGCCGAACGGCGCATGAATCACCAACTGCATCCCGCCCGATTCATCAAAGAATCGCTCCAGAACAAGTTTCTCCTGGGAAGGAATCACTCCCAGCGCCCGATAGGTACCAACAAAATAGTGAGCAAGTTGGATCGCGCCCCTCTCCGGAAGGCCGGGTTCCTCCTTCAGCGAGTCCACCAACAGGCGCTCCAGCTCTTCTGCCGGTGATCCTCCTCCATTCGCTACGCTCTGAATCTTCGTTTCGATCTCGGTGCGCAGGCCGGAGACAGCACGCGACAGTTCGGCAGTGCGCCCAGGCGCTTCTCCCAGCCAGAACGGAATTCCCGGCGGTTGCCCATGGGCATCTTCAACACGCATCACGCCCGAATTAATTTTCACGATTCGCCACGAAGCGTTGCCGAGCTGAAAAATCTCTCCGGCCATACTTTCTATCGCAAAATCTTCATTCACCGTTCCGATGAATGTTTCCGTTGGCTCGACCACGACCCGGTAATCCGCACTGTCCGGAATGGCCCCGCCGGAGGTCAGCGCGATCAGCGCAGCTCCACGCCTCGCGCGGACTCGATGGTTGACTGCATCATGATGCAGAAGCGCAGACCGGCGTCCCCGTCTGGTGCTGAATCCATCCGCCAACATTCGCACAACATCGTCGAACTCTTGGCGCGACAATTCCCGATAGGGATACGCCGAACGCATAAGGTCATACAATTGCTGCTCGTCCCATTCCTCGCAGACGGCGGAAGCAACCATTTGCTGCGCAAGGAGATCGAGCGGTTTCAACGGGATCTCGATCGCATCCAGTTTGCCGTCGCGGATGCTACGCAAGATCGACAGACATTCGACCAGCTCGTCACGACTAAGCGGGAAAAGGCGCCCCTTCGGAATGCCCACACGCCGGTGGTCCGCTCGTCCAACGCGCTGAAGAAATGTTGCTATCGAACGGGGTGAACCGATCTGGCAAACAAGATTAACCGATCCGATATCAATCCCGAGTTCGAGGGATGCCGTCGCGACCAGCGCTTTCAGTTCCCCCTGCTTAAGCCGGCGCTCGGCTTCAAGGCGCAATGCCGCGGAGAGGCTACCATGATGGGACATCACTTTGTCGCTCCCAATCCGTTCGCAGAGATGCCCCGCAACGCGCTCGGCGAGCCGGCGCGTATTCACAAATACCAGGGTCGTCTTGTGCTTATCGATCAGGTCCGCAAGCCGGCCGTAAACCTCGGTCCAGACTTCGGCCGACATGACCGCCTCGAGCGGCGCGCCGGGAAGTTCAATAGCAAGATCGAGTTTGCGCAGGTAGCCGCAGTCCACGATTTCGCAACGGGCGTTACTATCGCGATCGACGTTTCCTGTCCCGACCAAAAACCGTGCGACTTCCTCGATTGGCTTTTGGGTTGCGGAGAGACCGATTCGCTGAAGCGGGTGGTCCACGAGCGCTGCCAGACGTTCCAAGCTGAGGGCAAGATGCGAACCGCGCCGGTTGCCGGCCAACGCATGGATTTCATCGACGATCACCGTTCGAACAGTCGAGAGCAGCTGGCGACCACTCAACGAAGTCAACAACAGATATAGCGACTCCGGCGTCGTTGCCAGAATATGCGGCGGCCGCCGGTAAAGCGCCTGCCGCTTGGACGCGGGGGTGTCACCCGAACGCACCTCTGCCCGGACATCGATCTCAAGTCCCGCAGCCTCGTGCAGCGCCGCTCGGATGCCCGCAAGCGGTTCTTCCAGGTTTTTGCGGATATCATTACTAAGCGCCTTAAGCGGTGAGACATAGACGACGCGTGTTCGCTCGTCGAGGCTGCCCTCAATCCCATCCCGAAAGATCTGATCCAATGCACAAAGAAATGCTGCAAGGGTTTTGCCCGAACCGGTCGGTGCGGCGATCAGTGTGTGAGCACCGGATTGAATCGATGGCCAACCGCGCCGCTGCGGCGGGGTCGGAGTCCCGTACTTCTCCTCGAACCAGCGCGCGATCAGGGGATGAAATCGGTATGACTGCGTCACCCCAGCAGACTAACTCAATCCGCAAAAATGCGCTCCGTGAATTCTTCGGATGTCGCCACCCACTCGCGGATCCGGTGGGCTCCGAGTTCGGAGTTCGGCGTTCTGGGTTCTCGCAGAGAAGCATAGACTTCCAGTCTGTGTCCGGGATGCGAGCCTGTTTGTCCACCCGACGTGGCCATAAGTTGGCGTCCAAAGTATCATAGGCGGCCCGCCGGTGTTTGGCTGGACGTCGCCACAAACCGGATGCGGACGAAAGGGCGTCCTTCCTGGCGGCGACTTACTTGCTCCTTCGGCGAAGTTGAGGCATGAAGTTCGATGATTGCTGAGGCAGAGAACTTATTTACCAAACGCCGGAAAACTTTCAGATCCAAGCGCACGCTGATCCCAATTCTTTCGTTGATCGCTGTCGCTCTCCTTCAACCGAACCTTGCGCGCGGAGCCGGGCCAAAGTTGGTCCTGAGTGAGGCGGATCTCCCTCGGTTGACTTACCCGGTAACCGGAACCGTTAGCAATTTGCTGGAGGAGGACGATGCAAAGTTCGCGCCGCTCCTGCAAAAAGGCGTTGCAGATATCCAATCGCTCCTGACCGATTATTCGATCAAGGACCAGGCAACATTAATCTCTGTGCTGGCAGCAAAACTTGCGACACAGGAGTTGAATGGCGAAACGGCCGAGGCTCTAAAGACAATCGCAACGCTGCGCGACCTTCAGCAGAAACCCGACTTGAAGCTGACAACGGGCCTGTTCGATGAGGCGATCCTCAAAGCCCGGCAGCAGACCAATGCGACCTCGGGCCCCGAGTACGAAGCCGCAATCGAGTCGGCTTACAAGGAAGCCGTCAACGTGCTCCCTTGGGACATCGTACAGGACACCATCAAATCTACGCGGACCATCTCCGATCTACTCACCAGCTCCTTCGTGATTGGGAGAGCACAGGAGGATTTGCAGCCGGAGGTGGACAAATCCGGAGCACTCGATCGCGAAGCCTTCTTTCGTTTGCTCGATTATCGCGCGACCGTTCGTATCAAGATCCCGGTTAACGCGATTCGGCCACGGGTTCTGAGCGCTTACATCGCCGCCCATGACACAGTGAAGCCGGACATCTGGCTGGCGCGTAATGTGACACTATCGGCCGCAAACCATCCGACTGAGGTCCGGATCGGGATTTTCGATTCCGGTGTCGATAGTTCTCTTTACTCGGGCCAGTTCTATGTCCGTCCGCATTCACAGCCGTTTCCCGCGCAGGGTTTGGCGTTCACAAACGACGGCCGGCCATCCAACTCGACCCTGGTGCCGCTGTCAGAAGATCAATCCAAAGAGTACACGAGCGTCGAGGACGATCTCGAAGCACTCTCCGATCTCCAGGCCGGAATCGACAGCCCGGCCAGCGAGGCGTTCAAGCAACGGTTGCCTCAATTATCCAAGTCTGACGTCGAGGATATATTTAAGAAGCTCGATTTCTTTGGGAACTTCGCCCATGGAACGCATGTCGCCGGGATTGCTATTCAGGGAAATCCGGCCGCGCGCATCGTTGTTTTTCGCTTCAACGACAG
>Ga0074045_10005782_pt1 | contig 10739 bp, 10 predicted proteins | sample BogForMeECP23OM2_FD_94442 | JGI IMG/M metagenome (GOLD analysis project Ga0074045, IMG submission 94442) | Bog forest soil microbial communities from Calvert Island, British Columbia, Canada - Bog Forest MetaG ECP23OM2 | ecosystem: Environmental > Terrestrial > Soil > Wetlands ... | reverse complement strand
TTCCTCAACGGACGCCTCCTCCGCGCCCCGCCCCGCCTCGCCCCAACCTGATGCAACCCAAACGCGAAATCTCGCTGACCGAATGAACCTCACATCGGCCAACTGCCGTTTCTAGGTTGAAAACGTTCGAAACGCGGGTGAATAAGGGCGCGTTTTGCGGCGCCGAACGGGTGCCGAACGCATGCCGAACACATGGCGAAGCCGCGCTGGGCGCGGACGAACAGCCGCGCCGTTGCGGGTCGGGAGACAGACCCTACCGCCGCAGCGCCTCGAGCACCTTTTGGGACGCCCGGCCGTTGACCGGCAGGCCGGCCTTGCCCTCAAAATCGGCGATCGCTTCCTTGGTCTTGTTCCCGATCGCGCCGTCGGGCTGGCCGACGTCGTAGCCGCGCCGGGCGAGCAGCGTCTGCAGTTCGCGCCGCTGGGCCCGCGACAGGCCGGGATCGTCGGTCGGCCAGGGCGTGACGATGCCGGGGCCGCCGGCGAGACGATCGGCCAGCACGCAGGCGGCGAGCGAATAGGATTCGGCCGCGTTGTAGGAATAGACGACGTCGAAGTTGCGCGTGACCAGAAAGGCGGGGCCCTCCTTGCCGGCGGGCAGCAAGAGACCCGCTTCGCCCTCGCCGAGCGGCCGCCCGTCGATCCGCGTGATTCCGCGCGCCGCCCAGGCCGACATCGGCTCTTTCGCCTTGCGTCCGGAAGGGCCCGAATAATCGGGCGGCAGCTTGACCTCGAAACCCCAGGGGACGCCTGAGCGCCACCCGGACTTGGCGAAGTAATGCGCTGTGGAGGCCAGCGCGTCGTCGGCCGAATCGACGATGTCGCGGCCGCCGTCGGACCCGGGCGCGGCGAGGCGCAGATAGCTCGAGGGCATGAACTGGGTCTGTCCGAACGCCCCCGCCCAGGAGCCAGCGAGCTTATCCGCCGGGATGTCGCCGCGGTCGACGATCTTCAGGGCCGCCATCAGCTCGGAGCGGAAGTAGCCGGCGCGCTCGCCGAAGCAGGCGAGGGTCGAGAGCGACTGAGCCAGAGGCCGCTCGCCCATCTCCGTGCCGAAGTTCGATTCGACCCCCCAGATCGCGGCCAGCATGTAGCGGCTGACGCCATAGGTCTGTTCGGCGTGGGCGAGCGGGCGCGCCTCGCGCGCCATCGCCGCCTTGCCGTCGGCGACGCGCTCCTCGTCGACAAGGCCGTCGACATAGTCCCAGATCGGGGTCTTGAACTCGGGCTGCGCCTTCTGGAACTCGAGCACCTTCAGGTCCGGCTGAAGGCCGGCGAACGCCCGGTCGGCTGTCTCGCGCGAGACGCCGGCGCGAACGGCGTCCTCCTTGAGCGAGGCGACGCACGAGGAAAAGTCGGCGCGGGCCGGCGTCGAAGCCGCCGCCGCCAGGACCGCCAGAGAACACAGAACGTACCGCTTCATGCGGCGATCATCGTCGATTCGACCGGGCCCGTCGAGCCGCGAGCGGCCCAAAAGCCGTGGACTGCCCCATTGGCGCCGGCGGCGCTAGAATGGCGGCCGGGAACGGGAGACGGGAGCCATGCCCTGGTCCATCACCGTCGGCCGCTTCGGCGGGACCGCCGTGAAGATTCACATCACCTTCATCCTGTTCCTCGCCTGGATCGCGGGCAGCGCCTGGGCGCGCGAGGGCTTGAGCGCCGCGCTCGACAGCACGGTCTTCATCCTCCTCCTGTTCCTGTGCGTGGTGCTGCACGAGTTCGGCCATATCCTGGCCGCCAGGCGCTACGGCATCAAGGCGCCAGTCGTGACGCTGCTGCCGATTGGCGGCGTGGCGAGCATGCAAAGCCTGCCGAAAGACCCACGGCAGGAGCTCGTCGTCGCGCTCGCGGGGCCGGCGGTCAATCTCGTGATCGGCCTCGCGCTCTTCCTCGCCTGGGGATCGCTTCGCCCGGGCGAGTTCGCGGAGATCGACAACCCGCATCTGTCGCTGGTCGGCCGCCTCGCCGCGGCCAACCTTTTTCTCGCGGTGTTCAACCTGATCCCGGCCTTTCCCATGGACGGCGGGCGCGTGCTGCACGCACTCCTCGCCATGCGCGTCGGCGGAGCGCTCGCCACCGAGATCGCCGCGAAGATTGGGCAGGCCTTCGCCATCGGTCTCGGGTTTCTCGGTCTGTTCGGCAATCCCCTGCTGCTGTTCATCGCGATTTTCGTCTACATGGCGGCGGCCGGCGAGGCCCAGATGAGCGCCTCGGCGCAAGCGCTGAGAGGGCTCACCGTCGGCGAGGCGATGGAGACGCGATTCACGCCGATCTCCATGGACGCGACGCTAGCCCAGGCGGTCGATGCGCTGATCGCCACCGCGCAGCAGGAGTTTCCCGTCGTCGACGCATTCGGCAAGCCGGTGGGGCTTCTCACGCGGGAGGACATTCTGACGGCGGTTCGCAAGCACGGAGGGGACGAACCCGCGAGCGGCGTGATGCGCGTGGGCGTGGACAGCGTTCGCCCTGCGGCGCCGGTCGAGAGCGTGTTCGAGCGCCTCCAGGACCCGAAGGCGCCCGCGCTCTATGTAACAGACGCGGAGGGCGTGATCGTCGGCCTGCTCACCCGGCAGGCGCTCGCCGAGATCGTGCTCATCCGCTCGGTGCGGCCCGACTGGCGGTTCGGCCGCCGCGCGTGAGTTGACAGCGGGAGGCGCGCGGCGAATATGGCGCCCGAAAAGCGAGACGCACTTGGCGAACGTGAGCAAAAGCCTGTTCTTTTCCGCACTGGTCGTCGCGCTCGCCGTCGCGGGTCCGGCCTCGGCCGACCTGCGCATGTGCAACAACACCAGCAGTCGGGTCAGCGTCGCGCTCGCTTACACCGATGGCCAGGAATGGGTCAGCGAAGGCTGGTGGAACCTCAAGTCGCTGGACTGTGTGACCCTTCTCAGGGGCGCGCTTGCCGCGCAGTACTATTACGTCTACGCGATGGACGAGCGCGGGGGCGAGTGGAAGGGCAAGGCGTTCATGTGCACGTCGGACCGCGAGTTCAAGATCCAGGGCCGGAAGGACTGCTTCGTCCGCGGCTATGACCGTACCGGGTTTTTCGAGGTCGACACCGGCAAGGACGCCAAGAGCTGGACGGTGCAGCTGACCGACCAGGCCACTCCGTCGAACCCGTGATCCTGTCATCATTGCGAGCCGGGCTGGCGCCAATATCCGTCGGCCTTCAACCGTCCGAATCCGAGGAGAAGCCCCTTGCGTTTCCGTCGCAGCCGTCGCGTGAAGATCATCGCGACTCTCGGTCCCGCCTCCGCTGATCGTGAGACCGTGCTTTCCCTTTTCGAAGCGGGCGCCGACGTCTTCCGCATCAACATGAGCCACGCTTCGCACGATGCGATGCGCGAGCGGGTGGCGATGATCCGCTCGCTCGAGGAGGAGGCCGGCCGGCCGATCGGCGTTCTGGTCGACCTGCAGGGACCGAAGCTGCGCCTCGGCCTGTTCGCTGACGGCGGCGCGGAGCTGCACAAGGGGGATGCGTTCACGCTCGACTCCGATCCCACGCCGGGGGACGCCGGGCGCGTTCAGCTGCCGCATCCGGAGATCCTGAGCTCGCTCGCGCCCGACCATCGCGTTCTGGTCGACGACGGCAAGGTGATGCTGCGGGTCGTCGAGGCTGAGCCCACGCGCGCCGTGACCGTCGTCGAGGTCGCCGGCCGCGTGTCCAACCGCAAGGGCGTCAGCCTCCCCGACACGACCATTCCGACATCGGCCATGACCGACAAGGACCGTGCAGACCTCAAGGCCGCGCTCGAGGAGAACATCGACTGGATTGCGCTGTCCTTCGTCCAGCGGCCGGAGGACGTCGCCGAGGTCAAGGCGATCGCCAAGGGCCGGGCGCTGGTCATGGCCAAGATCGAGAAGCCGCAGGCGGTCGCGCGCATGGACGAAATCATGGCGGTGGCGGACGCGTTCATGGTGGCGCGCGGCGATCTCGGCGTCGAAATGCCGCTCGAGCGGGTGCCCGGGATCCAGAAGACGCTGACCCGTTACGCGCGGAGGCTGGGCAAGCCGGTGGTCGTGGCGACCCAGATGCTGGAATCGATGATCACCTCGCCCGTACCCACCCGCGCCGAGGTTTCCGACGTCGCGACCGCTGTGTTCGAAGGCGCGGACGCTGTGATGCTGTCGGCCGAGAGCGCCTCCGGGCAATATCCGCGCGAGGCGGTCGCGACGATGAACAAGATCGCCGTCGCGGTGGAGTCGGAGGGGATCTATCCCTCGATCATCGAGGCGCAGCGCGCCACGCCCGAGCCGACCGGGGCCGACGCCATCGCGGAGGCGACGCGCGACGTGGCCGAGACCCTGGGACTCAAGGTCATCTGCGCCTGGACGAACTCCGGCTCGACAGGCCTGCGCATCGCCCGCGAGCGGCCGCGCTCCGCCATTCTCGCTCTCACCCCCCACGAGGAGGTCGCGCGCCGGCTTGCGGTCGTGTGGGGCGTCCACCCGATCGTCACGGACGACGCGCGCGACGAGCGCGACATGGCCGACCGCGCCTGCCGGCACGCCTATATCGAGGGCTTCGCCGGTGCCGGCGAGCGGATCATCGTCGTCGCCGGCGTGCCCTTCGGCACGCCGGGCGGCACCAACAACCTGCGGATCGCCACTGTCGGCGGCCCGTAGCCGGGCCCCCGGCGCGGCTCATTGTCCGTAGAGCTGACGCCAGCTCGGCTGGGCGCCGTCCACTTCCAAAGCCGTCGCTTCGTAGACGCCGCGGGCGACGGAACGGGCGATGCATTCCGCGGCGAGCATGCCGATCTCGGTCAGATCGCGCAGGTCGGGGGCGGCGCTCGCGCGCCCCGTCGTGGCGGCGAAGACGGCGTCATTGTCGCCCGGCGCGTGCGCAGGCCTCAACGCCAGAGCTAGGCCATCCTGAGCCATAATGGCGACGCGTTTGACCTGCGCCTTCGTCAGGAGCGCGTCGGTCACGACGACTGCGAGATCGGTGTTCGTGGGCTCGTCGCCCTTCATGCGCAAAGTGAGCGCGTCGTCGATCTCGTCGGGTCCGAATCCTCGCCCGCCAAACTCGCCGGCCCGCTCATAAGGCGCAGCCCAAAAATGGTGCGTCAGCCCCCTCGTTGCCCGGCCCACCGAATTGGATACGACGAGCGCGCCAACCCGGAAGCCGCGCGAGGTCAAGGCGCTTGCCGAACCGAGCCCGCTTTTCAGATCGTATGTCGAGGCGCCGAAGCCTGCGCCCGTTGTGCCGAGCTCGAAGCTCTTCGGTCCGGCGAGCGCCTCGGAGGCGGCTTCAAAACCGAACTCCCAGTACGGCGGTCGCCGACCCCAAGCCTTGTCGCCGCCATTCGAGAGATCGAACAGGCTGGCCGAAGGCACGATCGGCACAAGCGCGCCGCGCGATCCGCGCGTCCGAAAGCCGCGGCCGATGGATGCGAGAAACGCCATCGCGCCGCCCGCCGCGTCCAACCCGAAGGCCGAGCCCCCAGAGAGGACAAAGGCGTCGACCCGCTCCACCATCATCTCGGGCTCCAGCAGTTCCACGTCGCGGAGAGCCGGCGAGCCCCCGTTCAGCGCAACCGACGCGACGACCGGTTCGTCGAAGAGCACAACCGTCACGCCGGAGGCCAGCCTGGCGTCATGCGCCGATCCGACGCGTACGCCGGCGATGTCCGTGATGAGATTGGCGGTCATGCGGAACGTCCTAGCAGCCGGCTCGCCGTCCGGCGAGTCGGCGTCACGCAAGCCCTGGGCTTCAGACAGGGGGACCATTGGAAAGTAAGGCGTCGCGATCGACGACGGGGAAAAGGCAAGGCGGCTTTGCGCGATGAATTGAACGAACCGCTCGGGATCGGCCCCGACGTCTCGCCTCTGACGATGCGAGCGGGCTTCAGCGCCTTCGCCGTCGCCGCGGCGCTGACCGCGGCCGCAATCGTCGCAGGCGAACTCTGGCTTATCCGCAGCGCGGCGCCGAGGGCCGGCGACGTATTTGCCGCATCGCCGGCGCAAGCCCGCGCGCGGCCGCCCAGGCGCGCCGGAGCCACTCATCATCGACGTCCAGCAGGCGCTCGCCGCGCTCCGGGTCAAGGATCCGCAAGGGGCGCAGCGGTAAGTCGAGCGGGTGCGTGGCGCACGAACGCCGATTCACGCTAAGATGGGACCGGTTTTCCTGTCTATGCGGCTCTCATGACTGACGGTTTGCCCTTTCGCCCTTGCGTCGGCGTCGCGCTCGTCAACAGCGACGGCGACGTCTTCATCGGTCATCGCAAGCGCAAGCGCGGCGGCGAGCATCTCGACGCCCGCGCGTGGCAGATGCCTCAAGGCGGCATCGATGAAGGTGAGGCGCCTCTGGAGGCGGCCAAGCGCGAATTGTGGGAAGAAACCAACATCCGCTCGATCGAACTGATCGCGGAATTGCCCGAGTGGCTCAGTTACGATCTGCCGGACGAAGCGCGCGGCCGTTGGGCGGGCCGCTATCGCGGCCAGACGCAGAAGTGGTTTCTGTTCCGGTTTATCGGACGCGACACCGAGATCGACGTCCATCATCCCGCTGGCGGCCATCACGGGGCGGAATTCGACGACTGGCGCTGGGAGCGTTTCGAGCATCTGCCCGACGTGGTCGTCCCCTTCAAGCGCCAGGTCTACGAGGCCGTCGCCGCCGCCTTCGCGCCGCTCGCTCTCCCCTCTTGTCGCAATCGGGAAGAGAGCCAGGGGTGAGGGGCGTCGCCCAGGGCTAAGAGTATCGTGAACGCTAACGTCGAAGGTCAGCGCCGCCACATATCCGGTCTTCGGCCGCCTTGTCCCGCTTCGCGAGGCGAAGCGAATCGCGGCGCCTCTACTTGCCCGCCTTGACCGAGGTCAGCGCCACAGCCATTTCCTCGGCCATCCTCTTGCGCAACCGATTGTCAGAAAGGTCGACATTGCCGCGGGCGAGGTCGTCCTTGAGGGCGGCCGCGACGTCGTCGTCGCTCTTGCCGATCTGGGCGCCGACGAAGTCCTCGGCGAATTTCTCGGCGGCGTCTCCGGAGACGCCTTTCAGCTCGGAAACCCAGAGAGCCAGCGCCTTGTTGCGGCGCGCGGTGGCGCGGAAGCGCAGGGTTTCGTCGTTGACGAACTGCTTCTCGAAGGTGTTCTCGCGGTCCTGGAATGCGTCGGACATGTCCGTCTCCCTACCCGCGCGTCGTCTGGCGCCGCGCCAATTCCGGGCCGCTCTTGGCCCGTCCGTATTGCGTTGTTATGACCGCTTCGCGGGTGCGGCGCAATCCGACGCGGCGGCCCGGAGAATGGGGAGCGTCTAAGCGGCATCGCGACGCAAATCCGACGCAGGGGCAAGAAACCGTCGCCCGGTGCCTCATTGACGAAGCAGTTGCGCAACGCCATCCTTTTTCACGGACCGGAATCGACAGAATGTTAGATTTCGGCGATGCTCTCGGGGCGGAGATTGCAGTCGTGGCGACGCGAAAGAAAACCGGAAGCGGAAAAGAGCTTTCCGAAGGGTTGAAGCGCGTGCTGGTCGAAAATTTGGGGCCTGCGCTCGTCGAGGGGTTGAAGCGGTTCATCGTCAGCGAAGGCCCCCAATTGGCGGCGAGGGGATTGGGCGCCATGGAATCTTTCGCGCGGTCAAAATGGAACCGCAAGGCTGGCGCGGCCGATTCGTTGGGGCCTGGGGCCGCAAATGCTGAACCGTCCGAAGTCGAGGCCGATGAAAGCGAGCCGAACGACAAGGTTTTTGCAGAGATCTGCCGGTCGGCCGTCGACTGCGACTTTTGCTTCAAATCCGGCTCGCTTTCGCGCGGGTTCGTGGCGCTGCCTCAGCCCCGCTACGTCGGCCCCGGCTATTGGTCAGCACCCACGAGACGATTGTTCGTGATGATCAATCCCGGATCGGGCGAGGGGTCCGAACACGACCGGGCGCTGCTCACCGACCTCGAGTCTTACAAAAGCGGTAAGATCGATCTGGCCGAATTCTTCACTCGACAGCTGCGTTGTATGGAGCATTGGGGAGGCGGCCGCTTTATCAATTTTTTTCGACGCATCGGCGTCAGCCTGAAAGAGACGGCCATCATCAACCTCGCGTGGTGCGCGACGGCAACGAACGAATATCCCGACCACATGCTCAACAACTGCTTCGGGCTGCACGGGCGACGAGCGATCTATGCTTTGCGTCCCACCATGATCGTTGCGTGCGGAGCCAAGGCTCAGCAATTGGGGAGGGCCTCGGGCTTGCCCTTCGTCCCGGCGCCTCACTACGCCGCGCTGAAACAAATAGATTATGAAGCGATCGCCGAGGCGATCGGGACCGCAGGTAGTCCCGGCCAAGACAGGCAAGACGACAAAGGGCCGAAGCAACGGGAGGAACCGTTCCGTCGGACCAAAAGGATCCGCTTGCTCGAGGAGGCCAACCCGAAGCGAGGGAAAAGCGCGGCGCGCTACGCCTGCTACCGGGACGGGATGACCGTGCCGGAATACGAGGCCGCGGTCCGGGAGCGATGCGGGGCCTTGGAAGCACGGAAGTGCAAGGCGGATATCGAGTGGGACGTGCGGCATCGCTTCATCCGTCTGGAGCCCTCGCCGGGCTAGCCTCTTCGCCTCGCTCGGCGCGGCCGCTCTCGCGGCGCCTGTCCGACCCGAAAACGCCGCAAACCGTTTGAGCTTCATCGCTTGAGCCGCTAGAAGCGGGCGCGCCCGAAGCCTTCCGGAGCCCCGATGACCGACGCCCTCAACGCCACGCCGCAGCAGAAGTCCGAGATTCTGATGCAGGCGCTGCCCCATATGCTGCGCTACGACGACGCCGTCGTGGTGGTGAAATACGGAGGGCACGCCATGGGCGATGAAGACAAGGCGCGCGACTTCGCCAAGGACATGGTGCTCCTCGAGCAGTCCGGCATCAATCCGGTGGTGGTCCATGGCGGCGGACCGCAAATCGGCTCGATGCTGAAGAAGCTCGGCATCGAATCGCAGTTCTCCGGGGGCTTAAGGGTCACCGACAAGCCGACCATCGAGATCGTGGAAATGGTCCTCGCCGGCTCGATCAACAAGTCGATCGTCGGCTCGATCAACGCCGAGGGCGGCCGCGCGGTCGGTCTTTGCGGCAAGGACGGCAACATGGTCATCGCCCGCAAGGTGCACCGTCCCCACGGCGCCAGTCCGGACGAGGACGTCGTCGACCTCGGCTTCGTCGGGGAGCCCGACAAGATCGACATGACGGTGCTCGAACAGATCCTCGGGCGCGAGCTGATCCCCGTCCTGGCTCCGGTGGCTCAGGGCGCTGACGGCCAGACCTATAACGTCAACGCCGACACGTTCGCCGGCGCGATCGCCGGCGCGCTCGGGGCCAAGCGCCTGTTGTTCCTCACCGACGTGCCGGGCGTGCTCGACAAGGACAAGAACCTGATCAAGGAGCTCAAGGTCGACGACATCCGGGGCCTGATCGCCGATGGCACGATCACCGGCGGCATGATCCCCAAGGTCGAGACCTGCATTTACGCGCTCGAGCGCGGCGTCGAGGGCGTGGTCATCCTCGACGGCAAGATTCCGCACGCGGTGCTGATCGAGCTTCTCACCGACCAGGGTTCCGGAACGCTGATCACGCGATGAGGCGAGAGGGCGGCCCAAGGCCGCCGAGTGAGGGGGAGCCGGCGCCTGCGAATTTCCTGCCGTTCCAAGTCACAAAGGTAATCGATGCGCATCCTCGCCATCGACACGTCCTGCGGCGCGGCCTCGGTCGCTGTCGTCGAGACCGGGCGGATTGAGCCGCTCGCGATTGTCAGCCGCGCGATGGCGCGCGGCCACGCGGAGGCGCTCGCCCCGATGGTCGAGGAGGTCGCTCGCGGCATCGAGGGCGGCCTCCCGTCGATCGGCCGGATCGCGGTGACGGTCGGTCCCGGCTCGTTCACGGGCATCCGGGTCGGGCTCGCGCTCGCCCGCGCCATGGGACTGGCGCTCGGCATCCCGGTGGTCGGAGTGTCGACCCTGGTCGCCTTCGCCGCGCCGCTGCTCAGCGAACCTCGGCCGGGGATCATCGCGGCGGCCATCGACGCCCGGCACGGGTCGGTCTACTTCCAGCTGTTCGAGCCGTCCGGCCGACCGCTCGGTCCGCCCCGCTGCGACACACTGCGCGAGTGCGTGCGCGGCATCGGCGCCGGGCCGGCGCTGCTGGCCGGCGACGCGGTCGAACTCGTCGCCGCCGAAGCGCACCGCGCGGGCCTGCCCTACGACCTCGCGGCGGCGGCCGCGGCGCCCGAAATTTTGGCGGTCGCCCGGATCGGACTGGCTCTCGATCCCGCGCACAATCCCGCTCGCCCGCTCTACGTCAAGCCGCCGGACGCGCGGCCGAACCCGGCCGAGCCGATCGCCCGGACGTCCGCCTGAGGGGTCTATGATTTTCGGTTTCGGCGGCCGATGGTCCGCGCCGGTGGTCCGGCCTCTGCGAAGCGACAAGGCGGACGATTGCGCCCGCCTGCACGCCGCCGGCTTCGCCCATCCGTGGTCGGCCGAGGAGGTCGCCCAGCTCATCGCCGACAGCGCGACCTTGGCGGCGGCTGCGCTCGATCCGGTCAACGGCGCCTTGCGCGGCTTCGCGCTCGCGCGTCTGGCCGCCGACGAAGCCGAGATCCTGACCATCGCGGTGGAGGCGGCGTGGCGAGGTCGGGGCGTCGGGCGAGCCTTGCTCGCCGAGACCCTGCGGCGCGCCGCGAACGCGGGCGCCCGGGCGATGTTCCTCGAGGTCGACGAGGACAACGCGGCGGCGATCGCGCTCTATCGTCGTCTCGGCTTCA
>Ga0074045_10005781_pt1 | contig 10740 bp, 6 predicted proteins | sample BogForMeECP23OM2_FD_94442 | JGI IMG/M metagenome (GOLD analysis project Ga0074045, IMG submission 94442) | Bog forest soil microbial communities from Calvert Island, British Columbia, Canada - Bog Forest MetaG ECP23OM2 | ecosystem: Environmental > Terrestrial > Soil > Wetlands ... | reverse complement strand
GGGGTATTCAGCCACAGGTCGCTGCCCGACACGAGGTAGCGGGAAATGGTCATGTCATAGTCTTCCAGGAAGATGATCCTGCTGGCCACCCGTGGATCGCTCGTGAAGTGCACGATCTTCTTGATGATCTCCTTGCCGGCCATGTCATGCGGATGCGCCTTGCCGGCAAAGATCATCTGGATGGGCCGCTCGTTGTTTGTCAAAAGCCGGATGAGCCGGCCCGGATCCGAAAGCAGGAGGTCAGCCCTCTTGTACGTGGCAAAGCGCCGGGCAAAGCTGACGGTGAGAGCATAGGGGGTCAGAGCGTTGGCGCTGCGGGAGAGCTCCGAATTGGTGACCCCCCTCCGCTCGAGCTGCTGCTGGAGGCGCATGCGGGCAAATGCCACCATCCGTTCGCGGCGGCGTTCGTGCGTGCGCCAGAGCTCCTCGTCGGAGACCCGGTCTATCCGGTCCCAGATATCCAGGTTCGTGGGCGTGTCGTAGAACTCCGGCCCAAGGTAGCGGTCAAGAAGGTCGATCATGTCGTGGGTGATCCACGAACGCGGGTGCACGCCGTTGGTGATGTGCGTAATGGGGATCTCTTCCATCGGAAGGGACGGCCAGATCTTGTGCCACATCTGTCGCGAGACTTCACCGTGCAGGCGGCTCACCCCATTGTTGTAGGCGGAGAGCCGCAGCGCCAGCACGGTGAGGCAGAACTCCTCCCCGTCGTTGTTGGGATCTTCCCTGCCCAGGCCCAGAAACTCCTTCCAGGGAAGACCAAGCTCGTGCGCGATCTCACCGAAGTATTTCTCCATGAGGTCCGCGGAGAAGCGCTCATTGCCGGCGGGAACGGGCGTATGGGTCGTGAAGACGTTGGTGGACCAGACGCACTGCCACGCCTGCTCGAAAGTGAGCGCGCCGCCCTGCATGAGCTGGCGGATCCTTTCGATGCCGAGGAACGCCGAGTGGCCCTCGTTCATGTGCATGCAGACAGCCTTGATCCCCAGCGCAGACAGGGCGCGGATGCCCCCCACGCCCAGCACGATCTCCTGCTGCATGCGAATTTCCCGGTCCCCGCCGTACAGTGACGCTGTGATGAGGCGCAGCGGCTGGGGATTGGCCTCGATATTGGTGTCCAGCAGGTAAAGAACGTTCTTGCCGACCTTGACCTGCCAGATCCATGCCGTTGCGGCTGAAGGACCCAGCTCGATCTGCACGGAGAGAGGCACGCCGTGTGCGTCTCGGCAAAGGGTGACCGGCATATTGTACCAGTCATTCTCGGGATATGACTCCTGCTGAAACCCGTCCATGTTGAGATATTGCTGGAAGTATCCCTGCCGGTAGAGCAGCCCCACCCCGACAAGGGGCAGCCCGAGGTCGGAGGAGGTCTTCATATGGTCACCGGAAAGCATGCCCAGGCCGCCGGAGTACACCGGCAGCGAGACGTCCAGCCCGTACTCCATGGAGAAATAGGCGATGGCCTCTTCCCCCGGGCCCTTGTACCAGCGCTCCGCCCCGAGGTAGCGCGTGAACTTGGCGTACACGGCCTCCAGGGCAGCGAGGAAGGAGTCGTCGACGGCAGCCTGCTCCAGCTTGTCCTGGGAAACCAGGCCCAGCATGCGCACCGGGCTCTGCCGCGAGGCGGTCCAGGCGTCGTAGTCCAGCCTCATGAAGAGCATGATGGCTTCGTAGTTCCAGCTGATCCACAGGTTGTGGGCCAGCTCCTCGAGGGGTTTGAGCCTGGGAGGAATGTTCGGCTTTATCGTGAACGCAAGCAATGCCATGAATTTCATGGTAATAAAAATTAAACGCGCTGTACAGCGATGTTCCGCGGGCGTGTGCCGTCGCGCACCTGGGATTGCAGGCCGTGCCCGGCAGGATTACATTCTCCCGGATGAGTATCTTCAAATCCTACGACATCCGCGGAATCTACGACAAGGAATGGGACAGCGCCACGGCGTACGCCATCGGCCGCCACCTGCCGGCGCTCCTCGAGGCGCGGCACATTGCGGTGGGCAGGGACGTGCGGCTTTCCACGGAGGAGATCTTCCGCTCCCTCACCCGGGGTCTGACAGAGTCAGGCTGTGACGTCTCCGACATCGGGCTGTGTGACACGCCGGCGGTGTACTTCGCAACAGCGTTTTACGGGATGGAAGGGAGCGTGATGATCACCGCATCCCATAATCCAAAGGAGTACAATGGCCTGAAGGTCTCCCGACGCCTCGCTGTTCCCGTGGGCTATGACACGGGCCTGGCGGAGCTGGAGGAAAAAGTGAGCCGCAACGTCCTGCCGGAGCCGGCCGCCGCGCCGGGGAGCGTGCGCCAGCTTCCCATCCGCACGGACTACGTGGCGCACCTGGCCCGGTTCCGCTCGGACCTCTCGGCCCTGCGGGTGGTCATCGACTGCTCCAACGGCATGGCGGGAATCTACCTGAGGGATGCCCTTGAAGGCACGCGCGGCAGATTCACGCTCATGTACGAAGAGCGGGACGGACGCTTTCCCAATCACGCGCCCAATCCGCTCGTGGAGGAGAACCTGGCGGACCTCAAGCGCCGCGTCGTACAGGAGAAGGCCAGCCTCGGGATCTGCTTCGACGGTGATGCCGACCGCGTGATGTTCGTCGACGAGACGGGGCGCTTCATTTCCCCGGATCTCATCATTGGTCTCCTGGGCACGTACTATTTCACCCGTCACCCCGACAGGCTGGCGGGCGGCAGCCGCGCGGTCACCTATGACGTGCGCTCGTCCCGAAGCGTCGTGGAGTTTCTCCGCGCCCTGGGCGCTGACCCCAGGATCTGCAAGGTGGGGCACTCGTTCGCCAAGAAGCTTCTCCGGGACACTCAGGGGATCGCCGGAGGGGAGCTTGCCGGACACTACTATTTCCGTGAGAACTATTTCTGCGATTCCGGACTCATCTCCGCGCTCATCGTCATGGAGGTCCTTGCAGGAGACGGCCGCGCGTTTTCCCGGGTGATGGGGGACATCCGCAAGTACTCCTTCTCCGGTGAGCTCAACTTCACCGTGCCCAACGGCGCGGAGATCGTGCGAAAAGTCAAAGCAGACTACCCGGAAGGACAGCTCACGGAAATAGACGGGATCAGGATCGATTTTCCCGATTGGTGGTTCAACCTGAGGGTATCCAATACAGAGCCGCTTCTGAGGCTCGTCGTGGAAGCGGGAACCGAGGACGGTCTCGAAGAGCGGAAAAGAGAGCTGATGGGGAAAATCACGCGCTATACGGCGGCGCCGGCCAGGGGGTGACCCGATGCGGGGCCGCTCCAAGGATCAGGCCGCGACCCCGGCTCCGCTTCGTCTTCGCCGCCGCTCCCCTTACTAGGGAGGAATCACGAGCTGCCAGCCCGGGTAGATCAGGTCCGGGTTCTGGATGAGCTTTCGGTTGCGCCTCCAGATGCTGGGCCAGCGGTACGGGTCGCCGTAGATCTCCTTGTACTCCGCAATCCGCCAGAGACAGTCGCGCCGATCGGGAATGAGGCGCACCGTGTAGACGCCCTTCACCGCGTATGACTTGTAGACGTCGATGTAGCGCTGCGCCTCGTTGAAGTAGTCCAGGGACTTTGCATAGTTGCCTGCCGCTTTTTCCTTCATGCCCTGCATCCAAAGGTCGCGCGCCTGCTGCAGGAGGCTCACCGTTGAATCGTCCGCCATCACCGCAGTGCTCTGGTCCATCGGGATGAGCATCGAGTGGCCGCCGGGGGCGCTGTTGTTTTCCTCCTGCTTCATCATCTGGTCGATTTCCTTGAGAAACTCCTCCTCGGTCCAGTTCTGCGGCTTTATGATAGTGCCATCTTCCGTCACGACCGTCAGTTTGGAGGCATCCTGCAGAGACTTCATGACCTGCGCCTGGAGCGCCTCCGCTTTTGCCTTCAGCTCCGCGTCGCGGCCGTCACGCGCTTCCTGGGCGATCCGCAGAGTGTCACGGGCAGCCTCCCGGGCAGCACCGAAGTTTTCCTCTGCGTTATCCAGGTCCCACGCGTGCCACGCGTCGAGCCCTTTCAGGTACAGGCCCGTGACCTTGTCCTTCTGCTCCGGCGCCCACGCATAGAGCTCCTTGTCTTCCGCCTGTTTCATCAGCTGCTCGGTGTCGTACTTGAGAGTGCGCACGTTGGCCAGCCGCGCCTCCAGCCGATTGCGAAGGTCCGTCATGTCCTTGAGCGCCTTGTACGCACGGGCGCGCGCATCAGCGTATTCGCCGCTGCGGTACAGGGCCGTTGCCTCGTCGATTCCGGCCGTGGCCGCGGTGTAGTCCGCCGGCAGGAACTTGTCTGCCTCCAGGGCCAGGAGCTTCTGCCGCGCCGCTTCCATGCGGGCTGCCAGCTCCTCTGCAGAGCGCTGGACGGCATTGGTGAACGCAAGGTCGGCTTTCTCCCGGGAAGCGCTGAGGCTCTCCCGCGCGGACGCGGGATCCGATGTCCGCAGGTCCACACCCTCATCCAGCAGGCGCCGCGCCGCGTCATAGTTCTCCGAGTCGTAGTAGTCGGCGTCTACCTCTTTGGCCCTGGCAAGCGCATTGCGCGCATCGGTGACTTCCGCGTCTGTGACAGCGGCGGCTTGCTGCGGGGTCTGGACACCGGTGGCCTGGACACCGGTGGTCTGCGCTGCGCCGGGGATCGTAAAGGTTGCGCTTGCAACCGGGGAATCATTCCAGCCGGTCTTGTAGGCGATTGCACGAAGGGTGGTTGTTGCAGGGACCTGTACGGGCTCCGCATACACCGTACCGCTCGTGGAAGACGGCATGCTCGAGTCTGTCGTATAGCGGATCTGCGCGCCTTCTGTGGAGGTGGTGATTGTCACGGTCTGTACGCCGGTGTAGGAGCCTTCAACAGGACTGAATGTCGGCTCCGCGACAGTGTTTTCCGGAGGCTTGGGTGCCGAGGGGCAATTGACGAGCAGGAGCGACAGAGCGAAGATGACCGGAAGCCGCATCATACGGGCCATGGGAAGCCTCCCTGTCGGCGCATTATCCGTCAAAGTCTAACAGGCCAAAAATCTGTTGTCAACTCAAAGTCGAATTGGTAGAATGAATTAGAGCGCATCGTGGTGCGAGGAGGCTGCACATGAGGAAATCGATCGTCCTCTCCGTTCTCTTGCTCTCCTTCGCCGCAGGGCTTGGCTGGGCGCAGTTCTGGAAAAACTACACTGACACGGATCGACGGGCCACCGCTGAAGCTTATTGGCTGGCCGGCAGCCAGTACTTGAAGATCGGACAACCGGAGGTCGGCGGGGCGTTCAAGGCCATGGCCAAGGAGATAGACCCGTCGCTGGATCCGAATGCGATCTCCGACCAGGCCCTTCCTTCCGCTGCCGAGCTTCTTGCGCAGGGACGAACCACGGAAATAACTGCGGGTGCGGCGGGGATTCCCACCAGGGCTGTCAGTTCCTTCTTCCTGCGGTTTCTGGGAGCCTTGGTGGACAAGGATCCAGCCGCCATCGCCGGTTTTCTGGATGGATCGGTCTATCTCACGCGGCTCCCTGCGGAAGTGACCCGTTCTGACGCGCAAGCCGCCATGACGGACTTTTTCAAGAGCGTCCCGCTGACAGACCTGAGGCCTTCGCAGATCTACAACCTGGACAGTATCGTCGTGACCCGGGATCCGCCTGTCGCGCAGGCCGCCTGGGGAGAAGCCTACACCCTGACCATCAATGCCGCGGCCGACTATTCGCAGTACGTGAGCTTCTGGGACATGACCCAGCAGTTCTTCGTCCGGCGCGTGTCGGGCAACTGGTATGTCTTCGGATACGGCCCGACAACGCCTCCGCTCGACTGGGCTCCGCAGAAAACTGAGCCCCCGGCTGCTGAGCAGGCTCCGGCCGCGGCAGCGGAGTCCGACGCCGGCAGCTCCATCACACAGTCGTTCACCTCCTGCGTGTCGGCCCTCCTGAAAAAGGATGCGGAGGGAGCGATTGCTCACATGAGCCAGAGCATCCATTTTCTACGCATGCGCCAGAGTGTGACCAGGGATGAGCTTCGCACCACGCTGCAGGGCTATTTCGACACCGCGGATTTCAAGAACGCCGTGGCCTCCGACGTGTTGAACCTCGACAGCGTATTCGTCGAGCCCGCCGCAAGCCCTGTAGACGGCGTGACGGGGGACGTCTACATGCTCAACGTGCAGTCCCGGATGGACCTCTCGACGGGGATCCCCTTCTGGTCGAGCTATCAGAGATACTATTTCATCCAGGAGGCTGGCAACTGGGTAATATTCGCAATTCTGTAGGCAGGGACGCCGAAAGCGCGCGAGTGCAGGGATGCACGAAAGCGCGCTTAGGCCTTCCGCGGTACGGGAGTACCCGTTCGGCGGGTACTCCGTACGCCGCGGAGTTGGTCGCAATTGCCTGCGCCTTCTGCATAGGGCTTCTCTTTTTTTCGGGTACGGCATTCGCCCAGGAAAAACTCGGGAGCGTCACCTACCTGGAAGGGGACGTGTCCCTGGTCCGCGACGGCGCGCAGATGGACAGCCTTGCGATAGGAGCGGACGTCCAGAATTTCGATCTGGTGAAGACAGGCTCGGACGGTCTGGCCGAGCTGGATGTCAACTCCCCGCTGTCGCCGCGGATCACGATAAAGGTCAGTGCGGACACGCAATTCTCCGTGGAGATCGCGACAATCGAGGGCAAACAGCAGACAACACTGGGCATCATAGGCGGGAGCATCAGCCTGAAAGCAGCCCGTCTGGCGGGCACCCAGGCGCTTTCCGTGAAAACAGACTCAGCCGCAATGGGAGTACGGGGCACGCAGTTCGACGTGACTTCCCCTGCTACGGGTGACGTTCTGGTGACGTGCGATGAGGGCGAGGTGGTCGTTACCGATGACCAGGGCAAGGAACTGCACGCAATTCCCGGTACGGTCGTGGAGAAGCAGCCGGCCGAGCTGTACCGCACGGTCCCGGTGGAAGTCTCCGGCCTGCAGACGTTCCGGGGGCAATGGGCTGCCGAGCGCGGGCAGGCGCTCGAGAAAAATGCGCTCAGGTTGATTCAGGGGAACGCGAGGCTCTACAACAGGCTCGTCCAGGAGCTGAACGCGGGGCACGCAGAGCTCGACAAGTATCGTGAAACCATCAGCAGGTGGAGGGAGGAGGACAGGAGGGCGCGGGTGGGGCAGCGGGCCGAGATCGCAAAGGATCGGCAAGCAATCGGCGGCCTCCTGGCGCGGCTGCGTCGCACCCAGTTTCGGCTCGAGCGCGTCCACTTCCGACTGGCGCGGCTGATGGCCATCCACAACCGGGGAATCGGGGCGGGGACGCTGGAAGGAGGCATCACCACGGCGCAGTTCTTCGAGAGGTTCGCGAACGAGCGCAAGGACGTGGAGGACAAACTGTACCTTACGCGTTCGATTTCGAAGTTGTACCTGAGACGGAACGAGGGAAGGCTGCCATAGCCATGGACGCGTAGCACGCCGAAGGCGTGCGGAGTGCGGCAGCCGGCCGCCTGGGGCGGACTCCGTTCGCCGTTCGCGCCCAGTGCAGGGATGAAATCAAAAAAGGCTGTCCGACGGACAGCCTTTTTTATTATCAGCTGTGTGATTCTAGAAAATCGACTTCTCTGTTTCCAGGTCGAAGAAGTGGATCTTGGTCAGGTCAGGGTGCAGGTTGGCGATGTCCCCGATGTGGAAAGTGAAACGTGGGGCAACCTTTGCCACGAGCTGGTTGGCCTTAGTGCTGACCCAGAGATGGATTTCCGATCCCAGGGGCTCGATGACTTCCACCTTGGACGGAATGTTGTTCAGTCTTTCGGGCGCTTCCGAATAGAGCAGGTCTTCAGGCCTCACGCCGAAGATGGCGTCCTTGCCCGCATAGTTGCGCAGCGTTTCCGACTGCTGGGGGGTGAGCTCCATCTTGAAAGAGCCCTCGTCCGCGATCAGCTTGCCGTTTTCCATTTTCAGGCTGACCTTCATGAAGTTCATGGGGGGAGACCCGATGAACCCGGCAACGAACCTGTTCACCGGCGTGTTGTACAGGCCCAGCGGCGTGCCAATCTGCTGAATGAGCCCGTCCTTGAGCACCACGATGCGGTCTCCCATGGTCATCGCTTCGATCTGGTCATGGGTGACGTAGATCATTGTTGCCTGGAGCCTGTGGTGCAGGGCGGAGAGCTCTGCTCTCATCTGGACCCTCAACTTGGCATCAAGGTTCGAAAGCGGCTCGTCGAAAAGGAATACCTTGGGCTTGCGCACAATGGCGCGCCCTACCGCAACGCGCTGTCTCTGTCCGCCGGAGAGCGCCTTGGGCTTCCTGTCCAGCAGTTCCTCGATGTCGAGGATCTGCGCGGCCTCGTGCACACGCGCGTTGATCTCCGCCTTGGGGTACTTGCGGATCTTCAACCCGAATGCCATATTGTCATAGACGGTCATGTGGGGATACAGGGCGTAGTTCTGGAACACCATGGCGATGTCCCTGTCCTTCGGCGCCACGTCATTCATGAGCTTTCCGTCGATGTACAGCTCACCGGTCGAGATTTCCTCGAGCCCCGCCACCATCCTGAGTGTCGTGGTCTTCCCGCAGCCCGACGGACCTACCAGGACGACGAATTCCTTGTCGTTGATGGTCAGGTTCGCGTTGTCGACCGCTTTCACTCCGCCTTCATAGATCTTTGTGATGTTTCGCAACTCTACTGTCGCCATTGGCAACCTCCCGCGTGGATTATTCTATAAATACCAGAATAGAATAGAACCCGGGAGATGTCAATTGAAATCTGGGATGCCGGGGGCGCAGGCACGAACGCGAGCCCCAGTTTGGGCCCGGCCGCTCATTTCTTCTCCGTTTTTTGCCACTCGTCGAGCGTTTTGTCGAGCGGCTCGGTCTCCTGTCCCGAGGCTGTCTGGGCAATCCACGGCACGATGACGCTGTCCCGGACCTTCACCCAGTTGTCCGGCAGAAGTCCGGGAAAGGTGAGGATGCTGTCAAGGGGAATATGCCCGAGCAGAACTGGGTATTTTTGCGGTAGATCTCTCTCATTGATAGTTTTCAAGGCAGAGAATCCGTCGGTCACGCCAAATACACCGATTCTCTTCGACTGGTTCACATTAAGGAGAGTCTGCTGGACCGTGGGGCTGCAAAACCACTGGAGGAATGCCCTGGCCCCTCCCTTGTTGCGGGACGAGCGCAGGACCCCGGCAAAGAGCACGTCGTCCCCGACCGGGATCATGCTGTCCTGGGAAAGCCACCTGAAGTCGAAGTCATGCCTCTCCTCCACAGGAAGGGCAAAGAAGTCCGTGAACGAGGTGAGCGCGAACAGGGACTTTCCCGAGGAAAGAAGCTTGTACCAGGGCTGCACGCGATTCCGGCCGGAAAAGGCGGCATCCGCGGCGGCTCCTCCGTTGACCTGGTTCAGCCACATGCGGAGGAAATCCGTGGTCTTGCCCACGCCGCTGTCGTCGTATGCCGGCAGGTTGTTCCTGCCGGGGCGAAAACGGGCACCGAACAGCAGGGCCGATGCGGTGAGAAAATCCACGTTCCAGTCTGCAAGGGGAGAAAAACCCATGGCGATTGGGAGACCGGCCTTGTTTATCTTGTTGAATGCCTTGCTCATGGTCTGCAGGTCATCCAGCGGCATGAACATCTTGTTCGGGAGGTCCGCGGACGTGCGCACATAGACGACGGCCGGAAGTGTGAAGGAAACCGGGACGAGAAACGGGCGGTTGTCTCGTGATCCCATGGCCAGAAGACCCGCGTAGAACGAGGCAGGATCCACTTTGCCCGGCTTCACGATGTCTCCCAACGCGTCCAGCCGGTCCATCACGGCAGGCGTTGCCAGCCATTGCCCGATCACGGCGTCACCCGGAGTGCCGTCCAGCACCGCCTGTGCGGGTGCGTCCTGGTAGGCGATCTCCACTTTGACGTCGGATTGGATTGCGTTGTAGCGGTCCACGTATGCGGCTATCTCCGCCCGGTTCGTGACCAGGTGGACAACCGGCTCGAGACCGAAACCGCACCCGCTCAGGACCGCGGCAGCCGCGGCCAGCAGGACTGCGAGCGGTCGAAAGGCTCTACTCATCTGGAGCACTGTAGGGAGGGACATTCTTGTTGTCAACATCGATGTTCTGCTACCATGCCCGCGGAAGCTCAATGAGCGAACCTCCCTGGCTCACCTATTCCCGCTATCTTCGTCAGCGTCACGGCTGCACCGTCTACCGCGTGGCAGTGGATGCCGGCTTCTCCTGTCCCAATCGGGCAGCTGGAAGGTCCAGCCGCGGATGCACGTACTGCGCGGAAGACGGAGCCCGGGCCCCATATCTCGGGAGCCGGGAGAGCCTGAAGAACCAGGTGGAGAGCGCGATATCGTTCCTCCGCGGCCGCTACCACGCCGAGGCGTTCATCCTCTTTTTTCAGGCCTTTTCGAACACGAACGCGGAGGTGGACGCGCTGCGGCGGATCTATGACAGCGGATTGGAGCTGGCCCCTTTTCGCGGTCTGAATGTCGCGACCAGGCCTGACTGCGTGGACACGGACAAGGCGAAGCTCCTGGCCTCCTACAAGGAGCGCGGCCTGGAAGTTTGGGTGGAGCTCGGGCTGCAGTCAGCATGTGAATCCACCCTGCGCCGCATCGAGAGAGGACACAACAGGAACGATTTCATGCGCGCGTTCGGGCTTCTGAAGGAGAGGGGCCTGAAAGTGGCCGTGCATCTCATCTTCGGGCTGCCCGGGGAAGGCTTGGAGCCCATCATGGACACGATACGCGCCGTGGCGGAGCTCGATCCAGACGGCGTGAAGATCCACAATCTCCACGTTCCTGCGGGCACT
>Ga0074045_10005780_pt1 | contig 10741 bp, 7 predicted proteins | sample BogForMeECP23OM2_FD_94442 | JGI IMG/M metagenome (GOLD analysis project Ga0074045, IMG submission 94442) | Bog forest soil microbial communities from Calvert Island, British Columbia, Canada - Bog Forest MetaG ECP23OM2 | ecosystem: Environmental > Terrestrial > Soil > Wetlands ... | reverse complement strand
GCTTTCTTGGTGTCGTAATCCGCTTTGGCGATCAACTGAGAGTCGTACAGGTTCTGGGCGCGTTCATAGTCCAGTTTGGCGCGCTCGAACTCAGCCTCCGATGAATTCAGGTCGGCTGCTGCAGTATTCACCGCCGCCTGTGCCGCGACAGCGTCGGTTTGAGCTGCTTTCAGGGCCGAATCATTGGCCGAAACGTCAGCCGAGGGCTGGACGTTGTCCAGCGTGGCCAGCATTTGCCCCTTCTTCACTCGATCGCCTTCCTTGACGTACAAGTGGGTGATCTTGGCGAACGCGTTGGAGCCGATATTTACCTGCACCTTGGGTTTGATCTCCCCCGAAGCGGTCACGACCGATGTGATGTCCTCGCGGACCACTTTTCCGGTCTGCACCGTCACCACGCCTTTACGACTCTGCTGGACGCTGAATCCGACAATGGCCAGCAAAACCACGATGCCACCGATGATGAGCGCAATCTTTTTCCAGTTCTTCATCGATCCTCGATCGGGAAGCCGCTACTTGGGGCGCACCTGTCCGCTGCCACATAATACGAAGTCAGACGGACAAAGGTTCCTTTGGAGAGCAACAACTTCGTTTCTGGCGCTGCCAGTCAACGCAGGAAACCTCGCATGGCTGAGCGCGCACGTTGCACCAATTTCCGGTAACGCTTCTGATTCCCTCCGATTATAGCCGCTCGGGTGCCGAGTTTGGGATGGCAACCTGGTGGTTGGCAATCATGGCAGCAATCGGGTAAAGCCGCAGCCGAAAATTGCACAGAGTTCCGCCGCTTCGTGAAATTCGCAGCGACTTTTCCGAGCCGAGGGGTTTGAGGAAGCGGGGTCATGCCATCTTGCTGGAAATTGGTTTGCGGATTATGGGTGAGCGGTCTTGCTTTAAGGGTTGCGAGTACTTACAATTTACTGGTTCGTAGTGTGCCTCGAGGAGTCTGTTTCTGCGCATGAAGTTACATGGCTTTTGCCGATTTTGTTCGCTGCTGCTGATCGCTGTCGGGGCCAGCGTGCTTGCCATGGCCCAAAGTTCCACTCCGCCAGCGAGCCAGAATTCCGGTGCGTCAGCGGCCCAGACTCCCACTTCCTTGGCGCCCCCAAGCTCAACTCCGGCGACAGATGACAAATCCGCCAATTCTGCGGGCCAATCAGGCAAAACCCCGGATGCTTCCGCGCAGGGACAAACGGGCAGTCAGCCGCAAGTAGATCCCTTGAAGCGGCCACTCACGGAGAAGCAGAAGAAGGCCAATGCCAAGGCCATGAAGCAGGAATTGAGTTCCACCTACAAGAAGTGGCTCAACGAGGACGTGCGCTGGATCATCACTCCGGAAGAGCTCTCGGCGTTCAAGCAACTGTCGAATGACGAAGAGCGTGACGCGTTCATCGAGCAGTTCTGGCTGCGCCGTGACCCCACTCCGGACACGGAGGAGAACGAGTACAAGGAAGAGCACTACCGCCGCATCGCCTATGCCAACGAGCACTTCGCTGCCGGCATGCCAGGATGGAGGACGGACCGCGGGCGCATTTACATTGTGTACGGCCCACCGGACCAGATCGAGTCGCATCCTTCCGGCGGCACCTACGAACGTCCAATTGAAGAAGGCGGCGGTGAGACTTCGACCTATCCTTTCGAAGACTGGCGCTACCGCTACATCGAGGGAATCGGCAATGAGGTCATTATTGAATTTGTCGACCCCTGCATGTGCGGCGACTACCATATTTCGATCGATCCCAACGAAAAGGATGCGTTGTTGCACACCCCGAATGCCGGTCTGACGCTCTACGAGCAGATGGGCATGGCCAGTAAGACGGACCGCGTTGCCAACGGTGGCTTTGGCGCCAATGCCGGTCCAGAGTCCGGCATGCAGAACAGCAATGAGTTCAACAAGCTCGAGACGCTGGCCAAGATCAACTCCCCTCCGAAAGTGAAGTTCAAGGACCTGGAGGAAGTCGTCAGTCACAAGATCAACGTTAACCTGATGCCCTTCGATGTCATGACGGACTTCGTTAAGGTGACGGGTGACACGGTGCTCGTGCCTGTGACCATTCAGGTCAAGAATAAGGACATCACCTTCGTCAGCAAAGACGGCATTCAGCGCGGCACAGTAAACATCTTCGGTCGCGTAACGGGAATGACCGGAAAGGTCGCGCAGACCTTTGAAGACACGGTTCAAGTGGATGTTCCCACGGAACTGCTGGAAAAAACCATGGAGCATTCCTCCCTTTACTGGAAGGCAATTCCGCTTCGTCCCGGCCGCTACCGCTTCGATGTGGTGGTCAAGGACGTTAACGGCGATCGCGTGGGGACCTGGAGCCACGGCGTGCTGGTGCCGGAGTACAACGAAGACAAACTGGCGTCTTCCTCCATGATACTGGCCGACCACATGGAGAAAGTGCCCGCTAAGAACGTCGGTTCTGGGAGCTTCGTCATCGGCCAGACCAAGTTCGCGTATCCGCGCCTGGATGGACCCAATGGTCAGCCTGCAAGCTTCAAACGCGACCAGCGCGTGAACCTGTGGATGCAGGTTTATAATCTTCAGGCCGACGGAAAAACCAAGAAGCCTTCGGCCAAGATCGAATACGAAATCGTGAACGTCGCAAGTAACCAGGCGGTGGTGCACTCCTCGGAATCCACCGATAACATGGGCAATGTGGGCGACCAGATCACGCTGGAAAAAAGTCTGGCTCTGAATAGCTTTCAACCGGGCATCTACAAGTTGACGGTGAAAGTGGACGACAATGTTTCGAAGCAACAGATTGCACCGTCAGTACGGTTCTCTGTTGAGTAGGCGGTGGAATTTGCCGGCCTGCGGAAGCAGGCTCGGGCGGTGTGGTTTTGGTCCCAGGTACCTCTGTTGGGAGGTCGAGTGATGACCCGAATACTGGCGTCTTTAGCGATGGTGGTTTCGCTGTGCGTTTCAGCAGCGGCTGGGGTTGCTCCAGGCTCGATATCGGGATACGTCAAAGATTCTGCCGGCGTGGCGCAAATGGGAGCGGCGGTCGAGTTGGTCGGCAACGCCGGACAGCACCAGGTCGCATTTACCGATGCCCACGGGTTCTTTCGCGTCGACGGGCTACTTGCGGGCAGTTATGACCTCCGTGTCTCCGCTCCTTCCTTCCTTCCAGCACTGCGCGAAGACGTGGCTCTAGCTGCCGGCGCCAGCAAAGTCCTCAACATCACTCTGAACACGTTGTTCGAGGCGATCCGCATGCTGCCGGAGCTGAAACACAGCACGGACGAAGACGATAACTGGAAATGGACGCTGCGCTCAACCGCCAATCGTCCGATCCTTCGTTTCGAAGCCGGAGCACCGATCGTCGTGGAGTCGGCTTCGCAGGACCGCTCGACGAAGGGAACGCTGGCGTTCATGGCAGGTGGCTCCAGTGAGGGCTATGGCAGCGCTGCCGACTTGGGAACCGCCTTCAACGTGGAGCAGTCGATTTTTCATACTGGAACGTTGGGCCTGGCGGGAGACCTTGGCTATGGGACAGGAACGCCTGACGGAGTAGTTCGCGCCTCATATGTCCGCCGAAATGATGACGGATGGACGCCTGCGATTGCTTTAACGGTTCGGCGTTTCTCCGCTCCTGACGCGGTACCACATCGTGGAGCTTTACAGGCGCTGGCCCTGTCGTATACCGACGGTTTCTCGCTTGGGGATTTGCTCGATTTTCAGTTCGGTGGCGAAGCTCAGGCCATTGAGTTCCTGGGGCGGGAGGTGAATGCGTTTCGTCCCGCTGGGACTGCCGACCTGCATCTCACGCAAGATCTCATCCTCGAATATCGCTACACCACTGAGGAGCCCAACACTCGCGCCAGCAAAGGTTTCGATTCAGCCCCTGCCGACCTCAGCGAGAGCGCTCCGCGCATGACTATGGTCGATGGCATGCCATTGCTTGAAAATGCCCACCATCATGAATTCTCGCTATCGCAGCGCGTCGGCAATAACAAAGTGCAGGTCGCATATTTCAGCGATCGCATCAAAGACCCTGCATTGCTCGGGGTCGGCTACATCAATACCCAGCCGGGCGACATCCTGCCTGATGTCTATTCCGGGACGTTCAGCATCAACGGCGGTGCGCTCGAAGCTCAGGGTGTGCGGCTGGTGGTTCAGCACAGGCTCGCCAACGGAATCACAGCAACCGTCGATTACGCCTACGGCGGCGTGCTCAATCTGGAACAGCCCTATGTGGAGTGGGACGCAGTTCGTGGCAGCCTTCAGCATGGCTGGCGGCATACAGCGGCGCTGAAACTGAACGGCGGCATCCCGCATTGTAAGACGCGCTGGATCGCTTCGTATCGCTGGACAAGCGGCGACAACACCCTGACTCAGGTTGACGCTTTCAATGCCTCGGCTGGCCAAGCCGATCCCTTCTTTAATCTCTTCGTGCGGCAACCCCTGCCGCATGTGCACGGAATGCCTCTCAACATGGAAATGCTGGTGGACCTGCGAAACCTGCTGGCGCAAGGTTACGTGCCTGTGATGGGGCCCGATGGCAAGACGGTGTATCTGATGCAATCGGCGCGCAGCATTCGCGGCGGCCTGGCGTTCACGTTCTGATTCTCCACCCTGTTTAAGCTCTGTCCGATAAACGAGGCGTAAAGCAATCAAACACTCCCTGCACCCTCGAGACAGAAGGGATTATCTATATCCTACCTGTGGTATCATCCCAGGGTGAACAGGAGAAGGGAGCAGAAGACCACCAAGCCCGAGAAGCGGGTTGATCACACTGCTTATCTGGCAGGCAAAAGGCGCGGTGGAATCCTCAAGGAAGAGGTCTGGTTTCAAGGTGAGAAGGTCGTGAAATACAGTCTGGCTTACATCAATCCGTTCGTTTGTGCGGTCGATAACGGGCGTGTGCTGGGTTACGACAATAGTCACAACGGGCATCATCGCCACTACCTGGGCGAAACGCAAGCGATAGAGTTCTCCTCGTACGAGTTGCTTGTTGACCGATTTGAAGACGAGGTTAGGGACCTCTGGAGGCGTCAAGATGAACAAGAAGGCTAAGGTATGGGTAACTGCTGATGGTGCAGAAGGCTTTTTTCGTCGGGCGCGCGAGCACGCTCGCGAACTCGACCGCGGTGAACCGATTGCGCCTGAGATTACGGTCACGTTTGAGGACGTTAGCAACATGCTGCGAGTGCTGTCGGCCCAGCGCGTGCGACTTCTACGGGTCGCCAGCCAGAAGGCACTCCCCATTTCTGATCTCGCCACCGGTTTGAAGCGAGATGCCCGCGCGGTCAGCCGCGATATCGACCTGCTCGAGTCCTTCGGCTTGATACGCACGCGCTACGAGGCTAACCCGGGACATGGAAGACGCCGGATTGTCGAACCGCGTGCAGCGAAGTATCAGTTACTAGCGACGCTCTGAAGTGCCGTCGAAGACCGGAGTGAGAAACTACGCGATGGCCGGATCGATCTTCTCGCTGTCCACGCCGAGTTCCTCCAACGCTTCTTGCGCCCGCTGAGCGTCGAACTTGCCATCGCGGGCAAGTCGCGACAGCGCTGCTGCAGCAATGGATTCAGCGTTGACCTCAAAATGCCGCCGCAGATGCTCGCGATTATCGCTACGCCCGAAGCCGTCCGTGCCCAGCGTTATCAGCCGTCCATGCAGCCAGGGCGCCAGTTGGTCGGGCACAACCTTCATGTAATCGGTGGCCGCGACGATCGGCCCCTCATCGCCGTCGAGCGCCGTCAGGATGTAGGGACGCTTTTCCGGCTGAGAGGGATGCAGACGGTTCCATCGCTCGATTGCCAGCGCATCGCGCCGCAGTTCGTTGTAACTGGTCACGCTCCACACATCGGCCTGCACACCATATTTTTCGGCGAGAATACTCTGCGCGCGTAACGCTTCATTCAAGATCGGCCCACTGCCGAACAATTGCACCACAGCTTTGTCTTCAGGAGTGGATTTGTATCTGTAAATGCCGCGCAAAATCCCTTCCTCGCAACCCGAGGGGATTTCCGGCATGGCATAGTCTTCGTTGTAGATGGTGATGTAGTAGAAGCGGTCCTCGAGCTCCTGATACATGCGGCGGATGCCATCCTGTACGATGACTGCGATCTCGTACACGTACGCCGGGTCGTAACTGTGGCAGGTCGGAACCGTGCTGGAGAGCACAAGGCTGTGGCCGTCCTGGTGCTGCAAGCCCTCGCCTGCAAGCGTCGTCCTTCCAGCCGTGCCGCCCATCATGAATCCCTTACCGCGAGAGTCAGCGAATGCCCAGACCATGTCACCGATGCGCTGGAACCCAAACATCGAGTAATAGGTGAAGAACGGAATCATGGGCACTTTGTAGTTCGCGTATGCCGTTCCAGCCGCGGTGAACGAAGCCATCGCGCCAGCTTCGGTGATTCCCTCTTCGAGAATCTGCCCATCCTTGGCTTCGCGGTAATAGAGCAGCATGTCGAGATCGTGCGGCTTGTAGAGCTGTCCCTGGCTGGCATAGATGCCCACCTGACGAATGATGGATTCCATGCCGAAGGTGCGTCCCTCGTCAGGAATAATCGGGACGATCAGCTTGCCGATCTTTGGGTCCTTCATCAGTTGCCGCAACATGCTGACGAAACCCATCGTCGTAGAGACGGTGCGGCCCTTGGATCCAGCCATCGAGTCGGCGAACTCGGTTAGCGGCGGAGCCTGAAAGCTCGGCGGAGGAACTTCCCGTATCAGCAAGAATCCACCGAGCTCCTCGCGGCGCTTGCGCGCATAGACGATTTCGGGACTGTCGTCGGGCGGACGATACAGGCTTCCCTCTTTTGCCGCCGTCTCCGGAATGGGGATCTCAAAGCGCGAGCGGAACGCGATTAACGCCTGGTCGGCGAGTTTTTTCTCCTGATGGGTGGCGTTGCGGGCCTCCGCCGAACCGAGGCCATAGCCTTTCACCGTGTGCGCCAGAATAACTGTGGGCGAGCCCTCGTGTTCGACGGCGCGCTTGTACGCGTTGTAGACCTTCTGCGGATCGTGGCCACCGCGCGTGAGGCGGTGCAGTTCATCGTCACTCAGGTCGGAAACCATCTCCAGCAGCTCCGGATACTTGCCGAAGAACTCGCGGCGGATGTACTCGCCGCCCTTGACCTTGTAAGTCTGGTATTCGCCGTCCACCACTTCGCCCAGCCTCTTCACCAGCAGGCCGGACCTGTCGCGCGCGAACAGGCGGTCCCAATCGGAACCCCACATAACTTTGATGACGTTCCAGCCCGCGCCGTGGAACGCCGCTTCCAATTCCTGGATGACGTTCCCGTTGCCGCGCACTGGCCCGTCCAGACGTTGCAGGTTGCAATTCACCACAAAGATCAGATTGTCGAGCTTCTCGCGCGAACCCAGCCACAAGGAACCCATCGACTCCGGCTCGTCGGTCTCCCCGTCACCAACAAACGCCCAAACCTTGCGCGGGGTCCTGGGGATGATGCCGCGGTTCTCCAGATAGCGCATGAAGCGCGCCTGGTAGATGGAGTTCAACGGTCCTAGACCCATCGAAACCGTGGGGAATCTCCAGAAGTCCGGCATCAACCAAGGATGCGGGTATGACGACAGCGCCGGCAGGTCACGCAGTTCGTGCCGGAAATTTTGTACCTGCTCCTCGGTGATTCGTCCCAACAGGTAGGCCCGCGCGTACACGCCCGGCGAGGCATGGCCCTGGAAATAAATGAAGTCGCCGGGCTGATCTCCGTAGCGGGCGTGAAAAAAATGATTGAACCCGACCTCGAGCAAGGTTGCCAACGACGAATAGGTCGAGATGTGGCCGCCGATGCCGGGGTCTTTCTTGTTCTGCCGATGCACCATCGCCATCGCATTCCAGCGGGTCAAGCTCTTGAGGCGCCGCTCGATCTGGCGATCGCCGGGATACGGTACTTCCTCTTCGACTGGAATGGTGTTGACGTAGGGCGTATTCAACTGGAGCGGGACTTCAACTCCCGAGGCCCGGGCGTGCTCAATCAGGGCTTCCATAAGATGGCATCCGCGACTGGGTCCTTCGTCTTCGATGACCTGATCGAAGGCCTCAATCCACTCGGCTACTTCTTCCTCGGAACCCGTCTCCGGTTGCGCCGGAAATTCCAATATGCGGTTATTGATTTCCTGGGTTGCCATTCGTACCTCAACGATCGCGCGATATCAGCCGTTGGCATCCTGCCGCGCGCGGTATCAGCAATCGTTCGAAGATTAATCAGCTACTCATCCATAAAGATGCGCACTGGCCCTAATCGCTTATCTCCTCGATTGCCGGAGCTGCCGCGGATAAATTTCCGACACCGCGCTGCAATCATCGGCGATTGAGGTTCCGGTCTGCCGAACGCGCACTTAGAGCCGGGTGAGCGGCAGCAAGCACTGCCAGAAAGCGCCTCTCAACTCCTTGCCAACCTCATGAATGTTGGGTCGATTCTAGCAGAGGAACAAAGAAAAAACGGGCATGCGAATGCTCGCTTTTCAATTTGCGACAGGCCTCGGACCCATGAAGCAATGCCTCATCCCGACAACAATCCCTCGGGACAACCGTGCCACTTTCATCGGCCCGGCCGCGGACTCCGCGCTTGCGGATCAGTATGACGAGTTGATCCTTTGCCACACGGCCAAACCAGCAATGAAAAGAATCAGCAGCCCCGATGCCGCTCCGAGAATGCGCACGTAAGGCGTAACTCTCTTCATTCGGACTTGCAGGTTTTCCTGCTCGGCGCGCATAGTGGCACTGGCATCGTCAAGGAAGAGTTGATCGTCCTCGTGCAGGGTTAAGGTGCTGCGGTAGATCAGGAGCACAACCAGTACTGCCGTCAGTACACCCCAGACGACCAGCAACATCATCATCGTAGACATTTGCCACCTCGGTGTGAGCGAACCCGGTCCCGCGCCCTAATGGAAATTTGCTATGCCCACCAGGAGCGGCCCCTACGTGCCACTGATTATAGACCCGTGATTTGCCGGCGTGGCAAGTATTTTGCAAGCCGGTTATGGACGAGCCAGGCTCCTCCCGCGCGTTCTTGAGGCTCCGGCAAGGGCGCAGGATGTTGCAAATTATGCAACGCAAGGCGCTTGCCGGGCATCAAAATCTTAGAGCCTGTAGCACTTGTATTGCAGCCGCCGATACTTGGTTTGTCTTGCAAGATTGCGAAGTTTGCTATAATCCCGCTAGCTTCTGAGGAGAGAAGAATGGCAACCACAACCACTACACCGACCACCACTACACCGACCACCACGACGCCGACAACCGCTGTTGACACCAAGCCCTTGAATCTCACCGACACCGCGATTGCCAAGGTGAAAGAGATCATGGCCCAGCAGAACCCTGTACCAGCCGGACTGCGCGTGGGCGTGGTCGGCGGAGGATGCTCCGGTTTCTCCTACTCGATGTCGTTCGAGAATGGCGCCGGCATGATGGACAAGACCTTCGACTTCGACGGATTGAAGGTCTATGTTGACGCAACCTCGCTCATGTACCTGAAGGGCGTGAGCGTCGATTACATTGAGACGCTCGAGGGCGCCGGCTTCAAGTTTGACAACCCGAATGTGAAGAGCACCTGCGGCTGCGGATCTTCCTTCAGCGTGTAAGTGCGGCTGCAACGAAATCAAGGGCCCTGTCCTGAGCGGCAGGGCCTTGCTTTTGCTCGGTGGACCCTTGAGCGCCCTTTTCTTTCCAAAGCATCCACAGCAACGAGTGCTGCTTGCCGGGGTTTAGAAACGCAGGCGGTCCGCCGTTCTCTATACCTCGACGTGTGCACCTTATACAATGTATTTTTCCTGTTTGCATTCCGGAGCGGTTGGCGATTCATCGTCGGGAGCGTGGATGAGATTTTTGCGCAGAAATGGATGTGTACTTTTTACGGCTTTTCTTCTGTTACTCGCATTAGGTTGTGGAAACCAGTACCGTCCCGTTGCAAACCCGATCGTCGGCCCCGGCGGACAGCCGGAGTTCACGCATTCTGCGTATGTAGTTAACTCCAATCCCATTGGTAACGGTTCAACCACTAAGATTGATGTTTCGGGCGACAGTGTCACGCGCGTCCAGACCATGGGGTTGGGGTCCAACTTTGAGGCTTTTCTGTCTCCTTCCCTGAACGCGCTGTTTGTGTCCAACGGCGGCAATGACACCGTCAGCGAATATGCTCTGACCGGCACTGACAACATCACTACCACCAATCTGCTAAGTGGCTCGCATCCAGTGGCACTAAGTTCCACCCAAAGTGGCGTTATGTACGTCCTCAACTCGGGAGCAAATTCGGCGTGCCCGAACTCCGGTTCCATCAGCACCATCAACACCGCGACGTTGGCGGTTAGCAGCACGGTATGTGTTGGCGTAAATCCGATTGCCATGGTCCAGGCGACCGGAGGCGGAAGAGTATTTGTTATTAATCGAGGCGACAACAGCGTCTGGGTATATGATCCGCCTTCTCAGACGATCGTCGGTAAGTTTACGACAGCCGGCAGCGGGTTGGGCCTCAACGCCATATATCTGGCTGCGAGTGCCGACGGTTTTTACATTTTCGTCGTCACCGCGGGTGATGGCGTCAATCCCGGCGCCCTGGATATCATTGATGTAAACAACTATGGCGTGCTTCCGTCAGTGCCACTGGGAGTGCGGCCGAACTTTGCTTTCGTCGATCCGAACCTGAACCGGCTTTACGTAACCAATAGCGGCAGCAACACGGTCAGCGTATTTGACGCTTCGAACGTAAATGTCTCTGGCTCGCCGGCAATCCCGCTGCTGGGAACCGCGAATGTCGGCACCACGCCTGTGT
>Ga0074045_10005779_pt1 | contig 10741 bp, 10 predicted proteins | sample BogForMeECP23OM2_FD_94442 | JGI IMG/M metagenome (GOLD analysis project Ga0074045, IMG submission 94442) | Bog forest soil microbial communities from Calvert Island, British Columbia, Canada - Bog Forest MetaG ECP23OM2 | ecosystem: Environmental > Terrestrial > Soil > Wetlands ... | reverse complement strand
TGCCCCCCGGGTTGCGGCGGGGTTCCGAAGGCGTGGGATCCAGGTGGATCGCCAAAGCATGGATCGCCGTAATCCCCGAGCTGTCTCCTGCGCTGCTACTCGCCTTCAGTCCAACCACGAGGTCCTCGGTGGACACCTCAAAACCGGCCATACGTGGACGGGTCAAAACCGGCCATGTAGAGGCGTTCGCTCGGGCACGGGGTTCCTTTACCGCGTCAGGCTCTCCTCTTGCAAGCTCGGAGTCGTCGAGAGCTTGGTCCGCCAGCTCTTGGGGCCGCACTTGAGGACGTGGGCGTGGTGGAGGAGCCGATCGAGCATCGCCGTGGTCGCTGCCGTATCGCCGAGGAGCTTGCCCCAGTCGTCGACAGGTCGATTCGAGGTGAGCAGCGTGCTGGCACGCTCGTAGCGGCGCATCACGATCTCGAGCAGATCTTCGGCGGCGGTGGGCGGGAGCTTTCTCATCCCCAGGTCATCCAGCAGGAGGAATGGGACGGTGCTCATCGTAGTGAGGTACGCCTTGCGCGTTCCATCGAGTGTGGCGTCGGCAAGCTCTTCGAGCAGTACGTGGGTCTCACGGTACGCGACCTTGTGTCCTTGCTGGATGGCTGCAAGGCCAAGGGCCTGGGCCAAGAAGCTCTTGCCCGTGCCCGGCGGGCCAAGCAGAAGGACGTCCTCGTGCTTCTCCACGAAGCGTGCGGTGGCGAGCTCGAAGATGAGGCGACGGTTCGTCTTCGGGTTGAAGGCGAAGTCAAAGCGATCGAGCGAGGTCCTGGGATCCCGGAAGCGGGCCTCCTTGATACGGCGGGCCAGCAGCCGGTCCTGGCGGCAGAGGAGCTCGTCTTGGACGAGGGCCGAGGCGAAGTCGATGGGAGCGTACTGCTCGCTCTGGGCTTCGAGCAGCCGCATCTCGAGGGTAGCGGCCATGCCCGAGAGGCGGAGCTTACGCAAGGCGTGGTCGAGTTCGATCAGATTCACGAGGGGTCTCCTTCTTGGGGTTGACTCAGACGCTCAATGGCATCGCGGTACAGCGTGAGCTGACGGATCAAGGGATCGATCTGCTTGAGGGCTGCGGCCGAAGGCGCAGCCGCGCGGCGTGCGAGGCAGCGCTGGATGAAGCGGTAGGTCGGTACGCCGAGCTCGAGAGCCTCCGTGCAGGCCTCGTTGGTGGCCTCGGGGCCATGCTTCTTGGCCAGCGCGAGCACGCCCAGGATGCGGCGCACACCGGCCTCGCCATCGTGCTGGTGGATTTTGTGGCACAGGGCGTCGATGCTTCGTCCCGCGTGTGCGGCGCGTGCCAAGAGAGCCAGCGTCGTGGGCGGCGTGCGTGTAGGGCGGTCTTCTTCCTTCTGGTGTCTTCCCCCAGGCTTCTGGCGGACGTGCTCGCGCAAGAGCGTTTGCGTCTTGGGATCGAGCAGGCGGACGTGGAGGCTGTCCCATTGGACCTGGACGATCCGGCCGATCCAGCCCGGGGGCGCGTGGTAGTAGGCGCTCTCGACCTCGACGGCGCCGTCGAGGTGCACGGTGCGGCGGCCAAAGCGGTAGAAGCGGAAGGGCTCCAAGGGGAGCGGCTGGAGGTGGAGCTTCTCCTCTTTGAACATCGTCGCGACTTGGCGCTTGGTCGTGCCGTGGATGCGGGTATCCGCCCAGCGCTCCTCCCAGCGATCGAGATACGCCTGGGCCGCGTCGGGGTGCTCGAAGCGCAGTCCTCGCAGCGCGCGCTGGGCGTGGTCGACAGAGCGTTCGACCTTGCCTTTACGATCGGGATGCCGGGGTCGACATGGAAGTGCGACGACCCCGTAGTGCGCGAGCAGATCGCGGTAGAGCGGGTTGAGCGCCGGATCGTAGACATCAGGCGTGAGCACGCCTTCCTTGAGGTTGTCGAGCACTACCGTGTGGACGCTGCCGCCGAGGCGACGGAAGGACTGCTCGTGCAAGCGCGCCCACACCTCGCTGCTCGAGCGCCAGGTGAGCAGCCGCACCGACTTCCGGCTGTAGCCGAGCGTCAACACAAACAGCCGCATCCGGCGGTACTTCCCGCTCTCGGGGTGCCGCACCATGGGCCCGTCCCCGCCGTAGTCGACCTGGGCTTCCTCTCCGGGCGCGGTCTCGATCACGGGATGGGCTTCGGGATCGATGGCCTGCTCCGCACGCAGTCCGCGCACAAAGCGCTTCACGCTCGAGTAGCCCGCCGAGAAGCCGTGGTCGTCGACGAGATCGCGGTAGATCGCGAAGGCGTCGCGCCTGCGGCCGACCGCGAGTGCGATCCACTCCCGATAGGGCTCACATGCACTCGCCTGCGGGCTGCGGCCCGGAGACGGCGGCCACGCCCCGCCCGACCCGACCGCGGAGGGGGCCGTCATCGGGTCGGTGATCACCTGTATGGCCGGTTTTGACTCTGCGACCTTGCCCGAGTCGGTGGACACCTGTATGGCCGGTTTTGGATCGGGTGGACGCCGGGGCCAGCCCGATCGGCGCACACCGACCCCCGCCGCTCTCAAATAGGCGCTTGCCGTCTCCCGGCGCACGCCCGTCGTTTCCTCGATGCGCCGGACAGTCCATCCCAGCCGCCCAAGCGCCAATACCTGCTGTCGTTTCTCTTCGTTCAAGACGTTGGCCATCCCGGCGGAGAACCACACGGGCTCCCCCACCGTCAACGTCCCGAGCGTTTCACCTCCCTATGGCCGCTTTTCAGGTGTCCACATATGGCCGGTTTTGGGTGTCCACCGAGGTCATGGACAGCCTGATGACCGATTCGCGCTGGGACATGAAGTTCCTCGGCATGCAAATCATGATCGAAGGTCTGGCGCTCGGCTCCTTTAACACGCTCTACCACTCGACCTCCGAGCCGCTTTTGAAGGAGCTGCTCCGATACGTCATTCAGGACGAGGCTCGCCATGTGCACTACGGCGTGCTTGCGCTCAAGCGGCACTTCGCTGAACTCGACCCGAAGGAAATCGGCGAGAGGGAGGACTGGGCATTCGACGTCGCGATCCTCATGCGCAACCGCTTCCTCGCCCATGAGCTGTATCAAGAATGGTTCGAGGGCATCCTTCGCCGCAAAGAGTGGGATCGCGTGATGCTCGAGATGCCCTACATGCAGCGCTTCCGAAATCTCATGTTCCGGCGACTCATCCCGAACCTGGAATACATCGGGCTCTTCTCTCCGCGCATCCAGACCCACTACGCACAGGCGGGTCTCATCGGGTTTGCGGGAGGCCGAAATGCCGCAGAACTCACCGCCGAAGACCTCCTTCGGGAGGGCTGTTGAAAACGGGCTCGGGGGCGCACTCCTCGGACCCGAAGCGGGCGCTTCCGTGCCTCGGACTTCGTGGGCGCGGCGGCCGACCTCGGAGCATGGGCAATCTCAGGACTTCGTCTGGCGCTGCCGAGCGCAAGCCCGGCCGACAAGCCCGGTCTAAAGCCCAGCCAACACTTCGCGGGTGTGCTTGCGCAGCAGGGCCGCGAGGAGCGGGTTCAGAATGGAGAGAGACCGCTCCACGGCCAGGGCCGCTTCGGCTGGAGAAGCCCCGGAAAAGCCGGCGGCAACTTTCGGCACCATTTCCCGCACGGCGGTCTCCATCGCTTGGCTCAAGGGGGCCAGATCCGAAGGCTTGAATCCGCGCTCGGGCCCGAAGCCGATGTCGCGCAGGTGCGCCCAGGTCTCAATCACGAGACCATCCTCTTCGGATACCGTTGCCGTGCGGCCGGATCCGTGAATGTCGATCAGGCCTGCGGAGCGCAACGATTCGATCTCTTGGCGAGAGACGCGATTTCCCGCCGCCTCCTGGATCGAAATCCGACGGACCGCTTCGGGGCGCGCCCAACCCCCCAGGCCGAGGCGAACGCTGCGCAAAACCACCTCCTGCTCGCGCGTGAAGCCCGGCCGGGGATTGCCATCGAGGATGGCCTTGATGGCTTTCAGGGGGAGAAACTGCTGTTCGCGAAGCTCTCGAATCCCGCGAAGCCGCTCCACGTGTTGCTGGTCATAGAGCGCAGTATTTCGACCGGTCTTGTGGGGCGGGGGCAGGAGGCCTTGGGTGAGGTAGAAATGAATCGTCTCGCGCGGAAGGCCGCTTTCGCGGATCAGGTCCCGCATGCGGAGCATGACGCGATCGCCAGAGGCCGCGGGCGGGGTCGGCCGCCCCGCTGCCGCATGGCCTCGCGCCCGCCTTTTCATACCCGATACCGTATCTCTGTCAGTTGTCTGGTGCCACTAGACAATATACATATCTTCGGAGTGAAGCGGCTCGCCCGGGCCAAGCGGGCTCCCGCCGAACCCGTCGGTGTCCAACCCGGAGACAAGCAGTCCTATTTCATGAGGGGCAGATTCGAAGCCAGCTGTAGATCCCCCAGGAGATTCATCCTGTTCTCAAGCTGTATAAAGCGCGCGGCGGTCTTGGCGCCGAGAGCCTTCTTGAACTTCTTGTAGTAGCGCTCTTTGAGAGCGAGCCGGTCTGCGTCGAGCGCGAGGTAGCGTTCGGCCAGGCGGTTCGCCTTGGCGTCGTCCATCGTATCGTAATCTCGGGCGTATTCCTTGATCACCTCGATCCGCTGATCGGTAATCTTGGACAGTTGGTTCTCGTAGTCCCGCTGGATCGGCCAGAATACCTTCGCCTGTTCGTCCGAGAAGTGCATCGCCTGGGTGATGATCGCGGTCTTTTGCGTTCGTATGTCTGATCGCAGGACCTCAATGTAGGAGTTCAGGTTTCCGGCGTCGGCCGGGGGCGCTGCGTCTTCAGCGCGCGCCAGCGGCGCGAAGAGCCAAAGCCCAGCCGTGACCGCACATACGGTGACGTTCCATCGTGCCATTGCGATTCCTCCTCGAGACGTACCGCACACCCTCATGGGCGTCGAGGCACACCCTCATTTCATCGTGTAACCGCGGCCTTCCATACACGCTGCGAAGGCACGATTGTACGTGTGGATCTTGCCCTGCTTCTGGGCCTCGGCCGACTGCTGCTTGGCGGCCTGGTTCTGTCGCGCCCGGTGACCTCCGACCATGGTGCCCACCGCGGCGCCCGTGGCGGCGCCTTTGCCGGCGTTCCCACCAATCGCACCGACGACGGCACCCCCGGCCGCGCCGCGCGCCGCGCCTTGAACGCGTTCGCCCCCACCCACCGCGGGTCCAGGCGGCGGGGCTGCGGGCTGCTGGGCGACGGCTACGGGGTCCACGCCAGTCTTCTTCTTTGCCCAGACCTGGCATGCGCCCGTGTCCTTGTCCTCTTGCGCGGCGCTTTGTCCCTTCGCTGGGTAGGCGATGGGCTGCTGTGCCCATACCACTCCACCCACCACGAGGGCGGTAAGCACCGCGACGCCGAGAGAGAGCTTGAAGAGCGTCATCTTTCATCCTCGCGAGCTTCCCCTCGGAGGGCACCCGCGTTTTGGTGTGCACTTTGTGGGCCGCGCGCCCGCCAAGCTCGCGTCCTCTTGCGCCAACCCATGGTGAGGACGCGCCAGGGACGACGAAGCGGCTCTCCCGAAACTTCCCCACGTCGAACGATTCCCACTCGTCAGGTTCAGGGTGGCGGCTTCACTTCCGCGCGGGGATCCTCTTCCCCACCCAGCGATCCCATGCAAACGAACGGTCAGTGAATGCGGCCCTAGCTCCAAAATCTGTGTGAGGACCCGTGACCGCGAGCGCCTCCCAAAGGTCGCGCGCTCAGCCCGGCATGCGCTCGAAGACAGGAACGCCTTCCGGCACGTGGTGGAAGCTCTGTTTGTCGATGGTGAAGATCACCATCTGGGGTCCACCGTAGACGCTCGGATCGTCGAGCGTACCCACCTTGAGGATCACGGCGCCGGGAAGGCCGGGAGACCTTGTGAGGAGGTGCGTTCCGCATTCGGCGCAGAACTCGCGCGTCACCGGATTGCTGAGATCACTCCGTTTGAATTGCTTGGGCGAGCTCTTGGTGTAAGCGAAGCTCGCCGCCGGCATGGCAATCACGGCATTGGGGTGGCCGCCCGTAATGTACTGGCATTCCCGGCAGTGACACTGTCCCTTGAAAAGCGGATTGCCCTCCGCCAAGTAGCGCAGCGCGCCGCAATAGCATCCACCCTCAAGTCTCATGCTTTTCCTCCGAGCTCTACCGATCCACCGTTGGGCGGCCGGCTGTTGGTGAGGCCCCCAGTATCGTCGGCGGCCAGCTGTGTGACAAGCCAGAAGCGTCGTTCCCTCGCGTCCCGAGACCCTAGCCGGCACTTCCTCGCCCTCGGCGGGCTCGCAGGTCCGTCAAGGGGTTCAGGAACACGCGAAATAACGACCAGGATGAGCTGATCTCTTCTCGAGTCCTTGACCGTGCCACGAGCTCTAATCGAATGCCATCCGGATCCGAGAAGAACGTCGCGTAGTAGTCGTCGTTATACTCGGGATATTCCCGCGGTTCGGTCGCAGCGATGCCAAGTCTCATCAGTTCTCGGTGCGCTTCGTCGACGGCGTCGCGGTTCGGGACCTGGAAACATACGTGGTGCAGGCCGGGAGCGTACGGATCATGCGGTGCTGTGCCGCTTCGAGCCGGGCGAATCGTGTACTGGAGGTGTCGGTTGAAGTAGTGAGCGTGCGGATCACCCCCGATCGCGCTGTCTCCCTTCCGGAAGCCGAGCCGCTCCATGATGGCGTCATAGAACCGTTCTGAGCGCCGAAGATCGGAGACCGTGATGTACAGGTGATCGAGACCAAGGACCTCTACAGCCATGTGCCCATCTGCGTCTTCTCGCTTGACCCTGGGAACCCGGGTGCTGGACCACCCCCGAGCGGCGGCTTGAGAGCCCAAGCTTCCCACACCTGCCAGCCCTTCGACCAGTAGGAAGGAGACCGGCGAAGCCCTCGGGAGCCGCTCCCACGATCGGTCCCACACACCCGGCGGCCCTAGCGCTACACTGAGCCGCACCCCCTGGAGGAAATCGCCCTTCGATTGGAGTCCACGCGACGCTTCGGGTCGCCGTGTTTTCCATCGTCGCGCTTCTCATCACTTCTGGCGCCGCTCTGGCGGAGGAAGCCGCACCGACGACCCGTACCGCCCGGGTAGAGAGTTTTTCTCCCCAAGGCGTCGTGCAAGGGGTGCGCGAGGTCGCTAACGCCCCGCCCGAACGGGTCCTGGGCGCGGGGATAGGCGGCGAGCCGGGCAGTGAGCCAGCATGATCCCGATCCGTGTCAGTCCCGGAATACCACCGGCAGACGCTCGACGCCGTGCATGAGGCGCGAGGGGAGTAGCTCAGGTTCACCGGCGAGCTCGAAATTGGGATGGCGCTTCAGCAGCTCCTCAAACAGCACACGGGCCTCCAGACGCGCAAGGGCAGCCCCAAGGCAGAGGTGCTCGCCGAAGCCGAACGCCAGATGGCGTTGGTGCGCATGGTCGCGTCCGATATCGAAGCGGTCCGCGTCCTCGCCCCAAATCTCTTCGTCTCGGTTCGCGGACCCATAGAGGAGGAGAAGCACCTCTCCCTCCGTGATCCTGCGACCTCGCAGCTCCGTGTCCTGCGTCGCGGTGCGGGTGAAACTGCGGACTGGCGTCCACCAGCGCAGCATCTCCTCCACCGCGTTGGGCAGGAGTTCGGCTTCTGCGAGTACCCGGCGCTTCTGGTCGGGGTTCCGCATCAGGAGCAACGAGCCGCCCGAGATCAGGTTGCGGGTCGTCTCGTTGCCCGCGGCGAGGAGCGTTGCGCAGAATATCAGGATCTCGGGGTCTGTGAGGTGGGTGCCTTCGATTTCGGCGCCAGCCAGAGTCGAGACAAGATCGTCCTTCGGTGCACGCCGGCGCTCGCCGAGCACGCCCTGGAAGTAGCCGAGCATCTCGCCGACTGCAGCATCTGTTGCGGCGCTCCGGCCGCCGCCGCCCGCTTCGATCATGGCGTCCGACCAGCGCTTAAAGTCCGACCGGTCGCTGCGCGAAACGCCGAGCATCTCGGCGATCACGTACATAGGGATTGGAACCGCCAGTGCCTCGACAAGATCCACCACTGCCCCTGGTTCGACGGCCTCCACACATTCGCACGCAATTTGACGGACCATCGTCTCAAGATTCGCAGTGGCACCAGGCGTGAAGGCTTGGATCACGAGCTTGCGATGGCGATTGTGGTCCGGCGGGTCCATCTCGATGATCGTCGGCGGGACACCGGCCGGCCTGTCGAAGCCAGGTCCGATCCCGATCTGAACGCCACGGGTCGACGTGAAGCTCTGTGGATCGCGCGAAACAGTGACGATGTCCGCGTGCTTGAGCAGGCACCACATCCCGCCGGATCCCGGGTACCAGTGCACAGGATCTTCCCGCCGCAGGCGGCGGAAGCTCGAGTAGGGATCACCTAAGTAGAACTCCGGGAGGTCGGGTGCAAACGCACTGCCGATGTCGCGCATCCCGTTCAATCGCTCCCCCATTGGTGCTTCCACCCTCCGCGCCGTGTCCTACGGACAGAACGATGCTTCCACGCATTGATGCTACAGCACCACGCCCCTGGCGCTACGCGAAGCCCGACAACTACTTTCGGCCGCCGTTCGATCTGCCCGTGACCACGCTGGACTTCGACGTGATTCGAACGCCGGGTTCCTGGCCTCAAGGAGCAGTCCTAAGACGCCGAGGAATGCGCTGGGTCGTTTAAGGCAAATCCAGAACAACTTCACCTGGCGGCTCCTCATTGGTCGTCAATGCGCTGCCGGAATCGTTTCCCTGCGCCGGAAAGTGATGCGCTCGGTCTTTCTAGGAAGCGGGCTCCTCGGTCACCGGAGTCTCCGCCATCTCTCTCAGAAGCCTGCGGAGAGGCTTTTCGGGTCTTTTCGTGAACACCTGTCCCGCCGATGTGTCTACTGGAACCGGAGGAGCCTGAGAAGGGTAGGCCCAAGGAAGCCAGAAAAGACTCCCGTGCCGCCTCAGCAACAGTTACGCGGAACTCGTCAACGTTTGACACATAGTCCGCACTTTCACCGTCGCCGAGGGTCACGGGTGGCTCTCACGCGGAGGTCGCGGCTGTTTCGCACGCGCACCGTCCTTCCAAGGTGGCTGCGGGGATTCAGCGTTCACCACTGCCCGACGACAGCTCGAACGGCTGCCTCTTTTGCGACCATGATAACAGCCGATGGATAGTGGCGACTCACAGACTTCACGAGGGGAGGTCTGCGTAGAGAGCGAGCCGTGCAGGGGGGCGCGCCTTCAGGGATTGCCCCATCTTAGAAAACTCTAATCTATGTCTCATCGTTCTCTCATCCGCCTTCTCTAGCTTGTCGGCGCATTCGGCGACGAGACGAGCCGCGGAGGAGAAAGAGACGATGCGAGCGGGCACACGCGAGAGGGTCCTATACGCAGGTGCCGAAGGGTGCTCGCGCTTACCCTGCCGCGCCGAGGCCGAAAGCTGCCGCTGAGAGTATGCAATCGAGAAAGAGGCGGACTGTCGAGAAAGCCCAGACTGCGGGTACAGAGACCCTCGTCCAGTCTGCACGATTGCAACAACAGTGTCAGTGCCTGACCTGCGGCGAGCCCATGCCATTTGGGAAGTACGCATCGCGGTGTGAGAACACCGGTGGATCTGCACGATGATCAAGAGTCCTGCGCCATTCTACGCTACCGAAGATTGGACGCCCACAGTGCTCTATACCGAAATCTCGCTACGCGATCTATTTGCGATGGCAGCTCTGGCTGCGCTCATTCCGATGAAACGATCTGGTCACGCAGACACGGCGCACATGGCCTATCAGTTTGCCGACGCGCTGTTAACGGAACGAGAGAAAGGGCGGCGATGAGGACGTACCTCGACAGCCCGCAGGAGATATCGCCGCCGCTCATCATCGTGACCCTCTGGAGGTGTGATGATCTCCGCGACGGTCCAGGAGGCGCCAGGCTCGATCCGGAGCTCGATCCGATTTTGGGGGGAGCCGGGATGCTTGGCGCTCACTCGCAGCGTAGGGCCGGATAGCCAGATGCCGATCAGCTACCAGATCGATGGGGGAAGGCGGCTTATTCGAACGAGGGTGACCGGCTGCATAACCTGGAGGGAGGTCACCGATCACTTTCGGCAGCTGGAGGCCGATCCCAGATTTCGAGTCCCCCTCGATGTCCTTCTCGATCTTACTGATTGCACGTCCTTTCGCGAGCGCAGGCAGCTCGAAGGCCTCACTCTCCACCTCAAGAACGTCAATGAGTTGGGTGGTCGAACAAGCTTCCGCCATTGTGCCATCGTTGCGCACCAGTCTGCATTGTTCGGAATGGCGCGAATGTTCGCAGTCCTGGCCGAAGACCAATTCGTCGCCACAAGTGTATTCCGGACGGCCGCAGAAGGAGAGGCGTGGCTGCTTCAAGCGCCTCCAGCTGGATAGGTCGCATACTCCTTGCGGTGAAGTGTGCAGGAGCGCGTAGCGTGGGAGATCCGCACGCTGCGGGCGACGAGGTGGATCGAGGTTCAGGCCGCCCAGCTTGAGCAGGCGCGTGCGGATCGTCCCGACCTGGGCGTGAGCCAGCGCGGTCCCCTTCAAGCCCACGCGCCGCAGCGCGTTGACCAGCACGTAGGAGAGCGAGGCCAGCCACAGGCGCAACTGGTTGCCGCGCATGGTGGCCGTGCTCGTCCGGTCGGCGAAGAGCGCGAGCTATTGTTCTTTGATGCGGTTCTCCATGTCACCGCGGGCGCAGTAGAGCTGCTCGTAGAGCGCGGGGCAGGAGCACGATCCACTCCGAGCGAGGTCACCACAAAGCGGGGGTTGGCTTTCCCGGGCAGATGTTCCGCCTTGCCCACGACCCGCCGCTCCCGGCTCCACGTCTTG
>Ga0074045_10005777_pt1 | contig 10744 bp, 6 predicted proteins | sample BogForMeECP23OM2_FD_94442 | JGI IMG/M metagenome (GOLD analysis project Ga0074045, IMG submission 94442) | Bog forest soil microbial communities from Calvert Island, British Columbia, Canada - Bog Forest MetaG ECP23OM2 | ecosystem: Environmental > Terrestrial > Soil > Wetlands ... | reverse complement strand
CTAATTTGCGACGGTAAAAATGCTTCAGCTCCGGATCACGGCGAACCGCGTGAACACCCGCCTCGCTCCACAGAAAGCGCAACAGCGGGCTACCTTGTTTAGTGATTTTGCCAAGCCGCTGCCGTCTCCCGCTGGAGCGCTCCCCCGGAATGAGCCCCAGCAGCGTGCGATTCACAACCTCTCCGGTTACGGTGTCGAGCATAGCCAACGTTTGCTGGCGAGCATGCAAATCACATAATTCGCATTCGGCCTCCTTCGTTCCGAGCGCTGTTCTGGGTGAACACCGAAACAGTCTACTCGGCTCGTCGTGAGGCCGACCGCGTTATGACATCAACCGGAGAAGTGGAGGCTAGTGGTTCCGTCAACCCAACGCCAAGCGAGAACTGCGCTTGGAAATGTTGCGAATCCGATATTCGACAATCCGAGACTCAAAACTTTCCAACGCTCGGTGAATTCGTGGCGTGTTCCGCTGCCGGAATTGGCCTTATGGTACAAACTTGTAGCCCGTGCCATGCACGGTCCGAAAATGCGCCGGTCGAGCGGGAACTGTTTCCAATTTTTTGCGTAGCCTCAAGATAAGGTTGTCGACCGTGCGAGTGCAGGGATAATTTTCATAGCCCCATACTTCGTTCAGCAACTCGTCGCGTGAAATCACCCGTCGCGCATTTTCAACCAAGTATTTCAAAGTCTTAAATTCCAGCGTCGTCAGCATCACCGGCTCTCCCTGGCGGCTCGCTTCCATGGACGCGAAACTCACCTTCACATTACCGAACACAAAGCCACTTTCGGCGCTCTTTACCTTGACCTGCGTCATGGCATTTCCGAAGAATTCCAGAAGCTTTGATGTTTCTATGGTCTCCATCTGCGAATTGTTTCCTTCTCTCTGTGTCGCAAAACCTCCGTTGTCCGCGGAGCCCGCTGGCACCAGGACGACGACGGCAGCGAATCGGGAAAGCCGCTGGGCTTCCTTCAGGCCCATGATTCGCATGGGTCTCGCCGAATCTTCCATGAAAAGCTCTGGCACCCGCTGTTCAGCAGCTGGCATCAGTTGTGAAATCGCGTTCTTTGCGACTGCGCCCATTGATCTATCTCCTTATTGCTTGTGTCGACGACATTACTTACGTTCCTTCAGGTAGCCTTCCCAGCAGTCCCCCGTGCGAAACCTGTAGTGGAAGAAGTGATAGCCTTCCCTCCCCGGAATCTTGAAGCAGACGAAACTCCAGCCCTCTCCTGAGACAATTGGCTGCTGACATTTGGTACAGACGACGACTGTCCTGGAATCCACGGGTCACCTCCCGAGCTTTGCTTGCTCTTCCTTGTAGGACAGCTCGCTTCGTACCGTTTCCAGATCCCTATCGGCCTTCTGTAGACGAGCGCGTACCTGGTCAATGGCTTTAAACACTTCGACATCGTAAATTCCAACTCTCACCTCGGTCTCGTGTGATTTGAGAAACTTTTGGATAATCTGCAATTCTTTGCGGAGCGAATCTTGAGGAGATTCGTCCGGCGCGGACGCGATCTGGGCTGTGAAGTCATTCCAAGCGACGTTGCGCACGATGTAAACGATGGGACTGTCTTTCCCATATGTTAGATAAATGCATGGGCTGAACAAGGTGACCATCACGATGGCGCGAAAAAGTAAACTGCGCATGATGTTCATGGCAAACTTCTTTCCTTACGGGAGTTCTTCTTCCTGGAAGGGACCTGCTCGCTTTTGTTAGCCGCTCGGGTCTTTTCGGTTGAAGTCATGCCCAGGTCAAAACGCTGCCCAAGAAACCTCAACAGTTCCTCCGTTGAGCGGAATCGCAGCTCCGTGCAGGAGTCGACCTCCTCGACCCAACCTTCGAACCGGCCCTCCGCTGGCTTGGTTTCCGGTCCTAATTGCACTACAAATGCTCTGCGCATAATGGTGTGAGAATAGGCGAACGAAGCTGTGAATTCGTGACCCGCCGGTGACGATTTCGGTCCATTTTGGTAACGAGAGGTCTGGGCATGGACAGGCATGCACGCCTCTCGGGAGGACTGTACAAAGAAAAGACGTGGGGTTGATCGTGTGTGAAGACTCCAGCGCTCGCAAGCAGCGACTCGGGCAAGGCGAGGCCTGTCGGCCCCGAAACCTATCGTGTTGCCTGGGACGACGATCGCTGGCGATTCTGCAGGCGCGGATTCCGCAACTCGGATTTGGCGCCGGATTGGCTGCGAATCGGCACCGACATCATCAACAACTCAACGCCACCGCCCACGTTCAATATGACGTTTTCCCTGCTGTGAGGCGCCCGCTTTCCTCCTCCCTGATGCAATGAACTGCAACGTCTCGATCAGAGTAGCGGCAAGCGGTGGGCGGAATGTCGCGGAGTAGTCAAACTTCTGTTAGTTCTCTTTTCGAGGACCATCACAGGGCACTTCAACAGCCGCGCGCCAATTCGTCGACGTAATTCACTTCGTAGCGTGACTTCGGTCCTGGCTTTGCTCGGGTCTGAGAAGAAACAGATGCCCAGTTATCTTGCTTGCGGCCGACAACCGGCTGGCCCAAGCCCGGGAAATGCCCTCCTAAGTCTGCCGTTTTGTAAGTTTTTTCGGCGCTGCCGCTGGTTTCGTTTTACCGGCGGGAGCATGGCTTAAAATCCGGCGAATAGGGCCCGCGGCGAGGAATACGTTACGCAGCGGCTCGTCATCTGGGAACGAATGTGCGAGTGTGAGGATTCCCGCTTCGGCGCTTACCCGATGTGATTCGGCTAACTCTTTGTTCTCCTGGCGCCGATACAGCTCCCACGCTGTCGCGTGCACACGCCACGCGGACACCGGCACGTCGTGCTTCTCCAGAATCCCCAGGGCTGCTCGGATCGACTGGCCGGCACCCATCCAATCTTCTTCAGCAATCGCTACCCCAGTCTTCATTTCCCAGGCCAGTACCTGCATATTGGGATCAGATGTTGACAGCGCGCACTCTAGAAAACAATTGGCTTCCGAGCGGGCACTGGCAATGTTCCCCGATTCCAGGCCGGTCCTTGCCAGCCCGAGTTGGGCATGCATTTGCCAATACCAATACATATAAAACCTTTCACTCGTCATACTCTTTACTTCACCAAAGCAATGCAGTGCTTCTTGGTTGTTTCCAAGTCCAAGTTCCGCGTGGCCCCTCGAGAGTAGAGTGACCGCTCTCGGCGTTCGACCCGGGTTGCCGGTGCACATGGGCAGAACTGTACCGCACAGCTTCTGTGCGCCTTGAAAATCAAAGGCCAATGTCCGCAACCAGGCCTCCATCCCACTGAATGCGCAAAACCACAGCTTGTTCCCATTTTTCGCAGCCGTGTCTATTAGCGTCCGCAATGTTCCAACAAGTTCCCCAAGCTGACCCGTGTGCAACAGCGCCAGCGACTTGCCCCAAGCGCCTAAGTAGCCGACCAGCCCACTGCTACCAGTCACAGTTCGAACTTTTTCTTCAGCATTCAGCGCGAAGCGATACTCGCCCTGGAGGATCTGCGCCTGCGCCGGGTAAAGGATCTCGTGAGCGACACCAAGGTCATTGGCGTTCAATTGTTCAATGATCGAGATGGTCGTTGTGCAAATTTCCGCATCCTCTTTTCGCCAACGATCATGCAGCAGTCGAAACGCGGCCGCGAGCGCCTGGGTGCGGGCTATTAACGTTGGATCGCCGAGGCGCTTGCTCACTTCCACTGCCCGCTCACTCACGGCTATTCCGCGAAGTGAGTCAGTTAAAGATGTTGTGTAAGCAAGTCGACTCAACGCGCTCACTTCTTCTTTCGTCAGGCCGGCCTCAGCGGCTCGTTCCACTTCGGTCTGGTACGCCTGAGCGGCCTCGATGACGTGTCCGAGGGCATAGTGCGCATCGCCGATGCGTTTCAGAATCTGGATTTCCACTTTTCCCCGAATATTAGTTGCAATCTTGTGCGAGAGCTCAAGCGCGTGCTGCAGCACATATATCGCATCTCCGTGAGCGAAGCGGTGCTGCGCATTCTCTGCGCTGAGCAAGAGGTAACGAATAGCCTGTTCATACTCGTGCCCTTCTTCAAAATGCAATGCCAGCTCCGAGGCAAGTTCAAGCTTATCTTGTGTATAAAGCAAACCGAGTTGTTCTCCAATTCGTCGATGCAGCTTGGATCGGTTTACGCTGGATAGACGCCGGTAGAGAACCTGCCTGAACAAGGAATGTCTAAATTCATACTGGGCCGAAACCGTGCCATCCGGAAGCTCCTGAATTCCCGCGGAACGGACGAACTGTTGCTTCTCGGCTAACCCCTCGAACAATTCCTCTATACGATCGGGCTCAAGTTCGAGTGTCGGACCAATCGCCCACACAGAGAATCGTTCTCCTGCAACAGTTCCACTGTTCAAAATCCGCTGTTCCTCAGCGCTTAGCTGAGAGAATTGGATATCCAGCATCTGTTGCAGCGTCTCCGGCACGCCCGGGTCGATATCCTCTATGGGCTTGGTTAGCATCCATCCACTCCGGGCTTGCACTATCAATCCTTTCTTCACCATGTCCAGCACAATTGCTGCCATGAACAGAGGGTTTCCGCCCGAATGCCGGTACACAAGACTGGAGAGGCCCGGCGGCAGGCTCCCTTTGGGAAACTCCGTCGCCAGGTACTCGGCAATCGCAGGCTCTTCCAGGCGCTCGAGCGCAATCTCCGCGCACAAATGGTGAATTTGCAAGTCCTGTTTAAGACCCCTCAATGGCGTTTTGGAAAGCACGACGTCGGCGGGCCGATAGGTCCCGAGCAGCATAAGCTTGGCTGGCTCCCGGCGGCGGGCTAATGCAGAGATCAGATCGAGTGTGGAAGGATCTGCCCAGTGGAGATCCTCAAAGATGAGGGCGAGAGGATTTTCTATTGTGATGGCCTCTAGCGTTTCGCATATCTCCCGGACCATCCGCTCGCGCGTGGCTCCGAGGATTTCCCGCTGCAGGGCTTCTCTTTTCTCCGTCTTCACAAGTGAGGAAAACTGAATCCACCATGTAGGTGCTCTCTTCGCCAGCACCTGGGCCACAGGACTGCTATCCGTGTCGCGAATCAACTGTCCAAGCGCTTCGAGCATTGGGTAATACGCTTCCTTGCCCCCGAAGCCCTCAACACATTGGCCGCGAACCATCCGCACATTTCGGTGGCAGGCAGCCTGTTGGTGAAACACATCAACCAGCATTGTCTTCCCGATGCCTGCCTCGCCCGTCACGAATATCAACTGCCGCTGGCCTCTCAGCGCCACGTTGAGATAGGTCTCCAGTTCGGCAAGGGCGGTGTCGCGGCCCACCATCCTCTTCGTCGAATAGGAGGACAAGTCTGACGAGCCACCTGAGCGCTCGTCGCTCACCGCAGCCACAAACTGGTATCCGCGCTTGGGAAAGGTCTCAATGAAAACTGGCTTGTTCGGATTGTCGCCTAAAACCTTTCGGATCCCCAGGATGTACTTCTTGATGACTTCGGAGTTTACGTGGGTTTCAGGCCACAGTGCGTCAAGAATTTCATTCTGGGTGACGAGCCGTCCCGGATGCTCGACCAGATAACGCAGGACATCAAAGGCCTTGGGCGCGAGAGACACACGTTCTTCCGCGTGCCAAAGACAGTGGTTTACAGCGTCTAGCCGGAACGATTGAAATAGCTTCATCTGCAGAACCCTTTCGGTCCGCGATGAGTAGGCCCCGGAATGTTCTCGGTATTCTACGGCAGGGTTGCGCCGTCGTCATCTGCTTTGTCTCAGGAGCCGATTAGCCCAGTTCTCTCGCGTGAAGGACCACAGGGAAGTCTGCCCGCTTTCGCGTCCGGTGATGTTGCCGAAATATCGATATGTCTGACGCAACCGGTATCTCCTCTATTACCAAGAAGCCTTCGCTTCCTCCCTGATGTCATATCCGCACCGCCATCGGTCCACCTCGCAGTGGACTTTCCCTTTGCAGGGAGCGATACGGACTTATCCTGTTCCGTTGGAAAGACGCGATAGGTTAGGTTTGTTCTCTACGTCGGCAGTGTGGTTTGCCCATGACGGGTGAAAACAGAAGTCCCCGTACCCACTGCAAAAAGAGCCGCTCAGCATATTAGGCCCTCTCGTATTGACGGCGCTTATGAACATTTGTGTGTTCTAACCTGTACTATCAAGCCTAGCCCCTCTCCACTTCTATGCTAGTAGATGCACCGTTGCCTCACGGTTCCGGCGCCAACCTTGCGGTTGTGGGTACATTGTTCGAGGGCTTCGGACGGCTTGTTACCTCCCCGCCCTACCTCGTAGGCTACGCGCGATGGGACGCGCGGTCTGATCGGTTCCTCCTTGCCAGACAATCATTCCAACAGCTTTTCAGTTCGCAATCTGTTCTATACGCCGGCAGTGTTGTTCACCCATGACAGAGTAATGGGAAGTCTCTGTGCTCACTGCAAGAAGAGCCACGCAGCATGTTAGGCTCTCTTCCGGTGACGACGCTTACGAACATTTGTGTATTCTGACCCTGCTATCAAGCCTAGGCCCTCTCCACCTTATGCTGGCAGATACACCGTGGCCTCACGGTTTCGGTGCCATTCTTGCGAGTCGAGTAGCCGGGCGCCATTGCTGACGCCCAGCCCTCTAAGAACCGGACTTGAAAGTTTCCCTTCATCCGGCTCGAGCACTCAAAAACGCCCCCATAAAAAACGAGGACGCAGCCTGGTTCAAAACGAAGCAGACCTACTCGATACTGACTTGCTGCCGATTCGCGCAACGGTGGAAAATCCACCAATTGTGTGTGAAGCCGCACCAACGGGTTGCCCCGTCGTCATTTGCATTGCTTCATGCATCGGTTCCTCAAGAGTTCTCGAGTTGAGCACCAACAGGAAGTCAGCTCCGTTTCCGGCGAGGTGATCTTGTCCCCACGAGGCGACGCAACCTCTATCTGCCCAATTACAGGGCAGCCTTCGCTTTCTCCCATTTCCGTTACCCGCATCGCCATCGGTGCCATCTTGCGATGGACTTTCCCCTTGCGAGGGGCGCTACGGGCTTACCCTGTTCCGCTGAAATGACGCGATCGGTTAGGTCCGTTCCTTTACGCCGGCAGTGTGGTTTGCCCATGACGGAGTACCACACAGACTCCGTACCCACTGCAAAAAGAGCGCATAGCATCTTCCGCTCCCTAATGTTCACGACGCTTATGGAACATTCGTGTATTCTGACCATTATGATCAAGTCTAGGCTCGCACCGCCTTGATGCTGGCAGTTGCACCGTTACCTCGCGGTTCTGATGCCAACCTTGCGGTCGTGAGTACATTGTCCGAGGGCTATTCGACGGTTCGTTGCCTTGCCGCCTTACCTCGTAGACTACGTTCGATGGGACGAACGGTCTGATCGATCCTCCTTTGCCAGACAATCATTTCCAACAGCTTTACAGGTCGCACATGTGGGTACATTGTCCGAGGGCTTCGAACGGTCTGTTGCCTCGCCGCTCCAACCTCGTAGGCTACGTGCGACGGGACGCACGGTCTGATCCATTTCCTCCTTGCCAGACAATCATTTCCAACAGCTTTACAGGTCGCAGTCCCACGTCCGGACTTCGGGGGAGTCTGCAAGATTTTCACTTGTCCGAGTACCGTTGCTAATCAGGCGATGTGTTGCTGTAAACCGTTCAGGGCACATGTTGAATTCACTCGCAGAAATTGAAGAACCGACAAAACATTGACTTCTCCGTGACAACCCTCAAGCGGCCCGCCGCTATCCTGAATTGGATGTTGAACTTCATTTGCGTCACACGGAGAAAAACGGGTTACTACTAGCGACTCGCCGGGCTCCGTGCGACGCGCATAGCCACCTCCAAGTCGTGCATTGGCACGAACAACATAAACTGAGAGTGAGGTAAGGAAAGAAACTAGACATGTCAACGATCGGAGACAAGTACTTGCTGGGGTCGGGGCGAAGCGACCACGACCGGTTGCGCGTTATCAGTGCGATTCACGATGGCCGAACTCGCGAATTGCTGCGGAAGGCCGGATTCACTTCAGGGCACTGTTTCGTCGAGTTTGGCTGCGGGCTGGGCTACGTCACTCGATGGGCCGCAAACGAAGGAGCGCATGCCATGGGGATCGACCTGAACGAAGATAACTTGGCGGTAGCTTCGGAGTTGGCACACGAAGCTGGGCTGAAGACCGCTCAGTTTCGTTCCGCTAATATTTACGAACCTGGGCTAGTATCGGAGAGCGTAGATGTGGCTTACTCGCGGTGGTTGATGGTCCATCTGAACAGGCCCGTAGATGCGATGCGCGCCATCCATGCGGCTTTGAAGCCGGGCGGAGTGATGGTGTGCGAGGAGGCGGATGTGAGCGCAGTGTACACTGAACCCGCCTCGGCCGCTTATACCGAGCTGCGTGACATTTGCATGGAAGGTGCCCGCCACCGGGGAGTGGATTATTCGGGCGGACGCCGCGCCCATTTGTGGGCGAAGGAAGCGGGCTTTGAGATCGTCCACGTAGACGCCTATCACCCGCATCACGTTACTGGTGAACACAAGGGATTCTGGAATTGGACACTGCGCGCCGTCGGTCTTGGGATGGTGAAAGAGGGAAGCTTGACCGCGACGCGGCTCGAAGAGCTGGTTGCAGGAATGAACGAGGCCGATGCTTCACCCGACACACTGGTTGCGCATTGCCGGATGCACCAGCTGATCGCGAAGAAGCCTGACCTGAGGGTGGTCTAAGATTCGATTTCCCCACCTAGTCGCGCAGAATTTGCAAACTCTCGATTTGGCCCGGACGCCCTGCCTGGTAAGTCCGCCTGCCGTAGAGTTGCTCACAGTACCCGCCCCCGGAGATTCTGGAGGAAGATCATGAAGCTCGCCGTCCGTTCGACCGGCGCTCATCCTTGGCGGCGCGCGCACATCCTGCTGGCCGTCGCGGCGACCGTCTTCGCCACGACGGCCCTGCCCGCGCAGGAGGTGTTTCATGTGAGCTTGGGCCAAGCCTCGGCGACGTCGGTCTCCGGCCGGCTGCTGGTCTTCGCCAAGCCGCTCGGACCCGCCGACAAGAGGCCCATCGCGGCGGTCGACATGGACCAGATCGATACCCACGCGACCGCCATCGCCGCTCAGGAGGTGGCGCACCTCGAGCCCGGCGCCACGGTCGAGCTCGACGCGGACGTCACGGCCTTCCCTACACCTTTCTCGCAGCTCAAGCCCGGCCGCTACGCCGTGCAGGCGGTGCTCGATCGCGACCACAGCTACAATTACACTGGACGCGGCCCTGGCGATCTCGTGAGCGGAGTCGTGGAGATGGACCTGCCCGGCGACGCAGCCCAGCTCCTGACGCTTGCGACCGCCATCCCTGAAGCCGATCCCCTCCAGCCCCTGTGGAACGTGCCGGCGGCGCTGAAGGAGGACTATGCGGCCCATCCCGGCCAGCGCTATCCGACGGTCTACTACACCCAGGGCTTCGGCGGCTCGTTGCGCTCCCTCCACGACGTCGCCCGGTGGGATGAGATGAAGAAGGGCAAGGCGCCGCCGATGATCTGGGTGGGGATCGACCAGTCGAGCCCCACCGGCACGAGCGAGTTCGTCAACAGCGTCAACAATGGGCCGTGGGGCCAGGCGCTGACGGCCGAGCTGATCCCCGACCTGGAACGCCATTACCGCATGGACGCCAAGCCCTCGGGCCGCCTGCTGACCGGACACTCCTCCGGCGGCTGGGCGGTGCTGTGGCTGCAGGTGAACTATCCCAAACTGTTCGGCGGCGCTTGGCCCACCTCGCCCGACCCCAGCGATTTCCACTACTTCTTGGGCATCAACCTCTACGCTCCCAATGCCAACGTCTATCGCAAGCCCGATGGGACGCCTTGGCCGCTGGCGCGCGACAAGGGCGAAATGCTGGTCTCCGTCGAGGACTTCACGCGCCGGGAAGTCGTGGTCGGGGAGTATGGCGGCTCGATGGCCTCGTTCGAGTGGGTCTTCTCCCCACGCGGCGCCGGCGGGCTCCCGGTCCCTATGTTCGACCGCACGACAGGCGCGGTGGACTCGGCCGTGATCGCCCATTGGAAGGAGCACTACGACGTGGACGAGCGCCTCCGCCGTCACTGGCCGGAGCTCAGGCGTGATCTCGACGGCAAGATCCACCTGACCGTCGGCTCGGCCGACACCTTCTATCTCGACGGTGCGGCGCACATGCTGGAAGCGACGATGAAGGGGCTCGGGGCCAGGACCGACTTCCGCTACGTCGAAGGGCGCAGCCATTTCGACCTCTACACCGTGGGCGACGACCGCTGGGGCCTGTACAAGGCCATCGCATGGGAGATGTACGCGCTCGCCCGGCCGGGATCGAAGTCGCCGCCCGTCAGCGCCCCTCCGCCGCCAGCGGCGGCCCAGCCGCCGTAATTCGACCGTCCATTACTTGGTCCGGCGCTGTAACGTTGACAAGCTACGCCGTCCATCACTTGATAGAAACCCTCTGAATTGGTGGTTCGACCCACTGCAATCACTATTCATTTCCACGTGCAGCATTGCAGCGATGCCTTCTGGATGGTAGCCACGTACTTCTGTTTTACTTTCGGGCTGGTAATCGGCCAAGTCGTGGTCTACCGCGTGTATCAGGACCGGGTCGTCGCTGCGCACTAATTTCAGCGCACCACAACTGGTAAACGCGGAATCGGAAAAGTTCGTATTGGAACCAACCCGGCACCGTGGCGGATTGTGGACCACACCCATGATCCGGATGTTAGAATTGAATGGTAATGCTGTTCAGTGGAACAACCTACGGCTGAGAAGGAACCCTTTCCTTTCGGAATG
>Ga0074045_10005775_pt1 | contig 10745 bp, 8 predicted proteins | sample BogForMeECP23OM2_FD_94442 | JGI IMG/M metagenome (GOLD analysis project Ga0074045, IMG submission 94442) | Bog forest soil microbial communities from Calvert Island, British Columbia, Canada - Bog Forest MetaG ECP23OM2 | ecosystem: Environmental > Terrestrial > Soil > Wetlands ... | reverse complement strand
CTCGAGGGGAGCGACCAGCACCGGGGTTGGTTCCAGTCTTCGTTGCTTGCATCCGTGGGAACGACGGGCAAGGCGCCGTACCGCACGGTACTCACGCACGGATTCACCGTTGATGGGTCCGGGAAAAAAATGAGTAAATCTTCGGGCAACGTGGTAGCGCCGCAGGAAGTGATCGACAAGTACGGTGCGGAAGTGCTCAGGCTCTGGGTATCAGCGGCGGACTACCGTGACGATATCAAAATTTCACAGGAGATACTTACGCACCTTGCCGAAGCATACCGCAGGATCAGGAATACGAGCAGATACCTTCTCGGAAACCTTGCGGATTTTGATCCTGACAAGGACATGATCGCGGACAATGAGCTGATCGAAATCGATTGCTGGGCTTTGCATCGCCTTCAAAAGCTGGTCCAGCGCGTGGAAAAAGCGTATGATGAGTTTGAGTTTCATGTGGTATTTCACTCTTTGCACAACTTCTGCGCCGTGGATATGAGCGCCTTTTATCTCGACATCCTGAAAGACCGGCTCTATACCGCCCGACCTGCATCGCGTGAGCGGCGGTCAGGCCAGACAACCATGTACAAAATTCTTTCCACGATGGTGCGGCTTATGGCGCCGGTACTCTCGTTTACCGCTGATGAGGTCTGGAGCTATACTAAAGAAGGCGCACAAACGAAAAGCGTATTCCTTGCCCCCTTCCCAAGGGTGGAAGAAAGGTTCATCAATTACGAGCTTGAAGCGCGATGGGATAAAATTCTCGCTGTGCGCGGCGAAGCCGCGAAGGTGCTTGAAGGGCTTCGAAAGGACAAAAAGATTGGACACTCACTCGACGCCCATGTGACGATGTTTGCTGGACCGGAGCTCTATACGTTTTTAGAGAGATACAAAAAAGACCTTGCATTCATTTTTATCGTTTCGTCTGTTGCCATTGCCAAGGAATCCGAGGCGCCTGCCGATGCATATGTGAGCGATTTGATCAAGGGACTGAGAATATCGGCAGGACAGGCAAAGGGTGTGAAATGTGGCCGGTGCTGGATGTACAGTGAAACCGTGGGCACGGTGGAGGGCCATCCTAAAATCTGCGGCAGATGCGCGGGAAATTTAACAGAACCATAAGCACAAAGAGACGAAGGCGCAAAAAATAACGGAGACGTTCGTAGTTTTTGCAATCGGCCTATTTTTAATAATAATCATCATCATCATCATGTCTTAATGCCTTCATAGCAGAATAAGGCTTTATGAAAAAAAAACATATTTGGGTCGGTATAATCGTCGGCATTGTCTTGGTCCTCGATCAAGTCACGAAATATATTGTTGAAAAGCATATACGACTGCATGAAATTATCACGGTCATTCCTGGATTCTTTAATTTAACGCATGTACGGAACCCGGGGGCTGCATTCAGCCTATTCTCTGCAGCGCCAGAAAGTTTCCGGACGATATTTTTTACAACGATCACGATTATTGCCGTGGCCGTGATCATTGTGCTCATCCGGAAAACGCATGAACGGTTGATGGTGTTTGCCTTTGCACTCATCATGGGTGGGGCCTTGGGCAACGCGATCGACCGTGTTCGCTACGGCGAAGTCGTGGATTTTATTCAGTGGTACTATCGCTCATACTACTGGCCTTCGTTTAATATCGCTGATTCTGCCATTACCGTGGCTGTGGTGCTGCTGGCGATCGACATGCTGTTTGTCAAGAAACCACAAGATACAATTAAGTCCGCTTAACCTAGGACAAACCCATATGAACTTTGTTGGCGTTTAGCAGTGGTTATAAATTAGAAAGGTTCTCATGCATCCCATTCTTTTCGAAATCCCCAAAATTGAAATCGGCAGCTGGATGATCGGCCCTATCCCGATCAGAATGTATGGTTTGATGATTGGCATCGGGTTCCTGCTTGGCATTTATCTCGCCTCTCGGAGGGCCAAGAAGGAAGGAGTGGACCCGGAGCGCATTATGGACATGGGCGTGTACGTGCTATTGGCAGCGATCTTCGGCTCCCGGCTACTTCATGTGCTGACTACACTCCATGATTATGCAAACAACCCGTGGGAGGTTTTTGCAATCTGGAAAGGTGGTCTGGTGTTTTACGGCGGGGTGATTGCTGCCGTGCCTGTCGGTATCTGGTACGCGCGAAAACACGAACTTCCTGTCTGGAAGATCGCAGATATCATGGCGCCCTATGCCGCACTCGGCCATGCCTTTGGTAGGCTCGGTTGTTTCTTTGCCGGTTGCTGTTTCGGCGCACCGTGCAGCAGCTCAATCGGCGTGGTTTTCAACGATCCCCATTCACTCGCCCCCTTGGGCGTGGCTCTCTACCCCACGCAACTCATGGAGTCGGGCGGTGAATTCCTGATTTTTGCCGCCCTGGTCGTTATTCGCCGGTACAAGAAGTTTGAGGGTCAATTGTTCTGGCTTTATTTGTTCTTCTACTCGATGCTCAGATTCGTTATCGAATTTTTCCGCGGTGATAATATCCGCGGAGTATACTTTGGTAACATTGCGTCCACATCGCAGATCCTTGCGGTATTTCTGTTCGGATTTACCCTAGTCATGCTTTGGAAACTGGGAAAAATAAAAGCCAAGAAAAGTCAAAGTACCTGAGTGTTTCCCGTGTCTATAATAACCCACATTGTTACCGAAAAGCATGTCGGCAAGCGTATGGATATTTTTGTCAGCCACTATGAGCCGCACATTTCCCGCAGCCGTATCAAAAGCATGATCGTGGACGGTCTTGCGTCCGTAAACGGGAACATTGAGAAGCCGGGATACAAGGTCAAACTCGGAGAGTCAATCACCCTGGATTTACCCGAACGAAAAATTCAGGAGGTCCTTCCGGAGCCCATTCCTCTTTACGTCATATATGAGGACCCTCATATTATTGTTTTAAACAAACCGCCTGGGATTGTGGTGCACCCTGCACCTGGCAACTATACCGGAACACTTGTAAACGCGATTTTGTATCATTATGGGAACTTGCCATCGCTGAGTTTCGACCAGCTAAGGACAGAGCATCAGCGCGCCGGCATTGTCCACCGTCTGGACAAGGACACCTCAGGCGTGATGGTGGTGGCAAGAACACAACAAGCATTGCGATCGCTGTCGATGCAGTTCAAGAACAGGATTGTTCAGAAACGATATCTTGCGCTTGTTGCCGGTATCATCAAGAAGAGTTCGGGAACCGTCGAGGCAGGGATTGGCAGGCATGTGAAAGAGCGGAAGAAAATCAGTGTTCACACTCACAAAGCGCGTGAGGCAATCTCGCTCTTCAAAGTAAAGGAGCGGTACCGGAATGCCACTCTGGTCGAGGTCGAGATCAAGACAGGACGCACGCACCAGATCCGCGTACACCTAGCCCATATCGGATATCCCGTTCTCGGAGACCGCATCTATGGTGGTGCAAAAGTGCTGAAACTCAACGGCGAAACTTTTGCGCGGCAAATGCTCCATGCCGAATCGCTTTTTCTCCTTCACCCGGACACTGGCCATCCTATGACGTTCAGCGTCCCACCGCCAAAAGATATGGCTGAGATTATCGAGAAACTAAGGAAAGTGAAACAGGAAAAGACGCCCGCCTCCGGGAGCTATTTTTTGTTTGCATGAAGCCATTAATTGTATGCGCGTCGAAGAGAAAGGATACGGTTGCTCTTTTGTAGTATAATTATGTAAGATAACTACAACAACGTATGCCCGGAGCGGAAACATGATTGCCTACCCGAATATAAACCCCGAAATCTTTCACATGGGCCCTTTTGCCGTGCGGTGGTATGGATTGATGTATGCCCTCGGATTTGCTGCGTCGTATCTCCTTGTCAAATATCAGATAATGAAGAAGGTTCAAGAGACAGGGCTCAAGAGGCAGAGTGAAAAAGGAACAGGAACGATGTTTTCTCCGGTGTTTCTCGATTCGCTCTATACCTATCTGATCTTGGGGCTTGTTATCGGCGCACGGCTAGGATATGTTCTGTTTTACGATTTAGCAAGCTATATCCGAAATCCTCTTGAAATCTTCGCTATCTGGCACGGCGGCATGTCTTTTCACGGAGGGTTGATCGGCTGCCTTACTGCAGGATATCTGTGCTGTCGGAATTATCGTGTGAAATTTTGGACAGTTTCAGATCTCGTAATAATCACGGCTCCGATCGGGCTTGGTCTCGGAAGACTCGGGAATTTCATCAATGGTGAACTTTTGGGCAGGGTGACGGATGTTCCATGGGGCATAGTTTTTCCCGAGGGAGGTCCTTTTCCACGCCACCCGTCTCAGCTTTATGAATTCGCGATTGAGGGTGTGCTGCTGTTTGTCATCCTCTGGACAGTCAAAGACAGAAAATTTGAGCCGGGCACGCTGAGCGGACTTTTTCTTGTGCTCTACGGAGCATTCCGATTTTTCGTAGAGTTTTTTCGAGAACCTGATCTGCAGCTCGGCTTCATTGCGGGTCCCTTTACCATGGGCCAGATCCTGAGCATCCTCACGGCGCTCGCTGGAATTGTATTGATCTTCGTCCGGCGGAGAAAACGCGTCTTTTAATTCTCATGATAAATCTGTTTCTTGCCGTTCCTACTGATCAATATGGTATACTCTACAGCATAACCGGAGGAATGTTTTATGCGAACCAAGGGATCAGGGAAAAAAGATGCGGTGGTTTACGGCATAAGCCTCTTGACAGATCACGATATTTATCTTTTCAAAGAAGGGAACCACTTCAGACTTTACGAGAAGCTCGGATCCCACATAATGGACGTAGACGGGGTGCAAGGCACGCTTTTCGCGGTCTGGGCACCGAACGCTATAAAAGTCTCGGTGATCGGTGATTTCAACGGATGGAACAAGGATAGTCATCATCTTTCCATCCGGCACGATGAGTCGGGTATCTGGGAGGGATTTATACCGGGAATTGCTCAGGGATCTCTTTACAAGTACCATATTGTCTCGCGGCACAACCATCATCAGGGTGAGAAAGGCGATCCTTTTGCGTTTTTCTGGGAAATGCCTCCCAAAACATCATCAATCGTGTGGAATTTGTCGTATACGTGGAACGACAACGCCTGGATGCAGGCGCGGTACGCACGGAATTCGCTGAAATCTCCTTTCTCTGTATATGAAATCCATGTTGGATCATGGCGACGGGTGCCGGAAGAGGGCAACCGATCACTTACGTACCGAGAAATGGCCGTTTATCTGCTGGACTACCTGAAGGACGCAGGTTTTACGCACGTACAGTTTATGCCGGTGATGGAACATCCCTTTTACGGTTCCTGGGGATATCAGTGTACGGGATACTTTGCGCCTACGAGCAGATACGGTACGCCTCAGGACTTCATGTACTTGATAGACCGTCTGCATCAGGAGGGAATCGGCGTGATTCTTGACTGGGTACCGTCGCAGTTTCCGGATGATGCCTACGGCCTCGTGTATTTCGACGGGACACACCTCTACGAACATAAAGAACCGAAGAAGGGGTTCCATCCAGATTGGAAAAGCTGTATTTTCAATTATGGACGATACGAAGTGCGCAATTTTTTGGTCAGCAGCGCTCTCTTCTGGCTCGACCGATACCACGCCGACGGCCTGCGGATCGATGCGGTGGCATCCATGCTCTATCTTGATTATTCGCGCAAGAATGGTGAGTGGATTCCGAATATGTACGGCGGCAGGGAAAATCTCGAGGCAATCGATTTTCTTCGGAGTTTAAACTGTGAGGTATACCGTGCATTTCCAGACGTGCAGACCATTGCAGAGGAATCCACAGCGTGGCCCATGGTCTCCCGTCCCGCACACGTCGGCGGACTCGGCTTCGGCATGAAGTGGAACATGGGCTGGATGCACGATACGCTTGCTTATTTTTCGGAGGACCCCGTATTTCGCAAGTACCATCATAATAATATTACCTTCAGTATTTGGTATGCTTTTATGGAAAATTTTATGCTTCCGCTGTCTCACGACGAAGTGGTGCATGGAAAAGGCGCACTCGCCGGCAAAATGCCTGGCAGCGGACTGCAAAAGATGGCGAATCTTCGACTTCTCTTTGGATATCTCTATACCCACCCCGGGAAGAAGCTTTTGTTCATGGGTGGAGAGATTGGGCAGTGGGCCGAGTGGAATCACGAGCAAAGCATTGAATGGCACCTTCTGAAGTATCAGTCGCATTATGGTGTCTGGAAGTGGATACAAGATCTGAACCACTTTTATCGGAATGAGCCGGCACTGTATGAACTCGATTTTGAGCATGCTGGGTTCGAGTGGGTGGATTTCAGCGATCAGGAACAGAGCGTAATCAGTTTCATCAGACGGGGAAATTCACCGCAAGATGCAATCCTTGTGGTCAGCAATTTTACGTCGGTACCCCGCTTTAACTATCGAGTCGGCGTTCCCGAGGGAGGATGGTGGAGAGAGCTGTTGAACAGTGATGCCACAGAATACGGCGGAAACGGGTTTGGAAATTTCGGAGGCATTGGTGCCGTGCCTATTCCCATTCACGGCAGGGCATACTCCCTGTTGCTCACCCTGCCGCCGTTCGGCTGCTTAATATTTAAGAAATGACTCTAGCCTGAGCAGACTGCTCTTACGACGAGCATTTTCGGACAACCTCAGCAGGGAACTGAAGAAATATTATTTACCATCAAAGGCAGCAAAAAAGAAGTAATTTTTTGGACATTGAGCAGCTTCCTCTGGCAAGCAGAAGGAAAAAAAGGAGACGTGTACCGCTCTCGTGGACGCACCTGAGAAATTCCAGCATCTATGCAGCCCTTTGCTGACATTTTTTCTCTTGGCGGAATGCTGATTTGCCGTCTTCATATATTTATTTGCTCCCATCATGGACTGGTCCGCTTCACCTAAGAATATTACTAAATTTACCACCATACAGATGCTTTTTGCGGTTCTCGGCCATAATAAAAGACCATTCTCTCTCAATACAGAAAAACAATATGTATTAATCCAGATCAAAGTTTTTTGTATCGTATGCATATTTGCGGTTAAATACGTCCATATTTTATTTACACGGAAATGCGCCACATTTTCCTGCACGCTGGATGTCCGAAAATATGCGAGAGGCCGTCAGTGAATTTGAATGGCTATCTCGGGGTTAATCGGCGTTCCCCTATTGGATTTATCCTCATATGAATTTTGAAGAATTACAATCCCTAGAGGACTGGTTCTACGCCTACTGCGACTCTTTTTCAATGACTGAAGCAGAAGATCAACGGAACATTGCCTTGAAACAGGTACATACGCACGAGGTATGTCTGAACGCCGTTCGGATCGCACAAGACTTGAAGATGGACCCTCAGTCATCTACACTTGTAGAAGCAACGGCTTTGTTCCATGATGTCGGAAGGTTCCCGCAGTATAAACAATATAAGACCTTCGACGACAGCATCTCGACAAACCATGCAGCACTCGGGATCAGGGTGTTGCGGGAGAACAAGACGCTTGAAAAACTGGCGAAGCAAGATCAGGAAATCATCGTCCGATCTGTGGCGCTGCATAATGTATTCTCACTTCCGAAAAATCTCGATGATGAAACACGGTTGTTTGCCGAGTTGGTCCGCGATGCAGACAAGCTGGATATTTTGCGCGTATTCATAGAGTATTTCGAACAAGATGAAAAGAGCAGAGCAGGAGCAGTTGCGCTTGGTCTGTCGAATACGCCGGGGTACTCGCAAGATATCATGTCCTGTCTCAAGAAGGGCGAGATGGCATTAAAGGCAATGCTCAGGAATCAGAACGATTTCAAGCTCCTACAGCTCACGTGGATATATGATCTCAATTTTGTCAGTTCATTTCGCATGCTTGTTGAGCGGAACCTCATTGCCAGATTATCTGAAAAGCTGCCGGGGACCGATGAAGTTGTGCAGGCAGTCGGTCTTGTGCGCGGCTATGTGGATAAAAAACTACAAGGCCGCTGACCGCTTCTTGCCGTTTCAACGTTATTTAGCCTGTACTATTTGCATTACGCAATGTCTTTTATTTGATAAGATAAACTATAGATACGCATAGCAATCATAGAGGAGTTTCATGAGAAACAACATCGTTTCAATTGGCGCCGAGGAGCTCAAATACGAGATCCGGGAGATTGTCTCTGTTGGCAAAGAGTTTTCCAAACTCGGCATTGATATTACTTGGGAAAACATCGGCGATCCAGTGGAAAAAGGGGAGAAGATACCTGACTGGATCAAGGAGATCGTGGCCTGCGCAGCGAAAGATGACATGTCCTACGCGTATTCTCCCACGAAAGGTCTCGATGCGACGCGGGAATTTCTTGCGGGGCAGGCTAACAGAAACGGCAATGTCAGGATCACGAAGGAAGATATTATTTTTTTCAACGGCCTCGGCGACGCCATCAGCAAGGTCTATGGCCGTCTCAGAAAAGAGTACCGAGTGATCGGGCCGAGTCCGGCGTACAGCACGCATTCGTCGGCCGAGGCTGCGAATGCATGCGCCGAATATATCTCATACAACCTTGACCCGCGGAACCATTGGTACCCCGATCTCGAAGACCTGCGGATGAAAGTAAAGTATAATCCTGCAATCTCCGGCATCCTGGTGATCAATCCCGATAATCCCACAGGAGCTGTCTATCCCAAGGAGGTGCTCCTGGAGATCGTTGCCATTGCTAGAAAGTACGATCTCTTCGTCGTATGCGATGAGATATACGTCAATATGGCATACAACGGGACCCGGGCAATCCCGCTTGCAGAGGTCATTGACGGTGTTAGTGGTATATCTATGAAAGGCATCTCGAAAGAACTTCCCTGGCCCGGGGCGCGGTGTGGCTGGATCGAAGTATATAATCAGACGAATGACCCTATTTTTGCCAAGTACGTAAAGAGCATTCTTGACGACAAGATGCTCGAAGTATGTTCCACAACGCTGCCGCAAAAAGTCATTCCGCAGATTCTGGGAGACAAGCGGTTCAAGGAGTACCGGAAACAACGGAACAAAAAATATGAACGGCGATCAAACATTGCGTATGATCTGCTCAAGGATGTCGAGGGTGTTGTCGTAAACAGGACAAACGGCGCTTTTTACATGACTGTCATGTTCGAAGAAGGGGCATTGAACGAACGGCAGCACCTCACGGTAGTCAATCCAAAGATAAAAGATTACGTGAAGATGATCACACTCGGCGTCCCTCTTGACAAGCGATTCGTGTATTATCTTCTTGCGGCGACTGGAATCTGTGTCGTTCCTCTGTCAACGGGCTTTAACTGTAGCCTTCATGGATTTCGGATCACCCTGCTTGAGTCCGACGACGACCGGTTTGAGCATATCTTCAGAACAGTGACAGATGCAATCAACAAGTATCTTAAGAGTGCGTAGGCAAGCGTTAAGGTAAGTAATGATAACGAAAGACCATTCATTATTACTGTGGACGGTCTTTTGATCGTTCAGACGGTTATCACCAGATGAAGAAAAACCTGGGAATCCGCATTTTTAATGACTTGACAGGATTGCGCTCGTAAACTATATTAAATGTTGATATTAATGGCAAGTTCACAATGCTACGAGAGTTCACGAGAGCTCTTTCCGCAATAAATAACATCACAGCGATAAGAAAGTGGGGTTACCATGGGCACTACAAAAATTAAACCCGGCATCCACTGGGTCGGAGCGATTGATTGGGCGGTCCGCGATTTTCACGGCTACGTCACACCGAATGGAACATCCTATAACAACTATCTAATTCTCGACAAGCACGTTACACTTGTGGACACGGTGAAGTACGATTTTGTCGATTACACCATCGAAAATATCAAGAGCCTCGTTGATCCAGCGAAGATCGAGAACTTGGTGATCAACCATATCGAGAACGACCATGCATCGAGTGTGGACCGAATCATGGAACTCGCCCCGAATGCATTGATCCATATCACCGATAAAGGGAAAAAGGGTCTGGACCGTTTTTTTGACACATCCAAGTGGAAATTTAGGGTCGTCAAGAGCGGTGATACGCTCCACACGGGAATAAAGACGATTACCTTTCTCGAATCGCCCATGCTGCACTGGCCGGACTCCATGATGAGCTATATAAAGGAAGACAAACTTCTCCTCAGCCAGGACGCCTTCGGTCAGCATCTGGCTTCGACAGCACGGTTTGACGATGAGTACTGTGACCAGTATTCGGTGACCGGTCTGGAGCACTCGGTCCGGGACTATTATGCGAACATACTGATGCCATTCGGCTTGCTTATCAAGGCGAAAATCACCGAAGTCCAGAAACTGGGACTCGAGATCGACATGATTGCACCGGACCACGGCGTTATCTGGAGAAAAAACCCGGGCAAGATTCTTCAAATGTATCTCGACATGGCGAACGACAAGGCAGATCTACGAATCATGATCATCTACGATACCATGTGGCACAACACCGAACACATGACAATTCCTCTTATGGAGGGGATCAAATCTGCCGGCGTCGATGTGGAGGTGATAAAGCTCCGCGCCACTCCCATGAGCAGGGCTATCAAGCGGTTCTGGGAATCCCGGGCCATGCTCGTGGGGACGCCAACGCTTAACAACATCATGTTTCCATCGGTAACCGAGTTTTTGCAGTATTTGCGGGGACTTCGCCCCAAAAACAGGCTGGTGGGGGCTTTCGGGAGTTTCGGCTGGACAGGCGGTGCGGTGAAGGAAGCGTACGCCATCTTCAAACAGATGGGGTTGGAAACAGTAGAGCCTGGCGTTGAGAGTAACTACCGGATGAGTTCCGACGATGCAATGAAATGCCTTGAGTTCG
>Ga0074045_10005774_pt1 | contig 10745 bp, 11 predicted proteins | sample BogForMeECP23OM2_FD_94442 | JGI IMG/M metagenome (GOLD analysis project Ga0074045, IMG submission 94442) | Bog forest soil microbial communities from Calvert Island, British Columbia, Canada - Bog Forest MetaG ECP23OM2 | ecosystem: Environmental > Terrestrial > Soil > Wetlands ... | reverse complement strand
CACGAACACCGGGAACAGCAGCGTCACGATTTCCCAGGTTACGGTGAATGCGAAGGACGTGAGCGTCTCTGGGATCACCACGCCCGTTACCTTGACGCCTTCACAGGCCACGTCGATGACCGTGAGTTTCAGTCCGACTGCTAGCGAAAACGTCAGCGGAAACGTGAGCGTCTCGAATACGCAAGGAGCAAGCGCGGTCATCCCCGTCACGGGGACTGGGGTACAGGCGGCGTTGACCATTACGCCATCCAGTTTCAGCTTCGGCAATGTTACGGTGGGAACCACCGACTCCCAGACCATCCAACTTAGCAACACGGGCACGGCTGCGTTGACGGTTTCCCAGGTCAGCGTGACAGGGAGCGCATTCAGTACTAGCGGATTGACTCTGCCGCTCACGTTGAATCCGGCGCAAGCAAGTACGTTCAATGCTCAGTTCTCTCCGACATCCACAGGCAGCACGAGCGGGAGCCTGACCATTACGAGCAACGCCCCCGGATCACCAGCGACGGTGGCCTTAACTGGCGCCGGTGTGGCCGCCACGCTCACCCTTAGCTTCAGCGCGAACAGTTTTAGCTTCGGAAATGTGAACACGGGCACTTCGTCCACACAGACTGAGACGATCACAAACACCGGCAACACGACTGTGCAGATCACGGGAATCACCGTTTCCGGCAGCGGTTATAGCCTCAGTGGAGCAGGAACCCCCGTCGGGTTGTCGGCGGGGCAAACGCTCACCTTTAGCGTCATCTTTGCCCCGACAAATGCGGGAAGCGCGACCGGCACGGTCACCATAACCAGTAACGCGACCGGATCACCCGCAACCATAGGGTTGTCGGGTACCGGCGTAACCCCCAAGACGTATTCCGTCGCTCTGACGTGGGATGCGAGCACCTCGACCGTGGTGGGCTACTATGTGTATCGCAGCACGACGAGTGGGACCGGATACGCGAAGCTCAACGCATCCTCGCCCACCACCGGCCTGACCTATACCGACACAACCGTGCAGGACGGGACGACCTACTACTACGTCACGACGGCCGTGGATTCTGCTGGGAACGAGAGTACCTACTCAAATCAAGCCACAGCCAACATCCCATAGTCTGAAGCGGAAATCCGCAAGTTAAGCCGGGGGGCGTATCGCCGCGGCGCGCTGCCGAGGATTCAGAGCCTCTCGCTAGAGGCGTCTTCCCGAAGAAGAGGGCATGTTAGGTTCCCGCAAGCTCTCGTGGCCGGTGCGGGAGAGTTGTGGTGGAGCTTGGCATAGCCCCAAACGAAGACTTGCGCGAGCAGAGCGCCAGTGAAGTCAATGAGCACGTCGCGAAACCGGGCTTCGCGAACTGGTACAAAGGACTGGTGCCACTCGTCCAGGCCGGCATAAGCTACGGCAATCAACAGCGTGTAGGCAGCCCACGTTAATTTCCACCCTGAGCGATTTCCACGAACGCCGTGGAATACGGCCATGCTAAACACACCGAATTCCGTCACGTGAGCTAATTTTCGAATCAGCGTACGCAGGCGATTGAGTGTGCGGAATGTGGCGAATGGGAACAGCGAGTGCAGCATGGGGATAATCACGCGCGCCGTTTGCTGGCTGCTGAAGTGGTGTGTGGAGAAGACCGAAATAAGAATGGCCACAAATACTGCTAGAAGCCAATATTTAAGACGCGCTGGCATGGTCGTCTAGTTTAGCTTCCCGGCCTCGCGAATATCCTGTAAATAATCGGGCAGGGTTTCCCGCCAGTGCCTCATCGTAATTCCATACTGGTTCAGGCTCGCCGGCGACAGGACGGAATAAGCGGGGCGGCGCGCTGGACGAGGAAATTGCGCAGACGTGACGGGGAGTACAGGGATGGCATTGCGTCCGGCCTGCCGCGGAGTTTCCTTCGCAAACTCACATCACGAGCAGGTTCCGGAGTTGGTGATGTGGATAATTCCGCGGGCCTCCTTATGCATCAGTTGCAGCATCGCCTTGACGAGGTCCCGGGTGAAGGTTGGCGACCCGACCTGATCTCAAACAACGGCGAGTTCCGCCCCAGTTTCCGAAGCGTTCAGAATCTTCTCCGGGAAACTGAGTCCGCCAGCACCAAAGAGCCAGGAACTTCGCGTGATGCACCAGTTCGACGCGTGACTCTGCACTGCCTGCTCGCCTGCCGCCTTGGAGGCGCCATAAACGTTGAGCGGATGAATCGGGTCGTACGATTCGTAAGGACGAGTTGAGCGGCCATCGAATACGTAATCGGTGCTGACATAGATGAGACGAGCACCAGCTTCTTTGGCGACCCGCGCCACGTTCTCCGAGCCCCTGGCATTGACTGCAAAAGCCAAGTCCGGGTTGCTCTCACTGCCATCTACGTCAGTGTAGGCAGCGCTCAGGACCGCCCAGTCCGGTTGCGTCCTGGAAACGAGGGTTCGCACCTGTTCGATCTCGCGGATGTCGGCGTCGGCAAAATCAGCTGGTATGACTTCATCAGATTTCCAGGTGTGCCGAATGTCGGTGCCGAGCATACCTCTGGCGCCAAGCACTAAAAAACGCGTTTGATTCCATCGGGTGAAATGTTGAATCGCATCGTCAGAGTGACTAGCTCGCAGCAATTTCAGTGATCGCGCGACGCGCCTGGTCGGCAACCGGCGATTTTGGATCAATATTAATCGCCTTTTCCAACTCCAGCTTTGCGTGCGTTGCATCCTGCAGTTTCTGATAAGTTAGCCCCAGATGCAGGTGGAAAATCTGATGGTCGGGTTGCGCTTTGATCGCTTCTTGGAAAAGGGGAGCAGCAGCGGCGTAAGCACCCGTGTGGTAATACGCCCAGCCTAGCGTGTCTGCGGCATTCGGCAGATTGGGCAGGCCCTTGCGTGCGGTTTGCGCTAACGATAGAGCGACGTTTACGTCGCCTTCATGTTCCAAGAGAATGTAGGCCAGGTTGTTGCAGGCGAGCGGATCGTCAGGTTGCACCGTGAGGCCCTTCTGGTATGTGTCTCGGGCTAGCTGCCAATTTCCAATTTTCTCATATAGGCTGCCCATGCTCACGTAAAGACGAACGTCACGCGGGGCGAGCTCAATGGCGCGCTTGTAGTCCTCAATGGCCTGGTCTGTTTTACCCAAGGCGACGCGAGTCTGAGCGAGAAGATTGAGGGCAGACACGTTCTTGGGTTCCAACTCCAGACTTCGCGAGAACGCCTTCTCGGCCAGCTCCGGTTGCTTGGAACGAAGAAAGATCTGACCTTGGAGCGAAAAAAGAGCGGAGGAGCTCGGATTGCGGTTGATCTGCGATTGCACGAGTTTGGCGGCGTCCTCCGGTTTGTTCCTGGCCAGATCAATGCCAGCTAGCCCGGTAATGGCTTCGACAGAATTGGGGTCGCGATCCAACGCTTGTTTAAAGAATGTCTCGGCTTCATTCCAGCGTTTTTGCGAGGCACGCAACTGCCCAAGCTTGGCGTAAGGCAGGGGACTGGTCGGGGCCTGGGCAAGAAGATACTTCAAGTCGGTCTCTGCACCGTTGGCATCGCCTTGGTTCATTCGAGCTGTTGCATGATACAGATAGGCGTCGACGGAGTTCGGAGAATGCTTTTTCAGCTGATTGCTGATCTCTTCGAGCGTCCGCCAGTCGGATTGGAGAGCGGCATTCTTGGCTAACGCGACCCAAGCCTCCGTGAAAGCCGGGCGAAGCCGGACGGCTTCCCGCCATTCTGTTTCCCCTTGCTGCGTATCCGACTTGCGGCTGTACGCCAAGCCCAACTGGTAGTGCGCAAAGGCATTATCGGGGGCGTTCTTCAAAGCTTGCTGCAGCGTCGCAACGGCCTCATCCGCGCGATTTTGCAGGACCTGCACCTGCCCTTGTAAAACGAGGGCTTCCGTGTCTTGGGGAGCCTGCGCCAGGATCTGCTGTATCTGAACCGTGGCGTCGTCGAGACGATTACTCCAGATCAGGAGTTGTGCATAGGCCTTCCGGACAACGAGATCCTTTGGATACTTGGTGGAAAGAGACTCGAATTCGGCGCGCGCCTTAGAATTCTGACCGCGAGCAAGGTAATGCTCGCCTAATAGTCTGTAGGCGTTGGGATCGGTGTTTAGTGATTGCTGCGCATCGACAAGAACTTTCTCTCCCTCTTCTTCTTGTCCTCCGCTGAAATAGAGATTTGCGAGATCGTTGCGAGGGGCCACATCCTTTGGGAAGAGCTGGATCGCGTCTTTGAACGATTTTTCGGCATCCGCCCAGCGCCTCTGCTGTTGGTAGAATCTGCCCAGCGTGAGCAACGGCAGTACAGAACTAGGGTCCAACGACCTGGCTTTGGTGAAGCTCTCCTCCGCTTCGGCTGCGCGGTTTGCCAGCGCTTGTAAGTGTCCCAGATTGATATAGAGAATGGAGCGATCTGGTGCCATGGCGACGGCTTGGTTAGCCTCTTCCAAGGCCTCTTTCATGTTTCCGAGGAGGCTGTCCGCATTGGACAAGAGCATTTGCGCATCAGCGTCGTGAGGGTTGCTGCTCAGGATGAGCGTGGCGCGGTCTTTGGCTTCCTGCCGTTTGCCGCCTATGAGTTCAAGTTGACCGAGATCGAGCTGTGCCTTCCAGTTCTCCGGCTGCAATTCGACTGTGCGAGATAGCTCCTGATATGCCGCAGCCCAATTTCCCAATTTCATCTGGGTTAGGCCGGTCTTGTAATGGGCCTCTGCAAATTTGGGGTCAGCCTGCAATGCACGGGCATAGTAAATGAGGGCTTCGCGATATTTCCCTTGGGCGAAATTGAAATTGCCTTGGTCAAGGAATTTTTGGGGACTTCTTTTGCAGCCTGCTGCTGCGAGTATTAGAGCCGCTGACAACGCGAGAGCGCAAATTCGCATGGGCGGTCGGGATGGGCAGCAGTTAGGGCAGTTGTATGCGGCGCGGTGGTTCACAGTTAATCCTCTGTGCAAGCTAACCTCTCTCTTAAAGATAGCTAAAATTCGCTTCCGGAGAAACCCAACCTGCCCGGAGTGCTGCGGAACCCTCAATACCCCCTAGGAGAATTAAAGGGACAAAGGGGGCAGTTCTTTTCCACTGTCATTGTGGCAGAATAGGCTTTTTGAGGGGACGTCCGACCCCGCATGGCGCTGGAATTCATAAGTCGATGACGATAAGCTACTTATTTACGTGCTAATGAAAAGCGTGCGGAAGTCTCATGGTATCGCCCTTGCATCCTCAGTTCAGGCGGATTAGCGTCTAAGGCGCGCCTGTCCTGTGGTTGCCAAGCCAGGGAAACTGGAAGCGGAATAATCTGAAGGCGGAAGAAGATGGTACGGAATGGTGAAATAACATCGGCGGACGTAAAACGGATACTGCGTCGGCACTGGTGGATTCCGTTGCTAACCACGGTCCTGTTCGGGGGGGTGGGATTTATAGGTACCCTTGTCCTGCCAAAGCAGTTTGTGTCCTCGACGATGGTGCTTGTCGAGCAGCCTACAGTTCCCACGGACATTGTGAAGCCGGTGGTGAACGACGACTTGAACCACCGGCTGTCGTCAATGTCAGAGCAGGTTCTTAGCCGCTCGCGGCTTCAGCAGATCATTGAGAAGCTGAACTTATACCCCGGAGAGCGAAATCCGACGGATATGGAAAACGGAGTTGGCCGGTTGAGAAAGTCCGTTGAGGTCGAACTAATGCAGCCGATGCCTGGCTCTGATAACCGCCAGCCTCCTGGTTTTCACGTGAGCGTTACCTTTACTAATTCCCATCTGGCGCAGCAGATCTGCTCAGAAATCACATCTATGTTTATGGAACAGAACGTCAAGAGACGTGAACAACAGTCCGTGGCGACAACCGATTTCTTGAGTCAGCAACTGGCGGAAGCTAAGGCAAAACTCGACGAGCAGGACTCCAAACTGGCTGACTTTAAGCGGAGAAACATAGGGTCACTTCCGGAAGAGGAGCAGGCCAACCTGAATCTTCTCAGCGGATTGAATACGCAGTTGGATGCGACGACCCAAGGGATTAATCGGGCACAGGAGGAAAAGGTCGCCACCGAGACCATGCTCAGCTCTCAGGAATCAATCTGGAAAGCCACGCAAACCGGCCAACAAAACCCAGAAACCCAAGAGCAACAGCTAGCCGCACTGGAAGACCAACTGTCCATTTTACTTTCGAAGTACACCCCCGAACATCCCGACGTGATTAAGCTGAAGGCACAAATCGACGAATTGAAGAAGAGAATCGCTGCTAATTCTGGACCCAAGACAGCTCCTGCTTCTACGCAAGCCAATCTACATGAGCCACCTCAAATCCAGCAACTGAAAGCCAAGCTGAAACAAGATGAACTGAATATTGCGGATTTGGGCAAGCGTCAGAATCAGATTCAAGAGCAGATCCGGACCTTGCAGGGTCGTGTACAAGCCACCCCTATGGTGGAGCAGCAATACAAGGAACTGACCAGGAACTACCAGACCGCCCTCGACATGTACCATGACCTTTTGAAGAAACGTGAAAACTCAGCCATGGCCACGGATCTCGAACATCAACAGGAAAGCGAAACATTTAGAGTTCTGGATCCCCCGAGCCTGCCAGAGTCTCCGTCGTTTCCCAAGCCGTTGATGTTCATCGGCGGAGGCGTGGGAGCTGGGCTGGCTTTGGGCCTTGGGATCGTGTACCTGTTAGCACTGGCGGACAGGGCGATGTACACGGAGCGGGATGTCGAGCATTGTTTGAAGATGCCCGTTTTGGCGATGATACACAGTATCGACATTGCAGCAACTGGAATCAGAAAGTTGGAGACACGCTCGAGAGAATAATGGGAGCGTTGCAGTTGAATGGGGCACCGGGGCAAGGGCCGATTATGGAAAGGGCAAGATGAGTCGAATACACGAAGCATTGAAAAGGGCTGCTTCAGAACGCAAGGCGCAGCTTCCCGGCGGTTCAGTTTCGGATCTTGTCGAAATCGCTAGAGATATCGTCGCGGGAAAAGAGGCACTTGCTCCGGCGCGCGGTGCAGGCATGAATGGCTCGGTGGGATCGAGAGGGCTGAGCCCGCAACACGAGGAACTGCTCAGGCGGTGTCAGCGAACAGAATGGAGAAGCGACGCGAGATTCAGTGCATTCAGGGATGAGGGCAGAGACCGGAGCGGAGCCGAGAAGTTCCGAACGTTGAGGTCCCGACTTTACCAAATTGCTGCGACGCGGCCCTTAAAGCGGATTCTCATAACAAGTAGCGTGCCGGAGGAGGGAAAGACGTTCATTGCGTCGAACTTGGCACAATCGATTATCAGACAGGAGCAGCGGAGAGTTCTGCTAATTGACGGGGACCTCCGTGCCTCGCGCCTGCATCTTACGCTTGGGGCGTCGGCAAAGCCCGGGCTAAGTGACTATCTGCGCGGCGAGGCCGATGAATTCAAGGTAGTTCAGACGGGTCAACAACCGAATCTTAGCCTCATCGCGGGCGGCGCGGAGGTCCCGAATCCGAGTGAGCTATTGCATAGCAACGCGATGCGAAGTCTGCTTGATCGGCTAGCACCTCTATTCGACTGGGTGATTCTGGACTCACCCCCGGCAATTGCGGTTCACGACGCTAGCATGCTCGCAGATATTTGTGACGGTGTGCTCTTTGTTGTTCGGGCAGGTAAGACTGATTTTGAAGTTGTCCAAAAAGCTGCGAGCGAGTTTGGGGACGAGAGGGTACTTGGAGTTGTTCTGAACCGCGTGGAGAAGAGCGACGGGTATCCCTACTATTATGGATACTCGGGAGAGAAAGAAGAGAGCTAACCCAATTCAAGGCATAATATCGGCCGGTTTCTACGCTGCTACCTCCACAATTTTGACTCAGGTCCGAGATACCTCCGGGTGACGGGGAGGCAAAGGCTGTTCACCGCGCCGCAACCACCAGTAGACAGGCCATAAAAGAGCAAGCCCGATCAAAAAGAAAAAGACCCCTCCCTCCCGGTGGAGTCTACCGTAGAGGAACCGAGGGTCCACATAGTTGGCCAAAAGTGTCAGGGTGGCAATCCTGACGCCGTTCTTCACCAGCATCATCAAAAGGCCCACGCAGACGAACAGAGCTTTTTTCCAGAATTTGGAGAAGGAAAAGTGTGCGACCAGTAAGGCCAATATGAGAAGAGCCATGCTGGACCGGATGCCGCTACATTCCTGCGCAACTTCGATGCTCGTTTTGGGCAGATGGAAAACAAAGCCTTCGCGCAACACAGGCGTTCCAGTCCAATCGAACAGAATTTCGGCCACAGAGGCGGATCCTACCTGTAGCAGATGAATGACTTGGTTCAGGAGCGGTTCAGGGAAGGGCACCAAGAACAAAAGAAACGCCAAAGGAAACCAGACGGACCTGGCGGAGCCGCGACCAAACAGGGCGATAAAGCCAGCCGCAATGAGGAAAACCAATGCCAAAATTGACACTGCAAGAGAAACACTCGCATCCGCAAAAAATCTGCGCATCACCATAGCGGACAAGACTGCTGCGGGCAGGGCAAACCAGGCTGCGGAGGCAAGATCCAGAGAGCGAGGAACGATTTTCTGTCGATCAAGATAGGTGAGCCAAGCAACAATAAAGGGGATGAGAAGGATATGCGAAGCGTTGTCATTCTCTATCGCATATTGCGCGAGCGCAAGGAGAGGCTTCCCGAAGGCCAAACAGCATAGCGCGAGCCACGCGGCGTAGAGGCCCCAGGAGCGGTTGGCTAGAAAGGAAGAAGAACTCACGGGCAGATATGATTATACAGGGCCCTGCGGATATCACCGCGATTTCGCGTAAAACGATTGCTCCAAAAGGAAATAGTCTATTCCCGAAAGGTTTCCGCGCGCCGCTCGTAGTGTCGCTCGTAGTAATTCAGATACTCGCCCGAACGAGCATGCTCGAGCCACGGTGAATGCGTCCTGTACCAGTCAATGGTTCTCCGCAGCCCTTGTTCAAAGGTGACGAGAGGCTTCCATCCCAGTTCGCGCTGAATTTTGGAACTGTCAAGGCGTAGCGGCGATCGTGTCCAGGCCGATCCTGAACATGATTTATCAAGGTTTCTGGCTTGCGCAGGTGAGAAAGAATGGTACGGACAATTTTGAGATTTAGCTGTAGCGTACCAGCGGAGACGTTGTAAACGGCTCCCGGTTTCGCCTTCTCGAGCACAATGGCGATCGCACGGCAGTAGTCTTCCACAAAAAGCCAATCACGCTCTTGCATGCCGTCACCGTAAAGGGGAAGCGGCTTGTCTTCCAGCGCATTGGCAATCATCAGGGGAATCAGCTTTTCCGGGAATTGGAAAGGTCCGAAGCTGTTGGTACAGCGAAAGCTGACAGTTGGCACCGAGTAGGTATTCGCATAGGCCTGAACAAGATGATCGGCGGACGCCTTGCTTGCCGCATATGGGCTGCGCGGATCGAGAATTGCGTTCTCCGTAAAACTGACACTCGCCGGTGCGCTTCCGTAAACCTCATCCGTGCTGATCTGGATGAATCGCGACAACCGAACGCGCCGCGCGGCCTCAAGAAGGCAATGGGTGCCGAGTATGTTCGTTCGAAGAAATGGGGAGCATCCTCGATGCTGCGGTCAACGTGAGTTTCGGCGGCAAGATTAACCACAGCATCGAGGTGGTTTTCAAAAGCCGCGTTGACCGCCTTCTGATCTGCGATGCACGCGCGGACGAATTGGTGTCTGGGGTCATCTTCGATATCGGCGAGACTCTCGGGATTGCCCGCATAGGTCAGTTTGTCAAAATCGATGACCTCGATGTCTTTGCGGGCTTGCAATAAATGCCGGATGAAATTGGAGCCAATGATGCCAGCGCCACCCTTGACCAGAGTTTTCATCTCGCCAGTTCCTGGCTTGGTAGGGCGACCGGTTTCGCCGTTTTGTTTGCACCTGTCTGCGCGACCCACATGTTAGCCCGTAGCAAGGACTCGAAGGTCCCGGCATCGGTCCACCAACCTCGCAGGAATTCGTAAGTGAGTGCGCCCTCTTGCAGATAAAAGTTGTTGACGTCAGTGATCTCGAGTTCCCCTCTTCTGGAAGGTTTGAGTCGGCGGATCTTCTGGAAGACCGAGGCATCGTAGAAATAGACACCGGTGACAGCATAGTTCGACTTTGGGTTCTTGGGCTTCTCCTCGATAGCAATCACGCGATCGGAGTAAACTTCCGCCACGCCGAACCGTTGAGCGTCGGTAACTTCCTTAGATGATCTTGGCCCCTTGTTTTTGTTTCTGAAAACTCTCGGCGGCTGCGCAAGTGTTATTTGTAATAATGTTGTCGCTAAGATCACGCAGATAAGTTCTTTGCCCGCGAAATACTCTGCCAGACCGAGCGCTTCAGCAATCCCCCTCGCCTTCTTGATACGTGTGGTTTAAGTGTTTCAGCTCGAAGTCGCGACCATTTCCGACCAGACGCAGGAAATCTCCCGCGTTTTTTCCACCGGTGATAAGAAGAATCTCTTCGATTCCGGCGTTGGCGAGCGTCTAGATGGGATAGTAGACCATCGGCTTGTCATAGATTGGGAGCAAGTGCTTGTTTGTCACTCGAGTGAGTAGAGTGAGCCTGCTGCCTGTACCGCCCGCTGACACGACGCCTTTCATCTACCCCCCCTTGTGCCGCCTCGCCGGAGTGTCGAGTGAAATTCTTCGAGTACCGGATGATTGTTCAATATGTACCGGTATTGAGTCGTGGCCTGACCCCGTTTTATGTACCAGTGCTTATGAGAGTCGGTTGGTGTTGTGATTGAACTTGGGGCGGACGGAGCGTAGCGGAGTCCGGCCCAAGTTCGGCGGCGAATTCCGCCGGCGTCT
>Ga0074045_10005773_pt1 | contig 10746 bp, 5 predicted proteins | sample BogForMeECP23OM2_FD_94442 | JGI IMG/M metagenome (GOLD analysis project Ga0074045, IMG submission 94442) | Bog forest soil microbial communities from Calvert Island, British Columbia, Canada - Bog Forest MetaG ECP23OM2 | ecosystem: Environmental > Terrestrial > Soil > Wetlands ... | reverse complement strand
CGCCGGCGGCGCGTCCCGGCAACTCCGATTCCGTGGTGACCGACTGGTCCGTCGATCCTGCCGACTGGGGCTACTTCCTCTGCAAAGTGTGGGACGACTGGCTCCGCCGCGATTACGGCAAGGTGCACGTCAACCTGTTCGAGACTGCGGTGGCGCAGTGGATGGGCCTGGACTCGCAGCTCTGTGTCTTTGGCGAGTTCTGCGGCAAAGGCGTTGCTCTGGAGCACGATGGCAGCGTCTACGCCTGCGATCACTATGTTTACCCGGAATACAAGCTGGGCAACATTGCGGAGAAACACATCTCGCGCATGATCTTTTCCGACGAGCAGAAGAAATTCGGTTTCGCCAAACGCGACGAGCTTCCGCAACAGTGCCGCGAATGCAAATACCGCTTGGTCTGCAACGGCGAGTGCCCGAAGAACCGGCTCATCCGAACTCGCGACGGCGAACCTGGACTGAACTACCTGTGCAGCGGCTTGCTGCAGTTGTGGCAGCACATCGACCGGGACATGAAAGACGTCCTGCGGCGCGTAGAGCGCGCCGGAACGCCCCGCAACCTCCCGACGTTCCACGTATAGAGACTCAAGCCTGGCATCCGATCGGCACCAGCCAGTCGATCCCGCCTGCCTCTAACGTTGGTTCGCCCGATTGGAATCGTCGCTGCTTGGTTTCGGAAGATAATACACACGCATGGTCTTGCCGACGTACGTTTTCAGCGGCTGCGAGGCGATCCATTGGTAACACTCGGGGTGGACCCGGGCGCGACGCTCTTCAATGGCGATCCAGCCAGTTGCAGTCTCCCTGCACTGTAGCAACACGGTTTCTGGAAAGCCGAGAGTTGCTGGATCGAAATAAGTGTCGGCCGCAACCGAGATGTGCTTGACCTGCTGCTCATTCAGGTAGGCAGAAAGGCGCGAATAGTCCTGGCCCCAGTCCAAATCGCTGATCACCAGGATATGCGCGGGATTGCTACCACCCAGCTCATTGAAATAGGAAAGGTAATCCGGGTGAGCAAGCGCGGAGGACACAAAGAGCCACGCCAACAGGACAACGACCGTGGTCCGCGCCGCCCGCAACATCGCCCGCGGTTCGTTGGGCGAACCTTGCGCACGTGCAAAGCCGCCATTCCAAAGCGCAACCCCGCCCACGGCAGCCATCATGGATAGGAACGCGAAGACGGGCATGACGTGGCGCACGCCGATGTCGAGTTTTGTGGGCGCCGCGACCACCAGTATTGCCACGAACGCCACTAGCGGCACCGGCCGCTGCCAGTCCGCGCGGCTTCGAAGCCAGCTGGCCGTCAGAGATATCGCGCCGATCAAGGCCAACAGAAGCACGGCCAGCGGCGTCTTCACCGCGATCGCTACGGGATAGAAATACCACCACCCTCCTTCTTTGACCTGGCCAAACAGGTAAGAACGCGGACGAAGGCTATTGACGTCGCGCAGATCGCGTAAGCCATTGTAGAGCTCGGGCGCCGGCAGTTGCAGTTTGGAAGTCAGAAACTGGACTCCTCGAGTCGCGGAAGACGCCGGACCGAACACCCTCGCGGCGATCTTATCGGGAGCCGAAGTGAACTTATTGATGGGCGCATGCGAAAAGCGGTAGTCCGTCCAGATCACCAGGAAGACGCAGATCAATCCAACAGCAGTCGAACGCATCACACCCCGAACGTTTCCAAGTCCCCATCGATCGCGAGTCTTGTCAACTGGAGTAGAGATTCGCCGGCCGGACAAAAAGTATAGAAGCAGAATACCCGCCATGGTCGGCGGCAGGAACGCCACGGTCGAGAGCTTCGTCGAGATTGCCAGTCCCGCTGCAATTCCGAATCCCACCGCGGTCCGACAACTCGGATCGGCGAGCCATAAAGTAAACGCGTAAACTGCCGTCACGTAGAAGGCGGTCAAGGCTACGTCCGTCGTGGCCAACCCGGAATGGGCGAGCACAACCGGCAGCATGGTGAAAATCCCGGCAGCCAACGTTGCAGTCGCGGAGCCATAGACCCGCTTCGTCCATACAAAAATGACGATGGTGGCCAACACAAAGTAGGGCAGCACGCCGATTCGGGCGAGTGTCAGAGTGCGCCAATAGTGGCCGCCACTCGATAGAACCAGAACTCCTTCCTGCCAGAACGAGGGATCTCCAAAACCGCGCACACCCGACAGGTAAGGCAGAAGAGCGATCGAAATGCGCGCCATCGGAGTGTGTTTGGGATCGTAAGTGTAAGAATTCTGGAACCACTGGATGCCGCAAGCGAGATGAGCGCCTTCATCGATGGTGTGGTTGAACACATGGTACGTTGAGATGATTCGAAGCAGGCCAATGCCCATCAGTAGCGCGACGATGAGAATGGCAGCCCATGGCTTCTTAATGAAAGCCGGCGGTGAATAATCAGCGAGATTAGTGGCAGGCGGTGATGCGGCTTGTCGACGCTGCAGGTTTCCGGGTTCGGTCGGAGTCATGAGGTTGAGTCACGCCCTCGGGATTCCCTACGAAGAACTATTCGCGGCTGGAATTGCGTTGACCACAGGCAGCGACACGCGACGCTCATCCATCGAAGGTCCCTGGAACTTGCCCAGTCTGGCAGCGTAAAGGTCTTTGGGCAGGCCCTTCATATTGAGCAACACTTCCCGGACAGAATTGCTTTCTTCCTTGAACTCTAACGTCATTCCCGGAGGCAACCCCGAGATAGAGAACGTATCGGACGAGATGCGATCGAGGCGGAAAGCAGGCTGATTGTCGAACAGCACTGCAAGCTTCCCGTCAATCAAGCGAACGGAAGCGACTGCGCCCCGAGCCAGCATAGCCAGTGGTTTGCCAATCACGAACATCGGCATGACCTCACCGGGAATACGAAAATCGCAAGCGAAGCGGCGAAGCTCCGCTTCGGAAGCGGGCATTGGTTCCCGGGTGACCGAAATGCCTTCCGTCCTGCGCCGCGCGACGAAGTCCTCCGGAAAGAGACTCAACACAAAATCGTTGATCTGGACGTCGATGACCATGTGAACCCGAACCACGGGGCTGTCGTTCTTAATGGAATGTACCTTGGAGAAGTCGCCAAACCACAGCTCGCCGGGGTTCCAAACCATGCGCTGGCCCGCAATCAGGAAGATCACGTCAGGATGAGTGACGATGGGAATGTGCAGGCGCAGCAGACCGAATTGAAAGCTGGTATGGAAGTCGAAGTGGTCTTTGATGTGGCCGCCGGGAGGCAGGAAGAGGATCCGCACCACTTCCTTCGGACACTTCAAATCGTCGAGCACATACTTAAAGTAGGGAGCCCGCTTTAGATTGTCGGTTTCCTCGTAGCGGTCCATGCCGGCCGCGCTGGGAAAAACGGAATCCTTGCCGCCCATCGAGTGCAGGGCAATGCCGGTCCACTCCCCCGCATGGTAAGGACCGGGCTGCGGAGCGCCTTGAACATCACGTAGCGTTTGCAAGTCCCGCCGCAGTAGCTCAACGTCGTACGTCCTGGGCAGCTTCACGGCAACCACATTTTCCGTACTGGAACTGGACATCCGGCGACTCCCGATGCTATGCGATGTGGCGCAATTATATAACGGCTACCCGACACTACTGAGTGGCCAAGAAGGAAGGTTACTGCGGTCAGCAGTGGATCATCGACGCGCGCTGGATTCTTCGCCGGGTGGTTCAATGCTGACCCCGTCGTCAGATGTTCCGCGCTCGGGTCGCCCTGGGCCCGAACCCTTAGTTAAGTACACCGGCCGGCGTTTGACTTCCTGAAAGATCATCCCAACGTAGATTCCCAGGATTCCAATGAGGAGCATTGAGATGCCGCTGCTGACCGTGAGCATTACAATCAGCGAACTCCAGCCGGGAACCAGCGACGATGTATCGCCGCGAAGCCAGAAGCTCAAGACATACGTCAGTTCAGCGCCAGCCAACAACAAGAACACCGCGCCGATTAGAAGTCCCAGCCGGAGAGGCGCAAGCGAGAACGAGAACATGCCATCGCCAGCCAGATGGAGCATTTTTCGCAGTGAATATTTGGACTTGCCCGCGATACGTTCCGCGGGCACAAAGGGCAGAGTCACCGACGAGAATCCGATCCACTGCACCATGCCACGGTAAAAGCGGTGGTACTCAGGGAGCTGGCGAAGAGCATTGACTGCTTCTTGAGACATCAAACGAAAATCGGCTGACCCCTCAGCGATTTGGGTTTCTCCCAGGCGGCTGATTGTCCAATAAAAGCCTTTACCGGCGAGGTTCTTAAAAAAAAATCCACCGCGACCGCGATCGATACGCTGAGTGTGGATAATGTCGTAACCGGACTCAAACAGGCGAAGCATCTCAGGGATCAAACTGGGAGGATGCTCACCATCTCCGTCGATCGTGATGACCGCATCTGCATTGCTGGCATCAAGTCCGGCGCTCAGCGCTGCCTGGTGTCCGAAATTACGCGACAGGTTGATGGGGAGCACCCTGGCGTCAGCGGCGCCCAGGTTCGCTAGTACATCCGCGGTGTTATCGCCAGACCCATCGTTGACATAGAGGAAGCGGAATGCGTACGACAAACCTGCGGTTGCCTTGTCCAGTTGGGCATGAAATCCATGCAGGCTCTCGCCTTCATTGAAGGCTGGGATTACAACGTCCACTGTGCAGGGAGAAGTCATTTTGGCGCGCAACCGACTGAATCCATGTCAAGTAGCGGAAGTGGGCTCGGACAACATGCCCTTAAATTAGCGTCCGCATCTCCTGAATCGGCAACTCGAATCAAAATGAATTAGATTCCGAATGAGTGAGGCGCAATTATATAACGGTCGCAATCGTCAGACCGCCTGATGCGCGCGCTAAAACGCAAGGCAGCAAAACCCTACTTCGCTGCCGATGCATTCTGCGACCGCACCAGCATCGCCAGTCGCGGGAAGATGAATCGTCCGGCGGCATCGTCGATCACGTTGACCTGGCAGGTATAAAACCCCGGCTTGAGCTCCGAGAGTGGCACGTCGAGCCGGAACACCGCAGCCTTACGTCCCGGGACTGTAAGCTGCTGCACTTTTACCAGGGGAGTTTCATACGCCTTGGTGTCGCCCTGGAAGAATGCCACACTGCTCATCACCCGCACGCCGGGCTTCGCACTCTTGTCCGCCGAGCCAGAGACGGATTCAGGCGCTGCTTCTTTTGCCGGATCGTAAACCTCGTAGTAAAGGTAGAGATGCTGATTATTCGAGAAAACCCGCGTCACGCTGGGCACGATCTCCTGACCATTTTGCGTCAGCGGATTGGCGGTGTCTTTCTTGGGCGCGGTCTGCAGTTGGCTGGCCATCACAATCGAACTCATCTTCAGCGGCGTCGACTTCAGGTCCGGAATCGTGAAGTCGGTCTCGAACGAGCCCATGCGCCCCGCCTCGTTCTCCCGTACGACGACCTTGAGGTGATACTTGCCGGGCGGTAGCGTCAGGCCGGTATCGTACTGCACATTCTTGCGCTGCACTTCATTGGACGCGTTCACCGCCAGCTTCACGGTTTCGCGGATCTCGCCGAACGGGAATTTTTTTTCGTCGGTGACCACAGCCAGTATGTCGAGCGTGGCCTTGTCCTGGTCGCGGTTACGGCTGAAAGGAATCTCCGAGCCTGGGACGATCAGCGACAGCGGCACGTAGTAGCGGTTGTCAGGCACGCGGAAGTACGCCGTCGCCAGGTAAACAGGCAGATCGGTGCTCGGCAACTCTGATGCCAACTCTTCCTGCAATTGTCGTTCGCGATCGTCTTTGTTGGAGTGCCGGAAGTCGGCCTCCGCATAGTATCCCCGCCGGAAATCGACCTTCACTCCCGGTCGGTTTACCTTCACCGTGATGCGGCGGTACTTGCCGTCCTTTGCAGTGTTAGTGCTGTGATAGCCGAGCAGGTAATACATGGAGGTGTCGTCTTGCACACCCTTGAAGACGCGCCCGAAATCGTTGGAGTCGAGAAACGCCTTGCCGCCGGTATCCGCTGCCAGCGTGACCAGCGTCTCCTGCGTCTGGAAATTCGAATTCAACGCATTTAACTGCGCCTGTCCGGAGTATGCCGAGGTTCCGCGCAGGCTGGCGTTCTGCGCCTCACCTCCGGGCGGCAGGGCTTGCAATCCGCGAATATCCAGCGTGTAGATCGACAGATTCGCCAGTACCGCTGAGTTAATTGCGGCGCGCAGCTCTGACTGGTTTTCGATGCCCGTGCGCTGCATTCCACTGGAAAAATAGATCAGCGACTTCTTCTGCGGCACATTCGCCACTTGCTCGGCGACCGCGCGCAGCGCCTGCAATCGCCGGTCAGTGTTAAAGATGTTGTACTCCGTGTCATCAACCGTGAAAGACCCTCCCGTGTCTGGTGTTCCTTCGGTCGTCCCCGTCGATCCCAGTTCGAATCCGGCGTTGGCGCCACTGTTGAACGATTGCAGCACCGCCATCAGTTTCTCTCGATCCGACGTGAAGTCCTGGTTCACGGTGATCGTATTACTCAGCGAAACAATCGACACCAGATCAGCGGGCTCCATCTGCTTCTTGAGGTAATCTTGCGCGGCATTGGAAGAGCGCTCGATCTCGTCGGGTTGCATCGCCGACAGATCGAAGAACAGGATGATCAGCCTGCGGTCCTTGATGGCCGACTCTTGCGCGCTGGCGGCAGAAGCTGTCGCCCTGCTTGTCTTCATCTTCTTCGCCGGCTCGCTCAGCAGGTTCGCCTGCTGCATCGGCACTTGCGGAGTGTTTTCGGTGTTTTCGATGTCGAAGGTCGCCACCTTCTGCGGCTTGTTGTCTTCCAATACAGTGAAGTCTTCCGGCTTCAAGTCGCGCACCGGATTGCCATTCTTGTCGCGCACGGTCACGTTCACTAGCACCAGTTCCGACTGCGCCTTAAAGGTGTAGCCGGTTTGCGACTGCTGGGCCAATACTGTCGTGGGCAGCAACAATCCCGCCATCGCAACCAGCGCAACGAATCGCCGCCCCGATTTCGTGAATGGCCGCATCATGGGAGCGCTCAAAACCGGAACCTCGCCGTCAGCAACACTGCACGCATGGCGCTGACCGAGATCACCCGCCCATACGTCGGGGAATTCAGCACCGTATCGATCGACGAGTAAATCGGGTGATTAAACACATTGGTTGACGAGAACCGCAGTTCCACCGACCGCGACTCCTTCAATGGAATGAGCTTTGTCATCGCCATGTCGAACAGCACCTCGCCCGGTCCGATGATGCTGTTTCGCCGTGCATTCCCGTACTGTCCCACCGGCGGCGTCACAAACGCCGCGGTGTTAAACCATTCGCTGATGCTAGGGTTCGAGATGCTGACGGGTTGCCCCGTGACGTCGGCGCGCAGCGTGCCGTTCACGCCGCTGTTCACATTCGAGTACGAGCCCACGATGCGCGGCGTGAAGGGCAGTCCCGAGGCAATCGTCCAGTCACCGCTATACTGCCAGCCGCCGAGAAAATCCTGCTTCAGTCCCGCACTCGACAGCCATCTGCGCCCCTTCCCGAAGGGCAGTTCCCACAGGTAATCGCCGGTGAAGCGAAACTCCTGATTGAAGCTCGACAGTCCCCGCTCGGCGGAGAGATCGAAGGCGTTCTGCGCCACCACGGTCGTGCCAGTGATCTTCCCGTTAGCGCTGACAATTAACGATCCAGCCCCAATCGTCGAAGCATTGTCCAGCGATTTCGACCAGGTGAGAGTTCCACCGGCGGAGACTCCCTGCGTCAGCCGCTTGCGTACGCGCACCGACCCGGCATTTGCGGTCGAGTCTGCATCTGACGCCTCGTAATAGTAGGGCTGCACCCCCGGCACAAGAACTCCCGTCGCCGTCGAGTTCGGCGCGGTGAGTACGTCGAGCTTTGTTCCCTTCGTGCCGGTGTAGTCGAGGTTAATGATCAGCGTGCGTGTGATTTCCTGCTGGATGTCCAGGTTCCAGATCTGCACATAGCCGAGGCGGTAATTCGGCTCGATGCCGTAATTGTTCGTAACGGATGTGGTCGTAGGGAAGCCATTCTGCAGGGTCAGAACGTTGGTAGGAGACGCGAGGTTGGTCGAGGTGTTGGAGAACGGCGGCTGGAACGCCATATTCTGCACGATATTTTGATACGCGGCGGTGTTGTAGTTGATGCCGTATCCGGCGCGCACCACGGTGTTCTTTGCCGCCTTCCAGGCCACACCAACCCGCGGGGCAAAGTTATTTCGGTCCGGTTTCACCAGTGTGAATGGATACACAGTCCCCGACACCGGTCCCACCTGTCCCGGTAGCACCGGAGCGACTTCGGTGAACGTCGAATTGGTGTCGAGGTTGACGATGCGGTTATTGGACTCGCTGAAGGGCGACACGTACTCGTACCGCAGCCCGATGTTGAAGGTCAGGTTGCCGCGCGCCCGCCATTCGTCCTGCACGAATAAGTCCCACGAGTTTCCCCGGAAGTAGTAGCGGTCATATCCATATTGCACCGACGTCTGCTGCGCCAGGCCAAGCAGGAAGTCCGCGAGGTCGTATCCCGTGCCCGGCACCGCAGTTCCATTCACGAATTGCGAGGTCAACGCGCCGGTGAAAACGAAGCTGCCCCGCGGATTGCTGTCAGTCTGGGTGTTGAGCTGGATCCGCCGGAAATCTCCGCCCCAACGAATGGTGTGCTTGCCGTGTGACCAGATCATGTTGTCGGAGAACGTCCAGGTCTGGTTGCGATCGTTCACCGGGTTGGCATCGGTGATGCCGCCGAAATGAGTGAACGACAGATTAGGCAGCCCCCACGCGAATGGGTTCTGGGAAACTCCCGTGATGCCGAGCTCCCCGGTGATGTTGGTCTTGTAGGCGTACAGGTTAGTCGTGTTGATGGAACTGCGGTTAAAGTCAAAACGAAAAGTGTTGACCAGCTTGCCGAAGCTGCGGACATAGCCGATCGGAATATCGTACCCATTCGTGGTGGTGTGTCCGCCAACTGTTGGATAGGAACTGATAAGTGTCTGATCGACATTGTGATAATGGAACCCGAAGCTCAGGTTGTTTTGCGGTCCCCGCGCGCGTCCTCGGCCCTGCCCAACGGATGACCCGCCCAAAGCCTGGTTGAGGCGAAAATTCAGATCAGTGCTGTTGTTGGTCGCCGCCGTCAGGTACTGAAAGTTTTGCGTCGTTCCGGGCAAGTTAGGCTGCGGGATGTAGCTCAGCAGTCCCTGCGACGCCGAGTTAATCAGGTTCTGCGGAATTATCGCGTTGGGAAACGGCAGCCCGGTCGCTGGATCGAATATCTGCGCCGGCTTCCCATTCACCAGGGTCTGCGAAAAATCGCCGTTGCTCTCTAGCGCGGTCGGTACTGTGGTCAGGAAGTTATACGGTGTGTCGCCGTAACTGCCGTTGTAATTCAGGAAGAAGAACGTCTTCGAGCCGCCATGGTAGATGTGCGGAATATTCAGCGGCCCGCCAATCGACGCTCCGAAACGCTGCTGCAGGAATCCTGGCTTTTCCGACGGCTCGCCGGTCAGGGAATAAGGAGTTGCGTCCAGGCTCGATGTGTTCGCCGAGTAATACACCGTGCCGTGCGGCTGGTTGAAGTTGAAACCACCGCGACGGCCGCCAAACCCGCCACCACCTCCGCCAAGCGGACCGAACCCTCCGCCGCCCGGTCCGCCGCCGCCCGGCCCAAAGCCGCCACCAGGTCCTCCCGGTCCGCCTTGCTGGTTGCGATATTCCTGAATGCGCGACCGCATTTCGTCGCTGTTCATGTCGAAAATATTGCCCGAGGCCGACGATCCGCTGACGGCCACCGACTCCGTCGCCATCGAAGGTGGAATGCCCGGTACGGGCATGCCCGCAGGCGCCACCGACTCGCTGTTTCCCGCTCCGTTCGCGTTGTTGCCTGCTTCGGCGGCCATCGCCGAGAGCGCCTGAAATCCCCGGTTGCCCGCTGCTCCGCCGCGCGCATAGGCTCCCCCGGCCGCGTTCAGCGTCTTAGACAGCAGCGTAATTTGCAGGTCGAGTTGAGGATGGGAGTTGGTTGCGTTCACCGTCACGTGTTGCGTCGCAACCGCGAAGCCAGTCATCTGCACTCGAACTACGTACTCTCCCGCCGAGGGGAGCGCCAGCTTGTAGCTGCCGTCGACTTGCGTCCAGCCCACGATTTTCTGCCCGCTGGCTGGATTTGTAGCGCTGATCGTTGCCCCCGGAACCAAGGTGCTTCCGGACTTAACTCGGCCTTCGAGCGTCCCCCCAGACGTGGACTCCGCAGGGTTTGACGAAACCGGCTGCGCTTTCGCAGAGTCTGGGTTGGCTGGCGCAGTGGGCGCATCTGGCGTCTGCGCCACAAGGCAACCTGCAACCAGCAGCGGGAGCAGGACTCCGCTCAGCCGCCACCGACGTCGCCGTCCCAGCGGCGCGCCCCAGGCGCTTGCCAAACCACACGCCGGGCTATCGACCGGCCAGCGAAACCGTTCACCAGAACATGACATGAAGACCAGGAAGGCAACTCGAATTTTCAGGGTACGCAGAATGGCGACGGGCACCTCGGAGGATCACTGCAACCTGAAACCAATTCCACTTCCAATGTAAACACCAATCCTGCGTCCTCAACAGGTATTCGCATCGACGCAGACGCGGGTTCCGCTAAATTATTCCGCCTGGCGCGGTCTATTCCGTCATTTTCGGTGTCGAGTTCCAATAGTTTTCCGCCCGAAAAAGTTGAAAACATATTTCTTCCCGGCGGGTTTCAGCGCACGTAGTCAGATTGACACTCGGCCAGGAACGAGGGAACTGTGGCGCGCATCTTACGGAGG
>Ga0074045_10005772_pt1 | contig 10746 bp, 8 predicted proteins | sample BogForMeECP23OM2_FD_94442 | JGI IMG/M metagenome (GOLD analysis project Ga0074045, IMG submission 94442) | Bog forest soil microbial communities from Calvert Island, British Columbia, Canada - Bog Forest MetaG ECP23OM2 | ecosystem: Environmental > Terrestrial > Soil > Wetlands ... | reverse complement strand
ATATATTTTTTATGAGGAGCTGACCAGTCCGAGAATTGCCGAAACGCTTGCGGCCGAAACCAGGGCGAAGTTACTGCTCTTAAATGCTGCTCACAACCTGAGCAAAGATGATATGGATAAGAAAGTCACTTTCTTCGCTATCCTCGTTCGGGATCTTAATAACCTGAAAATCGGTCTTGAATGCCGGTCGAAATAAATGATTTTATTATTATTCTTCTCAGTATCCTGCGGAGTCGCTCCACAGGCAGGCATGAATTGAATATCATGCGGGATAAAAAAACAGGAAATTTCGGCAGTGGGTCAGTACCGGGAAGTGAGAAATTTACGGTATAATAAGAGAACGGTAAAAAGCTTAAGACTGCATAAATGACTTTTTTTGTTTTTTCCACTTTTTACTTTAACTTTTCTTTTTTGGAGGTATCAGGATGTCAAAAGTTTTTTTTGCTTCGGCGCGGGTCGAAAAATGGCATTATGAAGACAGTATGCCCGGAAAGCTTGAACGTCTGCTCAGGGAAGTCCCTCTTTCAGCGTACTTCGGGGCTGACGAGTGGGTTGCAGTCAAAACTCACTTCGGTTCATACGGAGCTCACCGTATTGTCAGACCTGTGTTTCTCAGAAAAGTTGTGGAATCACTCAAGGCTCTTAATGCCAGACCCTTCGTTACAGATACAGTGAGAATAAAAGGTCTTGACTATCTTGAAGTCGCCAACATCAACGGAATCAATCACCTTTCTGTGGGCGCTCCCGTCGTTCTGGCCGATGGACTTTACGGAAACGATAATATACTGGTCAAGGCCGGAGAAATACTGGGGGAGATTGCAGTCGCCTCTGCTATTTATGATGTCCCTGCTATGGTCGTTTGCAGCCATGTCAAAGGGCATATAAACGCGGGTTATGCCGGGGCGATCAAGAACGTTGCCATGGGCGGAGTTAGCAGCAGCCATCGCCACGGGGGATGGAAATGCGGCCGTGGGGCAATGCATACATCAGGAGAAGGAACACTCGTGTGGGACAGCGAGAAGTGCACCCTTTGCCTGCAGTGCGAAGATGTCTGCCCGCTCGACTGCATCGATTTTAAAGATGACACGTTCAGTTACGCCGACGAGCGGTGCTGGCGCTGCGGCAGATGCACACGTGTATGCCAGCATGGCGGCTTGACATTGCCCGAGGATAACAGTCTTTTTCTTAAATCACTTGCAGAGGCCTCCAAAGCTGTGTTGGGCACTTTTAAACCAGGCAAAGTCATCTATATTAACTTTATGACTGAAGTCCAGCCGGAATGTGACTGCATGCCTGCAGCCGATGTGCCGGTGATACAGGACCTCGGCTTCCTGGTATCGGACGATATTGTGGCTATAGAGCAGGCTACTGTTGATATGCTCATGAAGGCAAAACCGTTGCCCTCTTCAGTCGCCGAGACCGCACAGATAAGAGACGGTGATGACATCCTGCTCAAACTCCACAAAAAACGCTATACTATACAGATCGAAGAAGCGGAACGGCTCGGGCTCGGCAGCAGGAAATATGAGCTTGTCGATGAAATGTAATTTTGGAACTCAGCAGTTCCATTTTTTATCATAAGATATGACGGGTTTGTCCAATTTATTACGAATTCGCCAATGGAATAAGAATATCTTCGTGTTTGCTCCTCTGGTATTTTCCAGGCGGCTATTTGACAGGTGGGCTTTTCTGGAAGTCCTCGCTGGCTTTCTTATTTTTTCTCTTGCCGCAAGCTCTGTCTATATCTTCAATGACCTTACAGATATTGAAAGCGACAGGAGGCATTCTGAAAAGAAAAGTCGCCCCTTGCCGTCTGGAGAAATCTCCACGCAAATTGCGATTCTTATTTCTGCTGTCTTATGTGCTTTGTCCCTTGCGGTCTCCTTTCTCATGGACAGACAATTCGGATTCATTGTCCTGAGTTACATAATTATCAATGCATTGTATTCAATTATCCTTAAACACCTTGTTATTATAGACGTAATGGTAATTGCCGCAAGCTTTGTGTTGAGAGTTTTGGCGGGGGCGGCAATAGTAAGAGTTTACCCTTCCAACTGGCTTATAATATGCACAATTCTTCTTTCATTATTCCTTGGTTTCAGCAAGAGGCGGCGTGAATTGATTTTATTAACGGATAACGCTAATTCTCACAGGCAGGTACTGGAACATTACAGCCCCTATTTTTTGGATCAGATGATCTCTGTGGTTACGGCTACGACGGTTATGTCATATATGCTTTATACGGTAAGCGATGAGACAATTAAATTCTTTGGGACCCGGCAGCTTCTCTGGACCGTTCCTTTTGTGCTTTACGGCATTTTCCGCTATCTTTACCTGGTCCATCAGAAAGAAGGAGGGGGTGACCCCTCTGAAATCGTGTTAAAGGATAAGCCGTTACTGATAAATATTCTATTGTGGGGTATCAGTTGCATCAGTTTGATCTACGTTTTTAAATAAAATGCTGCAGTGGAGATATGAATGAAGCCGAAAGTAGCTGTTCTTAAAACCAGGCCTGACAGGGTCATACAGGATATAGAGACATTGATGCAGATGGCAGGTTTCAGGGATATGCCGAAAGATAAAACTACCATCTTAAAAGACAACATTTCCTGGCATTTCCCGTTTCCGGGCGCCAATACAACACCGTGGCAGTTGGAAGGGACTATAAAGGCATTAAAAAATGCCGGATTCAATAAAGTGGTTGCAGTGCACAACAACACAGTAGTAACCGATCCTATAAAAGGCGGGAAACTGAACCGTTTGGAACCTATATATAAAAAATCAGGTATACCGGAACTATATAATTTCAGGCCGGAGGACATGAAATGGATAAGATACAAGCCGAAAGCGAAGATGCTGGTTTTAGACAAAATCTACAGCGATGGTATAATGATCCCGGAATATTTTGTAGACAAGAACATCGTCCACCTTCCCACTGTTAAATGTCACATCTACACAACGACTACCGGCGCCATGAAGAATGCCTTCGGGGGCTTGTTGAACACGAAGAGACATTATACCCACAGTGTAATACATGAAACCCTTGTGGATTTGCTCAACATACAGAAAGAAATCCATAGCGGCATATTCACCGTTATGGATGGGACTATTTGCGGCAACGGTCCCGGACCCAGGACTATGGTGCCGGTTGAGAAGGATTATATTCTTGCGGGTTCCGATAGTGTGGCTGTAGACGCAGTGGCTGCGAAGATGATGGGGTTTGATCCAATGGGTCTGAAATTTATAAGATTAGCTCACGAAGCCGGTTTGGGCACAGGGGTTTTTGATGAAATAGAAATCATAGGTGAAGATATTTCAAATGTGAACTTCCACTTCAGTGTAGGGGACAATTTCGCAAGCAGGTTCGGCGATTTTCTATGGTTCAGTCCATTCAGGGTATATCAAAAACTTTTCTTCCGTACTCCCATTGTATATTTTTTTGTTCTCGGCTCATATTTTTATCATGACAAGATTTGGTGGCCCTTTAAAGGTTCAAAAATTCAGGGAGAGGTTGTTAAAAATACTAAATGGGGAAAATTGTTTAATTCCTATCCAACACAGTAACCCCGTAAGAGGAGATAAATGGATGGTCATTGCGAGTCTGGCAATAGCGATTATTTTAAATGCAACGGCAAATATTTTAATAAAAGTCGGGATGCTCAGGACCGGCAGCCTGGAAGGACTGCGGGTCACGGAAATATTGAGCAAGATGGCTTTGAACTACGTGCTTTGGGCGGGATGCGGCAGCTTCGCTTTGGCATTAGTGGCTTATAGCTACGCACTTTCAAAAATCAACCTGAGCATTGCCTATCCTGTAATGACAAGCCTCGGCTATGCGATAGTTATACTGAGTTCTGTTTTCTTCTTAAAGGAAACATTGAACGCCGTTCAGATAACCGGAGTGGCAGTTATCATTCTGGGTGTGTGGATGGTAGCTGGATAGTGTGTGGCATCTGTCTGGCCATACTTTGTCCGACCGTGGCCATATTCTCAACAAACGAGGAAGGCGCACTTTAGATATTCCGTCTCGGGCATCGAAAGCAACACCGGGTGATCCCGCCCCTGGGAACGAAGTTCCAGAACCCTCACATCCCTGCCGGCATCCTTTGCCGCAAGATGCAGCATTTCCAGAAAAGCCGTCCTGTCCACATGGTGCGAACATGAAGATGTGGCAAGGAGGCCGCCCTTTCTGGTTATTTTCATGGCATGGGCATTTATCTCCCTGTATCCCCTTAATCCTTCTTTAAGCTTTGCCTTGCTCTTGACAAAAGCAGGGGGATCGAGCACCACAAAGTCATAAGAATTACCCGAATCAATCTCTCTCGTCAGGAAATTAAAAACATCCGCCTTCAGGAATGAGCATTTGTCAGACAGAGCATTCAACTCGGCATTCCTCCTGGCCTGCCTTATGGCTGCCTCGGAGCTGTCCACAAAAGTTACGTGGGCCCCCTTCCCGGCAAGGAGCAAACCCCAGGCACCGGAGTAACAAAAAAGATCCAGCCCTCTGCCTCCACCTATAAGTCTGCTGAAAGCCATCCTGTTCTCCACCTGGTCAAAAAAATAGCCGGTCTTCTGCCCTGACAGCGGGTCAACCTCGCTCTTGATTCCTCCTTCAGTAATCTGAACAATGCAGGAGCCGCCACTGACAGTACGTTTTTCGAGCGGGAGCCCTTCCAAAGTCCTGTTCGGACTGTCATTCTTCAGCACAATTATCTCGGGAGACAGCATTTCATCAAGCAACCCCAGCAAAAGGTCCTTCTGCCTTTCTATCCCGGCCGTCAAAAGCTGTACAACAAGACAACCTGCATACCGGTCTACAATCAGTCCCGGCAGAAAGTCACCCTCGCTATAAACCAGTCTGCAGGAAACACGGTCAGGCAAAAAAAGTTTTCTGAAGCGAAGCGCCTCCTCAATCCTCCTCCTGAAAAAATCGGAACTGATCTCCTCTCTTTGACGCGTAAGCAGCCTCACCGCGATCAAAGAATTCGGATTAATATAACCTATTCCCAGAAACATTCCCTGGCTGTCGCATACTTCAACAAGGCTTCCCGGCTCGTGACCGCGGGGGCTTGCAGCCAGTTCATTTGAAAATATCCAGAGATGCCCTCCCAGGAGCCTGCTCTTGCGCTTCACGAAGACTTTTTGTATCACTATCTGCGCCTGCTCATGATCTCCCTGATAACCGGCAGGGCTTCCAGCGCGGCCTTCTCTCCTTCCAAAATAGCCTCATGCCGCTTGTCAAAATCACTCGAACCGATACGACCAACTTTCGGTCTGATAACCACGTCAGACCCGGAAATCTGTAATTGAGAAATCTTTGCATACATTATATTGATAGACTGAAGGATTGTGTCTATATTGCCTTCCGGCAATGTAGTATCCATATCGGAAGAAATATCCACAGCTATGACAATGTCCGCACCCATTTTCTTTGCGGCATCCACAGCGACAGGGCTGACTACTCCGCCGTCAACATAAACCTGGTTTCCTATCCTTACCGGTCTGAACACGCCCGGTATCGAGCAACTCGCACGAACAGCCATCCCGGTATTGCCGCTGCCGAATATAGTTTCCTGTCCATTCTGAATGTTTGTAGCAACGGCGTAAAAAGGTATCCGCAGTTTCTCAATGGGCGTATTCCTGACTACTCTATTGATATACGACTCCAGCAATTCACCCTTGATGAATCCATTGAAAGGAAGGCCGATGTCAAGAATGTCGCTTCTTTGCATATCTATCGCCATCTTCTGAAGTTGCCATGCATCCAGTCCGTATGCGTACAGGCTCCCGACAAAACTTCCGGCGCTGGTGCCGACTATCATATTTATTGGTATGCCGTTTGACTCCAGCACCTTTAATACACCTATATGAGCAAAGCCGCGCGAAGCCCCTGCGCCCAGCACCAGTGCAACCTTTGCCGGACTATGAGGGGGCGGCTGGACAACTGCCTCCCTGGTAGGAGCACATGACATCACTGTAAGCATTAAGACAACAAACGCGGCAACTATGACCCTGAAATGCACGATCCCCCTTTTTGCTTATCACCTGTCTTTGATTTTATATCTCTTCCGCTCAGTTCATCCATAAAACCGCAGCAATACCGGATTTGTCCTATGGGCAGATTGAAATAAACAACATTTTACATATATTATACAATGCATGTCAAAATAAGCGAGGTGCAGAGAAATGGATTTATATATTGCCCGGCAGCCGATTTTCGACCGGGGAAAAGGAGTTGTCGGTTATGAACTGCTTTTCCGGGACAGCCTTGTAAATTACTTTCCGCGCGTGGACAGGGATACCGCAACAACAAAAGTGCTTTCGGGGAGCTTTTTCTCCTTCGGCATGGAGCGCATTACCGGAGAGAAAAAGGCTTTTATTAATTTCACTCAGAATTTATTGACTTCGGAAATTCCCTATATGTTTCCGGCTGAATCAACCGTGATTGAAATACTTGAAGAGGTCAGAGCTGTGCCTTCTGTAATAGAAGCCTGCAGAAAATTGTCTTTGGCCGGATACGCTCTGGCCCTTGACGACTATTTTCCAAAAAACAATATGCAAGCTCTTGTGAAGCTTGCAAATATTATAAAAATAGATATCCAGGCCATGACTGTTGAAGAAATAAACAAAATAATGCTCGACCCGGCAAGCAGAAAAATAAAGTTTCTTTCGGAGAAAATAGAAACATATGAAGAACTTAAAAAAGCAATGGATATGGGGTTTGACTATTTCCAGGGCTTTTTTTTCAGCAAACCGGAAATCATAAAAGGCCGAGATATCTCTGCTTCCGCCATGCATTTATTGAACCTTGTTATCGCCGTCAGCAAACCTGATGCCGATATGAACGAACTGGCAGAGATCGTGGAACGTGAAGTTTCACTCTCATATAAACTCCTCAGGTATGCCAATTCAGCTTCACTGAGGAGAGGAGTGAAGATCAGCTCTGTAAAAAACGCTCTGATGCTCATCGGCTTGAATGAATTAAAGCGCTTGGTCTCCTTAATCCTGCTGTCCAAGACGGCAGTCAATAAACCGGATGAATTAATTAAAAGTTCATGCGTCAAGGCAAGATTCTGCGAAGGACTTGCCCAGGCAAGCACCAGCTCTGCAATAAAACAGGAGTTGTTCCTGTTGGGTCTTTTTGCGCGTTTAGATGCAATCCTTGATCAGCCAATGAGAGCTATAATGGAGCAAATACCGATCTCAAAGAATATTTCGGCTGCACTCGTAAACGGCGAAGGTGAGGCGCTGCCCTACCTTAGGCTTTCTGATTGTTACGAAAAAGGTGATTGGGACAACGTTAAAAAATATGCTTCTCAGGTCAGTATCAATGAAGATGAGCTTCCAAATATTTACGCTGATGCCTGTCAATGGGCAAATGAGTTTGTCATTTAACTACGCTCGCCTTGCAATCCTACCTCTGTATATAGGGACAAAACGCCGCCTCGTGACATTTCCGGCATGTGCCGTCATGCAAAGGACGGGCAGTGAAATCGCCTCTTCTTATGTGACCCACAGCATCTTCAAGAAACCGTAGCGAGGCAGCGACGTAATCACCGATAGCACAGCCCGGGACCTCACCGTTCTTTGACCGGCTAAGCGGTCTTCTTTTATTTCGGGGCGGGCACCACTTGGTCGTCATATCCTTCAAAGAGTATATTCCCACCCGGCCCACACGGCTTCCCTGGCTTTTCAGTATCGCTGCATAGAGAAAAAGCTGGAGGTTCTCATTGCCGTCCAGGGCCTGAGAGCAGTTAAATCCTGCAGCACCGGTCTTGTAATCTATTATTTGAACTCCGTCCTTCATAAGGTCGATCCTGTCAACTTTACCTCTCAGCCTTATACCGTTGACCGGCTCGCCTGAAACGCTCTTCTCAACCTCGGAAGAATGATACCCGTCTTCCCTTATAACAAGCTCCATTTCGCGGATTCCGGGCATCAAGTCAACGAATGTGTCACTGATAAGCTGCTTCCAGTAGGCGTCTATCTTCAGGTCTCTCACTATATCAGCTATTATTTCTCTTGCCCTTCGCGTGAGCAATTCGATGTTGCCGACCGGTTCAAGGATCAGTTTTTCCATTGCCTTGTGAATTATAGTCCCAAGAGTCGCTGCTTCGATTTCATATTCCTTGACGGTAACAGGTTCAAGATTCAATATTTTCTCTATGAAGAATTTTCTCGGGCATGCCCGGTAGGCATCAATATCAGTAACACGGAAAGATGCCGGAGAAATTGGCAGCCGGGGAGGGACCCTCACCTCATTAATAACGTCCAGGAACGGCTGCCTGCCAATCCTTACAAGGTATTCCTCTCTGGAAAAAATTCCCGCAATGCCCCCTTTCAGTTCTTCGCCTGAGTAAAGAAACGAAGACGGCAGGAAAGGCGTATCGCCGCTCATTAAAGGATAGGACAAATGCAGACTCCCCGCCGACTTTACAGAGTTTTCAAAAATAAACTTCTGGATCATAGTATATTTCTCAAGATGCAAAAGACCCATCCTGACCCTGGCGCTATCAGGAAGCAGATAGTCCATTTGCTGTCGTCCTGGGATAATGCCATCCACAAGACCCCCGAAAAACAAATATTCGGGCGACAATCCCTGAAGCTGACGGAAATCCAACACTCTGACCCCTATATCTTCGGATTCTACGAATGCAGAGTTGAGAAGGTACCGGAATGATTCTTCAAACTCCGCAAGCGTTACCCCGGTTTCAAGAAATGCACCCAGGAAAGAGAGCTGTTCAAAAATATCGTGCAACGCCTCGGAAATTTTATTCCTCATATTGATATCAGTCCCGACAGGAGTAGCCGTAAATTCAAGGTGGTCAAGGAGCTTCCTGATCGCATCTGCAAACATGCTATAGCCGGCTCCCTGCTTAATTTTCTCGAGAGGCAGCAGTTTTTTGAAAAACCTTCGCAGTTCCTTCCCTAACTCCTCCCTTTCGGGAATTGTCTGAACATCCAGCGCCTCCGCCCCTTCGGCTATAAAATCAAGCCACGCCGACTTCCCGGAAACAATGCCGGACCGGATGGAAAGAAATGGCATCCATCTGTTCAGATGTTCCGGGATTTTCTTAAAATACCTGGAAGAAAGGAACTGCGCAAACTTAAGCCGGGGGTAATCTTCGGAAACAGAGGTCAGCAGACAAAAAATGTCATGGAAAGGCCGCATTCCCCCAAGGCTTTTTGTTCCTTCCATTACATAGGGGATGCCGTAACGACTGAATACTCTCTCCACCATTGCAGCATACGAACGAATTTCCGGGAAAGCGACGACCACTGACTCAAATGACTTTACCTTTTGCGTCACGTACAGGGATTTGATGTTCCGGGCAATTCCCGCAACCTCATCCTCGCTGTCAGAATAAGAGTAATAGGCAGGCGGCTGTATGTTGGCCGTAACAGAGCTCTTCACATATATTTCTTCTATAGGGAACCGCTTTCTCAGAAAGTCCGTATAATCCTTTGTCAGGCCAGAAAAAGCCGGATCATTGGGAACACTGATAAATACATGCCTCGCATGGCTGATCAGCAATCCCAGAGCGCCTTTTTCTGCGGCGCTGGGGTCATAGAACCCATCAATGACCAGGATGCCCTGATGCGCGAACTTTTCAGAGCAGTTGTTACAGGCACTTAGAATGTCATCTTCATCAACAAGGCCATTCTGTCCGGCAAAGAGTTGATATTCTCTGAATGATTCTATCGCACCGATAACGTTTGCGGCCACTGCACCAGGAATATTAAGAGCCTCGAACATAACGGAAAATTCCGGAATCATTGCATCGACACTCTTACCCGGAAACCGCTGTTTAAGATCGCTTATGAAATCAGCAATGACCGACGAAAGGCCAATCCTCAGCCGGGAACCCCGAAAAGAATTATGACCTTGCTCTCTGTGCCTTGACAGGCCGTCTATCAGCAGAGAAACCAGCGGCCGTGAAAGGACCCTGGCGGAGCCAAAATTTGAATACATCTTCCTGCAATAGCGGCTTATTGTAGTTGTTTCAGGGGGCAGGTAGCATGACCCCCCCTGAATCTGATGAAAAAGTCTTTGCGCATCATCGGCCTTGACAGAAGAAGGAGCAAGATAAAGAATATCCGAATAATCAGGATGCACCGCATGTCCCGCCGCTTCTTCCAAAAGCATGCGTGTGCCCAATCTATGCTGCAGCGGCGTGAAAAAAACCTTAATCATAAGAATAAACCCGTGAGACGAAAATCGTGATACGTGAAAACAACTACAGGACAACAAAAAAGTGAGTCTATTTTTCTTTCTAACTCTCTCACGTCTGACTTCTCACGTCTCACGGTTCACGTCTCACGATTTTCGTCTCACGGGTTTATCAGTTTGGTGCGTTTGTAGAAAAAAGGTTTAAAGACCTTCAACGCCACAACTGAAGCTACAGGCTTGACAAGCCAGGACGCAAACCCCCTGCTCCCCATGCAGCGCCTGCAATATGGGTGAACGAGCCTGTAATGTCTGAACCCTTCGATTATACTGCCGAGACTCCCGGATGAAAGGATCTCCTGCAGAGACGCCTCATTAACATTGCCCACTTTCGTATGACCGTCAAAATCCATACAGCAGAGCACCACGTCTCCGTTATACAGGATTCCGAAGTGGTCGCGCATGCCGAAGCAGTATCCTGCCCAGGCTTCACGCAACTGCTCACCATCGAATGCATGCCCCCAGTCATCAAGCACATAGGTTTCAAAAAAAACATTTGGCAATACCTCTACCACATT
>Ga0074045_10005771_pt1 | contig 10747 bp, 9 predicted proteins | sample BogForMeECP23OM2_FD_94442 | JGI IMG/M metagenome (GOLD analysis project Ga0074045, IMG submission 94442) | Bog forest soil microbial communities from Calvert Island, British Columbia, Canada - Bog Forest MetaG ECP23OM2 | ecosystem: Environmental > Terrestrial > Soil > Wetlands ... | reverse complement strand
GAGAAGATCGCCCCGCTGGGCGCGCAAGGAGGCCGGCTTTCCGGCTGCCTGCTCACCGCGTTCGGCGCCTGGATCATGGGCCGCGGCCCCTGGTGAACAGGGCATTCGCCTCGGGTTTTCGCTATCCCGCCACTTGTGGTGTCAGTCTGGGCTGGAATCTGAGGTTATTCTGCCGTTTTCGGGCTGATGATCGTCGAAACCTGACTGACGGAATTGGCCGGGAAGCCGCCTTTTTGGGCGTGCTCGCGGATCGTTTCTTCGTTGGGGGCAAGATAGACACAATAGATTTTGTCAGCCGTGACGTAGCTGTATAGCCAGTGGATCTGGGGCCCCATGGCCTTTAATACGCCGCAAGAGGTCTGGGCAATGCCTTTCAATTCCACGGGGGTCAATTTGCCGGCGCCGGGTATTTGTCGTTCAATGACGTACATGTGTTGACCTTCCGGGAGCGTCTCCGGCCTCACCGTTTCTTCGGCCAGAGCAGAGCAGCAGAGAATCAGCGACAACGCTGGGATGACGAGGACTTTTGCGAGTTTCATAGGCGGTGGATTTGTGGTTGGGCGAACGATGGTGAGATGGCCTTCCGCGTGCGCTTCGCCTGCGGAAGGAACACTGGCTGGCCGCACCGAGCGCTGAGCCAACGGATGGAATATAGCTCACGCGCCCGCCATCGCCTAAGCCACCGAGGGGAAATATTGGGCCATCCCAGTTGGCGGCCTTGTGCGGATTATCCAGCCGGGCCGGCGACTCCTCGGGATCGCCGCGGACCGGATCAATGAGTGCTCGCCCCGCTCAGGCCCCTTGGAGAATGGGCAAAACGTTCATGATACAGGTTGCGAAGCTGCCGGCTGCCGCTGAATCCGCAGGCCTTCGCGACGTCCTCGACCTTTGAGCCTTCTTCCTGCAGCAGCGAACGGGCCCGTTCCAGTCGCAACTCCTTCAAGTATTGCCCTACGGAAAGCCCGACGCTGTGACGAAAACGGCGCGACAGGGTTCGCGGGCTCGCTCCGACTTGCCTCGCCAGCAGGCCGAGACTTGGCGGTGCATCCAGTTGTTCGATCAGGATGCTCTGGGCCCGATGCACCAGGTCATCCAGATGATTGCGATACTTCAGATAGACGCTGTCCTGTTCGGACTCGCCGCTGCGGCGCAGGTAGACCACCAGCATGCGTGCCATCTCGAACGCCAATTTCGGTCCGTGCCGGAGGCCGATCAGGTGGATGGCCAGATCGATGCCGGAGGCAATGCCAGCACTGGTGAATACATTGCCGGCCTCCGTGAACAGAATCCCTTTCCGGACATTGATTCGCGGATAACGTCTCTGTAAATCATCGGTGTCCATCCAATGCGTGGCACACGTCAATCCGTCGAGGACGCCCGCCTCCGCCAGCAGATAGGCTCCCGTACAAATCGAGCAAACTGTGGCCCCGGCTTGCCAGGTTCTCCGGATCCACTCGAAGAGGGATGGGTGCTTTTGCAGGATTCGCAGGGTGAGCCCCGTCGGGCCCGTCCAGCCTGACACGAAAAGAATATCATCAGGACCGAGCTTGATCTCCCCATAGGGCATCAGGTTCGAGAATCGCAGATTGCCCGTGACCGGAACCGTTGTGGTGAGAGCACAAACTTCAATCCGATAGGGGCGGTCAAATGAATCGCGGGTCAGCTGGAAGACTTGCAGCGGAACGGCGAGATCAAGCGCAGTCACACCGGGCGGAGCGAAAAAGACAACACGAGGCGCCACGAGACTTGGCTAATCGAAGCCCCAGGTGGGGCAATGGTTAATTTCCTCTGTCGCTCGGCGGTCGATCCGGACCTCGCATCTGTATTCGCACTAGTTTGGGCATTCTCATGGCCTCAAAGATGCGCCAAAAAAGGAACCGGAATCGGGACGATTCCGGCTCCAGGGAAGGATTGGAATTCCAACCCGATCTTCTCAGTTCCTGTTAGCGGTTGGGGCTGGCGAAACCAGAGCGCATCATCGTGCCAGGCCCGGTTTGTTGCGGGAGATTCGCCGCGACGACCATCGTGGCTGCGTCGTTCATGAATTTCAGGCTCGCCACCTGGTCCTGATTGAATGTGACAATCAGGGTGTCGCAGCGGCCGGCGACCCATTGGTCCGTCTGACAATTGTCATAAACGAACACATCAGACGCCAGCTCCTGTTTGGGATTGCCCAATAGGGACAGAACCGTTGCCCGAGATGTGCCAGCGGTAATCGTCCGGATCTGCGAAGTCGAGAGTAGCGAGTTCCAAGACTTCACCGTGATTTTACTAGCCCAATAACCGAGAGCGGTTTGCGGGGCAGCGGATAAGGTGTTAAACGAAAACACGCTGAGTGCTCCGGCAAGAACGAGGACTGAATTAATGCGAGTGTTCATGATGATGGGACTGGATTGGGTCGGAAGCGGCGGGTGCTACATAATGTTGTTGAGCCGACGGGTGGAATATAGCTCCCACGCCCGCAATTGCCTAAGCCATCGAGGGGAAATCTCGGGCCATCCCGATTGGCCGCTTTGTCCGGATTCTCCAGCCGTGTGAATAGCGAAAACCCGATCGGTGATCGGATTCGTTGAACTGGCCGGGTCATGGACCACGCTTGGCGTAATCCCTGGACGCTTCGGAGTCTGGTCGCAGCGTTCCAACCCCGGCGCCAACTGCTGCTCGAGAACCTGGCCCTGCGGCACCAACTCCTGGTGTTGAATCGGAACGGCATGAAGACCAGGTTTCGCCAATCCGATCGGGATCGCCGCGCAGCCTCGGTCGGCGTGCTGAAGAATGACACCGCGCTATTGCCAATGGGCCAATCCTGCCAGGGCGACAAACAAAGCCCGCCACAAAAGCGGGAAAACGGTCGCCGCCGAACAGCGTTCGCACCATCGGTCAGTTTTTGCTCCCCACAGGAGCCGGCATGGCTGCCCGGCGGACACGCAGGTCGATCTCTATCTCCGCGAGTCTCTTTTCATTTAGCGGATAAAGAAACACCAAGACAAAAGAGACGACTCCAACAGCCGCGGGAATCAGACTCATGAGCAAGACCAGCCCGTGCAGCACTTCCTGAGTTTCCGCCACGTTGGGCTGGAATCCGATCCACGCCAGCAGCCACCCGGCACCGGCCGAACTGAGCGCGCCGCCGATCTTCGTACACATAAGCGAGACAGAGAAGACCAGCCCCGTGGCCCGTCGCCCGGTCTTCCACTCGCTGTAATCGGCGGCATCGGCGAACATCGACCACAGGAGCGCGAAGAGCGGTGCGCTGGAAAAGCCTGCCAGCAGGCTGCACGAGAACATCGCCGCCAACTGGTTGGGTTTGAGAAAGTAAAACGCTGCATTACTGACGAGGGTCAGAGCCACCAGAATGCCGATGGTTCGTTTCTTGCCCAACGGTCGCGCGAACCAGTTCAGCAACATGACGCCGAAAACGGACGCAACCATTCCCACCGCGTTGTAGGCCGGGACCAACTCGACAAAACTGAAGGTGCGCGGACCGCCCGCCAACGGAAGTGAGACGCTTTGGGAGCCGACGAAATACTTGAAGTAGTACGTCGTGACCGTGCTGCGGATGTTGCCAGTCAGGATAAAGGTGACGATCATCACCGCCAGGATGATCCAAGGCCGATTCCTCGTCAGATCGCGCAAATCATCCTTCACCGAAGTCTCCCCCCTTGGGATCGGCCGCAGCCGCTCGCGGGTGCCAAAAAAAGTGAAGCCGATGAGGACCAGGTAGGCGATGCCATAGACGACAAAGGAAAGCTGCCAGCCGCGGGCCGGGTTGCCACCACCGAGCGCCCGGGTCATCGGCAGCAGACTGCCGGCAGCGATCATCGCGCCGGAGTAGGCGCAGATGAACTTGATCGACACCAGACTCGTCCGTTCGCCCGGGTCGGAGGAGATCACCCCCAGCATCGACGAGTAGGGTACACTGTACGCCGCGAAAAGGATCATGACCGGCACATAGGTGGCATAGCCCCAGATCAGCTTGCCCGCCGGTGCAAAATGGGGGGTCGTGAACGTCAATATGACCATGACCGTAAGGGGAACGGAGATCCACAGCAGGTACGGTCGGAACTTGCCCCAGCGGGTTTCCGTGCGATCGGCGATTACCCCCATGACGGGGTTCATCGCGCCGTCCAACAGCCAGGCAACAAAGCACAGCGTTCCGGCCGAGGCGGCGGGAAGCCCGAACACATCCGTATAGAAAAACAGCAGATAGCTGCCGAACGTGTACCAGAAGAGGTTCCCCCCGAGATCGGCCACACCGTAGCAAATCTTTTCCCGCAGACACAGTGTTTCCTGGGCAGGCATGAGCGCTATCCGTGTTCGCTTAGTCTATATCGCAGAGCGTTACCGGCGTGAGGACTTTCTCGACTTGGATTAGCATATTCTCGTCATAGATCATGGGCCGGTGGGCTGGCCTTGTCTTCCGCCCGCGGCCGATCACTTGGGTCCCTGGGAACATCAAGAGCCATCCCTGGCTCCAGTACAATCCGCCGCGGCCGGTTTCCTGCGACACGCCGCAAGACTCATCCCCGGCAATCGTCTGCGACTCCGCCCTTATTTGCGAGCGATTCCACTTATCAATGGTCCGCACGGGCGGCACTTCCGATGACGGTCGGGAGATCGATTTTGTGCTGGGAAATGTCGGCAAAGTCCTCACTAAACGTCCTCGGCTCCGTTAAGATACCGGACTGTGATCTACCCCAAATCCGGAATTAAGTGGGTCATCGGCTCACCGCGTCCAGCCGGCCTGATCCTCGCATCTGCTCTGTTATTTTATGGCCAAGAGGCGCGCGCGGAAGAATCCGGCGCCGCCACGGCCGCTACGCCCAAGGTCTACGCACTCCCATCGGATCGAATAACCCAATGGGCCCCGGGGGTTCCCGGAGGCATACCCAATTACACCCAGGTGCAGGCGACACTGTCCGCCGCCGACTTCGGGAACGGAACCCGCGATGCGCGCAGCGCGATCCAGGCCCAGATGAACGCCGCGGCGGCCTCCGCCGCTCGCGACGGCGTCGGGCGGGCGGTCCTGCTCTCCGAGGGCACCTTCCGCATATCGGGAGAGCTCCTCGTCCCCAGCCGGGTGGTGCTGCGCGGCCAAGGTCCAGACCGCACGAAGCTGGTCGCGGGCGGAAACGAGCACCCGCTCTTGGTCATTGGGGTCACGCTGTGGCCCCATCCCGGAGACGGCCCGACCAACGTGCCCGTCGACGCCGGATTGTCCAATAAGCAGGTGCAATTCTCGAAGGAGGACCGGCGAACCACTCGCCTTGCGGTCTCCGGCCTCAAGGGCGACCGGTCGGTGCAGGTGGTCAACGCCGAGGGTTTCTCTGTGGGTCAGCTCGTCTATAGCGATGAACTCACCGACAATTTTCGCTCGCAGTGGAACCCCATGAAGCACCCGCCCGTGATCGACCGGAATTGGTACAGCAGAAATGACAGGCCGATCACGCAGATCCTCGAGATCACGGAGATTCATGGAAAGACGATCACGTTTGCGACCCCTTTGCATATCGATTTCCGCACCTCACAATCCGCGGAATTGAGCCGATTCGACGTGGTTCCCGTCTGGCACGCCGGAATCGAGGACCTCAGGGTTTCCGGCGGGCGAAACGGCAACATCCAGCTCGACCATGCTGCCTGCTCATGGGTGAGGCACGTGGAAAGCGACGATTCTTTCGGCTCGTGCATCTCCCTGCGGCAGTGCTACCGGTGCACGGTCCGGGACAGCTATTTGCACGATTCCTACTACTACAACAACGGCGGGGCCGGATACGGGTTCGACGTGACCTTCGGATCGTCGGATGACCTGATCGAGAACAACATTTCGATCCGCTTTAACAAGGTCATCAACTGCCGGGCGAGCGGGGGAGGCAATGTGATCGCCTACAATTACATGGACGACGGCGCCATGAATTCCCAGCCGGCATACGTCGAAACCGGCCTGCAGGCCTCGCACTACCCCACACCGCACTTCGAGCTCTTCGAGGGCAATCACTGCTTCAACATGGACGGCGATTTCACGGAAGGGAACGCCATCTACATCACCTTTTTCAGGAACCAGGCATCGGGGCTTCGGCGCAACACTCCCCGGTTCCTTCACGACACGCAGCAACGCCGCATTGCGGGCGCGATGCGCGGCCATTATTGGTACAATTTCGTGGGTAACGTCCTGGGGTTCGAAGGCATGGAACCGACCTCCCCCAGTGAATGGACCTATGACGCCGCCCCGCCATGGCCCGACACTCCCATCTCGGTGTGGCGGATCGGCTACTGGAACCAGGACCTGAGGACCTACGACTCCATGGTGCAGAGCACCGTCATCCGAGACGGCAACTTTGACTACGTGACGAATTCGGTGCATTGGCACAACACGCCCGGGTTTTCCGGCGCCCTGCCGGACTCCCTCTATCTCAAGGCCAAGCCCGCGTTCTTTGGGAGCATGAGGTGGCCGTGGATCGACGCTCTGGGCCCGGTGAAAACCTTCGCACTGCCGGCGAAGGCCCGGTACGATGCCGGCACCCCCAACGGCTAGCCCGCATATCCCTTGACCATCGCCACCATCGGAACCGTTGGCAGACGAATGACCAAAGCGATGGCGTAAACTGTGAAATATGCGGGCTAGCGCTCCTGGCTCCTTGCTTCCTGGCCGTCCGGAGCGCCGATTCTGAGTCACCTCGGACTTTTCGCGCACGCTTAACCGGAAGTTTTGAGACTATTGCCCATGAAGACCCCAGCACTGTTCGTCACCGGCACCGACCGAGTGGAACTTATTGAAGCGAACATTCCCGACCCCGGCCCTCGGGAGGTCATCGTCGAATCCCTGTACACGTCGATCAGCCCGGGCACCGAACTCCGGTGCATGGCCGGCGGGCAGCCCGGAAAGACCTTTCCCTACATACCCGGTTATTCCACGGTCGGGCGAATCATCGCTCGGGGCTCCGAAACGGCCATTGCCGAGGGGACCCTCGTATTCTGCCAGGGCACGGAAAAGGCGGATCGTCCGCTCTGTTGGGGAGCTCACATGGGCCACGCCTTGCGGAGCGAGGAATTTGTCTTTCCAATCCCAAAGGGTGTCGATCCCCTCTCGGCGACGCTCACGAAGCTGAGCGCCATCGCCTATCGAGGGGTCCGGCTGGCCAAGACGCTCCCCCACGAGCAGGTCGCGGCCGTGGGGCTTGGACCCATCGGGCAGCTCGCCGCGCGCCTCCATCGGCTCACTGGCGCCCGAGTCGTCGCGGCCGACATCCAGGGCTACCGGGTGGACCTCGCCAAGGCGGCGGGCCTCGAGGCTTTCGTGCCCGAGGGGGGCCTTGTCGAGGGCTTCCGAGCATACCAGCCGGACGGAGCCGATGTGGTCGTCGACGCCACGGGAGCGGTAGGGCTCCTGCAGCAGACGGTCCAGCTCGCCCGGATGAAACCGTGGGATGACACCCTGACCGATCAGACGCGTTTTGTCATCCAGGGTTCCTACGCGGGCGACTTGGCCTTTGATTACCATGTCGGGTTCGCGCGGGAGCTCGCGGTGCTCCTCCCGCGCGACTGCCAATCCCGGGACCTCCGGGCCGCGCTCCGTTTTCTCGAGACGGGGAGCCTGAAGACACGGGATCTGATCAGCAGGCTCTGCCGGCCCGAGGATGCCCAGGAGGTCTACCTCGACCTCAGGGCGGCGAAGCCGGGACTGATGACAGCCGTGTTCGCCTGGACCCGATCCCATTGATTCCCCGGATCGTTATTTTGGGGGAGGACCTCGTCGAGCCTCACCGCCTGCTCTCGCGGACTTCATCCAGGTCTCGGTTCAAGTTTTTTCCCGTGGCTGGCGGCGCCCGCGTTCTAATCGGCGGCCAAGGGTTCGACGGGCATCCACGAGCGGTTAGCGGAGGATTTCATCCCCTTTTCAGCCAGCTGAACGCCCTTGGCGCCCTCCAGAAGACTCCATCGGAACGGCTCGTCGCCGGCCACATGCCTGATAAAAAGCTCCCACTGAACCTTGAACGCGTTGTCGTAAGGTCCCCGATCGGGGAGCCTTTTCCAGTGGTCAAAGAATCTGAGCGGCTGGGGCACATCCGGGTTCCAGACGGCCCTCGGCGTGTCGGAGTCGCTTTGGACCCAGCAATCGCGCAAACCCACGACCGCGGAACCCGACGTGCCGTCGACCTGCAGCGTCAGCAGATCGTCGCGCCGGACGCGCACGCACCAGGAACTGTTGAATCCGAGTAGAATTCCCGAATCCGTCTCGAAGGTGGCGTACGCGGCGTCGTCGGCCGTGCATACGTAGCGCCGGCCTTTCTCGTCGAATCTTTCGGGTAGGTGGGCGACGCAAACGCAGTTCACCGCCTTGACGTTTCCGAACAGGTTGTCGATCAGGTACCGCCAGTGGCAAAGCATGTCCAAGGCCATTCCGCCCCCGTCCTCCTTCCGGAAGTTCCAGGAGGGACGTTGGGGCGGCTGCGTTGAGCCGTCGAACACCCAGTAACCGAATTCCCCGCGCACCGACAGGATCCGGCCGAAAAAGCCCGTATCGATCAACCCCTTGAGCTTGATGAAACCCGGGAGCCAAAGTTTGTCCTGCACGACTCCATTCTTGAGTCCCGCTTTCCTGCAGCGCCGATACAGGTCGAGAGCGGCGCCTGTGTCGACTGCCGTGGGCTTTTCGCAGTAGATCGCCTTGCCGGCATCCACGGCTCGCCGGATTCCATCCGCCCGGGCCGCCGTTGTCTGCGCGTCAAAATAGACCGTGTTTGCGGCGTCATCGAGGGCCTCGTCGAGGTTCGTCGTGTAGCGTGACAGGCCATGGCTGCGGGCCAGGGCCTCGAGCTTATCTCTGTCGCGGCCCACCAGCACCGGCTCCGGCATCACCCGGCGGCCGTCGGCGAGCAAAGTGCCTCCTTGTTCGCGGATTGCGAGGATCGAGCGCACCAGATGCTGGTTCGTACCCATGCGCCCGGTGACGCCGTTCATGATGATACCCAGTGAGGAGGCTTTCATGGCTGTTAAATTGTCGGGGACACGCCGGATTTTAGACGTGCTCGATGTATGCTGTCCGGATGGCGGCCAGAAACTGCCCCTGGTCCGAGGCCCAGTGCCGCCGCGAGAATATCTCGACTTCGTTGAATCCTCGGAATCCCGCCTCTTCCATCCATTCTCTGATCTTTCGGATCGGAATGCACCCATCCCCCATCAAGCCGCGGTCCTCCAGAAGGTCGCAGGTCGGAGTCATCCAGTCAGAGACATGAAATGCGAACAGGCGCAAACTCCGCCCGCAAAGTCCTATCTCGGCCTCCAGTCGGTCGTCCCACCAGGTGTGATAGACATCGACCGCGACCCCGAGCCAGGGCGAGTCGATCCGTTCGCAGATCGTCCTCGCCTGGCCCATCGTGTTGATCGCGGAACGCGAATCGGCATACATCGGGTGAAGCGGCTCAACGGCGAGTTTCACGCCGGCAGCCTTCGCGTGGGGCACCAATGCGAAAAGAGCCTCCTCAATCTGGCGGCGCGACTCTTCGAGTTCCTGGCCGGGAAAAGCTCCGCACACCAGGACGACGATCGGAGCGCCCAGGGCCGCAGCCTGGTCGAGGCAGCGGCGGTTCTCGTCCAAGGCGCTGCTGCGGGCCGCTTCGGTATCCGCGGCAAAAACCCCCCCGCGGCAAAGCGATACCACGGCCATTCCCCGGTCCCGGATGCGATTCCCGATCTCTCTGGTGTCGCGGCCATCCAGCGCCTCGCGCCAGACCGTGACGCCCTTGACGCCCGCAGCCGCGTACTCGGCGATGGCCCCTTCGATGGGCCACGAGCGCGTGGTTGCCGTGTGGATGGCGAATCGCGAAAGGTCGTCCATGGGTCCTGTGTTCAGATCCCGCCGAAGAACGTGTAATACGGCCTTCCATCGGCCATCCCGAGGAGGAGCAACCCCAGCTCCCGAAGGTGGTAGTCCCCCCACAGTCCGGATTCTCCGCACGGGATCTTGCGTCCTCTGGGCACGTGATCCCAGCCGTTCGGGTAATGGTAGATCGTGTGAAGCAGTAGCCCCTCGTGCGTGGCGGACAAACCGAGATAGGGTTCGCGCAGGATCGTGCGCGCAACCGTGAGGCCGGCCGCCAGGTAACGCGCCCCTTCGGCCCGCTGACCGGATCCGGTCAAGTAGTTGCCCAGTCGGATCAGCCCCTGGGCCGCGATGGCCGCCGCGGAACTGTCGACTGGCTCAGTGTCGTTGAACGGATCGGCCGGGCGCTCCCTGTATCCCTCGAGCGACACCAGCCCGGGCGCGCCGGTGTCCCAATACGGGACTCCGTCGGTTGGGCTGCTTTCGATGTAGTAATCCGCCACCGCCCTCGCGGTTTCCAAAAAGCGCCCGAGAATCCTGGTTTTTCCCCCGAACGGGGCCAAATCTCCGTTTTTGACGCTTGAAAGAAACTCGAGCTGCTCGGCAAAGCCGCAGAGGACCCAGGCCAGCCCGCGCGTCCAGGTTGTGAACGGCGAGTACCCCTGCTGTGTTCCCGGACATCGGTAGGATCCGTCGTTCACATTGAAGAGCGATTCGTGGGCGACGCGTCCGCGGACGTCCCATCTGTCGCGCCCCAGCCCGAAATAGACCGCGTAGCGCGCGGTGACTTCCGCATGATTCAACAGACGGCCGAGCAGCGACACCCGCCGGTCAGCCTCCGCCAGCAGGACATGTCCCAGTCGGTGGGCCAGGGCGAGCGACCTCAGGGAGCGCATCGTGTCCGCAAAAAGGGAATGGGGGCCGTTG
>Ga0074045_10005770_pt1 | contig 10747 bp, 12 predicted proteins | sample BogForMeECP23OM2_FD_94442 | JGI IMG/M metagenome (GOLD analysis project Ga0074045, IMG submission 94442) | Bog forest soil microbial communities from Calvert Island, British Columbia, Canada - Bog Forest MetaG ECP23OM2 | ecosystem: Environmental > Terrestrial > Soil > Wetlands ... | reverse complement strand
GCTTCCCGCAGTGACTCCTCTGCTTTCTTGCGTGCCAACTTCTCCATTGTCTCTTTCAAAGCCCTCCGCACTGAGGGTACAAGCCTGGATATTCTGCCTTTCAGAACAAAATCTGTCGCGCCGCTCTTGAGAGTTTCGATAGCCAGTTCTTCGCCCATCATCCCCGAGATGAAAATAAACGGAATATTGGGACATCTTTCCTGCGCGATAACAAGCGCTGACAGTCCGTCAAAACCCGGCAAGGAATAGTCGGCAAAGATAATATCAAATCCGCCACGATCGATAGCCGCGATAAAATCACCGTTTGTTTCTACCCGGAATATCTTACAGGCGATGTTTTCTACCTCAAGGGCCGATTTGACGAGTTCGGCGTCGAGGGGATTATCTTCAAGGTACAGTATTATCAGAGACGATTTCATCTGAATAGCTCCCTTATTGCGTTCTGCCTGTTTGGCTATGCACACCTGTCGACCGGCTTATTACGCGGTTTCCCAACTGCACAATCATAGAACTTATGAAACCTGGCCCTGTGGATTTTGGCTTTACCATAAGCTCACGGATGATGGCATGGAGACGATGACTCTTTCAGAGTACTCCACTGGCGAGAAAATCCATCACGGGAGCGCAAATAACAGAACCGGGTATGGGGATAAATACTATATTTCGTTGCGTTAAAAAATAACGCACATCCCACGCATATTATTTTTACAGGATAGAAAAAAAGGCAGCTTTTGCCCTCAAGATGGATGAATCCATGTTGACTTAAAAGACGCAAGGTCTCTTCAATGGCGATAAAGGCCATATAAAAAGCAAACGGAATAACCCTCGGAAGAAATCCATTCTTAATCATAACCATTGGGGTTAGCACTCTGCCAGCGCCAGGTATCGGCGCACATGGCATCCAGCCCCAAATCCGCCTTCCAGCCCATCAACTCAAGCGCCAATTTCGGACTGGCATAGCAGGCCGCAATATCTCCGGGCCGGCGCGGAGCAATCCTGTAAGGGACCGATCGGCCGCTAACGCTCTCGAAAGCCCGCACCATGTCCAGAACGCTGTAACCGATGCCTGTTCCCAGATTAACCGTCAGACACCCGGCACTCTCATGCAAATACTCCAGGGCATTCAGGTGCCCCAGCGCGAGGTCGACAACATGAATGTAATCCCTCACCCCGGTACCATCAGGTGTCGGGTAATCGTTACCCCATACATTCAGATATTCCAGCTTTCCAACAGCCACCTGTGCCACGAAAGGCATAAGGTTGTTAGGTATTCCTTGCGGAGACTCCCCGATTAAGCCGCTGGCATGGGCTCCTACCGGGTTGAAATAACGCAGAATGGCAAAACGCCAGGAGTCATCACTGCGGTAAAGGTCGCGCAAAATATCCTCTATCATCAGTTTGGTGCGGCCGTAAGGATTGGTGGCAGAAAGAGGGTGTTCCTCAGTCAACGGCAGCCACTGCGGGTCGCCATAAACAGTAGCAGAAGAACTGAGCACAAGCTTCCTGACCCCGCACTCTGCCATCGCCTCCAGCAGGCGCACTGTGCCGACGACGTTGTTATCATAATAGGTTAACGGCGTATCAACCGACTCCCCCACCGCCTTGAGACCTGCAAAGTGGATCACAGCACGGGCGCCACTCTCTCGCAGTGCCACAGACAATCCGGCACGGTCGCGCACATCTCCGCGCACCAGCGCAATCCTCTTGCCGGTAATGCGCTCCACACGCGCCAGTGCTTCAGAATGGCTATTGCAGAAATTGTCAAACACGGTCACATTAAAACCGGCATTGAGCAACTCGACACAGGTGTGGGAACCAATATAGCCGGCGCCGCCGGTGACAAGAATCATAGTCATTGCGTTTAAATTAGAGCCTCCAATAGCGATATTCGGGAGACTGTGCCCTATCATCACATAAAAGGCCTTTTACATCTATAAAAACGGGGCACCCGGAAGAAAGAGATTTATAATAATCTATCGAAAGGTCTTTAAAAGCGTCGTGTTTCACAGCACCTATAAATCCGGCATATGGGGCAAACTCTTCAGGACTGTCAATCAGCTCAATGCCATATTCATGCCTGGTGGAGTCCTTGTCTGCGACCGGGTCATAAACGTAGGGCATCACTCCGTATTCCCTGAGCTCATTATAAATATCAATCACCCTTGTATTCCTCGTATCCTTGACATTTTCTTTAAAGGTAAATCCCATAATCAAAATCTTGCTGTTTTTGACGGCACATTCGGCTTTGATCATTTCCTTTATTGTTTGTTCGGCAATATACTTTCCCATATAATCATTAATCCTTCTTCCGGCGAGGATTACCTCCGGGTTATATCCGGCCTCCTGTGCCTTGAAAGTAAGGTAATAAGGGTCGACACCTATACAGTGGCCGCCCACAAGACCCGGGGCAAATGGGATGAAATTCCATTTGGTCTTTGCGGCCTTAATCACTTCATGCGTATCGACGCCAAGCAAATGGAAGATTATGGAGAGTTCGTTGAAGAGTGCTATGTTCAGGTCCCTCTGAATATTTTCGATAACCTTGGCGGCTTCAGCCGTTTTTATGGTTGGAGCTTTGTGAATTCCGGCCTTTGTCACCTTTCCATAAATGGCGGCCAATAGCTCGGTTGTTTCCTTATCCTGGCCTGACACAACCTTCACAATATTTTCGACGGAATGCACCTTGTCACCTGGATTTATCCTTTCCGGTGAGTAGCCAAGCTTAAAATCTATCCCACTTTTCATTCCGGATGAGCTTTCGAGAATGGGTCCGCAAAACTCTTCGGTCACTCCGGGATACACCGTTGATTCATAAACGACTGTTGCTCCATGGGACATCTTTCCACCCACAGTTTCTGAAGCCGCCTTCAGAAAGGCAAGGTCCGGAATCTTGTGAGAATTCACCGGAGTAGGTACCGCAACTATAATTACATCAGCCTCTCTGAGACTATCAGGATTCAGAGTAAAATTGACTGAAGTTTTATTAAGCTCTTCTGATGAAACCTCGAGTGTTCTGTCATAACCTGACTTTAGCTCGTTTATCCTTGCAGACTGGGTGTCGAAACCAATAACATTTTTGAACATATTTCCGAACTTTATGCATAGAGGAAGTCCCACATATCCCAGTCCAACTACAGCTATTTTCCTTTTACCAGAAATAAAATCTTCTACCATTGCAACCTCCTTTAGAGTAAATACGTATTGTCAAAACTTATAAGAACCCTGTCCTAGTTTTATCACTTTTACCATAAAAAGTATAGCAACGTCAATATTCAAAAAGTTTATACCATACCGTCCTTTCAATCTCTCCTAAAACTGTTTTTGCACTCTCCCGGTCTTTCCACCATCCTCTGATTTTAACAGTAGACTCCTGAACAGGACAAACATACATAATCATGTTGCTATCCCGTGCGAGAGGGGCGTAGACAAACCTTGCACGTGAGGTATGATAATCAGAGGTTACCAGTATAAATGATTGTGCACCCATTTTTTTCAATAACTTCATGTTAACCTGCGCCTCGCCTCGCGTGCTATTTTCGGTCAGTCTTTCTTCAGACCAGAGAGCAAATTCCGGTCCAATGCCGTTTTCTTTTAATTGCCTCAGAAAAAGTTCTCCATTTGTTATTTTCCAGTAGACAGGCCCACCCCAAAATACTATTTTTCTGCCATATCCCTTCTTAAACAGGCTTATTCCACTCATAAGCCGTTCGCCGGTATGATCTCCTGCCAGCACCACAATAGCATCTGCCGGCTTAAGAACGTCTTTATACACAAGTTGATTTGCGAGGCCATTCAGGAGAGGCTGATGGAAGAGAACAAGCAGAAATAAACCGCACACGAATAAAATAATTATTTTACTTCTTGCTGACAATTTCACCGTGACAATTATTCCTTAACCTTTAAACGCAAAAAACCTGTCAAAACAGCTATATCAACACCTGAGTTACCCTCAAGCCTATAAAGGTCAGAGAGGACAAGAAAACTGCAATCTCTAAACTTCATTTTCGTCATGCATGGAAAAACAATCGTCAGTGTGCAATATTTGAATTTGAAAATGCAGAGTTTACACCTATCTGATAGTATTCAAATCCGAGGTCATTCATTTTTTCCCTATTATACTGGTTCCTGCCGTCAAAGATAATCTTGTTTCTCAGACGCTTCGCCATCTCCTCAAAATCCGGGCTCCTGAATTCCTTCCATTCGGTTATAAGCAGCAGTGCGTCCGCTCCCTGTATGGCGTCATATTTGGAATTCACATATTCGATGTTGTCGAAGTCCCTAAAGCAATAGTTCCTCGCTGTTTCCGTTGCCTTTGGATCATAGGCTTTTATTCTTGCCCCGTGCTTTGTCAACTCCCCTATGATTGTGATGCTTGATGCCTCTCTCGTATCATCAGTCTCCGGTTTAAATGAAAGTCCCCATACCGCAAAGGTGTGACCGCTCAGGTCTTCTCCAAACCTTGCAATGACCTTCCGGGCCAGCACCATTTTCTGGTTTTCGTTCACCGACTGCACGGCCTTGAGTATTTCCGCGCTGTGCCCGTTCTCCTCAGCCAGTCTTTGCAGCGCTCTCACGTCCTTCGGAAAACAACTCCCGCCAAAGCCGCACCCCGGATAAATAAAGCTGTAACCTATCCTGCTGTCGCTCCCTATGCCTATCCTTACTTTGTTGACATCAGCGCCTACTCTTTCGCAGATGTTGCCTATCTCGTTCATAAAAGATATCTTTGTCGCAAGTATGGCATTGCCTGCATACTTTGTCATTTCAGCGCTTCTTATATCCATAGCTATAAGCCGCTCATGGTTCCTGGTAAATGGCTCGTACAGCTCTTTCATTATTTCCAGCGCTTTCGCGCTGTCCGCTCCAACTATGACCCTGTCCGGCCTCATGAAATCGTCAATTGCAGAGCCTTCCTTCAAAAACTCGGGGTTGGAAACAACATCAAACGCAAGCTGCGTTCCCCTGTTGCCGAGCTCTTCCCGGATTATCTCCCTGACTTTATCGGCAGTGCCTACCGGAACGGTCGACTTGTCAACAACAACCAAATAATGATTCATATTCCTGCCTATGTCCCGCGCAACCTGCAGGACATATTGCAAATCGGCGCTGCCATCTTCTCCCATCGGGGTGCCGACCGCTATGCAGCATATCTCACTGTTGTCCAATGCTTCCGCCAGGGAGGTCGAAAAATGAAGGGTGCCCAGCCTGAAGTTCTCAAGCACCATCGTTTCAAGACCGGGTTCATAAATAGGGATTACTCCCTTTTTAAGATTCTCTATTTTCTGTTCATCAACATCAACGCAAATTATATTGTTTCCCATCTGCGCCATGCACGCGCCGGTCACCAGGCCAACATACCCGGTGCCCACAACTGAGATTTTCATTCCCTGTACCTCCTGACCCCTTAACCTATTATTGCTTTGCCTGCCATTCCGCTTTCGTTCGTGCTCAGCCTTAACATATAGCCTATAACCTGTCTTTAACCTGTAATATATAGCTTACACTCTTGCTGTGTCATCTTCCACTACATACTCTCAGTTCCTTAAGTGTTTGCGGGCTTTTTTATCAGCATTTATTATTTGCGGCGTTCAGAGCCGGTATAAGAGTGGCCGTTTTCCCGTATATGGTCTATTCCGACAATAACCCACTGATGCTCCGAATCACGGAAAAACTTTTTAATCATGTTGGCTTTCAGAAGATATCCCAGTTTGAATGGCCGAACCGTCGCGTACTTGCCATCATTATACATAACCTTGATATGCATGCATCCTCCTTGCTTTTTGTTCCCGTATTGTCAAAACTTAACCACAGAGACACGGAGAACTTCTTCAGGCAAAGACTTACCGCTTTCTTTTAAAAACTTCATTTGTTCCTCTGTGTCTCTGTGCCCTCAGTGGTTTCATGTTATCCCCCTTTTTTTCATAAAACTTTTGACATCACCTTTTGTTCCCTTTTTACTAAGGATAAGAAATTTATTGAAAAAAAATACCTTATAACAATTATAGACTGTAAAAAAGCAGCAATTATGTAGAAGAATTTTTGATTTTGGTGTAGAACTCTGTCCTACAACCTTTTTCCATGTGAGGGAGGATACTATCAATACCAGATTGATTGATTTTTTGCACGAAATCGCACCTATCCTGTGAGCGCATCAGGCAAATTCAGGACAAGGCAATCAAAAAACTGAGACAACCTATGAACGCGCTGACAAAATGAACTGACATTCGCAACCAAAGACTGCTACCACACCACAGAGTTGCACAGAGCGTTCTGTGAACTCAAAGAATTAAGGCAAGGAACAAAAAATATTTTTTCATTCTGGGGTACACAGAGTTCCAGAAACGTTTGGAAATTTTCTTTAAAATTAGTGGGCACCTCTGTGTTCTCTGTGGTAGGTGGTGGATTTAGGTCAACTTGCAGTAGAGAGAAAGTGTGAATAGGCCCTTATAATCTGTATCAATTTATCGATAGGCATACGATCGCATCGAGGAACCTTATGCCCTATTTCCTTAACCTTAAAATCTGCAAGTCTTGCCGTATTATACATCTCCATCAATTCACAATAATCTGTATGCATCGTAATTCTTTCCAAGGTCTTTCTCAAAGATTGTATTCCTGACAAATATGTTCTTTGCCGGTTTTGTGCGGAGCAATTTCTCCTGAAAACTCAACTTTTTCCTGTCTATGTGAACCTGATCTCAGATGCATCTCATAACTGCATTTAGCCGCATCCCGGACCAAAGAAAGCAATTGCATCCGCCCTCCGTAGTCGATGCCGGCCACGTCTGCACAAATGCCAAAACCCTCACCGAAGAAAAACTGCAAGAGTTCAGTTTTTTCCCCTTCATACCATAAATCTTCTATCGACTGAAGAATTATTGTCTCTGCGAGCGCCCTTACACCGTCTTTCCTGCACTGGAGGTTTTTGACAACCTGATATTGTTTCCTGAGACCCGACATAGTTCAATATCCTCGACTGGCAGCTTTTATGCTGCAAATCTCTGAATACCTGATTAAGTTGTTAGTAATTTATAATATACCAGCAGAGAAACAATGGGAATCAGCGAACATCTGAAAGAAGTTTAGGACTAAAAGGTCAGTTCGTAATCTATTGTCCTACAAAAAGATAAAGATCAAATACCGCCGTTTAATCCGTGAGGCGGTTTTTTATCGCATAATTAATCAATTCAGCATTGTTTTTCAGGTGCATCTTATCGAGTATGCGGCATCTGTAAGTACTGACTGTCTTAACGCTCAGACAGAGACCCTCGGCAATTTCGCTAATAGTCCTACCAGAGGCTATCAGGCACAACACCTGATACTCCCTGTCCGATAATGCTTCGTGAAGCTCTTTTTTTGCATCAACATCCAGATGGACTGCCAGTTTTCCAGCAAGAGCCCGACTGACATATTTCCTGCCGGTGGCCACGGTTCGCAAAGCAGTTATCAATTCTTCGGGTGCTGAATCCTTTGACACATAACCTGCGGCCCCTGAACGCAGTGCTCTTATCGCATACTGGTCTTCGGGGTACATACTCAGGATAAGGACCGGAAGCAGGGGAAATTCGTTTTTAATTTCTTTCAGAACTTCTATGCCATTTTTGTCCGGAAGTCCGATATCCAGTATAACTACCGAAAATTTTCTTTTTCTTAATGTAAGGATCACATCTCTGGAATCAAACAACTCCTCGATAACTGCCATATCGGGACAACCTAAAATAATTTGTCTCATCCCTGCACGGACAACTGCATGGTCGTCAATAATAAGAATATCAATCATAACTTTTCAGATTATAAAAATAATTACAGTGTGATTATTTATCATATCACTCTATAACCTGCTGACTCATTATTACCGGTTTAGAATATACTACTTATGATCATAAGACACGTTCTTTCCAAATTCTTTGCAAGAGGCAATTTGGAACAGGGAAAACGCACTACGTGTTTTTCAAGTAATAACGAATAAGAATATTGCCATAACGTCAAAAAAAGCTGTTTCAAAGCCGTCATTCCCGCAGTCCGTAAGCGGGAATCGTCATATCTTTTTGTTCCGGATGCCCGATTAATAACTTCGGGCATGACATAAATTCCGTCTTGTAGTACATAGTGCGTTCGCCCTGCCAATTGGGAAGTTGCGGATATTACATACATAAAAGCCCGGCGTGATAATCGTCGCCTATTTTTTTTACCCATCTCACCAATGCCACCCTGGAGACTTGATAGACACTTTTATATTCCATCAGGTATCTTTCTTCAAGAGCAACGGATGTCTTTATCCGCATTCCGTCCATGCTTATGTCCAACAATACCGCCGGCATTATTATGTTGTCATATATTCTACGGTCATCACCATCAGACATCCTGTATGCCGTGCATGACAGTTTTCCTGAGGCACACATTCTTGGACTGACTCTTTTTTCTGTAAAACCTGATTCCATCTGTTCCACGTTATTGCACCATAACCGGTTTTAGCCATTTATATCGCTGAACCGGCATAACCGCTTCCTTCTAACCGTCAGTTCACGGATATTCAGTACAGGCCGGAAGGCGCTACAAAATATGTTATCTCAACATAAACTCTATCCTATAACAGCTCGACATGTAAGTCAGCCGATAGCTGAATCTCTTGTAGGAAAGTGTCCGATAGACAGAATATTGACAAGACAGCATCGGGTGGTATAGTGGTATAATGGATATATTGCATTCATGGAACATAACAGCCGCCGAACAACCACCGGTTGAGGAAAAATGAAAGGAGAACCTGCCCTGTGGAGCAACAGGAAAGCGTAAAGAAATGGTATGCCCTGCGCGTAAGATCGAAACATGAATTCGTAACTCATAACGAATTATGTAAAAAAGGTATAGACTCATATCTGCCTGCAGTAAGAAAAATGTCACAGTGGAAGGACAGGAAAAAGCTCATTGAGATTCCCCTGTTTTCCGGGTACCTGTTCGTTAATATTAATGTCAACTCTGACGAATACTTCAATACGTTAAAATCTAGGGGGGCTGTCAACATTCTTTCCCTGGAGCCAGGCCGGCCGGCACAGGTGCCTTCTGACGAAATAGAATCACTGCGTATTATTGTGAATAGCGGCAGGGAACTCGACATCTACCCCAATATCAAAGAGGGGACAGCAGTCCTGGTGAAAAAGGGGCTATTTAAGGGCGCCAAAGGAATACTGACCAGCAAGGATGACTATTCCATGTTCTCTGTAGATATCACCCTGCTTGGAAAGGGCGTAAGCGTAAAAGTACTTGCCGATGACATCGAAACTATCTGAAAATTCTCTTTGACAGATTCACTTCATTCCTACACAAGATTCAGCAATGCGCTGATAGCCAGGTAAATCCCCGAACGATATAATGGAAGTAACTTTTCGATTTCATTAACAAGGAGAGAACATCATGAAACCGATATATACGTTATTAATTGCTTTAGTCATTACTTCATTGCTCCCGCTCTCAGCCCATGCGGCCCTGATAGACAGGGGTAACGGCCTCATCTACGACTCCGACCTTAATATAACCTGGCTTGAGAACGCAAATCTCGCATCTCAGAATACATTCGGCGTTTCCGGTGTCGGCGCCAGCGGCCAAATGAGCTGGTACACAGCTTTGAATTGGGTAGCTGCCATGAATGCAGACAATTACCTTGGCTATTCAAACTGGAGGCTGCCGCAAACCATGCCTGTGAACGGAAGCAGCTATGACTATAATCTAAGTTACAACGGCTCTACCGATAACGCTTATAACGTAAGCGCTCCGGGAAGCGCTTATTCGAACAGCACCGGAAGTGAACTTGCTTATCTGTTTTATGTCAACCTCGGCAACAAAGGTGTATATGATTTAAACGGTAATATTCAGGGCGGTTACGGTGTGACCAATCCGGGACCCTTTGTAAATCTGGCAACCTTACCGGCGCCTAATGCCGACACAGGTTTAGTCATCTTCTGGTCGGAAGCAAGCAAGGCCGCTTCGCCAGGCTTGTCGGCTACCACATTCAGATACCCGGTGACGGAGGTGAGCCCCTGCAAGTACATCCTCCTTCTGATCCTGCGGGAGACGACGCTCTTTTTGTAATGGTTGAAGCGGTGTCCGGTCTTTTCTCGTATCAGCAGGTAAAAGGGCTCCAGTTCCGCCTGATTTATAAGCTTTTCAGGAGTCTCGCTTACGGCGCCCGAACCAAGAAGCTTTACTATCTCCCTGGCGATATCAGCAGGGGGAAGCACGCTGTCCACCTGCCCTGTCTTGATTGCCGCCTGCGGCAGCTCCGGGAATTGGGCTGTGGCAGGGTCCTGGACAAATACGGTGCCTCCCTCAGTCCTGACTGCCTGGATTCCACGGACTCCATCAGTACCCGCGCCGGAGAAGATGACGGCAACGGCACGTTCGGCAGCGTCTTCGGCGAGTGACACCAGAAACTCATCTATAGGAAAATGCATATGCTCATCAGGCCTGGCGACTACGCGAAATGCCCCTTTATGAATCCTGACCTCAACTGCAGGTGGGCATAGATAAAGCCTGCCGGGAAGCAGCTGAAGCCCGTCCTCAATCTCTATGAACTCAAGGTCGCGCCACTTAGAGCGGAGGATTCCTGGCATAAGGCTCTTGTGAGAAGGGGAAAGGTGTTGTATGAAGACGACGGCGAAATCGAAATCTGCGCGCAGCGCCTCAAGAAAACATTCAAGGGAGTGAAGACCGCCGGCCGATGCCCCTATGCCGACAATGGGGAAAGTATCCG
>Ga0074045_10005769_pt1 | contig 10748 bp, 9 predicted proteins | sample BogForMeECP23OM2_FD_94442 | JGI IMG/M metagenome (GOLD analysis project Ga0074045, IMG submission 94442) | Bog forest soil microbial communities from Calvert Island, British Columbia, Canada - Bog Forest MetaG ECP23OM2 | ecosystem: Environmental > Terrestrial > Soil > Wetlands ... | reverse complement strand
TTGTTCGCGGTTCTGGGTCACATGTTTCCGGTGTGGCTAAAGTTCAGCGGCGGCAAAGGAGTCGCCACCGCTCTGGGATCATTTGCGATGATCGCTCCAAGAGCGGTGCTGGTCGCGGTAGTCATTTTTATCGCGGTGGTGCTCATTTCTCGCTACGTTTCTCTGGGATCGATCATCGCTGTCGCCTCTTTCCCGCTTCTGGTTTGCAAGGTGCATGCGTACGGCGATGCACCGGCCGCGTTGGCGTTGATGGCCGTTACTTCCCTGCTCATCATCGCCAAACATCACGAAAATATCCGGCGTCTGCTGGCTGGAACGGAAAACCGCCTGGGAGCGAAGCGCGCATGAGCCAAATCGCGGTCATCGGGGCGGGAGCGTGGGGTACCGCGCTGTCGATCGTTCTGGGGCGGAAGGGCTCGCATCAGGTCCGCTTGTGGGCGCACGAAAAAGAAATCTATGAAACCCTCGCGCGCGATCGCGTGAACCAGAAGTTTCTTCCGAGTTGTACCCTTCCGGGAACGGTGTACCCGACCAGCAGCGGCAAAGAAGCCACGAGCAGCGCCGATATCATCGTTAGCGCCATGCCTTCTAATCATTGCCGCTCGGTCTTCGAAGAAATGCATGTTTATCTAAGGCCGGAAACGCTGCTGGTGAGTGCCACCAAGGGCATCGAGCGGGGGACAAACATGCGCATGACCGAGATCATTTGCGATGTCGTCAAGAACGCGATGGGTTTTACTCCTCGCATCGGAGCGCTCAGCGGACCATCATTTGCGCTCGAGGTGGCTCGTGGCGATCCAACTGCAATAACGATCGCCTCCGGAGACACGGAATTGGCGCGCACGGTGCAAGGTGAATTTAGCGACCCCAGCTTTCGCATCTATACGAACGAGGACACGGTGGGGGTGGAGTTGGGCGGCGCGCTCAAGAATACCATCGCCATTGCCGCCGGGATCTGCGCCGGGCTTGGCCTGGGCCACAATTCCGTGGCAGCGCTGATCACACGCGGGCTGGCGGAGATGACACGACTGGTAGTCGCCTGCGGGGGCAAAGCGGAAACCATGGCGGGTCTTGCCGGCCTCGGTGACCTTGTGTTGACTTGCACCGGAGGCCTCTCCCGTAATCGCAGCGTCGGGTTCGAACTCGGCCGCGGGCAGAAGTTGCCGGAGATTCTCGCCGGAATGCATGGCATGGTGGCGGAAGGTATTTTCACCGCAACAGCGGCTGTGGGACTAGCGCGCGCTCACGGCATCGAGATGCCGATTACCGAACAGATGCATGCCATCCTGCATCAGGGCAAAGATCCTCGAGAGGCGATTTATGAATTGATGACGCGCAGCGGAAAAAGCGAAAACTCGCGGTCGTAAGCTGCTGTGTATCCTGGGTTACGATTTTTGCCTTGGCCTCATCGATAACTTCTTTGTCTTTGCCAAATCCGCACCGGACGTGCCGTTTCGCTGGTACTTTGGTAACGGCAAAATCCGCGGTTTTCATCTCTATGGGTTCGGTCCACAACTAAACTTGGGTAGATGCCAGTGAACTCCGCCGCCACTTTGACCGACGGCGCTTCTGAACCAAGCCCGGGGAGCAACTTGTCTTCAGCCACCACCAACCCCGCCCGCATCCCCATTCTTTATGTGATCCTTGGCGTGCTTCTGGTGATCAGCATCGTCCCCATGTACTTTTACTCCGCCCAGGTGGAGGCCATCAACCGCGATCGCCTGAAGACCAACGAAATGCTCCTCCAGAACGCAGTAACAAGATCTTTGGCAGACGATCTTTCGCAGCACGAGCACTCATTGCGGATGATGCTGGCCAACTTGTCGTCGGCGATTCAGGTGGCGAGCGGCGGCGACATCGGCAGCAAGAATATTGAAGCGCCAGAACTGCGCGCGCTGCTGGAAAACTTTGTTTCTTCCTCCGATGAGCTTGCCTATGCCACGCTGCTGAACTCGGATGCCAAGGGCGTCTCTGCCGGCCGCATCGCACCAGATGCTTTCCTGCAGCGCGAGCTGCAACATGCTTTCGATGCCGCCCGCGATGGCCGCGCCTACAACGGGCAGGCGCTCGAGGTTGGGGATGGCAAAGCCGCTCGCACGGTTCTGCTGGTCAGCAGCCCGGTAAGCTACGGGGGGCGCTTCCTCGGCATGGTGGGAGCGGTCGTGGACCTGCAGTTTCTGATTCGCCGTTTGCAGGAAGTAAGCGGCGGTGGCCTGATTCCGTATGTGGTCGACGCGCAAGGACGCCTGGTGGCGGCTGGCACTCCGCAATACGTAACCGGCCAGGACATGAAAAACCTGGAAATCGTTCGTAACTTTGTGGACGAAGGCAACAAAGCTCAGTTAGCCGCGACCAAGGAATTCGCCGTCAACGATGGCAAAAACAGCGTTGAAATGCTCGGAACATACAGTCCTGTCACGCGGCTCGCTTGGGCGGTTGTGGTGCAGAAGCCGCAGCGCGAGGCTTATCGTGGGGTTTACGAGATGCAACGTACGGCGCGCCTGCTCGCTTTGCTGGCAGTGCTGCTAAGCATTGGCGTAAGCATCTTTGCCGCCCGCAGAATCACCAACCCTTTGCAAAACCTGACCCAGCATAGCCGCGCTCTCGCGCGTGGCGACTTTTCACAGCGGGTTCACTTGCGGAGCCGCACCGAGATCGGCGAACTGGCGGAAACCTTTAACACCATGTCGCAGGAGCTCGAGCACTTCGTCGAAGATCTGAAGCGTGCGGCGGAAGAAAACCGCGCCCTATTCCTGGGTTCAATCCAGATGCTGGCGGGCGCGGTTGACGAGAAGGATCCGTATACTCGCGGCCACTCTGACCGCGTTACGCGTTATTCGCTGCTGATCGGGAAGGAAATGAAATTGCCGGCCCCTTTCATGGAGACGCTGCAGATTTCCGCACAGCTGCACGATGTGGGCAAGATCGGCATCGAAGACCACATTCTAAAAAAGCCGGGCGCACTCACGGCTGAAGAGTTTGAGGTCATGAAAACTCACACCACGAAGGGAGCCAACCTCCTGCGGCCGGTGAGCCAGCTGGCGGAGATGCTTCCTGGCATTGAACTCCATCATGAAGCTCTCGACGGGCGCGGTTATCCTTACGGCCTGAAGGACGATCAGATTCCCTTACTGGCGCGGGTGATCGCGGTGGCCGACACCTTTGACGCGTTGACTACCAATCGACCTTACCAGCATGCACACACCCCAGAGGAGGCGTTTCGCATCATCCAGAATCTTGCCGGCAAGCGGCTTGATCCCGATGCGGTGGCGGCGTTGATAGCGGTCTACGGACGAGGCGAGATTCGCATTCAGCGCCTTGCCCTCAGGAAGCCCGTCGCGCCGGAAGCGGCTAACGTTCAGGCCGCATTATCTGTCCCGGTGGTGCCGGCGGTAGAAGCCGCCAAGCTCGAAAGATCCCGCGTCTAAGCCTCTCACACTCGCCCTGACGTCTTCCGCAGCCCTCTCTTCATCACGCACATCTCTTTAGCCCCGACCGCTATAATCAACCTTTGGTATTTCTCTCATGATTCAAACTCTGTTCGGCAGTACCGAAGAAAACAAAACCGGCCTCTTCGAGCGCATGAAGCAGGCGGTCACACGCACTCGCGAGAACCTCGCTGAACGCATTGAAGAAGTCGTCTCCTTCAACAAGGAGATCGACCGTAACACGCTCGACGACCTGGAAGCCACGCTGATCGGCGCTGATCTAGGCACCGCAACCACCCAGGAAGTCTTGAGCAAGCTGCGCGACAAAGCCGATCGCAAGCAGATCAAGGACGTTCACGAGCTGAAGCGGTTGTTGAAGGAAGAGCTGCTGGTGATTCTCAATGCGGCGAATACGCGGCCGGTTCAGAGCGTGGAAGGAGTGCCCAAAGTGATTCTGGTTGTCGGCGTGAATGGCACGGGCAAGACCACAACCATTGGCAAGCTGGCTCAGGTTTTTCGAGCGCAAGGCAAAAATGTGCTGCTGTGCGCAGCCGATACCTTCCGCGCGGCGGCCATCGATCAACTGGAGATATGGGGGGAGCGCACGGGAACGGAAGTGATCAAGACCAAGCCTGGCGGCGATCCCGCGGCCGTATTGTTCGACGCGCTGCAGGCAGCTACGGCGCGGAAAACAGATTACGTGATTGTCGACACTGCCGGCCGGCTGCACACCAAAACCAGCCTCATGTCGGAACTCGAAAAGATGCGCCGCACAGCCCAACGCATCATTCCCGGCGCTCCTCACGAGACGCTGCTGGTGATGGACGCGACCACCGGGCAGAATGGCTTGCAGCAGGCCCGCTTGTTTACTCAATCGTCGGGCGTGACCGGCATTGTGCTCACCAAGCTCGATGGCACTGCAAAGGGCGGAGTTGTGGTCGCCATCTCGCGCGAGTTGGGGCTACCCGTGCGGTTTGTTGGCGTAGGAGAAAAAGTAGGGGACTTGCTGCCGTTCGACGCGAAAGAGTTTGTGGATTCGTTGTTCGAATAAGAGGGCATAATGGGCGACGTTCGAAGCAAACGGTCGCGATTGAGGGGCCTATTGGATTACCTCCGAAGGCTGACACGGAACAAACCACCACAATTGCCGGATGATCCATACGCCGACCGCATGGCGCCGGTGCGACGTGGACCGAAGGGCCGCAGCGGGGCAGCAGCTGTGGCTGAACCCGAGGATGATTCCTATCGCGCCTTCACTCCGCGTCAGCACTAGTCTTCGCGATTCATAAAATCTAGTTCTGATGTCCGATCACTTCACCGACGAGCAGTTTCTGCGCCGCGCGCTTGATTTGGCCCACGAAGGCATTGGATTAGCCTCGCCCAATCCCTACGTCGGTGCGGTTATCGTTGATGCGCAGGGCAGCCTCGCCGGAACTGGGTTTTATACCTACGATGGTGTGAAGCACGCGGAGGTGCTCGCCCTCGAACAGGCGGGCGGCGACGCCCGCGGCGGCACGCTGTACATCAATCTCGAACCTCACGCGCATCAGGGCCGTACGGCACCGTGCACCGACGCTCTTATTGCCGCCGGGATTCATCGCGTGGTCGCATCCATGCCTGATCCCAATCCCAAGGTAAGCGGACGCGGCTTTGAGAAGCTGCGCGCGGCGGGCGTTCACGTGGAAGTTGGACGACTGGAGACGGAAGCCCGCCGTCTCAACGAAGGCTTCGCGCGTCATATTCGCCACAGCGTTCCCCTGGTCACATTGAAGGCCGCGATGACGCTTGACGGCAAGATCGCCCCGCCGCCCGGAAGAGCTCTCCAGCGCACGCCAGAACTTCCTACCGGGGGATGGATCACCGGCGAAGCCGCGCGCGCCCACGTACAGCACCTGCGTCATCAGAGTGACGCCATCATGGTGGGCATCGGCACGATTCTCGCCGATGATCCGCTGCTCACCGACCGCAGCGGCAACCCCCGCCGCCGGCCGCTGTTGCGCGTAGTCCTTGATTCACACCTGCGACTACCCTTGGACTCGCGTATGGTGCGGAGCGTGGCGAATGAAGGATCCGACAAGAGCGACGTGCTGGTCTTCTATTCCGCGGGGGAGGAAATGAAAAAACGGGAACTCGAGTCGCGCGGCGTCCGGGTCGAACAACTCCCACCAGCCGCATCAGATCACCACCCGGACATTCATGCGGTTCTGCGCCGGCTGGGGCAGCTCGACATCACCAGTGTGATGATTGAAGGAGGGTCGACGTTGAACGGGACGGCGCTCGCAGCAGGAGCAGTCGACAAAGTCTTTCTGTACTACGCTCCGAAAGTTCTGGCGAGTTCTGGGTCAGTTCCCTTTGCCACCGGCTCAGGATTCAGCAGTACGGCCACCTGCCCGCAAGTCCACCACCTGCATCTGCATCGTTTCGGGGATGATTTCGCCGTAGAAGGTTACTTGCACGATCCGTACGGGGAGTAAGTGCTTTCACCACGGAGACCCGGGGGAATCCTAGTTTTCAATCCCCCTTGTCCGTGTCAACGTTATTCTGCAGTGGGTTTATGATGGTCAGTTACGCATCGAGGTCTTTATGTTCACTGGCATCATTGAAGAAGTAGGACGCATCACACGCCTTGAACAACGCGGAGAGAATCGCCGCATCACCATCGCGGCCGGGCATACGCCAAGGGAATTGAAGACTGGCAACAGCGTTTCAGTGAGCGGAGTCTGCCTTACCGCACTCGACATCAAGCCGGAATCGTTCGGCGCCGACCTGGCCCCGGAAACCTGGGTGCGCACGTCTTTTTCTCGGATGCACGAAGGCGCGCTGGTCAACCTGGAGCTGCCCATGAAAGCCGACGGCCGCTTCGGCGGGCACATCGTACAGGGTCACGTGGATGGCGTCGGCAAGCTGATTGCGCTGGAGCGCATTGCGGGTTCAGAAAACTGGTGGCTCCACATCGAGTTGCCCGCGGAGGTAGAAAAATACACGGTTTACAAAGGGTCGATCTCGGTCGAGGGTATTAGCCTCACGGTGGCGAAGCTCGGGGGCAGGACCTGCACCATCGCCATCATTCCGCACACCGTGGAGATGACGAACCTCAACTCGCTCAAGCCTGGTGATCCGGTCAATCTCGAAGCTGATCTGATCGCGAAGTACATAGAGAAAATGATGACCCGTGAACCTGAGGAGAGTGCGCTCACCGTGGAAGAGTTGGTGCGGCAGGGATTTTAAAGGCAGTGGTCGGTGGCTCGTGCATAGTAGTCAGTGACCTAATTGATTGAGGATTTCGTGACCGAGCCGGAGGGCAGACTGCCTTACAATCCCGGTCTCTGTGGTGATTGCATGTACGCCCGGCGAATCGCCTCAGACCGGAAGTCAACATTCCTGCAGTGCCAGCTGTCGTTCACAGACCCCCGCTTTGAAAAATATCCGCGGCTTCCGGTTCTCGCCTGCAGCGGTTATTGCCAGCGTGAGCCTGTTGCTTAGACCCACTCGTCCGCGGACCGGCCGCTGAAACCTCGAACTGACCGTTTCACGCCTCTATCTTCAGTTCGTCCAACTGGAGGAATTCCTGCACGATGGGCTCCGTGGATTTTTCCATCTCGGGGTAAGTGCCAAAGAAAATCGCCCTGCCTTCGTGCAGGAAAACCACGTGATCACCTAACTTCTGGGCGAGCCGCATGTCGTGGGTAACCACGATGCTGGTTAGATTGAGCTGAAGTTTGAGGCGCTTGATAAGATCGCCGAGCAATTGCGCCATCAACGGATCAACCATGGTGGTGGGTTCGTCGTAAAGAACGCACTCCGGCCGCGAAGCCAGCGCGCGGGCAATGGCCACCGATCGCTTCATGCCGGTCGAAAGATCCGATGGCAGCAGATCGCGCATCTCCTGCACCCCCACCATACGCAGCAGGCCGTCAACGATCTGGTAGATCTGTTCCTCGGACAACTCCCGGCTTTCGCGCAAGGGAAAGGCAACGTTTTCGCCCACCGTAAGGGAATCGAACAGCGCTCCATTTTGAAAAACCATGGTGACTTTTTTTCGGATGGCCTCCAGTTGCACTTCGGAAAAAGCCGTGATGTCTTCGCCCGCGACAATCACTCGACCCGAGTCTGCCCTGAGAAAACCCATGAGAATCTGCAGCGAAACCGATTTGCCAACGCCGCTTCGTCCCAGGATGCATACGGTTTCACCCGGCATTACGTTGAAGCTGACGCGGTCCAGCACAACTTTGTCGCCGAAAGCCTTGGAGACCTCGCGGAATTCAATGTACGGACGCTGGGCGGTATCAGGCATCGGTTGAGTTTTGTCGTCCAAGGCCATCAGGCTCTTCGCCTGGTTGCTTCCAGTTCCTCAGGCGTGTTCAGGTTGCCGAAGATGGCGGGAGAGAATCCGGCTTGTTCCAACTCATCTTCCTCGATCGATCGAATTTTAACAAGGTCGAATAAGAGATCGATCTTATTTTGCCCTGAGCGCAAGGCTTTCTCCGCCGCCTCAGAAAATTCCCGGCGGTAAATCGCGCAGAGCGGCTGCCAGCGGCCATCACAACGGGGAGCCACCACCACCGCCTCAGGCTCGCCGTGCGCCTGGCTGATCAAATATCGCAAAAATGCCGGCAACAAAAATGGCATATCCACGGCCAGCATCAAGTTTAGTTCTGCAGCCGAAATCCGCAATGCCGCGTGGATTCCACCCAACGGTCCGCAGCCCGGGAATACGTCTTCCACCACGGGAGCAAACCGGGCGAACTTCTCTTGCCTTCCTACGATGCGAGCATCGGGCGTGACCGACCGGGCGAGTTCGAGCGCTCTCGCCAGCAGCGTGCGGCCGTCGAAATCTAAGAATGCCTTGTCAACACCCATGCGCGTGCTTTTGCCGCCGGCCAGGATAAAGGCAGTCGCCTCGCGCGGAGCGGCATCGGCCATGGGGCGATCATACACTTTGCCGCCTCCCCGGAAGCCGAGACCTAAGTGTTTGTCGCGGCTCGGCTTGTCGTGGGCACTCGTTCGACTAACACAAAGGTAACCTACCCAAAAGAGGGGGTTCGGGAGATGATGGATTTGCCTTCGGGCGCTCCCTCTGGCTCCGGAAGTAACCATCATGCCGCAGAAAATCATGGACGTTCTTATGCTTGGGCGCTGCTCTCACGAGTTCTCCTGGCCGCGGCGTGGCGCCGACGGGGACTATTACCAGGTCTGTCTGCTGTGCGCCGCCGAGTACAAGTATGACTGGACAACCATGCGCCGAATCGAGCGCGTGGAACACGCCAAGCATGACGCTTTAATCCGGCGCACGCACACGCGGGAGAAGCGGCCGTCATGGACTCCGCGAGCGCGCCGCCTGAAGCTGGACACGGCACTTCGCTACCGCGTTAACAGCACCAGCACCTGGTATGAGGGCACGATCGAAAACCTCAGCCAGACGGGGCTGCTGTTTCGCGGGCCGCAGGCTTTGCCGGTAAACGCGCTGATCGAACTGATCTTCGAGATGCCGGAAGAGATCTCCGGTCAAAAGAACCGCAACGTCGTGTGCCAGGGCCGCGTAATCCGCTTCAGCGAAACCCTGGATCAGGAAAAAACTCCATCCAACGAAACGCAGGAACCGGAATCAGGCGAGGGACTCTTGGCCGCCTCGATCGTCGACTACAAGTTCATCCGCTAACGCCTGGGACCGTCATCGGCTCACTGTTTATTTCGGCCTCACCTGCGCGATGCGCTCGTCGTACACTCAGAGAACGCAGGTGTTGCGTCTCTCATGCCTCCGATCACGGCGCTTCTGCAAACCGCGAATGATGCCTTACGCCTGGGGCGGGCTCTCGAGGCCCTTCTTCCTTGCGCCGAAATTCTGATCGTGGACCATGAATCCACCGATGCAACCCTGCAACTCGCCCGCGAATATGGAGCGCGTATCGTGCCCGCTTCCGGCCAGAACACCACGAATCACTATCTTGACCTTGCTCGGAACGATTGGATTTTCTGCATGGAGCCACATGAATCTCTCGCCGACGGACTGCAGGCCAGTCTCTTCGAATGGGCCGCGTTGCCGCATCAAAGCGTCGTCGATGCTGCTGCTTTTTCGGTGTGCGTACGGCAGCAGGTTGCAGCAACCTGGTTGGATTCTTCGGCACTTGAGGTTCGCCTAATCCCTCGTAGCTGGAACTTGTGGGGTGGTAGCCTCCCTGCCCCGCACCCTTCGGCCATTGCGTTGCAGGGCGAGCTGTTGCGCTTCGCCTTTCCTTAGGTGGACAGTCTGTGGCAGGCGCCCGTTGGCCGATCGGACAGTGACTTCAGTACCTTAGGGCAGCCACGCCGGTCGCCTTATAATCTGCACAAGAAACAGCAGCATTTGCGTTCTGGGGGAAGACGTGCGCGGAGCGCAGCGGCTTTTCCGGCAACGCCACAAATTCAGTGGACCCATTTTTCGCATCGACGATCTTCTTTCTAGGGCTGGCCTTTGGCAGCTTTCTGAACGTCTGCATCTATCGTCTGCCCCTGGGATTAGGGGTGGTAAGGGCGCGCTCGGCGTGCCCCCGGTGTAAGCAGCCGATCGCCTTCTACGACAATCTCCCCTTGCTCAGTTGGCTGTTTCTTCGTGGACGCTGCCGCCACTGCAAAGACAGGATTTCCGTACGCTACCTGTTAATTGAGCTGATGACGGGCGCTCTTTTTCTGGGCTGTTACGCCTATGCGGGACTCACGCTGGCCGCCCTGAAATACTGTGTCTTTGGATTTCTTATCCTCGGGCTGATCTTTACTGACGCTGAAACCAAGTTGCTGCCCAACAAGCTCACATTGCCCGGGCTGGTTCTGGGTCTGCTCTTCAGTTTGATTGTTCCAGTGCACGACTTGGCATCGCAGTTTCTGTCAGGAACATTGAATTTGCCCTTCAGCGCGGATATCGGCGCGCGCCTGCTTTCGCTGCTCGATTCCCTGCTGGGCGCGGCTGTGGGTGCATCGTTTATCTACGGCGCTGGCGCGGCCTATTTGCGCTGGCGCGGGACCGAGGGCATGGGCCTTGGCGACGTTAAATTGATGGCCATGGTGGGCTCATTTCTCGGGATCAAGCTCACGATTTTCACCATCTTCGCCGCGTCCCTGGCCGGATCGTTGTTTGGCCTGAGTACCGTGCTGATGGTGTGGATGAAGCGCACTCGCCGATTTACGCGCCAGGTGGCGAACGTCGGCGCTGCGCGCCGCCGGGGATGGCAATCTGCCCAAATGGGTTACCGCTTTTACCAGATGCCGTTTGGCGTTTTTCTGGGAAGCATGGCACTGCTCGCGCTCTTCGCCGGCAACCGTTTTCTGGGCTGGTACGGGAGGCTG